>OHOO01000070.1_pt1 | contig 44622 bp, 39 predicted proteins | sample 1569891 | NCBI WGS metagenome assembly OHOO01 (sample SAMEA3879600, study PRJEB24766) | human gut metagenome | biome: human-associated habitat; feature: feces | place: USA | collected 1985/1987
CCCGGCATATTGCCATCATCATGGACGGCAACGGCCGCTGGGCAAAGCAGCGGGGTCTGCCCCGCACCGCCGGTCACGCCGCAGGCGCGGAAGCCTTCCGGCGGATCGCCAACTACTGCCGCACGCTGGGCGTGGAATACCTGACGGTGTACGCCTTTTCCACGGAGAACTGGAAACGCTCGGCGGAAGAAGTGGCGGGAATCATGAAGCTGCTGCGCCGGTATCTGGAAGAGGCGCTGCGGGACATGGAAAAGAACCGGGTAAAATTCCGCTTTTTTGGCGACCTGACCCGTCTCAGCCCGGAGCTGCAAGCGCTCTGCCACGACGCGGAAAGCCGCTCGGAGGACTACGACGTGCAGGTGAATTTCTGCCTGAACTATGGCGGGCGGGATGAAATTATCCATGCTGTGAAGGCTTACACGGCGGATGTCGCCGCCGGAAAGGCCGACCCGGAAAAATTGACCGAGGACGTTTTCTCCCGGTATCTGTACTCGGCGGGCGTGCCCGACCCGGAGCTGATCATCCGGCCATCCGGAGAGATGCGGGTCAGCAACTTCCTGCTGTGGCAGTCCGCGTACTCGGAATATGTAATTATGAACGTACTTTGGCCTGATTTCACACCGGAACATCTGGACAGCGCCATTGAAGAATTTCACCGGCGCAGCCGCCGGTTCGGAGGGACATAGAGAAATGAAAAAACGCATTATTTCCGCAGCGATTCTGGTGCCGATCCTCTTTCTTCTGACACTGGCCGCACCGGTGATTGCCGCGTCACTGGTCATGAGTGCGCTCATGGCCATCGCGGCCTACGAGCTTCTGTACCGCACAGGGCTTGTAAAGCGGCCGCGGCTGGTGATCTACTCCTGCATCATGGCGGCCGCCGTGTGCATGTGGAGCTATTTCGGCGCGATTCATTCCTACCTTGTCATCCTCATGATTGTGTTCTTTATCCTGATGTTCTCGGAGATGATGCTTGACCACATAAAGGTTCACTTTGAGGATCTGTCCATGTGCTTTGTGGCGGGTCTTCTCATCCCCTACATGCTCAGCTCCCTCATCCGCATTCTGAATATGGATCTCGGACGGTATGTCATCCTGATTCCCTTCGTGGTGGCGTTCATGTCCGACGCAGGCGCTTACTTTATCGGCCTGAAATTCGGGCGGCACAAGCTGGCGCCTGTGGTCAGCCCCAACAAAACCATCGAGGGGGCGCTGGGCGGCATTGCCTTCGCCGTGGTCAGTATGCTTGTTTACGCCCTGATCATCGACCTGCTCCCCGGCAATCTCCGGGTCAACTACGGTCTTGCGCTGCTGTACGGCTTCGCCGGTTCCCTGCTGGGCATTTTCGGCGATCTGTGCTTCTCCATCGTCAAGCGGCAGACCGGTATCAAGGATTACGGCAACCTGATTCCCGGCCACGGCGGCGTGCTGGATCGGTTCGATTCCCTGACCCTGGTCGCCCCTGCCATGGAAGTGCTGTTGGTGCTGCTTCCCATGGCGGTGTAAGGAGCGGCCTATGGTGCAGTGTGTCAGTATTCTCGGCTCCACCGGCTCCATCGGCCGGCAGAGCCTGGACATTATCCGCCGTCTGCCCGGCATCCGGGTAGCGGCGCTCACCGCCGGAACCAACGTGGAGCGGATGGCGCAGCAGTGCCGGGAGTTTTCACCGAAGCTCGCCGTTATGGCAACTCAGGAAGCCGCTCAGGCACTGGCGGAACGAATAAAAGGTCTGCCTATCCGGGTAAACTTCGGTGAAGCGGGTCTGATGGAAGCGGCATCCATGGCGGATGCCGACTGCGTCATCACCGCCGTGGTTGGCATGGTCGGTTTGAAGCCCACCCTCGCCGCCATCCGGGCGAAAAAGCGCATTGGCCTTGCCAACAAGGAAACTCTTGTCTGCGCCGGGGGACTGGTGATGGCCGAGGCGGAGAAGTACGGCGCGGAGATCGTCCCCGTGGATTCCGAGCATTCCGCAATCTTTCAATGCCTTATGGGCTGCGGCAGCAGAAAAGAGATCCGGCGGCTGATCCTCACCTGCTCCGGCGGCCCATTTTTCGGCATGACCCGTGACCGGCTGGAAACGGTGACCAAGGCCGACGCCCTGAAACACCCCAACTGGAAGATGGGCGCGAAGATCACCGTTGACTGCGCCACCCTGATGAACAAGGGGCTGGAAGTCATCGAAGCCATGCGGCTGTACCGGCTGCCCCTGGAACAGGTGGATGTGGTCATCCACCGGCAGAGCATCGTCCACAGCATGGTGGAATTCACCGACGGCGCGGTGATGGCGCAGATGGGCACACCGGATATGCGTCTGCCCATTCAGCTGGCACTGACCTACCCGGAGCGTATCCCCTCCCCGGTGGAGCGGCTGGACTTACTGTCCTGCGGCCCGCTGACGTTTTCCCCGCCGGATACGGAGAATTTCCCCTGTCTGGCGCTGGCGCGGGACTGCGCAAAAGCGGGCGGCACGGCCTGCCCTGCCATGAACGGCGCAAATGAGGAAGCGGTCGCCATGTTCCTGAATGACGAAATCGGCTTTTACGACATCTACCGGCTGGTAAATGCCGCCGTGCCGCAGGTGCCGTTCATCGCCGACCCCACTTTGGAGCAGATTCTGGAAGCCGACCGTCTGGCTCGTGAGGCGGTTCGGGCGAACTCTTGATAATTGCGAGGCATTTTTTCTATGAGCGTTATTTTTGCGATTTTCCTGTTCAGCGTCCTGATTTTCGTCCATGAGCTGGGGCATTTTACCGCCGCCAAGCTCTCCGGCGTTCAGGTCAACGAATTTTCCATGTTCATGGGGCCTGCCATCTGGAAAAAGCAGGTGGGCGAGACTCTGTACGCCATCCGCTGCATCCCCATCGGCGGCTACTGCGCCATGGAGGGCGAGGACGGCGGAAGCGACAATCCCCGTTCCTTCGACAAGGCGGCATGGTGGAAGCGGCTGATTATTCTGGCCGCCGGTGCGGCGATGAACTTTCTCATCGGCGTGGTACTGATGGTCATTGTCTGCCTCCCCGTAAAGCAGACCGTCGTTCCCGTGATCGCCAGCTTTGAAGACTACGCCACGGTGAACGGCGAAAACGGCCTGCAAGCCGGTGACTGCATCGTGGAGGTGGACGGTGAAAAGCTCTACTCCTATTCCGATTTTTCCATGATCCTGTCACTGAACCCCGGCGACGTTCACGACATCACGGTGCGCCGGAACGGCGAAAAGGTCGTTCTGAAAGATTTCCTGCTGGAAAAGCACGAAGTGACTCTGGAAAACGGCTCGACCGGCCTGCGCTACGGCATGAATTTCACCCTCAGCACCCCGAACTTCTGGGAGAAGCTGGGAATGGCGTGGAACCAGTCGCTGGATACGGTGCGCATGGTTCGCCTGAGCCTGCAAATGCTGCTTGGCGGCAAGGTGGGCATTAAGGATATGTCCGGCCCCGTGGGCATTGTCAGTGAAATGTCCAAAGTGGCGGCAGCCTCCGACAGCAAGGTCACTGCGCTGCTGAATATGCTGTATTTCGGCGGCTTCATCGCCATCAATCTGGCGGTGATGAATCTGCTGCCCATCCCCGCGCTGGACGGCGGGCGTATTGTGTGTCTGCTGATCACGGTTGCGGTGGAGGCCATCACGAAAAAGAAGATCAACCCCAAATATGAAGGCTATCTCCACGGCGCGGGCATGATCCTGTTGCTTGCCCTGATGGCGATTATTATGTTCAAGGACGTCATTTTCCTGTTCAAGAGGTGAAGACGATGACAAAACAAATTCTGGTGGGCGGCGTTCCCATCGGCGGCGGCGCCCCGGTGGTCATCCAGTCCATGCTCAATACCAAAACCACGGATGTGGAGGGCAGCCTGAAGCAGATCCGTCAGCTTGCCTCCGCCGGGTGCCAGATCGCCCGGCTGGCAGTTCCCAACATGGAAGCCGCCCGGAGCTTTGCGGACATCTGCAAGGACTCTCCCCTGCCCCTCGTAGCGGATATCCATTTTGATTACAGACTTGCCATCGCCGCGGCAGAGGGCGGCGCGTCCAAAATCCGCATCAACCCCGGCAACATCGGCGGCGAAGATCGGGTCAAGGCCGTGGTGGAGGTGTGCAAGGACAAGCACATCCCCATCCGCATCGGCGTCAACGGCGGCAGTCTTGACAAGCGTCTTCTGGAAAAATACGGCCACCCCACCGCCGAAGCGCTGGTGGAAAGCGCCTTTGAGCATCTGGAGCTGCTGGAAAAACAGGGCTTTTACGACACCTGCGTTTCCATGAAATCCTCCACCGTCCCCACCATGGTGGCCGCCGCGCGGCTGTTCCGCGCCAAATGTGACTATCCCCTCCACATCGGCGTGACCGAAACCGGTCCCGTCCGGCAGGGCCTGATCAAGTCCGCCATGGGCATCGGCGCGCTGCTTCTGGACGGCATCGGCGACACCGTCCGGGTCAGCCTGACCGACGACCCGGTGCAGGAGGTTTACGCCGCCCGGGACATTCTCAAGGCCGCCGGACTGCGGAAGGACGGCGTGAACATCGTCTCCTGCCCCACCTGCGGACGGACCCGCATCGACCTGATCGGTCTGGTGAACCGGGTGGACGAAGCACTGAAAAACTGTGAAAAGCCCATCACCGTGGCGGTCATGGGCTGCGTGGTCAACGGCCCCGGCGAAGCCCGCGAAGCGGACATTGGCATTGCCGGCGGCGACGGCTGGGGCATGATTTTTGAAAAGGGCGTGCAGGTGGAAAAGCTCCCCTATGACGAGCTGCTCCCTGCCCTGCTGAAACGAATTGAAGCACTGTAGAGACACGATATGGAAGAACAAATTTTCTTTCTGAATATGTTTCCGGACTATGAGCCGCCTGAGGAGCTGCATGCAGCCCTTTCTCAGGCGGCTATCGCCGCTGCGGATATTGACCCCGAGACCCGAAGCGTTCACGTGGCGCTGCATTCCGAGCGTTACATCCCCCAGCGGCTGCTGGAACAGGTTCGCAAGGACATTTGTGGCCTGTACGGCCTGCAAAAGCTGGAGCTGACCGCGACCCACCCGGAATCGGAGCTGCAAAAAATCGAACCGGAAGAGCTGATGTGGCTGTTTGTCAGCCGCAACTCCATGGCGCGGGGTTCCCTCGCCGGGGCAAAGTGGGAATGGAACGAACAGAATCTCACGGTAAAGCTCGCCGCCAACGGAAAAGAAACCCTTCTGGAGCACATCCCGTCTGTGGAAAAGGTACTGCGGGAGCGGTTCGCCGCCCCGGTGCATATCACCGTGGAGGCTGGCAACACGCTGGAGGGAAAAGCGCTGTTTGCCGCCACAGAGTCCATGCGGGAATCGGAGATTCAGAAGCTTCCCGCCGTCTCCGCCGCTCAGCCGAAGAAGGAGGACAAGTCCGCCGCCCCCAGCGAAACCTTCTATGGCAAGCCCTTCAAGGGCACGCCCGTTCCCATGAAGGAGCTGAGTCTGGACATGGGAACCGTCATCGTGGAGGGCAAAGTCTTCGCCGTGGACCACAAGGAGCTGAAAAAGCGCAACGCCTATGTTGTGAAATTCGACATGACGGACAACACCAACTCCGTCCGCGTCAGCCGCTTTATGGAGGCCGGAGAGGCCAAACCCATTCTGGAAAACGTTCAGGTCGGCTCCGTCCTGCGGGTGCAGGGCAAGCTGGGTGAAGATCGATACGAGGGCGAAATGGTTCTCAAGCCCTACGCCATGCAGCCCGGCTCCATGCCCAAGCGGCAGGACACTGCCCCGGGAGAAAAGCGGGTGGAGCTGCATCTGCACACCACCATGTCCAACATGGACGCTCTGACGGATACCGCCGCCGCCGTGAAGCAGGCGGCCGCATGGGGTCACAAGGCCATCGCCATCACCGACCACGGCGTCGCCCAGTCCTTCCCCGACGCCATGAAGGCCGCCTCCAAGGCCAAGGTGGCCGGAACCGACCAGAATATCAAGATTCTCTACGGCTGTGAGGGGTATTATGTAAACGACGTAGACGACCGCATTGTAGTCCACGGCGAGCAGGATATCACCTTCGATCAGGAATTCGTCGCCTTCGATCTGGAAACTACCGGCCTGTCCTCCCGCAGCGACCGCATCATCGAGATCGGCGCTGTTGTGCTGAAAAACGGTGAGGAAGTGGACCGTTTCCAGACCTTCGTTGACCCGGAGCGTCCGCTGGAACGGAAAATCGTGGAGCTGACCGGCATCACCGACGAAATGCTCGTCGGCGCACCGAAAATCGAAGAGGTGCTGCCCAAATTTCTGGACTTCATCGGCGACCGGGTTCTGGTCGCTCACAATTCCGACTTCGACACCGGCTTTATCCGCGCAGAGTGCCAGCGCCTTGGCTATGACTACCATTACACCGCGGCGGATACCCTGATTCTGTCTCAGAATCTGCTGCCCCAGCTGAACAAATTCAAGCTGAACATCGTCTCCAACGCTCTGAGCCTGCCGGACTTCAACCATCACCGGGCGGCGGACGACGCCATGACCTGCGGCCTCATCATGGCGAAGCTCATGGTCAAGCTGGAAGAGGAGCATGACATTCACAATTTGCAGGCCATCAACCCTGCCATGACCCATCTGCGTTCCGGCGGCCGCATCACTGATCGGCAGGCAAGGCACATCATTATTTTTGCCAAGAACCAGATCGGTCTGCGCAACCTGTACCACCTGATTTCCGATTCCAATCTGCAATACTTCCGCCGGGTGCCCCGGATGCCCAAGTCCGACATTCTTAAGCTGCGGGAGGGGCTGCTCATCGGTTCTGCCTGCGAAGCGGGCGAGCTGTTTCAGGCCATTCTTGACCGGAAAAGTGACGACGAGCTGAAACGCATTGCGTCCTTTTACGATTTTCTGGAGATCCAGCCTCTGGCGAACAACCGCTTCATGCTGGCAAACGAAAAATACGAAGCCAAAACCGATGAAGACCTCCGGGAATACAACCGGAAAATCGTCCGGCTGGGCGAGGAACTGGGCAAGCCGGTGGTCGCCACCGGAGACGTTCACTTCCTGAACCCCGAGGACGAGATTTTCCGTCACATTCTGCTGGCGACCAAGGGCTTCGACGACGCGGACAAGGATATGCCCCTGTATTTCCGCACTACGGATGATATGCTGCGGGAATTCTCCTATCTCGGCGAGGAAAAAGCCTACGAGGTAGTCATCACCAACCCCAACCGGATCGCCGACATGTGCGAATCTCTGCGTCCCGTCCCCCACAATCTGTTCGCGCCCAAAATTGAAAACTCCGTGGAAGACCTGAAAAATCTTGTCTACACCAAATTCCACCGCCTTTATGGGGACAATCCCCCGGAGCTGATGGTGAAGCGCGTGGAGACGGAGCTGCACGACATCATCAACTGCCACTACGACGTAATCTACATGTCCGCCCAGAAACTGGTGCAGAATTCGCTGGAGCATGGCTATCTGGTCGGCTCCCGTGGCTCCGTCGGCTCGTCCATCGTGGCCTACATGTCCGGCATCACCGAGGTCAACTCCTTCCCACCCCACTACCGCTGCCCCAACCCGGAGTGCAAGTACACCACCTTCGACGTTCCCAAGGGCTACGGCTGCGGCGCGGATTTGCCGGACGCCGTCTGTCCCAAGTGCGGCACGAAGTTTGAAAAGGACGGCTTCAACATTCCCTTTGAGACCTTCCTCGGCTTCGGCGGCGACAAGGTTCCCGATATCGACCTGAACTTTTCCGGCGAATACCAGTCAAAAGCCCATGCCTACTGTATCGAAATGTTCGGAAAATCCCACGTTTTCCGGGCGGGAACCATTGGCACCGTGGCGGAAAAAACTGCCTTCGGCTACGTAAAGAAATACCTGTCCGAACGTGGCAAGACTGCCTCCCGGGCAGAGGAAGCCCGTCTGGCGGCAGGGTGTGTCGGCGTCCGGCGCACCACCGGCCAGCACCCCGGCGGTCTGGTTGTCATCCCACAGGAAAACGAGATTTGGGACTTCTGCCCGGTGCAGCACCCGGCGGACGACCCTCAGGCCGACCAGATCACCACCCATTTTGAATACCACTCCATGGAGGAAAACCTTCTGAAGCTGGACATGCTGGGCCACGATGACCCCACCATGATCCGCATGATGGAGGACATGACCGGTATCGACGCCAAGACCATCCCGCTGGACGACAAGGACACCATGTCCATTTTCATCTCCTCCAAGGTGCTGGGCTACGAGGATGACAAGATTCTCGGCCCCACCGGCGCCGTCGCCATTCCGGAGTTCAACACCCGCTTTACCCGCGGGATGCTGATGGATACCATGCCCACCCGGTTTGATACGCTTCTGCGTCTGTCCGGCTTCTCCCACGGCACCGACGTGTGGCTGGGCAACGCCAAAGACCTGATTACCTCCAAAACCGCCACCGTTGATCAGGCCATCGGCTGCCGTGACGACATCATGCTTTATCTGATCTCCTGCGGAATGCCGGAAAAGCGCTCCTTCAAGATCATGGAGGCCGTGCGAAAAGGCAGAGGTCTGCCCGAAGGCGCGGAGGAGGAAATGAAGGCCGCAGGCGTGCCGGAATGGTACATCGGTTCCTGCAAAAAAATCAAGTATCTGTTCCCCAAGGCCCACGCCGTGGCCTATGTTATGATGGCTTTCCGTATCGCATGGTTCAAGGTACATCATCCGCTGGCCTTCTACTCCGCCTATTTCTACCGCCGCAGTCAGAAGGGCGGCTTCGACGCGGTGCTGATGACCCACGGCAAGGATGCGGTGGTCGCCAACATCGACGCCATCGAGAACAATGAAAACGCCACGGACAAAGACGAAGACCTGCTGACCACACTGGAGGTGGCCTACGAATACTACCTCCGGGGCTTTGAATTCCTGCCCATCAGCATTTACGACAGCCACGCCACGAAATTCATCATCAAGGACGGCAAGCTGCTGCCCCCCTTCGTTGCGATCTCCGGCCTCGGTGAAAACGCGGCATGGGACTTGATGCGGGGTCGTGAGGGCAAAACCTTCCTGTCCGTGGAGGAAGTCGCCGCCGCCTGCCCCAAGGTGTCCAAGACCCACATTCAGATGCTCAGAGAGGCCGGTGCTTTCGGCGACCTGCCCGATACCAGTCAGGTCAGCTTCTTCTGACAGATAATCGGAGTGCTCATGCACTCCGATTACTGCTTGCAAATTTCAGAATTTTGTAATATAATATAAAAACAAAATCAGGGTGTATCTGAAAACTGGCGAAATGCCCAGCAGCGAGGAATTTTTGTCCTGGGCAAGCCATTTTTCCGCAGGAATACTTGCTGTATTTCAAGGGAAAATGGCGCGGCACAGGGCAAAAAGAACCGCTGATCGGGCGTTTTGACAGTTTTCAGATACACCCCCAATTAAGAGGTGTTTTATATGCAGGATGTCGGAATGCAGTATCACATTCACTGCAACAAGGGCGATGTGGGACGTTATGTCTTTCTCCCCGGCGACCCGGGACGCTGCCAGTCCATTGCCAGCTACTTTGACAACCCCGTCCATATCGGCATGAACCGGGAGTACAATATTTACACAGGCACCATGCTGGGGCAGAAGGTGTCCGTCTGCTCCACCGGCATCGGCGGCCCGTCGGCCTCCATCGCCATGGAGGAGCTGGCGGCCATCGGCGCGGATACCTTCATTCGGGTCGGCACCTGCGGCGGCATCGCCATGGACGTTCTGCCCGGGGACGTGGTGGTCGCCACGGGCGCTATCCGTTACGAGCATACCTCTCTGGAATACGCCCCCATTGAGTTCCCCGCCGTGCCCGACTTTGACGTCACGGCCGCGCTGAAAGCTGCCAGTGAGAGTCTGGGCTACCGCACCCACACCGGTGTCGTCCAATGCAAGGATTCTTTTTATGGTCAGCACAGCCCGGAAAAGTCCCCGGTATATTACGATCTGCTGCAAAAGTGGGAAAGCTGGAAGCGCTTGGGCGTGAAGGCCAGTGAAATGGAATCCGCCGCCCTGTTCGTGGTCGCAGCCGCACTGGGCGTGCGCTGCGGCAGCTGCTTCCACGCCGTGTGGAATCAGGAGCGGGAAAAAGCGGGTCTCGCCATGCCCATGACCGAGGACACCACCGGCGCCGTCAAGGTGGGCATCGAAGCCATGAAGCGGATCATTGCCGCAGATTTGGAGAACGGCAAATGAGATTGCTCTGAAAGAGCATTTCATGCGGAAAAATTGACAAAACCGCAGGGGACGATAAACCTTCGTCCCCTGCGGATATATTTGACAAATTATAGCACTAAATGTGGAGAAACGCGGTATTCTTTCAGTACCCGATTTCCTTCAGATAGCGATTCAGCGCGTCCTGCCAGGTTGGGAGGGGCGTAAAGCCGGCTTCTATAAGCTTGCTCCTGTCAAGACGGCTGTTGAACGGACGCGCCGCCTTATTCAAACCGTACTCCTCCGTTGTCACAGGCAGAACCTTCGTCTGATAGCCGGCCTGACGGTAGATTTCCTTGGTAAAATCGTACCAGCTGATATAGCCGCCTTCATTGGTTGCATGGTAGTATCCGTATTTCTCGGTCTCATTCATGTCCACCAGCAGCCGTGACAAATCATACGTATAGGTTGGTGTGCCGATCTGGTCATTTACGACGCAAACCGTGTCATGAGTTTTACCAACGTTCAGCATGGTCTTGACAAAATTCTTCCCGTTTCGTCCAAAGACCCAGGCAATGCGGACGATAAAGTACTTTTCAAGTTCCCGGCTGACCGCCAGCTCACCTTCCAATTTCGTCTGACCATACACATTCAGGGGCTTATAGTCCTTGCAGTCCGGCTTCCATGACTCTGTTCCCTGACCGTCAAACACATAGTCTGTGCTGATATATGTCATTTTACAGTTCAGCTTCTTGCAGACATCCGCAATGTTCTTCGTGCCGCCAGCGTTGACAGCACGTACTTTCGCCACGTTTTCATCATCCTCCGCCATGTCCACGGCCGTCCACGCTGCGCAGTGGATCACGGCATCCGGATTCACATCCGTAATTGCCTTTTCTACGGCGTTCCTATCGGTGATATCCAATGACATGTAGGGCGCGGCTATGTCACATGCTTCCTGCATATCAGACCCTACGCCCTCATATCCGCGTTTCAGCAGCTCGTTCATGACATCGTGTCCCAGTTGACCGCCAACGCCGGTTACGAAAAACTTCATATCAATCTCTCCCGAAACTCTTTCATTCCGATTCGCAGCATTCTCGGCTTTGTAAATTCTTCAAGATACGCTTTACAAACTGCTTCCAGTAATGAACCTCAAAATAATGATGCCACAGGAACGGACGGCTCCCATTCAGATATTCTTTATAAAACTGAGCACCGTATTCGTACGCTTCCAAATGATAGTCCATTTCCGGGATCAGATACGGCTCCATGAACCACTGATACCGGTACAAATCCCGATATGACTTCATGTATCCAATAAAACAAGCCCGAAAATACCTATCGGAATAAAATCTGGCATCCGGTGGCAGGAGGCCATTATCTTCCGTAAAACGCTGTACAATGTCGTTATACCCCATGATAAAAGGTCCGGTCATTGGTACGGTATAGATTGGAATGTTGGCATCAACGTAAGTCGTCTGCAATTCCTTTATACGGTCAACCGGCGGCTGCCAATCGTTAATGAATGCGCATCGCTCCATAATGAGCAGCCTTTGCCCCTGTTTACCGAACAACATGTTCTGAGGCAGTGTTCCGGATACAGTCGCAACAACCTCAGCATTTCGGATATACTGAATCAGTTGAGACAAGGGTATCTTTTCCGGATAAAGAACCGTATAGCCATTCTTTTTAAAGAAATCATCCAGCGCCTCAAATCCAAATTCCAAATCCCTGTGTTTGGGCAAAAGGCTGCGGCTCATATACACTTTTTCAGGAGTGTTCCCCCCCCACGGACATTTGCTGCTACTGTATCGAATACTCGCAGATATTTGGGGGAATACGCTCCCCATCTGCGAAAAGCCAAATCTGGAACAATCACTTCCCGGTAGGTTGTCGGCTTATTGACAAATTCCAGCTTGTCCCAGATATTCAAGAGCGTGAGAAACTCTTTGTAATTTCCCTTGATTTCTCTTGTCTCGCCCTCGTCCAGAGCAAATACATAGCTATCCACGGAGGAATCATTTTCCAGAAAATACCAAAGCCTGGCAACTCCCTCCACAAGAAAATGTCCCCAATGGTGAATCAGATACCCGCAATAAACAACTTTTTTATCCCTGTATTCCGCGGATTCAAAGGAATTGCACGGTTTGACACAGCACTCCACCGCAGAAATCCCAACGCTGTTCCCATCCTCATCCACAACACCTCCGCAGCCAATCCAACCGAATTGATCCGTTTTCCGCACAGGTAGAACAGTTGCATTCTTTCCCTGCCACACGGAGGGAGTTTCCCGCTTCTCGTAAGCCACCTCATGCTGTTTTTTCAGAGCCGCAGCTTTTTGAGGGCGTAAGTACCGATAATCCACTGTGTACACGCACAGCACCTCCAGGTCTGTTTTTGCCGTTCATTTTCCTATCTCTTTATAAGGCGTCTTATAAACTGCTTCCAGTAGTGGAACTCCAAGTAATGATACCACCGAAAAGGCTTTCTTCGGTTAAGATAATCCCCAAAGTATGCTTGGCCAGCGCGGAACCCTTCGATCAGAGATTCCGTTAAAGGCGCATACCAGTCAAACATGAACCAATTATAGTTGTACAGATCTTCGTAAGCCTTCATATATTTGATAAAGCATTTGCGATAATGCTTTTCCGTCAAAAAGCGACCATCCGGAGGCTGATAGCCGCGGTCAGCGGCAAAACGCTGTAAGCAATCCGTATAACCCATAATAATAGGTCCGGCGAAATCCACAGGATAGATGGGAATATGTGCATCAATATAGGTCACATCCAGATCCATGATCCGGTTGATTCCGACCTGGTTATCCACATTGATGGTCAATCGCTCCACAATTTCCAGCTTCTGCCCCGGACGGGCAAAAAGCATATTGTGGGGCAGCGAACCGGAGAGAGACGCCACCACATCGGCGTTGCGGATGTAGGAGATCATCCGGCCGAGCGGCACTTTTTCCGGATAGAGAATGGTATAGCCGTTTCTCCGGAAAAAATCGTCCAGCGTGTCAAAGCCGGATTCAAAGAGCATTCCCTTCTTGAATTGGCTACGGCTATAGTAGATTTTCGCCGGGCGCTCCCAATTGGGGTCTGGCACCGCATGGCTTGCCACCGTGTCATAGACCTTCAGGAGCTTGGGCGTATAGCGCCTGCGGCAGTACAGCCCCAGCTCCGGGACGATGACCTCCCGGTAAGTCGTGGGGGTGTTGATGATCTCCAGATGCTCCCAAATGCCCAGCAGCTCCAGGAATTCCCGGTAATTCGCCCTGATCTCCCGTTCCTCGTTTTCATCCAGGAAGAAAACGTACTTGTCCACAACCGGGTCATTTTCCAGAAAATACCAGAGACGGGTCACGCCCTCAATGAGAAAATGCCCCCAGTGGTTCACCAGATAGCCGCAGTAAACCACCGTTTCGTCCCGGTATTCCTTCTTTTCCGCGGGATAGGCAAACTGCACCCGGCCTTCGATACCGGAAAGCGGCACGTATTCCCCGTTTTCGTCCACGACGCCGCCTCTGCCAAACAGCAGATTGTCCTCCGCCTGACGGCGCAGGGGAAGAATGGTGGCGTTTTTCCCGCGCCACACGGCAGGGTTCTCCATAATCGCCAAAGGCTCGTCGTACCACGCTTTCAGCGCCTCTGCCTTTTTGGGGCGCAGGTATTGGTAATCGATACTGTACATTTTTTCAGTCCCTCCGCTGCTTCAGGGTGGGCAGAATCCGGTCTTTGGCACTCAGCCGCAAAGGCGTGCCGTCTGCCAGGGTATAGCCCTCCCCGGACGCAGAGCCGGAATAGCTGCCCACTACCTCCGGCCAGGCCACGGCAATGTCGGGGTCGTTCCAGGCAATGCCCATCTCGTCCTCCGGATGGTAAAAATCCGTCACCTTGTAGCAGAATTCAGCGACATTGCTGAGTACCAGGAAGCCGTGGGCAAAGCCCTCGGAAATATAGAACTGCTTCTTGTTTTCCTCCGTCAGCTCCACGCCGTACCATTTCCCATAGGTTTCGGAACCGGGGCGCACATCGACGGCCACGTCAAAAACGCGCCCCCGAATCACCCGCACCAGCTTCCCCTGGGGATACTTCTTCTGGGTGTGCAGTCCCCGGAGAACGCCCTTTGTGGACATGCTCTGGTTGTCCTGCACGAACACCATATTCAGCCCGGCTTCCTCCATGTCCTTCCGGTTGTAGGTCTCCATGAAGTAACCCCGGTTGTCGCCGTGAACCGTCGGTTCGATGATATATAAGCCCTCAATCGGGCACTTGGATACAGTAATCTGTCCCATTTGAATGCTCCTTACCGGTTCCCATACATTTTTTCATAGTAATCCCGGTACTCGCCGCTGATGATTGTCTCCCACCACGCCCGGTTGTCCAGATACCACCGGATGGTCTTCTGAATCCCGTCGGCAAACTTCGTCTCCGGAAGCCAGCCCAGCTCTCTGTGAATCTTTGTGGGATCGATGGCATAACGCATATCATGCCCCTTGCGGTCAGTGACGTATGTAATCAGGCTCTCGGGCTTGCCCAGCGCCTTGCAGATGATCTTCACAATGTCGATGTTGCGCATTTCATTATGCCCGCCGATGTTGTAGACCTCTCCCACCCGGCCGTTGTGGAGAATCCGATCAATGGCCTTGCAGTGATCTTCCACATACAGCCAGTCCCGGACATTCTCACCTGTCCCGTAGACGGGCAGCGGCTTGTCGTTCAGGGCGTTGGCAATCATCAGCGGAATCAGCTTCTCCGGGAAGTGATAGGGGCCGTAATTGTTGGAGCACCGGGAAATCGTCACCGGTAAGCCGTAGGTACGGTGATACGCCAGCACCAGCAGGTCGGCACTTGCCTTGGACGCGGAATAGGGAGAGCTGGTGTGGATGGGCGTTTCCTCGGTGAAAAACAGGTCAGGCCGGTCAAGGGGCAGATCGCCGTAGACCTCGTCGGTGGAAACCTGATGGTAGCGGCGGATGCCGTACTTCCTGCACGCGTCCATCAGCACCTGCGTACCCAGAATGTTGGTTTGCAGGAACACCTCAGGATTTTCAATGGAGCGATCCACATGACTTTCGGCGGCGAAGTTCACCACCATGTCGGGATGCTCCTCCTCAAAAAGCCGATACACACCCTCCCGGTCGCAGATGTCCAGCTTCACAAAGCGGAAGTTGGGGTTATCCATGACAGGAGCCAGCGTGGACAGATTGCCAGCATAGGTCAGCTTGTCCAGGCAGACGATCCGGTAGTCCGGGTATTTGCGGAGCATATGGAAAATGAAATTGGAGCCGATAAATCCGGCGCCGCCAGTCACGATGATGGTCACTTCTCTCCCCCGCTTTCCTTTTTCTTCATGAAGCTCTTGAAACGATCCTCCGCGACCTGCCGCAGATGGCGGCCGTAGGGAGATTTTCCGTAAATCTCGGCGGCCTCCAGCAGCTCATCGCCGGAAATCCAGCCGAAACGGTAGGCAATTTCTTCCGGTGCGGAAATTTTGACGCCCTGCCGCTTTTCCACCATGTGGACAAATTCCGCCGCTTCCAGCAGGCTCTCAATGGTGCCGGTGTCCAGCCAGGCAAAGCCGCGACCCATAAGCTCCACGTCCAGCCGCCCCTCTTTCAGATACATTTCATTCAGAGTGGTGATTTCCAGCTCACCACGGACGGAGGGCTTCACCTGTTCGGCCTTTTCCGCCACGCCCTTGGGGTAAAAGTACAGGCCGGTAATGGCGTAATTGCTCTTGGGATTGGCGGGCTTCTCCTCCACGGAGATGACCCGGTCGTTTTCGTCAAACTCCACCACGCCGAAACGCTGGGGATCGGACACATAGTAGCCGAACACGGTAGCTCTTCCGTTTTCGGCGGTGTCCCTCGCGCTGGCGAGGATGTCGGAAAAACCGTTGCCGTAGAAGATATTGTCGCCCAATACCATGGCGCAGGAATCGTCCCCGATAAATTCCTTGCCAATCAGAAACGCCTGTGCCAGCCCGTCGGGCGAAGGCTGAACGGCATATTGCAGACGGATGCCAAAATGGCTGCCGTCCCCCAGCAGATCCTGAAACCGCGGGGTATCCGACCGGGTAGAAATGATCAGAATATCCCGAATTCCGGCAAGCATCAGGGTGGACAGCGGATAGTAGATCATGGGCTTGTCATAAACGGGAAGCAGCTGTTTGGAGGTGACCTTTGTCAGAGGATAAAGCCGTGTGCCGGATCCACCGGCTAAAATGATACCTTTCATATGCCGATTCCTTTCCCGGGGGTGTTCCCCTATATCGGGTTTATTTTAGCATGTTTTGTCAGAAATGTAAACCGCTATTTGAAGGACGGATAAGTCTCCTTATTACACGTGCAGTCACGGCGAAAAGCCCACGGCGGGTGCGCCATGGGCTAAAAAAGTGTTTTTTCTTCCTCCATCAGGCCGCCGAAATCCTGCAAATCATCCGTGCCGATCAGATATGCCCCCATCTGTTCCAGCTGGCGGGCAGACTGACTGCCGTCGCGAAAACAGGCTACAGGACTCCACCCGAAGCGCAGATTTTTCACCGTACCATCCCACGTACCGCCGTGTCCAAAGTCGGACTGGGCGACAAACACCATGCGCCCCAGCGCGTGGATGCAGCGGTTGCGGCTCAGCGCCCGCTGGGTGGAAAACGCGCCGTCAAAATCGTCCTCGCTTAAGTATAGCAGATTCCGCCGTCTGGCCTGTTTGCTCAGCTCGTCGGCGACGATGCTGATGACCCGTCCACCGGCGGCAAGGCACGCTTCCTGTGCCGTGCGGTCAGCACCCCGGGCGTTGCCGGAAACCAGCGTCAAGCCTTCCTCCGCCGCCCGGTATCCCACCGCCGCGGCAAATTCCCGGTTCTCCGCCCGCAACTCCCGGCTTCCCACCAGCGCAACCGCCGGGGTACTCAGAATGGACAAATCGCCCTTCGCCCACAGGCACCCGGGTGCGTCCATCACAAGGCGCTGCCGCAGAATTCCGGGATATTCTTCGCTGACCCTTGTGACGGGGTTGCAGTCCATTTTTCTCCCCCGGCTCAGGTAGTAGTCCAGCTCCTGGGTATCCGAAAGCAGGGCGCAATACCGCTCCGCCGTCTCCCGGTCGTATCCAAGCTCAATGAAATCCTGCCGCGTCATTTCCCGCTCCGGCTGGGCGCATTCCCTGCCCCGCATCCGCAGCGCCAACATGCGCAGCTGAGCGGTAGAAAGCACCTGACGGTCAGGGTTTCCAAGGCGGCTCGTCAGCAGCAGAAAGCCCCTTTCCCGGGGATTCAACGGAATCTCCTTTTGGGCGTCACGGGGGCTTTGACTTCCTCGGGCGACAGATTTCCGTCCTTGTCCATCACCATGGGCTGAATGGTAAAATTGCAGTATTTGCAGATGTCATCCAGTCTGGCCTTCTCCGGGAAATTGCTGACGATGCTCCATGCCACGCCCTTTTTCTTCGCCCGGCCGGTGCGGCCAATGCGGTGAACGTAGTACTCGTTCTCCTCCGGCACGTCGTAGTTGATGACGCAGTCCACATCGTCCACGTCGATGCCCCGGGAAGCCACATCCGTCGCGATCAGCACGGCCAGCTTTCCGTCCCGGTAGCGCTGCATGGTCTTTTCCCGCTGGCTCTGGCGGATATCGCCGTGGATGCAGTCGCAGTCCAGACCCGCCCGCTGGAATTCGTCGCAGAGGCGCTGGCACATATGCTTGGTATTGCAGAAGATCATCACCCGCTCATAGCCCTGACTGCGGATCAGGCGCAGGGACGTCTCCGCCTTTTCCAGCGGCGTGCAGGTAATGCTGAACTGGTCAATGTCCGGGCGGTCTTCCTGCTTTGGCTCCACGGTGATCTCCACCTCGTCCCGCTGGTACATCCACGAAACCGTCATGACCTCCTGAGAGATGGTGGCAGAAAACAGCCCCAGATTTTTCCGGTTCTTCACCTTATCGATAATCCGGGTCACGTCCTTGAAAAAACCCATGTCCAGCATCCGGTCGGCCTCGTCCAGGACTACGGTCTGGATTTTGTCCAGGCGGATGGTCTTGCGGTTGTAGTGATCCATCAGCCGTCCCGGCGTCGCCACCACGATCTGGGGCTTGCGCTCCAGCTGCTTGATCTGGCCGCCGATGCCCGCGCCGCCGTACAGCACCGCTACCCGAATGCCCTGAAAATAGGTCAGCAGCCCCCGCAGCTCGTCGCCGATCTGGATGGCAAGCTCCCGGGTGGGGGCAAGGATCAGCCCCTGAACGCCCTCGTTGGCCGGGTCGATATGCTCGATCATGGGGATGCCGAAGGCAAAGGTCTTTCCGGTGCCGGTGGGCGCCTTGGCAATGACGTCCCGCCATTGCAGAAAATATGGGATGGCCTCCGCCTGAATGGTGGTGGGATAGCCGTAGCCCTTCTCTTCAAGCGCTTTCAGCATGGCCTCGCTGAGGCCGAGACTTTCAAATGTGACTTCCATGGTTCTCTTTCCCTTTTCCATCGAAATTTTCTTTATTGTATCACTTTTCCCAGGTATTTGCAACTTTTTTTGTTTTCCGATAGTCGATTCGAGAAAACTCGGTTTCAATCTCACGCAAAGGTGGACAAACGGGGAAAAATATGCTATATTGTAGGCTATGATAATATGTCCGTAATATAAGGAGAATTCTAATGGGCAAACTAATCGTCATTGAAGGCACGGACGGCTCCGGCAAGTCCACCCAATTTCGTCTGCTGACCCAGCGTCTGGAAAACGAAAACATTGCCTTTCAGAAAATTGTCTTTCCCCAGTACTCCGAACCCAGCTCCGCGCTGATCCGGATGTATCTCGGGGGCGAGTTCGGCACGAATCCGTCGGACGTCAACGCCTACGCCGCTTCCTCCTTTTACGCCATCGACCGCTACGCCTCCTACAAAAAGATCTGGGGGCAGTGGTACGAGCAGGGCGGTCTGGTGGTCTGTGACCGCTACACCACCTCCAACGCCGTCCATCAGGCGTCCAAGGAGCCGGAAAACAAGCGTCAGGAATTTCTTAAGTGGCTGTACGAATTTGAATACGACCGGCTGGGGCTTCCCCGCCCTGATCTGACGCTGTATCTGGACGTCCCCACGGATTTTACGGAGCAGCTGCTGCGCCACCGGGAACAGGATACCCACACCACCGCGGACATCCACGAGCGGAACAGTGCCTACCTCGCCTCCTGCCGCCGTGCCGGACGCGCCGCCGCCGAATATTACGGATGGACGATCATTTCCTGCACGGAAAACGGGAAAATGCGGAGTATTGAGGACATTCACGAAGAAATTTACCGCCATGCGGCGGCATGTCTGGAGGACTGAATATGGTTTACATGTTGCTTGGAACCGGCTTTGAGGAAACGGAAGCCGTCACCCCTATTGATTTACTGCGCCGGGCAGGCGTGACCGTCGCCACCGTGGGCATTGGCGGAAAGGTCATCGTCGGAAGCCACGGCATCCCCGTGACCGCCGATATGGAACTTGGCCAAATGGACTTGACCCAGCTGGATATGATCGTTCTCCCCGGCGGAATGAAGGGCGTCGCGTCCATCAAGGGCTGCCCGGAGGCGCTGGAAGCCGTGCGGTTCGCATGGGAAAACGGCCGGTTCGTCGCCGCCATCTGTGCCGCACCCACCATTCTTGCCATGCTTGGCATCACCGATGGCAGACGCGCCACCTGCTACCCCGGCTGTGAAGGCCAGATGGGAAGCGCTGACATGGTCTGCGCCCCCGCCGTCACCGACGGAAAGCTCATCACCGGCACGTCCGCGGGCTGCGCCGTTCCCTTTGGTCTGGCGCTGATCGCCGCCCTGAAGGGTCAGGCCGCCGCGCAGGCCGTGGCAGAACAGATCGTCATTCGCTGACCTGGAGGAACACGATATGGACAACAAACAGTTTCCCGAACGGGACGAGGAGGAAATCATTCCCGAAGAGCTGACCTTCTTTCCCGCCGACGAGGAATCGGAGGACGCCGGGGATGTCCCCGTCTCCGAAGACGTAATTGGGGAAGAAACCGCTTCCCAGCCAGAGGAAATCCCCGCAGAGGCGGAAGAACCCGTTGCGGAGGAAACTCCCGTGGCAGAAGACGTTCCCGCATTTGAGGATGATTCCGTTCAGGAAGAATTTCCCGTTTTTGAGGATGTCCCCCCCATTGCGGACGCCCCCGCCCCGGAGGAAAATCCCGCGCCCGATGACACCTCCGAAAAAGGCCGTTCCTTCATGGATCGCATTCCGGACGTGGATGACGGCATGGAAGAATCCTACGACGACCGGCTCACCGAGCCGGAGATCGGCAGCGAGATCATCCCCGACGAAAGCGCCATGGATTCCCACGGTATGCTGGAGCACGGTGAGGAAGAACCGCCCTTTGACCCCAGCATTCTGGACGACCCGGACTTGCAGGAGCTGCCGGAGGAACCGGCGGAACCGGAGCCGTCAAAGGACGAGATTGCGGAACAGGAATACCGGGACAGCGACGGTGATTTTGACGCCGCAGAGGATGCCCCCGCCCCGGAAAGAAAAGCGTCCGGTCGTCAGCGCCCCGTCAAAAAGGGACGTCCTAAGAAAACCCGTGGAGAGGGTCTGCTGGGCATCCCCCACATTCTGGTCACCATCGTGTGGCTGGCGCTGATCGTGGTCATCGGCGTCACGCTGGGACGGATGATTTGGGTCTGCGCCGCCGACGTGCTGGCTTTCGGGCGGGAAAACAAGCCCGTCACCATCACCGTTTACGAGTCCGACACCATGGACAGCATCACCGACAAGCTCTACGACGCCGGTCTGATCCGCTACAAGAGCCTGTTTAACTTCTACGCCGACATCTCCCACGCCGAGAAGAAGATCGACCCCGGCATTTACGACCTGAACACCCGGTACGACTATCACGCGCTGGTCAACATGATGTCCGCCAGCTCCACCCGTGAGGTCGTGGAAGACCTGCTGATCCCCGAGGGCTACACCTGCCGCCAGATTTTCGCCCTGCTGGAGGAAAACCGCATCTGTACCGCGCAGGATCTCAGCGCCTACGCCGCCAACGGTGCGCTGAAGGACTACTGGTTCCTTGAAAACGTGACCCGGGGCGACAAATACTGCCTTGAGGGCTTCCTTTTCCCGGATACCTACGACTTCTATAAGAATTCCTCCCCCCGTGAGGTTCTGGAAAAGATGCTGGACAACTTCGACTACCGGTTCAGCGAGGAAATGCGCGCCCAGATCGACACTCTGAACGCCACCGTCACCGACGGCAGCTTCACCGTCCGGGAAGTGACCATTGTCGCGTCCCTCATTGAGAAGGAAACCGCCTCCGCGTCGGAAAGCCCCCGGATCGCCGGTGTTATTTATAACCGTCTGTTCCACTGGGACTACCCCGCCCTGCTGAACATCGACGCCGCCATCATCTATGCGCAGGACGGCGTGTCCGACCACATCGACACCAGTCTGGACAGCCCCTACAACACTTACCTTCACGTGGGTCTGACGCCCACGCCCATTGCGAACCCGGGTCTTGCCAGCCTGCAGGCCGCGCTGAATCCCGAGTCCCACAACTACTATTACTACGTGCTGAATCCCGCCACCGGCGCCCATCAGTTCTCCACCACACAGGAGGAGCATGAGCAGTACCGCGCGCAGTTTGCTGCTGCCGCCGCTGCCGCTTCCACACAGTCGGAGGGCGAATGAGAAAGCTGGAATTGCTCAGCCCTGCCGGGGACATGGAGCGGCTGGAAATGGCCGTAGCCTACGGCGCAGACGCGGTATATTTCGCCGGAACAAGCTTTGGAATGCGCTCCTTCGCGGGGAATTTCTCCCCCGAGGAGCTGCCCAAGGCGGTGCGGTACGCCCATGACCACGGCGTCAGGTGTCACGTCACCGTGAACACCATGCCGAGAAACGATGAAATCGTCCGGCTGCCGGAATATCTGGAACAGCTGGACGACGCCGGGGTGGACGCCCTGATCGTGGCCGACTTGGGTGCGTTCACCCTCGCCGGGAAATATGCCCCTCGCTGCGAGCGGCATATTTCCACCCAGCAGTCCATCGCCAATTACGTCTGCGCTCAGGCGTGGTTTGATCTGGGCGCGAAGCGGGTGGTGCTGGCACGGGAATGCAGTCTGGAAGAAATCCGCGCCATCCGTCAGAAGGTAGACCCCGCGCTTGAAATCGAGACCTTTGGCCATGGTGCCATGTGCGTCAGCTACTCCGGCCGGTGCCTGCTGAGTAACTACATGACGGGACGCGACAGCAACCGCGGCGCCTGCGCCCAGCCCTGCCGGTATCAGTACGCTCTGATGGAGGAAAAGCGCCCCGGGGAGTATTTCCCGGTTTTCGAAGACGAAAAGGGTACTTACATCTTAAATTCCCGGGATATGTGCATGATCGACCACCTGAATGACCTGATGGACGCAGGCGTGGACTGCATCAAAATTGAGGGCCGGGCAAAATCCGCCTACTATGCCGCCATCGTCACGGGAGCCTATCGCCACTGCATCGACGATGCCGCCGCTGGCAGAGAGCTGGACCCCGTCTGGCGGGACGAGGTGGATCACATCTCCCACCGCATCTACTCCACCGGCTTCTATTACGGCGAGCCGGGGCAATACGTAGCTTCCTCCCGGTACATCCGGGAGTGGCAGATCGTGGCGAAGGTAGAATCCTGCGACGAAAACGGACTGGCGGTGTGCCGCCTGAACAACAAATTCCGCGCGGGAGACGCGCTGGAAGTTGTCGGCCCCGACGTGCGCCCCTTCCCCATCACCGCCCCGATCATGGCCGATCTGGAAGGCAACCCGGTAGAAGAACCGCGAACCCCCCAGATGAAATTCACCATCCAACTACCGAAGACCGTGCCGCCTATGAGTATGCTCAGAAGAAGCGTTGATCTTTCCCCGAAATAGTCAAAAACACCGAACGTCGAATCGTTCGGTGTTTTTTCGTATAAAGCCCGCATTACTGCGGTACTTTTTTTCGTTTTTCCGGAAATTTGTGAATCAGAAACGCCAGCAGGATCGACATACCCAAGCAGAACAGAAACACAGCCGCATTTTCGGATTGAGAAAGTGTCTCGTTTCCGTGAACGACCGCGTACTGCACAAGAAACACATTGTGAATCAGGAAGCACTCAAAGGAAATGTCTCCCAAGCACACCAGCGGTTTCCAGCGGAACAGGCTGGATACCCAACCCATACCGCAGGTAAACACGCCGATCAGCACCAGATTTGGCAGGAGCCATGTGAAAATTCTGCTTCTCCATGGACTTCCGGCGCGGGAAAGCATGAAAAACCAATAGCCGAGCGCGCCAACTTCCAGTACCGTGAACACTATCCGCACCGTGTTTCCCTGCTTCAGGTACGGCTTCAGGGTGCAGACCAACATTCCAAGGAGCATTCCGCCGAGGTATTCGCCCATTCTGGCTGGGGGGGAAAATGTACTGCCAGTAATCCATGTCGAGATCCTTCGTTAAGTAACAATAAACGGCCGTCAGGAATAACGTTCCCACCAGCGCACACGACAGCAGCAGCCAGCCCTTTGGACGCCGGTTGATTTTATTCAGCAGGAACATGACGGGAAGGCTGAACACAGACAGGAACGTCAGGGTGGACAGGAACCAGCCCACACCGTTGTAGCTGAACGCGCCCTCCGCAGACCATGACTGCACCAGCAGAAGGTTCCGCACAAGCTGCCCCGGAAATCTCTGAACGTCAAAAAGCGCGGTCAGGCTCTCCGTGTTGGTATAGAGGAAAAGGTACAGCGTCGTAAACAAGTACAGGGGATAGATTTTCTTCACCTTGCGCCACAGGTACTTCCCTTCCTCCCGCCAGCTGAGCCGGATATCCTTGTTAAAGGAAGCAAGCGCCGTCACCAGACCGCTAAGCATAAAGAAAAAGCTGACCGCCGCAGTGGAACAGTGAGAAGTCGGATATTTGAAAAACAACCATTGTTCGCCATGGCACACAAACACATTGAAAAATGCCCAGAACCGCAGAAATTGCAGCTGTTCTTCCCTTCCGGTCCTGGTTGGGGACGCTATCTGTCCCTCTGTCTGCATACGCCGCCCTCCTTTCGACTTTGGGTCAGTTTTTCAGGCTTTGCAGCGGCGCGGGAATTCTGCCGCCGCGGGCTATGAAGTCATCGCTGGATTTGTCATGCACCGGCATCACCGGGGCGCTGCCAAGCAATCCGCCCATTTCCACCCGGTCGCCTACGGTCTTACCGGGGGCGGGGATGATGCGCACGGCGGTGGTCTTGGTGTTCACCATGCCGATGGCCGCTTCGTCCGCAATGATGGCGGAAATGGTCGCCGCAGAGGTCTCGCCGGGGACCGCGATCATGTCCAGTCCAACAGAGCAGACACAGGTCATCGCCTCCAGCTTGTCAAGGCACAGCGTGCCGCCCTCGGCGGCGGCGATCATGCCCTCGTCCTCGGACACGGGGATAAACGCGCCGGACAGGCCGCCCACATGGTTGGACGCCATGACGCCGCCCTTTTTCACCGCGTCGTTCAGCATGGCAAGGGCAGCCGTGGTGCCGTGAGTGCCGCAGACCTCCAGCCCCATTTCTTCCAGAATCCGGGCAACGCTGTCCCCCACGGCGGGAGTGGGCGCAAGGCTCAAATCCACGATTCCGAAGGGTACGCCCAGACGGCGGGACGCTTCCTTGCCCACCAGCTGACCCATACGGGTAATCTGGAAAGCGGTCTTTTTGATGGTTTCGGCCACCACGTCAAAGGGCTGACCCTTCACGTTCTGCAAAGCGTGGTACACCACGCCGGGGCCGGAAACGCCCACATTCAGCACGCACTCCGGCTCGCCCACGCCGTGGAACGCACCGGCCATGAAGGGGTTATCCTCCACGGCGTTGGCGAACACCACCACCTTGGCGCAGCCAAGGCCGTCGTTATCCGCAGTCAGCTCGGCGGTTTTCTTGATGATTCGACCCATTTCCGCAACGGCATCCATGTTGATGCCCGCTTTGGTAGAGCCAACATTCACGCTGGCGCACACCCGCTCGGTGGCAGCCATGGCCTCGGGGATGGAGCGGATCAGCTTCCAGTCTCCCGTGGTGCAGCCCTTCTGCACCAGAGCGGAAAAGCCGCCGATGAAGTTGACGCCGCAGGTGATCGCCGCCGCGTCCAGTGTTTTCGCGATCTCCACATAGGAATCTGTCTCGCAGGAACCGGCCACGATGGATATGGGCGTAACGGAAATCCGCTTGTTGACAATGGGAATTCCGAATTCCTTCTCGATGTCCTCGCCGACCTTCACCAAGTCTTTGGCGCAGCGGGTGATCTTCCGATAAATCTTATCGCAGCAGGTCTTCAAATCCGGATCGCAGCAGTCCAACAGACTGATGCCCATGGTGATGGTTCGGATGTCCAGATGCCGCTTGTCGATCATATCCTGGGTTTGCAGGATGTCCTTCTGATTCAGCATGGTCTGTCCCTCAAATCCGGTGCATGGCTTCAAAGATGTCCTCACGCTGCACGCGGATGGACAGTCCCATTTCCTTGCCGATCTCGTCCATGCGGGTGACAAGCTCTCCCAGCGGCACATTGCACGCGGAGACCTCCGTCGCCATCATCATGGTGAAATAGCCCTGCATGACGGTCTGGCTGATATCCAGAACGTTGACGTTGAAGTCCGCCAGGGCGGTGCAGACACCCGCGATGATGCCCACCCGGTCTTTTCCGACTACGGTTACGATTGCTTTCATCTTTTTCTCCTTCCGTCCGGGACTGCGACCTGCGCCCGTCCACCGGACTGTCAAATATGGGGATTATACCTCGTAATCTGCTGCCACCCGGCTGTCCAGCAGGTGGAAGAAATGGGTCTTGGCCTTCTGATGCAGGGGATGCACGGCATAATTTTCCAGCGCTTCCCGGCTTTCAAACTCGGAATACAGAGCGTAATCCATGCCGTTGAACGCCTGACGGATCTCCAGATGCAGCAGGCCCGGAATCTTCCCCACCAGCGGCTCCAGAACGGACGCGATCAGCTTCACGGCCTCGGTCTTGTCAACGCCCTCTTTCAGGGTGTACAGTACGATATGCTTTACCATAATTATCCTCCTTATACGAGTTTTTAATAAAACGCTTAAAAGTGTTTTATCAGGCCGCAGGATTGCGGCCAGCGGCCACTGCCGCTAAAAAACGAAGTCAATACATTTCTTACCGCCGCCCAGGCGGTCTGCCGTGAAACGGCTTTCATAAAATGATGAAATCATTTTATGAAGAAATCGTATTATCGGTTTACCGCCCGCTGCGGAAATCCGCAAACGCGGCGTATTTTCTGATTTAACAAAACACCGGGGCTACATGCGCAGCCCCGGTGTTGCATCACAAATTACTCGGCGTCCTCTTCAGGCTGTTCCAGCAGAGCGCGGATAGACAGGGAGATACGCTTGTTCTCGGCGTCCACATCGGTGATCTTGACCTTCACATCCTGCCCCTCGGACAGAACATCCTCGGGCTTGCCGATGCGGCGGTCAGCGATCTGGGAAATGTGAATCAGGCCGTCCACGCCGGGGAGAATCTCCGCGAAGGCACCAAAGGTCATCAGCTTGACGATCTTGGCGTCCACAACGTCGCCCACGGAATACTTGGTCATGAACTGATTCCAGGGGTTCATCTCGGCGGTCTTGTAGCCCAGAGAAATCTTGTGCTTCTCGGGGTCGAAGGAAATGACGTAAACATCGATCTCGTCGCCGACCTTCACCACGTCAGCGGGAGTCTTGATGCGGTTCCAGCTCAGCTCGGAAACGTGAACCATGCCGTCCACACCGCCGATGTCCACGAACGCGCCGTAAGAAGTCAGGGACTTGACGGTGCCGTGGTACTTCTTGCCCACTTCAATCTCGGACCAGATCTTCTCCTGCGCAGCCTTGCGAGCCTCGGAGTTGACGGCGCGGATGGAGCCGATAACACGGCGGCGGGCGCGGTTGACCTCGGTGATCTTCAGCTGCACGGTCTTGCCGACCATACCGGCCATGTCGCCGCCCTTGGCGATGCCGGACTGGGAAGCGGGAATGAACACCCGGATGCCCTTGACATTGGCAACCAGACCGCCCTTGTTTTCCTCGGTGATGGTGCCTTCAACAGTGGTCTTGTTCTCTGCCCAGGCAGTCATGTCGTCCCAGACCTTCAGGCCGTCCAGCTTCTTCTTGGACAGCTGCACGGTGCCTTCCTGATCGTTGACGCGAACGACGAAGACCTCGATCTCGTCGCCAACTTTCAGGATGTCTTCGGGCTTCACAGAAGGATCGGTGCTGACTTCGTCATAAGGGATGTAGCCGGCATGCTTGGTGCCGAGGTCGACCTGGACTTCGGTGTTGCCGATTCCGGTCACGGTGCCGATAACCTTATCTCCTGTATTTAAAGTCTTGATGGACTGCTCGAGAAGCTCCGCGAAGTTCTCCTCCTGTACAGTCTCAACATTCGTGATTTCGCTCATAGTCTTGTTGACCTCCTTTATAATCCACGCCGGCGTCGACGCACCGGCAGTGATTCCAACATCGCTGACACCGCGAAAGTCCTCGGGACGCAGCTCGGAAGCGTTGTCCACCAGAAAGACCCGGCCGCAGTGTTCCCGGCAAATCATAGCGAGACGGCCTGTGTTGGAACTTTTGGGGTCTCCCACAACGACCATAGCCTGACAGATTTCACTCAATTCAGCTGCTTCGCTTTGCCTATACTCAGTTGCTCTACATATTGTATCAAAAATTTTCAGGTTAGTAAACTGTTTTTTTGCAAATTCACCGCACATTTTCCACAAAGATTCAGTCAAAGTCGTTTGTGAAACCATGCAAATTGACGAGTTCTTAAGATTTTCTTTGGAATATGCCCAGTTTTTCAGGTCGTCAAGGGTCTCAAAAACCCGGCAGTCCCGGCACCATCCGGCAATGCCCTCCACCTCCGGATGGGTGGGCGTCCCGATGATGACAGGCAGCTGCCCTTCTTCCTCGGCGCGGCTGACGATTCCGTGGATGCGTTTGACGAAGGGACAGGTGGCGTCGATGATCTCCACGCCCCTGCGCTGCAATTCCTCATACACCGCCCGGCTGACGCCGTGGGAACGGATAATGACCGTCTGGCCGGGGCAAGCCTGCTCAGGTGCGTCGATCACCTCCACACCCAAGGCGCGGAATTTGTCCACGACATGGTGATTGTGAATGATCGGCCCCAGCGTGACCACCTTTTTCCCCGCTTTTGCCGCCTGCTCCACCAGCTCCACCGCCCGACTGACGCCGAAGCAGAATCCGGCGCTTTTCGCGACCCGGACGCTCATAGCGTCACCTTCCGGGCAATGATCTCCTTCATCGCGGCGATAACGCCGTCGATGTCCAGCTCAGAAGTGTCCAGCTTGACGCTGTCCCGCGCCATTTTCAGGGGAGCGATCTCCCGGTGGGTGTCCTGATAGTCCCGCTGCTGAATATCCTTGAGGATTTTATTGTAGTCCGCCTTCTGTCCCTTCGCAATCAGCTCCTCCGTGCGGCGCTTTGCCCGCACCTCCGGGGTCGCGGTGAGGAAAATCTTCACTGTGGCATTGGGCAGCACCACGGTGCCGATGTCCCGGCCGTCCATGATGACGTTGTGCTTCTCGGCCATTTCCCGCTGCATGTCCAGCAGCAGGTCCCGGACGATGGCGTGGGCAGAAACGAGACTGGCCTTCTGGGAAAGGTCGGGGGTGCGGATATCGCCGGTCACGTCCATGCCGTTCATGATCATATGCTGGACGCCCTCGTCGTCATACTCAATACCGATGGTCAGCTCGTCGATGTAGCGGGTGATGCCGTCGATGTCCTTGGGGCTGACGCCCCACAGGTCAAAGAAATAGGCCACGGTGCGGTAAATCGCCCCGGTGTCCACGTAGTAAAAGCCCAGCTCTTTTGCAAGTCTTCGGGCGATGGTGGACTTTCCTGCCCCGGCAGGGCCGTCAATGGCGATGGAAATTGGTTTTGCCATATAGATTTCCTTCTTTCTATCTCTCTGAGCGAAGTTTACTCAGGGCGTTTGCTTCTCTTGCGACCACCTCGTCGGGGGTCAGGTTCAGGCGCTTTCCCGTTTCCTCGGGGCTGAGGGGCATTCCGCCCTCCAGACCAAATCGCAGGGAGATCAGCTTCGCGTCAGTCTCGTCAAGCACCGACATCAGCTCCATGATGCGCTGGCGCATCTGGAAATAGGCGGTGTCCTCCACGGCCTGCTCTTCGGCTTCCTTTTCTTCCTCCGGCTCCGGCTGCTTCTTCGCCTGCGCCAGAAGACGGGCGTCGTCCAGCATCTTTTTCACCACGGATGCTTCCCCCGGGCTTATGTGCATGGCCTCGGCGATCTCCTCCAAAGTGGGATTTCTCCCCAGCTCGGACAGCAGCCGCTCGTCTACGGCACGGTAGTCCTCCAGCGCACCACGGAGCTTCTGGCCAACACCGTTGGCTCTTGCCTGCAAAAAGACCGCTTTCGCCATGTAGAACCGAATCCAGTAGTCCCGGTAGGCGTCATAATCCCCCTCCCGGTAGCCCTGAATGGCCTGCCACAGTCCCAGGCTCCCCTCCTGAATCAAATCCAGCAGGAGTACCCCGCAGCCGACGTGATCTTTGGCGATTTCCAGAACCCGGTGCAGCCCCAGATTGGTCAGCGCCTCCATGGCCCGTTCATCCGCCGCCGCACACCTTGCCGCCAACGCCTGCTCGTCCCCGGAAGTGGAAAGCTGCGCCACCTCTTCTAAGTACAGCCTCAGGGGGTCGTTGGGTTCCAGCTCCTTGGGGTTCAAGCCCTTTTCCACCAGCTGCGCTTCCTGACGCAGCCGCAGAGCCGCCTCTCCGCTGCCCGACGTTTTGGGGAGGTCAAAAACATTCAGATTCAGTCCGCCGTCCTCCAGTGCCTGAAGGGCATCCTCCACGACCTGCTCGTTTTCTTCCTCCAGCATGGTCAGAAGGTTCGCGGCCGAAACCGTATCCCCCGCCCGTTTGGTTCGCAAAAAGGCTTCCCAAGGGCTGTCCTCAAAGGAAAAATCCAGATCATTCATTCAAGAAATCCTCCAATCCAAGACTGGTACCCATTTTTTGCAGCTTGTCCATGGCCTGACGCTCGATCTGACGCACCCGTTCCTTGGAAATGCTCAGCTTTTTGCCGATCTCCTCCAAAGAATAGCAGTTGCCGTCCTCCATGCCGAAATGCAGCCGCAGGATCTGCTGCTGGCGCTCGTTCAGCGTACTCAGAAGCTGGTCCATTGTCTTGTCCAGCTCCCCGCGCACCACTTCCTCATAGGGCTGGGGCGCCTGCGCATCCTCCAGCAGAGATTGCAGGGCAGTGCCGTCGTCATCCCCCGTGGGAACGTCCAGCGAGCAGATGTCCGGCGTCAGCTGGGTCAGCTCCGCCACTTTTTCCTCGGGCAGGCCGCACTTTTCCGCGATCTGCGCGGCGGTGGGTTCCTCCCCCAGCTCCTGACGCAGGGCGGTGCGCACCGCTTCGATCTTCCGCATCCGCTCCGCCGTGTGCAGCGGTACACGGATGGCGCTGCCGTGGTTCATCAGGCACCGGGTCACGCCCTGCCTGATCCATTTTGTGGCATAAGTGGAAAAACGGTAATCCTTGGTATAATCAAATTTCCGCGCCGCCACCAGGAGGCCGATACTGCCCTCCTGAATCAGATCCATCAGCGCGACGCCCCGTCCGGCGTACTCTCTCGCGATGGACACCACCAGACGCAGATTGGAATTGACCATCTGGCGAATGGCGCTCTCATCTCCCTGAGCACAGCGCATGGCAAGCTGACGCTCTTCCTCCGGCGTCAGACGGGGATACCGCCGGATCTCATTCAGGTATTGGCGCACATCGTCCTCGCCGGCACTCACCGGAGAATTCTCTAACAGCTCTGTCATGCTTTCATTCCTTTTCTTTCCTTCATTCGTTCCCGCACCGCCAGCAGGTCGTCCTCCGTCGCCACTTTGGACGCCTGATATTCGTTCTGGATGGTGCGGATGCAGTCCGTCAGCGCCTGCTCGTTCACAGGCCCCTGCTGTCTGTGCAGAATGCCCGCGATGTGGGACATTTCCTCCGACGTCAAGTCCGTCAGTCCCCCAAGGGAGACTTCCAGTCCCTGCTCATGTCGCTGCTTTAACTGGGCGTAAACCCGTCCCAGCAGCTCCGAGGAGAACATCTCCGCTTCCAGGCCGTCGGTGTCGTCCAGCAGAGCGCTTTCCCGCAGGATCAGCGACAGGAGCATTTCCTCCGCCATGGCGGATTTCATATTGGTATAGCGGATGTCCCGACTCTTGGGCTGTAAATTCCGGGCGGGAGACAGGTCGATTTTTTCCTGCTTTTTCTTCTCCTGATAGGCTCGCCGCTTCCACGCCCGCTGGATTTCCAGCTGCATGGCGTCGGCGCTGATTTTCGCGGCCTCCGCCACCCGCCCGCCGTAGACGTCCCGCTGGACGGCGCTGGGCAGAGAGCCGATCAGCTCGGCGGATTCCTGCAAATAGCGCACCCTTTGGTCGTCGTCCTGCAAATCGTACTTCCGGGCAATGGCGGCAAGCTGGTATTCCACCCGGTTGGAGGATTCCTCCAATAGAATCTTAAAACGGTCGGCGCCGTACTTTTTGAGAAATTCGTCCGGGTCTTTTGCGTCCCGCATTTTCAGAACCTTGACCTGCAAACCCGCCTTTTCCAGCATGGGGATTGCCCGTTGGGTGGCGTTCTGTCCGGCGGTATCGCCGTCGTAGATCAGCACCACCTGGTCGGTATACCGGGACAGCAGCGTTGCGCCGTCGTCCGTCAGGGCAGTTCCCAAAGATGCCACCGCGCAGTCAAATCCATACTGGTGCAGGGCGATGGCGTCCATGTACCCCTCCACCAGAATCAGGTAGCCCATTTTGCTTTTCTTGGCGTAATTCAGGGCAAACAGGTTTTTCCGCTTGTTAAAAATCAGGGTCTCCGGGGAATTTAAGTATTTTGCGGCGTTCTTGTCCCGGTCGTTCATAATGCGCCCGCCGAAACCGATGACGTTCCCCCGGACATCGATGATGGGGAACATCAGCCTGTCCCGGAACCGGTCGAAAAGATTGCCGTTCTTTTTGGACACCGTCACAAGACCGGAATCCCGCAGCTCCTGATCGGTGTAGCCCTTTTTCCGCATGGCGTCCACCAGATCGCTCCAGCTGTCCGGGGCGTAACCGATGCCAAACTTGGTCAGGGTCGTCTGGGACATTCCCCGCCCCCGGGCGTATTCCAGTGCCGACGCGCCCATAGGTGCGTACAGGCAGCTGTGGAAAAACCGCGCCGCTTCCTTGTGCAGCGCCCAGAGCCGCTCCTGCTGGCGATACCGGGACTGGTACTGCTCGTCCTCAGGGACTTCCAGCCCCGCCCGCTTGGCCAGCGCCCGCACGGCGTCGCCGTAGCTCAGCCCCTCAATTTCCATCTCGAAATTGATGACACCGCCGCCCTTGTGGCAGCCGAAGCAATAGAACATGCCTTTGTCCGGCGCGACGGAGAAGGAGGCGGTCTTCTCTCCGTGGAAGGGACACAGGCCAAACAGGTTGGAGCCGGAACGCTTCAGCGTCACGTACTGCCCCACCACGTCCTCAATCGGGTTCCGCGCGATCACTTCGTCAATAAATGCCGGTGGAAATGGCATGGTCTCCCCCCCTTCGTCAAACTTCTTTACGTATTCTCTAGCCGTGAACCTGCCACCCCATGGGGATGAAGATCTCCCGGAACTTTTCGACGGCGTAATTGTCCGTCATTCCCGCTATGTAGTCGCACACCGTGCGCTCCATGCCGTCGAAGCTCAGCTGGGGCTGAAAATCCTCGGGCAGCGCTTCCGGATGGGCGATGTAGTATTCAAACAGCCGTTTCAGCATATCCTTTGCCTTGCTCTCCTCGCCCTTGGCCACCGGATTGCGGTAGACATTGGTAAACATGAACGAGCGCAGCTCCTTGAGCGCCCTGTCCACGTCGGGAGACAGACAGACTTTCCCGAATTCCCGGGAGGTGCGGATGGCATCGCAGACAAGTGTATTGATCCTATCCCGGTGGCTGTGGCCCAGCACGTCGGTGATGTCGATGGGGATATCGTCGTCGGTGAGAATGCCCGCCCGGATGGCGTCGTCAATGTCGTGGTTGACGTAGGCGATCTGGTCGGAGCGGCGCACGGCCTGCCCCTCCAGCGTCTCCGGCCAGTAGTCCCCGGTGTGGCCCAGAATGCCCATGCGGACTTCGTAGGTCAGGTTCAGCCCCTGACCGTCCTTTTCCAGAATGTCCACCACTCGCAGACTCTGCTCATTGTGGCGGAAAGGCTTGCCAAGGCACTGGCTCAGAACGTCCTCCCCGGCGTGGCCGAAGGGAGTGTGTCCCAGGTCATGCCCCATGGCAATGGCTTCCGCCAGATCTTCGTTCAGCCCCAGCGCCCGTGTGATGGTTCCAGCAATGCGGCTGACCTCCAATGTGTGGGTCATCCGGGTGCGGTAGTGGTCGCCCTCAGGCTGCAAAAACACCTGCGTCTTGTGCATCAGGCGGCGGAAGGACTTGGAATGGACAATGCGGTCAATGTCCCTCTGGTAACAGGTACGCACGTCCTCCGCCCGGGGTTCTTCAAACCTCAGACGTCCCCTGCTCTGGTCGGCGAAGGCCGCCAGAGGATTCAGTCGCTTATGCTCCTGCCATTCCAGTTCTTCCCGCACAGTCATGGTAAATCCCTCATTCCTTGTAGAAAATGACATCCGCTTTTTCTGCTTTTGTTTATGTAGTCTCCACCGGGAACGCACGGTATTCCTGCCCGGTCTCCATGCCCTCCACGGTTCCGCTGGACAGGTCGGTGAGTTTTTCCAGAAAGGCGCTGACCTGTCCCTCCGGGAACAGCAGCTCCAGCTCCACCTCCGCGCCGAAATCCGTCTTGCGGAGGATGCCTCCAAAGGCGGCGGCTTCCAGTTTGACCCGCTCGTAGAAGGGATAGGGGCACGGCACGTACACCGCCGTCCATACCCGCTTCATGGATTTGCCCGCAGCGTCCACAGCGATTTTCGCGCCTTTTGTGTAAGCCCGCACCAGTCCCCCGGCGCCCAGAAGAATGCCGCCAAAGTACCGGGTCACCACGCACACCACGTTAAACAGTCCTTCCCGCTGCAAAACCTGTAACATGGGCATTCCCGCAGTGCCGCCGGGTTCGCCGTCATCGGAGAAGCGCACCGCGCCGTCTCTGATGATGTACGCCCAGCAGTTGTGGGTGGCGTCGTAGTGCTTCTTTTTCATCTCCTGGATTTTCGCCAGAGCTTCTTCCTCGGTGTCCACAGGCCAGACGCGGCCGATGAAGCGGGACTTCTTTTCCACGAATTCCGCTTCGCCAAATTGGGTGGGTATCAGATACTCGTCCAATCCTCAGCACTCCCCGATGATATATTCCCGGAGTCTGCCGTAGAGGATTCCGTCCACGACGGCCTCGATCTCGATGCCATCCGGGGTGTAGTCCACTTTTTTGACCTGTGCACCGTCATGCAGCGTCTCCACCATGCCGCCCATGGCATAGGGCAGACGCACCACGATATGGTGCCGGGCATGGTTCAGGGCGCTCTCGATGGCTTTCAGCAGCCCGTCCATATTGATGCCCCGCTTGGCGGAGATGGCAACAATGTTCTTCCCCACGGGAATGTCGTCGGAATACACCAGATCGGCCTTGTTGTAGCATTTCAGCACCGGGGTTTCCGGCTTGGCCAGCTGGGAGATCAGCCTGTCCACCACGGCGATATGCTCCTCCAGATGGGGGTCGGAAGCGTCAATGACGTGCAGAAGCAGGTCGGCAAATTCCAGTTCCTCCAATGTCGCCCGGAAAGCGTCCACCAGATGGTGGGGCAGCTTCGCGATAAATCCTACGGTGTCGGAAAGGATCACGTCCAGATTGTCGGAAACCGTCAGAAGCCGGGAGGTGGTATCCAGCGTGTCAAACAGCCGGTTGTTGGCGGGGATTCCCGCGCCGGTGAGCTGATTGAGCAGGGTGGATTTTCCCGCGTTGGTGTAGCCCACAATGGCCACCACCGGAACGGAATTTTTCATTCTCCGCTCCCGCTGGACGGAGCGCACCTTGCGCACCTGCTCCAGCTCTTCTTCCAGACGGTTGATGCGCTCCCGGATATGCCGCCGGTCAGATTCCAGCTTCGTCTCGCCGGGGCCTCGGGTGCCGATGCCGCCGCCCTGCCGGGAAAGGCTCGTACCCATGCCGGACAGCCGGGGCAGCAGATATTTGTACTGCGCCAGCTCCACCTGAAGCCGGCCTTCCTTCGTCTTTGCCCGCTGGGCGAAAATGTCCAGAATCAGGGCGCTTCTGTCCAGAACGGGAAGCCCGATAATTTCCTCCAACGCCCGGATGTTGCCGGGTGAAAGCTCGTTGTCGAAAATAACCATGGTGGACTGAGTCGCTTCCGCCAGCATCCGCACCTCCTGGGCTTTTCCCTCGCCGATGAAACTGTGGGAATCGGGGGTATGGCGGTTTTGCAGCACCTTGCCCGTGCAGAAGCCTCCCGCGGTCTCCAGAAGGTCTTCCAGCTCGTCCAGGGTGCTTTCGGTGGCAGTCTCTTCCTCGGCAAAGCAGTCCGCGTTCAATCCCACCAGGACTGCACGCTCCTGGGTCTGTTTATCAAATCTTTCTTCCATATTACCTCCGCTTTTCTCATGGAAAGCCCCGGTTCCTCTTCCGGCGGCACTTTCCCTCATACCATTTCTTCTATTATACCACACATCCGCGCCGCGAACAACCACAAAAATACAAAAATCCCGCACTGCATCACGCAGTGCGGGATTTGCGGGTCTTACTTCAGGCCAAACCGCTTGTTGAACCGATCAACACGTCCACCGGTGTCAACCAGCTTCTGCTTGCCGGTATAGAAAGGGTGGCACTTGGAGCAGATCTCAACACGAATGTCCTTCTTGGTAGAACCAGTGGTAAAGACATTGCCGCACGCGCAGCGGATGGTGGTCTGTTCGTACTTGGGATGGATACCTTCCTTCATTTCGTTCACCTCTTTCTTATCAGTTAAAGGGCATAGTAGCCCCGGGCAATCTTTAATCGCCCGGATATCATATCATAAAGTGTCGGAGAATGCAAGCACTTTTTTCGATTTTTTCAAAAAATCGAAAAATCGTGGTGCGTCAGCGGTTTTTCCGATCAGAACGCCCAGTTGCCGCTGCGGAAAATCGGCACGACCCTGCCGTCCTCGCAGATGCCGTCGATGTTCATGCTGTCGCAGCCGATCATGAAGTCCTCGTGGATCATGGAATCATTGATGCCCAGCGCCCGGCACTCGTCCAGCGTCTTATTCTGGAAATCCTTGATGGTGTCGGCAAAGCCCATGCCCAGCGCCAGATGGCAGGCGGCGTTCTCGTCGAACAGGGTGTTATAGAACAGGATGCCGCTCTCCGCAATGGGGCTGCGCTGGGGCACCAGCGCGCACTCGCCCAGATAGGACGCGCCATCGTCCATGGCGATCATGGTCTTGAGCAGCTCCTCGCCCTTCTCCGCCTTGACCTCCACGGCCTTGCCCTTTTCAAAGCGGACGGAGAAATTCTCGATGAGCTGACCCTGATAGCTCAGGGGCTTGCTGGCATAGACGATGCCCTCGGCTTCGCCCCGCTTGGGAGAGATGAAGCACTCCTCCGTGGGGATGTTGGGGTTGAAGAAGATGCCCTGCAGGCTGGTGTCTCCGCCGCCCTTCCACTCGCCTTCGGGGATCATACCCACGGTCAGGTCAGTGCCGTTTTCGGCGGTGTAGTGCAGGCTGCGGATGTGCAGGCTGTTGAGATAAGCGCAGCGGTCATGCAGGTCGGCGTTGTGCTCCTCCCACGCTTTCACAGGGTCGTCGGTCACACGGGAAGTGAACAGAATGGCCTCCCACAGCTTCTCCATGGCGGCGCCGGTGCGCATTCCGGGAAATACCTTCTTCGCCCAGGCCGCGCCGGGGACGGCGGCGATGCACCACTGATCCCTGTTTTCCAGCTGGTCGCTGTAGGGCTTCACGATGGGATAGCGCAGCTGACGGGACTTGGCCAGCTTCGCCATGTTGATGCCCTTCATGCCGTCGGGGTCTTCGGAAATCAGGTGGATGCGGCAGGGAACCACGTCCACATAGTGCTGCAATCTGGCTTTCTGCCACTCGGGCACCTCGCCCAGCGTCTTGACGGACTGGTGGCGGACATGGAGCTTCTGCAGAGGCTGGTAGTTCCACTCCACGGTGACCTTCTTCGCCTTGGCCTTATAGGCTTCCTCCACGACCATCTGGACGAATTCCGGCTGGTCGAGATCGGCGTAAATCAGCACCTCCTGCCCCTTCTGGACATTGACGCCGCTGCGGACGATCAGGCGGGCATATTCTCTTAAAACCGTTTTCTTCATAAAATGTGTCTCCTTTTCCTTGAAATCCCGGGAAAGCCAAACTTGACGGCTTCCCAAAAATTTCCCAGACTTTCGCTATAGTAGCAGATTTCCCCCAAAAGGTCAATGCCTGTTGCAATCCATTCAAAAATCGTTTATAATCACGTCAAATCCATTCTCCAGTTTTTGCCGGGACGCGCCGCATTATGCACATTCCCGGGCTGGTCATCAAGAGAGGTATCCTTATGCTTACAAAAGAAGAATTTCAGCAGAAGATTCAGGAGGGCGTCCACATTCTGGACGGCGCCACCGGCTCCAACCTCCGCGCCGCCGGAATGCCCAAGGACTGCTGCACCGAGCAGTGGGTGCTGGAAAACCCGGAACCTCTGGTCGCGCTCCAGCGCGCCTACGCCGCCGCGGGCAGCCAGATCATTTACGCCCCCACCTTTCAGGCGCAGCCCATCGCCCTGAAAACCGTGGGCATGGACGCCCAAACGGAGAAGATCAACGAAGCGCTGGTTGCTCTGTCCCGCTCCGCCGCCCCCGGATGCCTCATCGCGGGCGACCTGACCACGCTGGCCGTTTACTGCGAGAGCTGGAATCCGGACTGCTTCGACCTGCTGGTGGAGAATTACCGCCGCCAGATCCGCGGTCTGATCGACGGCGGAGCCGATCTGCTCATCGGCGAGACCCTGCTTTACGCGCAAGAGGCAGAGGCCATTCTCACCGCCGCCGAGCTGGAAGGCGCGGGAGCCACCATGTACACCTTCACCATGCAGTCGGACGGGGCGCTGTTCTCCGGGGCAGACGGCGGAAAGGTGCTGCGCGATCTGGAAGCGGCTGGTGCGGCCGCCGTCGGCTTCAACTGCGTGGCGGCGGACGTACTGACACCCCATCTGGTGTCAAAGCTTCGCCGCAGTGTGAAGATTCCCCTGATCTGCAAACCCAATGCAGGCATTCCCACCATCAACGATCAGGGTACCGCCGTATACGCCCAGACACCGGAAGAATTCGCCGGAATCATGCGTCAGTGCCGGGACAACGGTGCCGCATTGCTGGGCGGCTGCTGCGGCACGACCCCGGCGTTCATCGCGGCTCTTACGAAATCGCTGTAAATTCGGTACTCCGTTTTCGTTTCCCTTCGCCGGAAATCCTTAAGTTTTTCCAAAAAGCGGGCGTTTCGCCCGCTTTTCTTATTGCCAAGCCCGGTGAGGTTTGTTATAATTACATTGTTATGAAAAACAGAATTCATCTCTATGTCAGCCGCAAAAACGCGCTGACCTGGCTGATGGCGCTGTGCATGGTCTGCTCGGCAGTGGCCCGCATTGCGCTCTCCGGTTTGAAAGGGTCCGGAGACGCGCATTTCGTGTGGAGCCAAATCGTTCTGCCAATCGCGGCGGCCTTGCTGTACGCGCTCATCGCCCTCCTGTCCGGAAAAGAACAGTTCTATAAGACCGCCATTCCCGTCTGGCTCATGGCCTGGTACGCAGGTATGACCTTCTCCGCCGGCGTTTCCAGTCGATTGATGGCGTTCCTGTTCTGGGTCGCGGTGATCTTCTTCGCCTTCCTCTACACGGACATCACCGCCGGACGCCGCAAGCACGCCGTGCTACTGTTGTTTCCCATTCTGTGCTGCCCGCTGCTGTTCCTGCTGTACTGCTACCGGGCGTTCCTGCTTCAACACGATTATTACGCGGGCGGCAAGTGCCTGCCGGACTTTCTCATGGTTCTGGGAATGCTGATCCTTCTTTTCGGCATCCGGGTGCATCCGGTGGACGAGTACCACCCCACATGGGGCGACCGCACCGACGGACGCCGTCTGCGCACCCTGCCCCCCATGGCGCAGGTCTCCCCCTACATCATGGTCACCCGGAACACCTCGACAAACTTCTTTGAGGAATCTCTGGAGATCAGCCACATTGACCGCTACATCCGCCGCAAGCGCCGGGAGGGTCTGACCAGCTTCGGCATCACCCATGTCCTGCTGGCGGCCTACTGCCGGGGCGTGTGCCGCTATCCCGGCCTGAACCGGTTCCTCGCGGGGCAGAAGGTCTATACGCATGGCGACGACATTCAGTATTGCATGACCGTCAAAAAGGAAATGACCGCTGACTCCCCGGACACCATCGTCAAGGTGCACTTGAATCCCCATGACACCGCCGACGATGTTTACCGCAAGCTGCAATCCGCCGTGGAAAACGTCAAAAACACGCCTCTGGATTCCAGCTTTGACAACACGGCGGGTGCGCTCACGCTGATTCCCGGCGTGTTCCTGAAATTCACGGTGTGGCTGCTGAAAACGATGGACTATTTCGGGATGCTGCCCAAATTTCTGCTGGAGGTCAGCCCCTTCCACGGCAGCCTGTTCTTCACCTCCATGGGAAGTCTGGGCATTCCGCCCATTTACCACCACCTGTATGACTTCGGCAACCTGCCGGTGTTCGGTGCCTTCGGCATGAAGCGTCGGGCGGTAGAGGTGCAGGAGGACGGCTCCGTGGTGGAGAAAAAGTATGTAGACATCAAGTTCACCATGGACGAGCGGATCGTGGACGGCTTCTACTATGCCGCATTCTTTAAGCATTACCGCCGCATTCTCGCCCACCCCGAAATTCTGGACAACCCGCCCGAGGAAGTGCTGAGCGACATTGACTGACATGAAAGAGCAGATTCTCTCGTTCCTTCCCCCGGAATATCCGTGGAAAGATCGGCTTTTCGTATTTCCCGAGCTGGATTCCACCAACAATCGACTGAAAGTGCTTGCTTCTCAGGGCGCTCCCCACGGCACCGTCCTGATCGCCGATCGCCAGACCGGCGGCCGGGGACGGATGGGACGGTCGTTTCTGTCCCCGCCGGGGGTGGGAATTTATATGAGCATCCTTCTGCGTCCAGAGTGTGCGCCTCAGGAGCTGATGCACCTGACCTGCGCCGTCGCAGCCGCCATGTGCCGGGCGGTGGAATGCGCCGCCGGGCTTCGCCCCGGCATCAAGTGGACGAACGACCTCGTCTGGGGAAAGCAGAAATTCGCCGGAATCCTCACGGAAATGGGGCTGAACGCCGCCGGAGGCGTTGATTGGGCGATCGTAGGCATCGGCGTCAACTGCTGCCAGAAAGCGGAGGATTTTCCCCCGGAGATTCGGGACAGAGCCTGCTCCCTCGCCATGGCGGCAGGTCGGGAAATTGACCGCTGCCGGGTCGCCGCCGCCATGATGGAGGCGCTGTGGGAAATGGACGCCTCCCTGTTCACCGGCAAGAAGGACATGCTCCGGTTCTATCGGGAAAACTGCGTCACCATCGGCAAAGAAATTTCCGTGGTAGGCGCGGGAGAAGTCCGCCACGGGCGGGCGCTGGACGTTGACGACGAAGGCGCGCTGGTGGTGGAATTTCCCGATTCCCATGTGGAAGCTGTCAACGCCGGAGAGGTCAGCATCCGGGGAATGTATGGGTATATCTGACGAAACGCTGCCATTGTTTTCAATTTATTCCCAATTTACGTATTGCTTTTTTTAACGACATTGGTTATACTTGGAGTGTAAAAATCACAGCGCCGCAGGTCTGCGCCGCTGTCCAAAAAATTCTGGAGGTCATTTCCATGAAAGCATTCAATGTAATCGTAAAAGTCCTGGCCGCTCTGGCTGCCGTTGCCGGTGCCGTCTACGTTGTTGCTACCTACGGCGATCAGATTGTCGCATGGGCGAAGAAGATTTTCGCTTCCCTGCCCAAGTGCCCCTGCTGCAAGGAAGAGCCGAAGGCCGTCGAAGAGACTGCCGCTGAGGAAGCGCCTGCCGAAGAGCCCGCCGAGGAAGTTCCCGCCGAAGCTCCCGCAGAGGAGGCCCCTGTTGAGGAAGCCCCTGCCGCCGAGGTTGCCGCGAACGAGCCCGTTGCCGAAGAGGCCGACTTCGCCGAGTAATTTTATTTTATACGCAAAAATCCCGGAAAGCTGTCGCTTTCCGGGATTTTTTTCACTATTTCAGCTCCACCAGAACGTAGCTTCCCTCGCCGCGTATCGTGTGGTACATATTGTCCTCCAGCACGGGCAAGTCCATTTCCCGCAAATCCACATCCGGATTCCACACAACGTTCCGCATGCCATAGTAGCAGTAGAACCCATATTGGGTCAGGTCGTCTCCCCCGCTGAAGGTGCCGGGGATGAGACGGTTCAGCATCTGGTAGTTTTGCGGCATGTTCCGCAGAACCGGCGCGTTTCCGATGGAGCCGGACAGCTGCACCGTCACCGGCGTATCGGATTGGAACGCTTCCATTTCCTGCAAATCCGAAATCACCAGCTGGGTGCGGAAATCCGTGTAATCCTTCTGAACGCTCAGGGCGTTTCCATAGGTGAAGGCGAACACGAAAAAGACCCAGCTGAGAACCACCGCCGGTATCTTAAGGGAGAAGCGCTTCTTCCCTTCCGCCGCCGTCATGCCGAACACAGTAAGCAGCACGCCGAAGCCATACATTGCCCGGGGTGCGAACACCGTGGCAGCCAGTGCGGGATACAGTCCAAAGCACATCAGCCCCATCAGGACAAGCGCCGCGGCAGTCATGGCGATGGCCGGAACTGTCTTCCGCCGGGAATCCAAAACCACGCGAACGCAGAAAGCGATCACCGCCAGCACCGCCGCAATCAGCCAGAAGGGCTTGAAATCCGACAGAACCAGAGAATAGTAACTCCGCAGATTTTTCAAAAAGTGGGGAATCAGCTCCCCCGCCGGGGGCAGAGCGTTGCCCACATAACTGGTGTCGGCAGGAATCATGATAACCAGCTTGAAGAAGATCAATCCCAGTGCATACCCCGCCGCGGATTTCAGGCAGAAAAGCCCGACCTCCCGGATGGATTCCCCACGGTTCCACATCCGCAGTGCCAGTGCGACCACCAGCATGGGGAAAATCCCCGCCGCCGCCTGATAGCTGGTGCATACCGCCAGAATCCCCAACCCGGACGCAAGCACATACGCCGCAGTATTCCGGTTCCGGCACAGCAGCGGCACCACCGCCGCCAGCACGGAAAGCGCCATATACGGCGCGTCAAACCGAAAGCTGACACAGCCGAGGAAATAGGGATTCAGCCCCAGAATCGACAGCACCGCCAGTTCCCAGCCGGAAAATGTCGTCCGTTCATAGACAATATACCCCATGAGTATCCCGGACACCGCCATAATGAGCATGGCAAGGATCTGGGGCAGCGGCGCGGCGTCCGCCAGATAATCGCCTCCATGCACCAGCGTTGCAAGTGCCGTCGAGAGATACCGGCTGAAATAGTCCCACTGCTTGTACCCCAGCGCCGCCCGGGGGGAATCGTCCATATAGTAGAAATTCGCCCGAAGAATGGCGCTGATGCCCACCACGAAAACGGCAAACAGAATCAGCAGCGCCTTTCCCATGGGGATGCCGGTTTCCCCGGAACGAAGGGTTTCCACTTTCGTCCTGCGGTAGTCCTCCTGACCGGCGGAGATATAATAGGAGATCACGCACCCTGCCGCCGGAGCCGCCGCGATGGCGAAGAACGCGGCGCAAAGGGGGACGAACAGCCCGTTCTCCATGCCGAGCACCCCCGCCACGCGCTGCATTTTCTGGGAATCGACCCAGTTGTGGTAGAAGTTCACCGCCAGCGCGCCGTTGAACGCAAGGCTCAGAGCCATGTGTACGAGATTGGAAAGCAGCGCCCGCACCCTCTGCCGGGAGACGGGCAGCCGCCACACCGCTGCGCACAGCAGCACCGCCGCCACGCCGCACCACACAAAGCCCGGCACCCACGCCGGGACGATCAGCAGCAGAAACGCGACGCCGGAAAGCATCAGCAGTCCCTTTTCCGGGAAAAATCGTTTTTCTTTCATGTTGTTAGTCCTTTCCCCTACCCTTGGGGACTTTGGGAAGCTCTGACCGTCCGCAAGAGGTTCAGAGCTTCCCCCATAAATCACGCCGTCAGAATCTCCACCAGCATCCGGACGCACTTCTCCATGTCCTCGGTGGGGATGAACTCAAAGCGTCCATGGTAGTTTTCGCCGCCGGTACACAGATTGGGACAGGGCAGCCCTTCGTAGGACAGCCGCGCGCCGTCGGTGCCGCCGCGAATGGGCACTTCCACCGGGTTCATACCCGCCGCAGCCATGGCCTTTTTCGCCCGCTCCACCACATACATACACGGCTCAATGCACTTCTTCATGTTATAGTAGCTGTCCTTGAGGGTCAGTTCCAGCGTTCCCGCGCCGTACTTGCGGTTGATAAAGTCCGCGGCAGCGGTCATGACCGCTTTCTTTTCCTCGAACTTCTCCATGTCGTGGTCGCGGATGATATAGTGCAGCTCGGAACGCTCCACCTCGCCCTTCATGCCCAGCAGATGGAAGAAGCCCTCATAGCCCTCCGTCAGCTCCGGGCGCTGTCCCACGGGGAGCAGGCTCTGGAATTCCATGGCGATCAGCTGGGAATTCACCATCTTCCCCTTGGCAGAGCCGGGGTGGATATTCAGTCCATGGACAACAACCTTTGCCCCTGCGGCGTTGAAGTTCTCATATTCGATCTCGCCCACGGGGCCGCCGTCGGCGGTGTAGGCAAAGTCCGCGCCGAAGTCCTTCACGTCGAACCGGTCAGCGCCCCGGCCGATCTCCTCATCGGGGGTAAAGCCAATCTTCAATGTGGCATGCCTGCCGCCCATGGCGAGCAGCTGCTGCGCCGCCGTCATGATCTCCGCCACGCCTGCCTTATCGTCCGCGCCCAGAAGCGTCGTTCCGTCGGTGACGATCAGGTGCTTGCCTGCGTGGTTTTTCAGATACGGATAGTCCGCTTCCCGCAGAAAAATGCCCTTTTCCTCGTTCAGGCAGACATCCCCGCCGTCATAAGCCACGATCCTCGCCTTGACATTCGCGCCGGGAGCATCTGGCGCGGTGTCCATGTGGGCGATCAGACCAATGGTGGGAAGCTCGGGGTCGCCGGGGACGGTGCCGTAGACATAGCCGTTTTCGTCCATCCTGGCGTCCGCAATGCCCATGCCGTGCATTTCCTCCACCAGCGCGGCGGCCAGCGCCTTCTGTTTTTCCGTGGAGGGGCAGGTGTCGGATTCCTCGTCCGACTGGGTGTCAAAGGTCACATAGCGCAAAAAGCGCTCTACAACAGATTCCATGTGGTTCTCCTTCCAATCAAGGTAAAAATAGCATGCCCAAAGGAAAAGAGCCGCCACCTACTGTGGCGGC
>OHOO01000077.1_pt1 | contig 41588 bp, 30 predicted proteins | sample 1569891 | NCBI WGS metagenome assembly OHOO01 (sample SAMEA3879600, study PRJEB24766) | human gut metagenome | biome: human-associated habitat; feature: feces | place: USA | collected 1985/1987
TCACATCGCTTTCCGGCGCTTTCGCAAACTTCCATTTTAGGCCCGTCGGGAAGCCGCCGCCGCCGCGGCCGCGCAGGCCGGAGCGGTCCACTTCGTCGATGACCTCGTCCCGGGTCATGGCGAACATGGCCTTCTTCAGCGCGTCAAAGCCGCCGGAGGCCAGATACTCGTCCAGAGATTCGGCGTCGAACTTGCCGCAGTTTTCCAGAACGATCCGGGTCTGCTTCGCGATGAAGGGAATTTCATCGGGCTGAACGTAGACCTTTTCGCCCTTCTTGTAGAGCAGGCGCTCGATGACCTCGTCGCCCAGAACGCTCTTTTCCACGATCTCGGCGCAGTCCCCGGGCTGAACCTTTACGTACTGAATGACCTTGTCGCCCTTCTGGATACGCACCAGCGGGCCAAGCTCGCAGAAGCCCTGACAGCCCGTCTTCTTGACGCCGACGACCGTCTCGCCGTCGTGGCCGCCGCAGGGAGAGAACACCAGCTCGATGCCGGGGGTCTCTTTTACCAGATCTTCAAACCGCTCATGGATCTTATGGGAGCCGGTCGCGATACAGCCGGTGCCGGAGCAGACCAGAATCCGGCAGGCATAGCTCTGAATCTCCAGCTGCGCCTGAACGCGGGCCTGATTCAGTTCTTCACAAGTTTTGATCATCAGCCTTTCCCCCTCAATTCCGCAATCAACGCCAACGCTTTCTCCGGTGTCATGGAGGGATGCACCTGCTCATTGACCATCATGGTAGGCGCCAGACCGCAGGCGCCCAGACAGGACACCGTTTCCACGGTAAAGAGCATATCGTCGGTGGTGTGTTTTTTCTTGCTCAGCCCCAGCTCCTTCCAGAGTGCCTCCAGAACCGGGGTAGAGTGGCGAACGTGGCAGGCAGTGCCATCGCAGACCTTGATGACGTACTTACCCTTTGCCTCAAAGGAGAAGTTCTCATAGAAGGTGGCGACCGAGTATGCCTTGGCTTCGGTGATCCCGATCTGCTTGGCAACATAGCTCAGCAGCTCCGCAGGAAGATAGCGGTACTCCGCCTGAATATCCTGCATAATGGGGATCAGGGACCGTGCATCCCGGACGTAACGGGAAATGATCTCGTCCGTTTTGCGGTAATAGGATACATCCAGCATGTTTCTTTACCTCCTTGCGCGTTTACGCGCGAATTTGGGAGTATGGCTTACTAAGATTTAGTATATCATAAATCCACAATTTTTCCATGAGCTAAATTCCCCATATTTGTTCATATTTGTTCACATCTTTTGTAAAACACCACATATTCATGCTGAAATTCAATTAGGGTCTATCTGAAAACCGGAAATATGACCAACGGCGAGGGATTTTTCGCCTGCTGAAGCCATTTTTCCGCAGGAATACTTTGTGTATTACAAGGGAAAATGGTGCACAGCAGGCGGAAAAGACCCGCTGTTTGGGCATGTTGACGGTTTTCAGATAGGCCCTAAAATCTTTAAAAAGATTTTAATTGAATTTCAGTATCAGTCACCTTCGGTGACAGCTCTCCCAGAGGGAGAGCCAAGGGGTTGTACCCGCATGTTGGATTGAAAAATGGAACGAACCTGCACGGATACGCCCCATTAACTTTACGACCACCCATCAAATCCGTCGGGCAATTTCCTTCCGGAAGCGCCTACGGCGCGGAGGGCTGTCAACTTGTTTACATTTCCTTTGTCAGTCTGCGGCAGGCCGAGGCCAGCTCCCGCAGGGTGCTGCACGATACCATGGGGCAGATGGACGCCATGGTCTGAACGCTTCTGATATACTGCCACTTCCCCTCCGGGATAGGGTTCAGGAAGATCACCCGTCCCGCCTGACGCTTTGCCTCCCGCACCGCCGCGACCGCCCGGGGCTGGTCGATGGTTTTGGTGTCGGAGAGGATGAGCAGCGTCGCGGACGCCCCCAGCACGCTTGGATGCATGGCACACAGGGTCTCCAGTGCTTCGCCCAAGTCCGTACCCCGTCCGTAAATCCCGGAATCCTTTACGTAGCTGCGGAACAGGTCCATGTTTTGCAGCCGGAAGGCGTCCGCTTCCACCGCCGTTTCGGAGAACAGAAATACCCGGGAGCTTTCCGAGACCTGGTTCAGGCTCTGGATGAACCGCAGGGCAAATTCCGAAAACTGCACCATGGAGCCGGACACATCGCACAGCAGCACCAGACGCTTCCGTTTGGCGCGCTTCTTCCGATAGCGCAGGCGGTAAAAGCTGCCGCCGGTTTCCAGTCCCTTGCGGATGGTGCGGCGAAAATCCAGCTTTCCCATGTGACCGCCGGAGTGACCCTTGGCCGCCAGTTCCCCGTTGATCTCTCTGGCTACGGCCTGAATCAGCTCGATTGCTTTGGGGATTTCCGTGTCCTTGAACTGGGAAATGTCCCGGTAGAGAATGCCGATCTCCGGGTCCATCTCCTGCCCGCCTACCCCGGCGTTTTCCATGAGCATCTGCTGCTCCATAATCGCCCGTGTGAATACGGAATGGATGAAATCCCCGTAGAGCTTGGGGTTGCGCTCGGCGGTGCCGCGGTACTTTTCCATGAAGCCCCGCAGGCGCTGCCGGGCTTCCTCCGGCATGGTTGCGTAGGTTTCCCGCTGCTTTTCGCTCAAATCCATAGGCTGTCCGTTCAGCTGAAGCTCCTCCTCCGCTTCCTTGCGGTGCTGCTCCAGCTCCTGCTCCCGTTCCATCTGCTCCTTTGCCTGACGGCGGATCTGCTCCTCCGAGAGGAAAAAGCCGTCGAACACCCGGTCAAATGTGATCTGCTCCTCCCGGGATTTGGCGTAGACAGTTCGAAGGGCAGTTTTTACCCGCTCCCGGTCGTCCATGCCCAGAGCGATCAGCAGTCGGGCGGCGTCCTCCGTCTCCTTGGGGCTGACGCTTAGATTTTCCAGATGGAGCATCCGGGAAAAGGCGGACAACTTTTCCAGATAAACGTCCGGCTCAGCCATGGTGATGCCCCTCGCAGCCGCCGCAATGGCAGCCGCCCATTTCTTCTGCATCCAGCGCCGCCATGTCCTCGTTGTTTTTCAGCACGAATCCGGCGGTCTTCCGCAGGGCGTCGGGGGTCAGCTCCCGGATGCCGAGAGCGTCCAGCGCCGCCGCCCAGTCCAGCGTCTCCGCAATGGAGGGCTTTTTCAGAATGACCTCGTTGGAGCGGAGCTTCTGCACCGCCAGCGCCACCTGCGCGCAGAGGCGGTCGTCCACATGGGGCAGCTTCGCCCGGAGAATGGCCAGCTCCTTTTCCATATCCGGGTACTCGATATACAGATAGGCGCACCGCCGCCGCAGGGCTTCGGACAGGGGCCTTGCCCGGTTGGAGGTCAGCACCACGAAGGGAACGGAGTTTGCCCGGATCGTTCCCACCTCCGGGATCGTCACCTGCATTTCCGACAGCAGCTCCAGAAGAAACGCCTCGAATTCCTCGTCGGCTTTGTCGATCTCGTCGATCAGCAGCACCACGGGCTTCTCCGAGCGGATGGACTTGAGCAGCGGCCGTTCCAGCAGGTATTCGTCGCTGAACAGCGAGCGGGTCAGCGCTTCCCTGTCCTGGGCGTTCATATTCACCTGAATGGACAATAGCTGCTTCTGGTAGTTCCACTCGTAGAGCGCCTTGCTTTCGTCCAGCCCCTCGTAGCATTGCAGCCGCACCAGTTCCCGGTCAAGGGCGGCGGCCATGACCTTCGCCACCTCTGTCTTGCCCACGCCGGCTGCGCCCTCGATCAGCAGGGGCCTGCCCAGCTGCAAGGCCACGTACAGCACCGTCGAGAGCGTATCGTCATAGATATAGTGCTCCTCGTCCATTTTCTTTTTCAGTTCTTCCAGGTTCATTGCAATCGCTCCTTTTTTATCGATTGTATCATATCGTTTTCATTTTGTAAAGGGGGTACTCTCGCACCCATATAACCATCATGCGCTTTGTACAGGAAAGCTCCCCCGGAATCCGGGAGAGCTTTGCTTATTCAGATTCAGGACTCCGCCGTGGGCAGGTCGGTGTCGCCCTCTCTCAAATACCAGCCGACACTGTTGGGGATGATGTTGTCGTCCAGGCGGAAAACCTTCCGGAGCATCCCGTAGTAGGGCAGGTATTTGTCGTGTTCGTCGTACCGCCAGCCGCGGCCATAGGGCTGATCGCCGGTGTACTGGGTCAGGCAGTCGGGATGAACCTCGGCAAACCGCTTCTGCTCCTCCGCCGAGATCCGCTTGGCGCTGTAGTTCTGGGCGAACAGGGTCTTGATGGGAACATTGTCCAGGGGGGACAGATCCTTGACCTTGGTAAAGCTGATGTTCACCATTTCCAGCTTCTCGCACTGCGCCAGCGGGCTGAGGTCCTCGATATTGCCGCAGAAGGCCGCCTCGAAGAATTTCAGCTCTTTGCAGTTGGCGAAAGGCGTCAGGTCGGAGACATAGGCGCTGGAAATGATGATGGCTTCCAGCTTGGGCATTCCCTTCAGGAAGGAGAAGTCCGAAAGGAAGGTCACATCGTTGTGTCCTACGTCCATGAACCGCACGTCCTCGCAGTAGACCAGATTCTGGGCATTCTTGTCCGTCAGCTCGTAGGTGCAGCGGATGACCTCGCAATCGGTCATGCAGCTGCCGCCGCCGTAAGGCACGCGCCAGACCACCTTGGTCTTGTCCCGGTAGTCCTCACGGAGCTGCGCCATGCTTTCATTGGAGATCTTGCAGTTTTCCAGCACGAAGCGGCTGCAGTTCTCCATCAGATCCAGCGCCAGCCGGGCTTCCGGCAGTCCCTCCTCGCCAATGTTCACGTTCTTGATGTGAACCTCCGTGGTTTCGGTGGTGGAAAGGGTCTCGCCGTAGAAGTCGAAGACATAGTGGAAGGATGCCGCCGGAGCTGCTTCTTTCAGGGTCTTGACGTCCTCTTTTGTCAGGCCCGTGGTGCCGTCGGATTTCATCAGCTCCACGCTGGTCAGCCCGGAAAGCATACCCAGCTTTTCGCTCACGCCTGCCACATCCCCGGAACTGATTCCGGACAGGTTCAGCTCGGTGGTGTCCATGGTGTACTCCGTGCCGCCGATGTCCACCGTGCAGTCAATGGTGATGTTCCCAAAGGTCGTTTTCAGCTCGTCGATCTGTTCCAGGGTCAGCTCCGGCTTTTTCAGCGTGATTTGCTGCACGTCGGGCAGATATTGGAGATTCTCCATCAGCGTATCGTAGTCATAGTCCCCGACCTCCAGCGTCAGCTCGGTGACGTCCGGCGCGAAGGACTTGCCTCCCAGATTGACTTCGTAAAGAATCTCGCACCCGGGCAGCTGCTGCTTGGCGGATTCCAGAACCGCGTAATCGCTGCAAGCGGTGGCGTCCAGGGTCTTCAGCTTGGGGAAATAGTTTAGAAGAATCCGGATATCCTTCTCGGTCAAATCCGCAACCGTCAGCTTCGTGGTATCATTGGGATATTTGCCGACCTGGAAGGGTACGTCCCAGTAAATTTCGCAGTTCGGCAGCTGGGAATGGACGGCATCATAATGCTCAAAGGAAATGTCCTGCCCCCGCAGATCCAGGGTCTTCGCGTTGATGGGGTAGACCGCGTCCTCGACGAAAATGTGGTTGTTCTGATACCAGAAATACCCCGTGACACCGGCCACCGCCAGTGCCAGAACCAAAACCACGGCAAACAGAATCCACAGTACTTTTTTTGCCAAGCTTCTTACCTCCTGTTCGGGGTCTGCGACCAAAGCGGCCCCCTGTCTTCAAATTGCAATTTATAATACCATATTTCGCCCAAAAAAGCAACACTTCCCGGAGGAATTGTCGCTGGAAGATTATGAAGCTTCTCTTAAGCGGGTTGCATTTTTCCACATCCGATGATATACTGCGTTACATGGGGGAATTTTGCCGAACCGAAGCGGCTCCCCCCGGTTACTTTTCGCGGAGGAAGCAATATGAAGACGAAAACCAGCCGTATTTTAGCGGTTGTGCTGATTTTTCAGCTGCTCGCCTTTTCGGCCTGCGCCGGATGGCTGATATACGACGCCAAGGTCGATCGCAGCGGCTGGGCGGAAAAGGACGGCGTGCGCTTTTATCGGGACTTTCACGCCAAACCCGTTACCGGCTGGCTGGATATAGACGGGCAGCGGTATTTTTTCCTTGAGGGCGGCATTCCCGCCACCGGCTGGCTGGAACAGGACGGCGTTACCCGGTACTTTGGCAGCGACGGCGTCATGCTGACCGGCTGGCAGACCATCGGCGGAAAAACCTACTGCTTTGGCGATGACGGCGGCATGCTCACCGGCTGGCAGCAGCTGGACGGCGTGCCCTGCTACCTCCCCGATGGCGTTCTCGCCACGGGCTGGCAGGAGATCGACGGAAAGCGGTACTATTTCGGCGACGACGGCAAAATGCAGACCGGCTTCACAAACATCGGCGGGGACATTTACTACCTTGACGAAGGCGGTCAGCCCCTGACCGGCGACGTATTTATTGGTGAAAACCGCTACCATTTTTCCGATGAGGGCGTCATGCACACCGGCTGGCTCACCTCCGAGGACGGACTGCGCTACTATCAGGCCGACGGCACCATGGTGACGGCGTGGCAGGAGATCGGCGGAAAGCGGTATTATTTCGGCGAAAACGGTGCAGCCACCATCGGCTGGTATCAGGAGGGCGAGTACAACTATTACTTCCTGTCCGACGGCTCTGCCGCCGTCGGCCCCACGGAGATCGATGGGGAGACCCACTTTTTTACCCCCAAGGGCATGGAGGTCATCCTCGTCAACGCCGCCCACCCGATTCCAAGCTACTATACCGTCAACCCCGTGATCGTGGTGGACTGGCACCGGGTCGATCAACGTTGCTACGAGCCGCTGATGCAGATGCTCTCCGATTGCTCAGGCGCGGGGATCGAGTACATCTTCAACTGCGGCTACCGCACCATGCAGGAGCAGACGGACATTCTGGAAAAGCGGACGCAGGAACACATGAAGGAATTTGACCTCGACTTCGATGAAGCCCGGAAAAAGGCGCTGGAAACTGTAGCCGTCCCCGGCACCAGTGAGCATCAGATGGGTCTGGCCGTAGACATCTCGGGGGAAGACGCCCACGCATGGCTGGCGGAGCACTGCTGGGAGTACGGCTTCATTCTCCGCTACACCGAGGAAAAAGCGGAGATCACCGGCATCACCAACGAGCCGTGGCACTTCCGGTACGTGGGCAGGGAAATCTCCATGGACATGAAGGACTCCGGGCTGTGTCTGGAGGAATATCTGGGTGCGGTGTAATCCTCAACAAAGGCAAAAATTACGCCGCCGGTTTCCGTATCGGAAACCGGCGGCGTTGTCTTTTAATCTCTGCGCAGTGCCTCGATGGGGTTCAGGTTTGCCGCCTTGTAGGCCGGGAGCATACCGAACACCACACCGATGAAGGTGGAGAACACCACCGCCACGATGATGGCCGGCGCGCTGATGGACACCGGGATCTGCATCATGTTGGAGATCAGCTCCGCGAGGATCACGCCGCTGATGACGCCGATGATGCCGCCCAGACTGGTCAGCACCGCCGACTCCGTCAGGAACTGGAGCAGAATCCGCTTCTTTCTCGCACCGATGGCCTTTTTCAGACCGATCTCCGCCGTCCGCTCCGTCACGGACACCAGCATGATGTTCATAACGCCGATGCCGCCCACCAGCAGGGAGATGCTGGCAATCCAGATCAGCTGGGTGTTGGTGGACTGGGACATTTTTTGCAGCTGCTGTGCCTGTTCCAGCATGTCCTGACTGCGGTAGTCGAAGTCGGAATTTTCCGAATCCACGATCTGCTTCTGGGTCAGCAGGTCAGCCGCTTCCTTGCCTGCTGTGGCCATGGTGTCAGTGTTTTTCACCTTGATGGCCACGTTCTGAGGTTCGTCAAACTGGAACGCCGTCGGCCAGACCGTGCTGGGGATGTACAGGCAGCCGGAGGAGGTGTCCGCATAGAGGAGATAGTCCTGCAATGTCTCAATGGTGGGGGTGAACTCCTTGGAAAGGGCAACCACGCCCACCACGGTGAATACGTCGCCCTTGACCTCCAGCGACTTGCCCACTGGGTCTTCCCCGCCGAACAGGGTGGAGACCGTGTTGGCGTCTACCAGCGCCACCTTGCGGAAGTTGTCGTAATCCGCCTGGGTGAAGCCCCTGCCGGACTTGACCTGATAGCCGTAAACCGACAGATAGTGGGAGTCAATGCCATAGGTCTCGCCGTTGAACCCCGTGTTCTGATAGTACACGGACTCGGAATTTCCACGGGAGTTGTACAGCGACACTTCTTCCACGCCGGAGATGTTCTTTAACTCCTGCCGGGTCTCCTCGGTGATGACCCGCACGCCGTCGGGGATGGCATTCCAGCCCATGTCATAGGAATACCCCGACTGATTCAGATTGACGGTGACCACGTTGTTGCCCGCGCCGATGAGGTTTTCCTTGATCTGCTCGTTGGTGCCCTGAATGGTGGAAACGATGGTGATGATGGCCGCGATGCCGATGATAATGCCCAGCATGGTCAGCACGCTCCGCATCTTGTGTCCCCAGATACCCTGAAAGGCAAGCCGGATATTTTCTATCATAAATTTGCCCTCCTTAGTAACTGTACAGGTCGCTCACGTCGCTCTCCACCGTGGGCGCGCCCTCTTTCAGGTTCTTGCCGTAGGGGAATGCGATGAGATCGTCCACCGTCAGGCCGCTGCGGATTTCGGTATAGCTGCCCCAAAGCGCCTTGCCCGTGGTCACGAACCGCTTCTCCAGCTTACCGCCGGCACCCTGGACATAGACGTAGGACTGCCCGTTCTCGGTACGGATGAAGGGATTCTCCAGGTAAATGCCGTTCTCACTTTCCGCGGAGGAATACTGGATACTGACGTACATTCCCGCCTGCAAGTCCGCAGTTTCGTCCACGAAGACCGTGAAGGGATAGTAGGATACATTGGGGTTGCCAGAACCGTTCCAGCCGTCGCTGTTGGTGGGAAAATCGCCCATGGAGACGATCTTGCCGGTATAGGTCATGCCGGTGTTCCAGTCGTTGACCGTGACCTCCTGGCCGATCTGCATCTTGTCCTTTTCCAGCTCGCTGACGCTGCCCTGGATGTAGAATCCGCCGCCGCCGGAGACCTTAAGGACGGGCTGGTTTTGGGTCTTGGCTTCCTCCTCCGTCAGGACGGAGACCACCTTGCCGTCAAATTCGGCATAGATGTTGCCGTCGCTCATTTCGGTCTGCATGATCTTGTAGTCCGCCTCGGCCATCTTGATCTTGAATTTCGTTTCCTTGATGGTCTTCTCCTGCTCGGCGCGCATCTGTGCCAGCTGCGCGGCGGTATAGCCGCTGCCGGGGTCGGGCATATCCGGGTCAGTGGGATCGGTATTGTCCGGGTCATCCGTTGTAATGGTGTGGTCAGGAACTCCCGATGCGTCAAAGAAATTGAACGCAAAGCCACTGCCCTGCTTGAAAACATGCAGCCCCTCCCATGCCAGCCGGTTGCCCATGGACATGTCATCTTCGGTGACCTTAAACACAATGTAGTAATCTTCCACGGAAACAGTAGGCTTCTCGCCGGGGTTTTCCGCAGCCGAAGCGCTGGACTGCTCACCGTCTTCACCCTCGGAGGATTCCTCCGTGGAAGGTGTAGACGCTTCCGTGCTCGGTTGTGTCGGCGGTTCCGTACTCGGCTGCGTAGGCGGCTCTGTACTCGGTTGTGTAGGGGGCTCCGTGCTTGGTTGTGTTGGAGGCTCCGTCGTCGGCTCAGTGGTTGGTTCCGTATCCGGTTCCGTTGGGTCTGGCTGGTTCTTAGTCTGGAGATCTTCCGCCAGTTGGCGCGCCTTTTCCAAGATACTGTCGTTAACGGTGTACCCATTTCTGAGCCAGCAGATCAGCGCCGTTTCTTCATCCTTGCCGTCGTAGAACTGTTTGTCGGATAACTCATAATTACCTTCCAGCGGTCTGTTTGCTCCCCCATTTTCTCCGCCGTAATTAAAATCGTCAGGACTCACGATGGACATGGGCTTCATGTTCTGAATGTCCTTCAGCTTCTTCTGGGCGGTTTCCAGATCCAGCTTCAGCTTTTCCACTTCCAGCCGCTTGCGTTCCAGCTGGAGGTCAGACAGGGTGGTGTCGAAGGTCATCAGTACGTCGCCCTTTTTCACCATGTCGCCCTGGGCGACCTTCATTTCCGTCACCGTCTGGGTGGAGGAAAGAAATACGGTCTGGATTTTATCCGTGGAGACGGGGCCGTAGCTCTCCTGAGAATCGCCCCAATATTCCGTCATGCCTACGCTGTTAAAGGCAAACACCTTCACCGGCTCCGATCTGCCCCGGCTCACGCCGAACCACACGCCAAGGCCGATGGCCACGACCAGCACCACGGCGGTCACCGTAATGATGATTTTTTTCTTATTCTGCTTCTTCATTCCCGGCACCTCCCTCCTGCTGCTCGTCGTAAGTACGGAGCTGCCCGTCCAGAATGTGGTAGATCTTGTCGGCACACTGGGCAATGGCAAGCTCGTGGGTGATCATGAGGATGGTCATGCCCTCGTCACTGAGCCGCCGGAAGATATCCATGATCTGGTTGCCCGCCTTGGTATCCAACGCGCCGGTCGGCTCGTCTGCCAGCAAAAGATCCGGCTTTCCCACCATCGCCCGGGCGATGGCAACACGCTGACACTGGCCGCCGGACAGCTGGTTGGGGAAAAAGTCCATCCGTTCTTCCAATCCCACGGCCTTCAGCGCTTCCGCAGCCCGCTCCCGCCGTTCCTTCAGGCTCACCCCGGCGTACAGCAGGGGCAGCGCCACGTTGTCCAGCGCGGTGAGCTTGGGCATCAGGTAAAAGCTCTGGAACACGAAGCCCAAGTGCTTATTCCGAATGTCCGCCAGTTCATCGTCACCCATATCCTTCAAATTCTGGCCGTCCAGCTCGTATGTGCCGGAAGTGGGAACGTCCAGACAGCCGATAATGTTCATCAGGGTGGTCTTGCCGGAACCGGAAGGCCCCATGATGGCGAGGTAGTCGCCCCGCTCCATGGTCAGGTTGACATTTTTCAGCACCCGGACAGGCTCCTTGCCCTGCACATAGTCCTTGCAGATGTCCGTCAGTTTCAGGATGGCCACTTAGCCCACCCCGCCTTCCGTGGACGCGGTCTCGGCTGCCGCCGCATCCTCACCGGGCATCTCCCCGGTTTCCCCGGAGATGCTTTCCTCGGGCATCATATCCATGCCCTCAGCGGGCATATCCTCCATGGGCATGTCCTCCATGGGCATATCCATGCCGCCCTCGCCCATGTTGTCCATGGGCGTGTCCGCATTCTCCGACGCCGTCATTTCATGGGTGGTCGGCGCGCCGTTGTGGCACAGCTGCTCGTCGGGGAAGGCAATGTAATCCTCCAGCGTCAGGCCGTCCAGCACGTCGTAGGTGTCCGTTGCCTCATCGTGTTCGCCCAGCGTGATGCTGCGCTTTTCCAGCTTGCCCTTCTTCTCCGCCCACACGTAGGCAGAGCCGTCGTCTTCAAAGCAGATGAAGGCGCTGCTGAGGGGCAGACCGGAGGACGTGCCGTCGCCTTCCGTCAGCATTTCCAGGTAAACATGCTGTCCCAGAATCAGACCGTCGGTGCTGTCCAGCCCCACATAGAACGGGTACTTGCTGGACGCGGACATGGAATCGGTCGACATACCGTAATACCGGTCGGTGTCGCTCCCCTGAGAGGGGCTTTCATAATCCACCAGCTTGACCGTGCCCGTCCAGGCAGCGGACGGATCCGTCCGGGAGGTGATCTTGATGCGGGTGCCCTCAATGATGCTGCCCCGCTGCAATTCGCCGATGGTACCCTTGACGCGGTAGGAGCCCACCTCCTGAATGGTGATGTACGCCGCGGGATTGCCGTTTCTGTCGGTGCCGCTTTCGTTGATGGACTGAATGCGACCCTTGATGGGCGACACCACGGTGGCGTTTTTCAGCAGATTCTCCGCCTGGGTGACCTCGGTCTGCTTCGCCTTGGCGTTCAGTTCCGCTTCCTTCATGTCCACCTGAGCGGTCTGGATCTGGATGGTATATTGCAGCTTGTCCGAACCGGACGCCCAGCCGCGCTCCTTTTCCAGCTCCTTGATCTGCTGCTGGTAATTTTCGATGGAAGCGTTCAGCTGCTCCAGCTCCAGCTGCTTCTTTTCCAGACTCAGCTGCAGCTCATCGGTGTCGTACTCGAACAGCTTGTCGCCCTTGTTGACGTCGTCGCCTTCCTTGACCAGCACTTCCTTGACGGTCTTTTCCGAATCCTTCTTGATCTCCGTCACGTTTTCGGAAACGACCATGCCGGGGAACCGATCGCCGGCCGCAATGCCGCCCATTCCCGTCAGATTGGAAACCGACTGCACATACACCGCCGTATCGTTGCTGCCGCAGGCCGCCAGAGAAACGGTCAGGCACAGGATCAGCGCCAGAGCCAACCATGCTCGAACTTTCATAATTCTGTCCTCCACATGTAAATGTTTCATTTTGTAAACCATATTATAGCGAAAATGCCTGCGGAAATCAACTATCTTGCCATTAAGGATTCATTAAGGGAGGATGGGAATTTCTGTCGGAAAAGGAAACGCCCCGCGCCTGAATGGCGCGGGGCAAGGGGATTGTTCTTTAGTCAGCCTATACAGGGGGATTAGCCCATGTAAGCAGCCAGCTGCTCCTGAGCAGCACCGACAAAGTCGTTGATGCCAGCGTCTTCCAGCTTGGACAGGAAGGTGGGCAGAACATCATCGGGGTTGACAGCACCGGACATCAGGTTGAAAGCGTACTCGGCGTAGACGTTGGACAGAGCAGCAGCTTCGGTGCTCAGCTCGGAGGAGTCGAAGATGAAGCCGCCCATGGGCAGAGCCTCAGCCGCGTCGTAGTAAGCGGAGAAGCGATCCCAGAAGTCAACACCCTGCGCATCGGTGGGAGGCAGGATACGGACGTTGCCCATACCATTGGTCCAGGGGGAGTAGTTAGCGCGGTTCTCAGCGATGAAGGTGATGGTGCCGTCGCTGTTCTTGTTGTAGGTGAAGCCCTCAGTACCATAGTTCATCATGGTCATCAGCTCGGGATCGGTGTTCAGCAGGTTCAGGAACATCAGAGCCCGCTCGGGGTTAGCGGAGGTAGCGGAGATGGCGATCATAGCGCCCTGGCCGGAGGTGCAGTCCATGTAGGCAGCAGTCTCGGGAACCATGCGGACGTCGATACCACGGGCCTTGGAGAAGTCCAGTTCGCAGCCGAAGGCGTAGGACTGGGTGCCGAACAGGTAGTCGCCAGTGGACTGGGTAGCGGTACGGTAGTCGTTAGCGGTAGCGGTGGACTGGCAGCTGGGGGAGATGAAGCCCTTCTGAGCGTACTCATAGGTCTTCGCAGCGAACTTGGCAAACGCATCGGTAGCAAACTTGTTCACGATGGTGCTGCCGATGTCCTTGGAGGGATGCTCGGCGTCGTAGTAGTAGGACAGGACACTGCCGGAGGACAGGTCGCCAGTGATGATGGAGGAATGCGTGACCATTCTCTCAAGAACGACAGGCTCGATCAGCAGGGGGTAGAAATCCTTGCCCTTCAGATCCTTAGCCTTCTGCAGCATTTCCTCGAACTCGGGGGAGTAGTAGTCCAGACCGGCGTTGCAGACGTCGTCAACATTGTAGCCCAGTTCCGCCAACAGGGTGCCGTTGACATCCCAGCAGTTCTGAGTAGCGGTGTCCTTCAGGCCGGGAACGGCATAGATGCCCAGGCCGTCGTAGCCGTTGGTCTCGGCACAGTCCCAGATGCCCTGAGGAATGGCGGCCTTCAGCTCGGGAGCGTAGGTGTCCAGCATGTCGTCCAGCTTGACCCAGTAGCCGTCCTTGGCGTACTTGTTGTACTCGTCAGCGGACCAGTTGCAGGTGAAGTACATATCGACCTTGTCGCCGCCAGCCAGAGCGGTAACGGTGGCCTGATCGAAGTCGCCCCAAGTGCCCCAGATGGGCTCGATGGTGGCATTGATCTTATCCTTCAGATAAGCGTTGACAGACTCCATGACCTTCTCGGAAGCGTCAGGAGTGACGGTGCTGCCGTGGAACCAGATCTTCAGGGTGACGGGCTCCAGCTCAGCTGCGGTAGGAGCAGCAGTCTCGGCGTTGTCAGCAGCGGGAGCATTGTCGGGGGCGGCGGTGGGAGTGGTAGTGCTGGTGCCGCAAGCGGCCAGACCAAGTACCATTACCAGAGCCAGCAACAGGGCCAGTAACTTTTTCATGTGTCTTCCTCCAAATAAAATTTGTTTTTACTAAACAGCCAGACGTGGCTGCATTAGCCATGGATTGCGCCGATACGTGATATCGGCGGACTTGGGTACTGCCTTCTTTGGAATCAGCCCTTCACGGAGCCGACCGTCAGGCCGGAAACGATGTAGCGCTGGAAGAAGGGGTAGGCGCAGGCAATGGGAACGACGATGAACACGACCAGAACCATTCGCAGAGCCTGTGACGGCATCTTCGCCGCCTCGGCGATGGCGTCCGGGCCGAGCATACCGGCCATACGGTTTAAGTATTCCGTGTTGTTCTGCAGTTCCATCAGCAGCGCCTGCAGGGGCTGCAGGACCTTCTTCTGCTGAATGTACAGCAGGGAGTTGAACCAGTCGTTCCAGTAAGCCAGAGCGTTCAGCAGAGCGATGGTGGCAATGCCGGGCTTGGCAATGGGGACGACCACCCGGAACAATGTGGAATATTCGCCGCTTCCGTCAATGGTGGCCGCTTCGATCAGCTCCAGGGGGACGCTGCTCTTAAAGAAGGAGCGCATCACGATGATGTTGAAGGGGCTGACCAACAGAGGCACGATCAGCGCCGCATAGTTCTCGCTCAGACCCAGCAGCTGCTTGCTGACGATGTAGGTCGGCACCAGACCGCCGCCAAAGATCATGGTGAAGAAGCTGAGGAAATTGAAGAAGCCGCGGAATTTGAAGTCAGGACGGTACAGAACATAGGCGTACATGGCGCACATCGTGGTACTCAGCACCGTGCCGATGACCGTGATGTAGATGGAGTTAAAGTAGGAGCGCCAGATCTGGGGCAGCTTATTGAACGCGTACTGGTAGGCGTCCACGCTCCAGCCGATGGGCATGAAGGAGTAGCCGATGGTGGTGATGGATTCTTTGGACGAGAAGGAAATGATGATAACGAAGACGAAGGGAATGATGCAGCAGACGGAGAACAGACCGATGATCCCATGGAAGACCGCTTCGGTTCCCACGCTGACGCAATTCAGGCGGAGGTTCTTCTTTTCAGCCATTTGGAATCCCCCCTTAGAACAGGCTGCTTTCGGAATCGATCTTCTTGACGATTCCGTTGGCCGTCAGGATGCAGACGAAGCCAAGGACATTTTGCAGCAATCCGGCCGCGGAAGACTGCCCCGGGTCACCGGTGGCCATGTAGGCACGGTAGACGTAGGTATCAATGGTCTGTGTCACGGAGAACAGCGCGCCGTTCTGCATGGGAACATTGTAAAAGAGGCCAAAGTCAGAAGCGAAGATCTTACCGACGTTCATGATAAACAGGATGGCGATCATGGTGCGCAGGTGGGGAATGGTCACGTGGAGCACCTGCTGCCATTTGGTCGCGCCGTCCATGGCGGCGGCTTCATACTGGTTGGTGTCGATGCCGGTGATGGCCGCAAGGTACAGAACCGTGGAGTAGCCCACATTCTTCCAGAGGTTTGCAAACGTCAGAATGAATGGCCAGGGTCCGGGGGTCGTATACCAGGAGGTGCGGGCGTGTCCCGCGGCTTCCTGCATGGCTGGAATCATGCCGTACTGGGCATCCAGGAAGGCATTGAGGAAGTAGCTGACCACGACCCAGCTCAGGAAATAAGGGAAGAACATCATGGTCTGGTAAGCTTTCTTGAAGAACTTTCTGGTGATCTCGTTCATCATGATGGCGAAGGCCACCGGGATGATGACGCCCAGAACGATGAACACGATGTTGTAGGCCAGCGTGTTGCGGATCATGACCCACGCGGAGTCGGTCTTGAACAGGAACTCGAAGTTCTTGAATCCCACCCATTTACTGTTGATCAGATTGCTGATAAAGGAGGGATTGCGGGGGTTGACCTTGTAATTCTTGAACGCCAGCACGATACCGCCCATGGGCAGGTAACGCAGCAGCAGCAGCCAGATCGCCACGGGAGCAACCATGGTCAGAAGTACCAGAGTTTTCTTGTTCTTCTCAAACCAGCTCGGGGACGTGGTTCTTGGCTCCAGACGTTCGGTGGTTTTTGCAGCCATTCACTTTTCACCCATCTTTCATAGGATTCACAGTTTTGCCGTTCCGGTAGTCGTTTCATTTATCTATATTTTACAGGCATTGCCTGGAATTGTCATGAGACTGCCTTGTTGTTTTTTGTTTTTGCTTGTGGGATTCCACAATTCGGTACAAACAGGAAAGGCGGCGATCGACATTTTGCACAAATTCGATCGCCGCCTATTGGTCACAATGACCTCATCTCTATTCTCTTTATTTTAGTGTATTGCGGTACTCGTTGGCGCTCATGCCCTCCTGCTTTTTGAAGGTTCTGGCAAAATGCGCCGTGTCCGCGTAGCCCACCCGCTCGCCGATCTCGCCGATCTTCAGTCTCGGGTCAAGCAGCAGTTCTTTTGCCTTCTGGATGCGCACGGTGTTGAGGATGTCGTAAAAGCTCTGACCCGTGTGCCGGTTCAACAGCTTCGACAGGTGCCACTGGGAAACATAACAGCAGTCCGCCACCGCCTGTAGTGTCAGCTTTTCCGCGTAATGCTCCTCGATGTAGGCCATCGCCTGATTGACGATGAAGCTTCCCGCGCCGTGCTGCTCCTCCTCCGGTTCTTCCTCCTGATGCCGCAGCTGGGACTGGGCATCCAGGCGTGTGGTCATGGTCACAAGCGCTTCCTTGATCTCATCCATTTTGGAGGGCTTCAACAAAAACCGGGTGACACCCAGACGAATTGCCTGCTGGGCATAGGAAAAGTCCTGATAGCCGGTCAGCACCGTCACCTGCATGTCCGGGAACTCACTGCGCAGCGCCGCCAGCATGGTCAGGCCGTCGGCTCCGGGCATGCGGATGTCGGTGAACAGGATATGGGGCTGCAATTTCCGGATCAGCGCCGCGCCTTCCTCGGCGCCGCTGGCCGTTCCCACGACCTCGCAGCCGTAGTCCGCCCATTTGATGACCCGCCGCAGGCCTTCCACAATGATATTTTCATCGTCAATGAGAACTACCCGATACATCGTATCCGCTCCTTTTTCTTTCTTCCGGGGCACGCTGCGCCCGCCTGAGTCCGGTTAGAAGCCCATCATCCCGTAACTGTATCAGCAGTTACAGGATTTTTTACATGTAAAAAACCTATTCGTTTCTCTGGATAGCCAGAGCTACCGCCTTTTCGGCGGTCATCTGGCCGGTGACCACCTTCTGAATATTGGTAAAGAGGGTGCTCTTGGCCTCCGCGCTGATGGCGTCCTGCACCGCGGGGCTGACCTCGGTCAGCTGGGCGTTGGTCTCCGCCGCGGACTGCTCCAGACTGTTCAGGCCGACTGGACTTGCGCCCTCGATCAGCGCCGTGACCTCGGTCTTGATAAAGGTGCTTAATATCTCATTGGACGTCAGCATTTCCACAAACTGCACCGCCGCGTCCCGTTTTTCCGGGTCTTTCCATGCCTTGCGGGTGATGAAATAACCCATGGAGATGCCGCCGATGCCTTCGGTCGCCTTCCGCTCACCCTTAGCCGGCACGAAGCGCACCGCCATGTCCTCGATCTTGTCGCCGTACAGCTCCCCCAGATGTCCCACCTGCCAGGAGCCGTCCACCAGAAACGCCGCCTTTCCGTTGCCGAATAGGGAGACGGTCTCCTCGTCGGTGGCCGTCAGGGTGTTGGGCGGGAAATAACCCAGATCGTACAGCTCTTTAATATCATTCAGCGCCGCGACCCATTTCCGGGACACCTCGTCGTCCTGCAGATTGCCGTTTTCGTCCAGCGTGGGAACCTCCAGATGGTTTTCCACCGTCCCGTTGTTCATAACGGCAAACTCAAACAGATAATGCGGCACCTCCACCAGCGAACAGGCAATGGGGATGTAGCCGCTGCCTTTGATGGTCTCGCAGTCGGAAAGGAACTGCTCCCACGTGTAATCCGCCCCCGGCACCGAAACGCCGCAGGCCTCCAGCACCGACTTATTGACAAAAAGATTTTCCCAATATCCGGCGGCAGGAACGGCGTAATGCTTTCCGTCCGCAGCCTCCGCGAGCATGGACTGCTTCATATTGGAAGCGTAGTCGGGGTAAACCTCCCGGATGTCCTCAATGGAGATCACCCGCCCGGCGTTGATGATGGGATCGGCATCGGCGTTGGTGAAGAAAAACAGCACGTCCGGCTCGGAGCCGGTCTCGAAATCCGCCAGCACCTTGGCCTTCCAGCCCTCGTTGGAGGTAGCCGAACCGTCTCTTACTTTGTTGCCGGTGGCCGCTTCATAGGCGGCTACCGCCGCTTCAAAGGTGCCGCGGCTGCCGTCGTCGCCGCCGTAGGAGGTGACGACTTCCAGTGTGACTGCCTGCTTTGCCTGGGTAGCTGCTGTCTGCTCCGGAGACGCAGACGAAAAAGCACAGCCGCTCAATCCCAAGGCCAATACCAGTGAAACGGCTACCAGTCTTCTTTTCATAGATCGGCTTCCTCCCTTTTCTCTTTCATGGCAACTTACCCATACAGCTCCCCTAAATTATACCGCTTTCAGGTGATTCTGTACAAGTCCATTCTTCGCCTTTGCTTGGCTTTTTTTGACTGTCGTTGTCATTTTTGTCTTTGCTTGTGCTTTTTTTACTGTCCGGCAGGGATGACGACCCGGGCGAGGACCGTTCCGGCTCTGGTCTGATCCAACGTCAGCGTTCCCTCGTCGCCGTAAATCAGGTTCAGCCGCTGGCTGACGTTGCGCAGTCCTACCTGACCGCCGGCAGCCGCTCCCTGAGCGGACTGCTCCAGCAGAGACTGGATCTTCTGCCTGTCCTCCTGCGTCAGAGTGCCGTCATGCTCCACTTCCAGCACCACCTTGTCCGTCTGCCGGTAGGCTCTTACCCACAGATCGCCGCCCCGGTTGGCGGTGATGTCATGCTCCACCGCGTTTTCCACCAGCGGCTGCAGAACCAGCCGGGGTACAGGCAGCGCGAGGATGGATTCATCGATGTCCTTATGCACCCGGAAGCCTTCGCCCAGCCGTTCCCGGATGATGTACAGGTACGCGTCCACGTACCCCAGTTCCTCGGAAAGGGGGATTTTCGTCCGGCCGTTCCGATCCAGCGCGGCCTTCAGCATGGTGGACAGGGACTCGATCATGGCGCTGACCCGTTCGTTGTCTGCCATTCTGGCTTCCCAGTTGATGATTTCCAACGTATTATTCAAAAAATGGGGGTTGATCTGGGATTGCAGCGCCTTGATGTTCGCCTGCTGGGTGGCCTGCTGCTCCAGATACGCCCGCTCAAACTGCCGCTGAAGCTCCGCCGACATGGCGTTGAACTGGTCAAACAGCTTTTCAAATTCCCGGTTGGGGGCTTTCTGCCCGATCTCATAGCCTCGCTCGCCGCTTTTCACCAGCTGATACGCCTGTCCCAGCACTTCCATGGGACGGGTGACATGGCGGTAAAACAGGGCAATGGTCACGAGAGACAGAGGCAATATCAGCAGCACCACGCTGCCGATGGCCCAGCGCATCCACGGATTTTCCCCGAAAATGTCGTATTCTTCCCTGTCCGCAGAGAAGCCGATGATATGTCCCTCGGTCTTGGCCTGATAATGTACGTTCCCGGTCTCCTCCGCCGCCTCCACCAGACTGCCGTCTGCGGCGATGGTGAAGCGGTATCCGTCCAGACTGTATTGCAGATTCCCGACCCGGTTCACCGAGTCCAGCGGAAGGAACAGGTTTCCCGGCTGCAGCAGCATCACCACGCTGGCATAGGGGGTGAAGGTGCTGTCCAGCAGGTTTCGCGCCATGTACATCTGCCCGTCGATCAGCAGCAGGCGGATGTCCGTGTCCGCGTCTTCCATTTCCGCCATGATCTGCGGGGCACATTCGCGGCACTGACGCAGAAGGCCAAAGCTGGTGGTACCGTCGCTGAGGACATAGGCGCTGGCATCCACGTTCCAGAAGTGGATGAACACCGCCTGATAAAATTCGCCTCTGGTAAAGCTCTGGCTCAAGTAGTCGGTGACGGTGCCGTACAGTCCGGCGCTGTCGCCGTTTTGCAGCCAGGTGCGGTAAGCGTCCCGCACGGTGCCGTCGTAGGATACTGCCTTGGAATCGTCGATGGCGTCCTCGAAGCGCATCTGCACCAGCCGCAGAGCATTCGCAGCGCTGCTGTCGATCTCCTGCTGCACGGACTGCCGGTAGTTCTCATTCAGCAGCACACCTGCCAGCGCCACCACAATAAAAATGGGCACCAGCCAGCAGATCAGTATGGTCATCAGGAAGCCCGTCCTAAGGGACGTTTTTGTTTTTTTCATGGCGTTCCCCCGCTCTTCCCGTGATGCTATATCACGCCGGAAATGAAAAAAAGAAGCGTTTTTACGCGCTTTCCTTCCTTTTTCGCGTTGGGGCAGGAAAATCCATTCCTGCCCCAACACATTTTCACTATTTTGCGGCCTTCAGCGCCTTGCGCTCGGCCTTGGTTTTGCAGAAGCACTCCAGCTCCGGCACCAGAAGAATGCAGATCACCGCCGCCGTAAAGCCGCCGTTATACAGGCAGAACCCGCCGTGGAGATTGGGGACGGAGGTAACCAGGAAATAGTGCATCACGGCCGCAACCATGCCCCAGAACCAGCCGTACTTGCTGGTAATGGGACTCAGGCCGTTGGCGAAGCACAGTCCCACAGCGATGGCCTGGGCGTTGATTACGAAGGTGAAATTGCCCCCCGCCACTCTGGACAGCCCCCCCGCCAGGAAGGACGCCAGCACGTACCCCAGCATGATCGGCCAGACGTTGCCGGGATGGGAGCCGGAATTGCAGGTACACAGCATGCAGAAAATAATGCCCAGCGTCACGCCGTTGAAGGAAGCGCCGATAATGTTGTAGTAAGCCAGAATGAACAGGCCGAATACGCCCACGTTCATCAGGAATACCTCCGTACCCAGCTGGGAGGAAACGGAGCCCACATGCTCCGGGGCGGTCAGCAGCGCCCAATACTGCTTCGGCTTGCAGCCCATGGCCAGGGCGAACACGATGCACAGTCCGAACAGGATGCAGCAGAACAGATTCACCGTCAGCCGGGACGCCACCAGCAGGGTTTCCGCACCGGGCGCGGCGGGCAGCTCAATGCCCATGGTCTTGAACAGTGTGGCATTGAGGAAAAACGCAAACAGGCACACCGGCACGGCGGCAGAATACAGATCGAAGCCCTTATGCACCTTCGGGGAATGGGTCAGCCCCGCCGGGAGGAAGAAGCCGATGGCAATGCCCACAATCATCGCCACCACGAACCCGTACAGGTTGAAGCCCACCACATCGGGATAGGGATGGCGCACCAGCAGGTCGCTGATCAGCGGCGCAATGCCGGTGGAGAACAGCATGGCGTTGACGTTGGCGCCCAGCTTTTCCTTCTTCACCAGGCAGTAGAGGACAACGCCCAGCACCGTCGGCCAGATGTTCAGAATGTTGATGCCCCAAGAGCAGAAGCCAAGGGTCAGCACAAAGGCCAGAGTGGAAACATTATTGGGCGTCGCGCCGCACAGGGCATACAGCCCCAGACAGCACAGTCCCACCAGTCCCATGTTCAGGAACGTCGCGGCATAGCCGCCCACGGCAAAATAGTTGGTAGAGATTTTTGCCGGCTGGCTGAGAATCTGCCACAGGCCGGAAAACATGGTATTCCTGTCCGGCATACACACCGCCGCAATGAGAAACGCAGCGGAAAAGAAGGCAAAAAACAGCTTCAGGAACGAACCTTCCTCCAGATTTTTTAATTTTTTCATAAAAGCACCTTGCTCTCAATATTGAATTTGAATGTCCATAGACAAAAAGGGCGACCCAGCGTGGAAACTGAATCGCCCAGACGGTCGGCAGGCTTTTCTCTGCGCTCCCATGCGGTGTAAACCCGCGAATCCGTCAGTTACGCAGAAGCCAATATGGCGTTATACTCTTTCGGCAGCCTCCACCACGTGCTTCATCAGCACGGAGGTGGTCACGGAGCCGACGCCGCCGGGAACGGGCGTGATGGCCTCAACGATCGGCTCGACCTCGTCAAACTTGGCGTCGCCGGCGATGCCGCCCTTGCCGCCCTTGGCGTTGATCTTGTTCTCGTCCCAGTTGATGGACACGTCCACGACCACCTGTCCGGGGCGGACATAGTCCTTGGTCAGGCTGTTCAGCACACCGGCGGCGGAAACAATGATGTCCGCGTTCCGGCAGATTTCAGCGGTGTTCACCGTCTTGGTATGGCAGACGGTAACGGTGGCGTTCTTGCCCATGAGCATCATGGCGGCGGGCTTGCCGACCACCAGGCTGCGGCCAATGACCACGGCGTTCTTGCCCTTGCAGTCGATGCCGTAGTAGTCCAGAATCTCCATGCAGGCGGCGGGGGTGCAGGGGGCGAAGCCCAGACCGTTCAGTCCCTCAAACACACCGGCGTTGGACAGATGGGTCATGCAGTCCACGTCCTTCTTGGGGTCGAGGCGGTTGCAGATCTCGTTCTGGTCAGCCTTCAGGTGCTTAGGCAGGGGGCGGAACATCAGCACGCCGTGGATGGAATCGTCGGCGTTGACCTGATCGATGACCGCGAGAACGTCTTCCTTGGAAGCATCCGCAGGCAGTTCAAACTTCTTGACATCCACACCCACCAGCTCGGCGCGCTTGGTCGCGCCCTTTTCGTAGCTCAGGTCGGAGGGGTCGGCGCCTACGCGGATGATGCCCAGGGTCGGGGTGACGCCCTTCTCCCGCAGCGCGGCGGTACGGGTCTGCAGATTCGCGTTCAGGGCATCGGTAACTTCCTTGCCCAACAGTAACTTAGCCATAATATGTTTCCTCCAATATGTTCGTTGTGGGGCTTACTGACCGAAGCCCGCCTTGACGTCGTTGAAGATCTCGTCCGCAACGCTGCAATACTTGTTCAGCATCACGTTGGCATGGCGGTTCATATCCTCCGCCACTTCCCGGTTTTTCAGGCTCTTGGTGTTGATGAACACGTTCAGAGACGCTGCCTGCAGGGCTGCCTTGCAGCACACGGCGGCGCATCCGGCGTCGGAGACTGCCAGCCGGGAGCCTTTCGCGGCAAACACGGCAACGCAGTCCAGCGCCTCGCAGCACAGCTCCATGATGTGCATGGGCACCGCGCAGGCGGTGATGGTGGCTTCCTCCAGAATCTTGTCCCGGTTAGGGTCGTCCTTGGGAATGCCGTAAGCCTTGGCCAGAGGAACGAAGCCCTTGTCGTCGGCTTCTACCTGATCCAGCAGCTGCTTCTGCAGATCGTCACATTTTGCTTTCAGCGCAAGAATTTCGTCCTGCACGTCGGCATATTTCTTCTTGCCGACGGTGAGAGAGCCGACCATGTTGCCCAGTGCGGTGCCGATGGCGCCCACCAGAGCAGCCGCGCCGCCGCCGCCGGGAGCCGGGGCGTCAGAAGCCAGAACCTCCACAAATCTGCGGCAGGATTCCAATGTCATGTCCATAGGTCAAATTTCCTTTCAAATAGGAAAGCTCTGAACCAATCGGCGAGAGCTGACAGTGAGAGATTTTTCACCAGATGAAGATTTCAGAAGCGGAGAAATATTGTATGTACCCGCAAGGGGTATGCCGCATCCGTAAGCCGGCTTATGCCGGCAACGGCTGCGCTATATTTCCCGCTTTTGAAACCGCACAGCTGGGGAAAAAGACCCGCTGCTCAGCCGAAGGCGATTGATTCAGGGATTCCAAAATAATCATGGTTCCAGAAACAGGAGCTGTCCCTGCTCCGTTGGCGCGGGAGGCGCTTCTCCCACCCATACCGCCAGTTCCTCCAGCGTCTCTCCGCCCCAGTTTTCCGGCGCGAAGCAGGCAGGTGGAAGATGAAAATAGGCGTGGATATGGCTATGCCCCTGAAAGCTCCGCTCCTCGTCGAAAATTTCCCGCCAGACAGAGCCGTCGGAGCCGTAAAAACGCACCGTAACGGCGGCGTCCTCCCCCGGATTGTCCACCATCAGCAGCAGATTCACACCCTGACTCCGGTGGGCCGGGTTCTCCGCGGGGATGAACGACAAATAGTGAATACCCGCCATAAAGTCTCCCAATGAAACAAGTCCAAAACCGTAAAAGCACAGGCGGGGGGCCGCCTGCGCTTTTTACGGTACTATGAATCAGAACAGGCCGGAGATCTTGCCGGTCTCGTCCACATCGATACGCTCAGCGGCAGGTACCTTGGGCAGGCCGGGCATGGTCATGATCTCGCCGGTCAGAGCGACCAGGAAGCCGGCGCCGGCGGAAACCTTCACGTTGCGCACGGTGATGGTGAAATCTCTGGGTGCGCCCAGCTTGGTCTGATCGTCGGTGAAGGAATACTGGGTCTTGGCCATGCAGATGGGCATGTGATCGTAGCCCAGCTCGGTCAGGGTCTTGATCTGCTTCTCGGCATTGGCGGTGAAGTTCACGCCGTCGGCGTGGTAGATCTTCTTGGCAATGGCCTCGATCTTCTCCTTGATGGAGCAGTTCAGCTCGTAGGAGAAGGTGAAATCATTGGGCTGCTCGCACAGACGGATGACTTCCTTGGCCAGCTCTACGCCGCCTTCGCCGCCCTTGCCCCAGACTTCGGACAGAGCAACGTTGACGCCCAGCTCCTTGCACTTGGTCTCGATGAGCTTCAGCTCGGCCTCGGTGTCGGTGGGGAAGCGGTTGATGGCGACCACGCAGGGCAGCTTGTAGACGGTGGTGATGTTGGAAACGTGCTGCAGCAGGTTGGGCAGACCCTTTTCCAGAGCCTCCAGATTCTCCTTGCCGGTCTCGGCCTTGGGCACGCCGCCGTTGTACTTGAGGGCGCGGGCAGTGGCGACCAGAACCACGCAGGAGGGCTTCAGACCCGCCATACGGCACTTGATGTCCAGGAACTTCTCAGCACCCAGATCGGCACCGAAGCCGGCCTCGGTGATGGCGTAATCGCCCAGCTTCAGAGCGATCTTGGTAGCGGTCACGGAGTTGCAGCCGTGGGCGATGTTGGCGAAGGGGCCGCCGTGGACGAACGCGGGGGTGTGCTCCAGCGTCTGAACCAGGTTGGGCTTCAGAGCGTCCTTCAGCAGAGCGGCCATAGCGCCCTGTGCGTGCAGGTCACCGGCGGTGACGGGCTTGCCGGCGTAAGTATAGCCGACCACCAGACGAGCCAATCTGGCCTTCAGGTCGTTGATGTCGGAGGCCAGGCACAGAACCGCCATGATCTCGGAAGCCACGGTGATGTCGTAGCCGTCCTCACGGGGGGTACCGTTGACCTTGCCGCCCAGGCCGTCAACGACGAACCGCAGCTGACGGTCGTTCATATCGACGCAGCGGCGCCAGGTGATCTGGCGGGGGTCGATGCCCAGAGCGTTGCCCTGGTAGATATGGTTATCGAGCATCGCAGCCAGCAGGTTGTTGGCAGCGCCGATGGCGTGGAAGTCACCGGTGAAGTGCAGGTTGATGTCCTCCATGGGGACGACCTGTGCGTAGCCGCCGCCGGCAGCGCCGCCCTTGACGCCGAACACGGGGCCGAGGGAAGGCTCACGCAGAGCAACCATGACGTTCTTGCCGATGCGGCGCATGGCGTCAGCCAGACCGACGGTCGTGGTGGTCTTGCCCTCACCGGCGGGGGTGGGGTTGATAGCGGTGACCAGAACCAGCTTGCCGTTGGGCTTGTCCGCCATGTCCTTCAGGATGTTGTAGTCAACCTTGGCCTTGTAGTTGCCGTACTGTTCCAGATACTTCTCATCCACACCTGCGGTCTTGGCGATCTCGCGGATGTGCAGCATCGGGGTCTCCTGTGCGATTTCGATGTCAGATTTGAATCCCATTGTTAATACACTCCTTGTAGTTTGTTGGTGCCTACCGTTTTGTGTGGATCGGCCCATACAGGATTTATGCAGCTGCCGTTGCAATGGCTCACTGCACACATTCTATTCGGTACTTAAGTACCGAAATAAGAATACCACTTCCCAGCGGAAATGTCAATATCTGTCGGCCACATTCCTGAGATTTTTATCAGAATTTTACAGCCGCCTTGAGGACGTTCACCGCTCCGGCTTCCGGCCGACCATAAACGCAATGCGCACCGCCTCCGTCTGGGAGGTAGACACCGTCAGCACCGCCATGCCGGTCTGCCCGGTGGTTCTGACGTAAGTACCCGTCATGCCGCCCTCGGCTGCTGCCGTCTCCGGTCCCACCAGCTCCGCCGCGCCTTCCAGCCGGAACGTCACCGGGAGCTGGGCGTAGGGCGCCGGGCTGCCGTATTCGTCCAGAATGCGGACGCGCACCGCCGCCATATCGTAGGTGTCCCCTTCCGTCAGTTCCGTGTGGCTGGGCGTGACCTCCAGATGCAGCTTTGCGCTGGGGCACAGGGTGACGGAGGAAGCCACCTTCCCGCCCTTCAATGCGTCCAGCCGCCACACGGTGGACTCCCCTCCCCAGTTGCCCACGTACTTTCCGTAGAGCTTCTGCGCATCGGCAAAGGTCAGGCCGTATTTTGTCATGGCGACACCCATCCGGGCGAGATCCGCCGGGGGCAGATGGGCGAGGCCGTGCTTGCGCACTGCCAGCAGGCAGGCACGCAGAAGGTCGGCCTTCTTTTCGTCAAAGCCCTCCTGCGTCTCCAGAAGCTCGCCGATGATGTCGTCCAGAATCATAGGCGGATGGGGCAGTCCGGGGTAGTCCCCGGTGCGGAGGGTCGTGACATAATTCCCGTTCTTGTACAGCCGGACGGAGTCGGCATTGGTCATCACCGCCGAATCCCCGATCTGTCCGCCGGGATAGTCGCCGATGTCCATGGGCGTACACGGTACCAGCACCGTCGTCCCCTCTCCCTGACTGGCGTACAGCGCCGCCGCGGGCTTGGGATTGCGGAAGGCGTCCATGACGCCATGGTAGCATACCCGGTCGCCGGAGCCGAAATCCTTGTGGGTGGGGTAGTCAAACATGCACCAGCCGAAGCAGCCCACATGGCCGCCGTCGGCCGCGGCGTCGCTCTGCACCCTTGCGTGGCGCAGTGCCTGCGCCTGCCGGTGGCTCCAGGTGTCATAAGACTTGGTAGGGTACATGTGACCGGTATGCTCGGAGATCAGCAGCGCCTTTTTCCGGCTTTGCATAACGGTACGCCTGGGCTTGCAGCCGGGATTGTCTCCGGTGTGGGAGAAGTCGTTGTAGGCGTAGACGTCCTCCAGCAGGTGGCTCTTTTCCAGGAACCGCACGCCGGAGGTCGCCCGGCTGGGGTCAAGCTCATGGGCAGCAGCGTTGGTGCGGCGGTACAGCTCGTCGTCGTCCTGGCTTTCGTTGATGCGCACGCCCCAGAGGACGATGCTGGGATGGTTGCGGTATTGCAGCACCATCTCCCGGGTGTTTTCCACCGCCTGATCTTTCCAGTTTTCTCCGCCTATGTGCTGCCAGCCGGGAATTTCCGTGAACACCAGCAGTCCCAGTCGGTCGCATTCGTCGATAAAATACTGGCTCTGGGGATAGTGGGAAGTGCGCACCGCCACGCAGGCAAGCTCCTGCTTCAGAATCCGCGCGTCCTCCCGCTGGAGCCGCTCCGGAACGGCGTAGCCCACATACGGCCAGCACTGATGCCGGTTCAATCCCCGCAGGAAAGTTTTCTTCCCGTTCAGGTAGAAGCCGTCCGCCTTGAATTCGGCGGTACGGAAGCCCACCTTGACCTCCCGCGTATCCATCACCCGGCCGATTTTCAGCAGGGACACCCGGCAGGTGTAGAGAATGGGATGTTCCGTGTCCCAAGGCTTGACGCCGGGACAGCTGATGGTGATCACGCCCCCGGCGGTGAACGCCTTCTTCACCAGCACCCGCTCGCCCTTCTGCAGCTCCACCAGAAGGATGCAGCCTTCGGTATTCTGCAAAGTGGGCTTGATTTTCAGGGTGGTCAGGTCCGGGGTCGTTATGTACAGATCTTCAATATAGCTCTTTTCCCGGACGTCCAGCCAAGCCTCCCGGTAAAGTCCGCCGTAGGTCAGGTAGTCGATGACAAATCCGAAGGGCGGCACCTCGCCGTTCTCCGTGGTGTCCAGCTTCACCGCCAGCCAGTTTTCGCCGTCCAGAACCGCCGCGTCGGTGATGTCCACCCGGAAGGCGGTATAGCCGCACCGGTGGGTTGCCAGCTCCTTACCGTTTAAGTACACTGTGGCAATATGCGCCGCGCCGTCGAACTGCACGAACAGGCGCTTCCCCGCCAGCGTGGGATCCAGCGTCAGCTTTTTCCGGTAGCCGCAGACCATCTGATAGGACTGGCTGTCGGCGTAGTGCTGCGGGATTTCCTTCACGGTATGGGGCAGTCGGACGCACGTCCCCTCCCCTTCTCCGACGGCAAATCCGTCATACCAGTCGGAAACAAACTCCCATCGATCGCAAAGACTCTGCATGGCAAAAGCCCCCTCTTTTTCTTTCGATTTTGCGGATAGAAACGGTCTGGATATCTCTCGTATCATTATAGCATAAACTTTCCGGAAGAAAAGCCCCGCGGCAAAAAAATCCTCAGACGCGGAACGTCTGAGGATTTTCATCAGCTGATGCGCACCGCTGCCACGACCAGACGGCCGTTGTTCAGGGTGTACTCGCAGGTGGACAGGCAGATGATCTTGTCGCCGTATTTGGGCGTAATGCCGGTGTCGTAGAAGGACAGATTCTTGCAGTTGGTGACGAAGTCGTTGAACTCCGTCTCGTTCTGGGCGTCCACGAACTGGTGGTAAGAGAAGCCCTTGCCCGCGTTGGCGCTGGTCTTGAACACCGCGAAGATCTTGTAGATGTGACGCTCCTTCAGGGTGTCGAAGAAGATCAGGCTGTTGTAGTCCCACGCGCTCTTCTCGGTGTAGGACATCAGGCTGTGGAACATGCTGCCGTCGGCCATGTTGTGGCCGTAGATGGTGATGTTGTCGCTGGGCTTGTCCAGGTCGCACTCCTCACGGGCGTAGATGCAGCCCCGGACGCTGTCCTGCTTGTCGAAGTCCCGCTTCAGGTAGTAGTCCTTGTTGTTTGTGGACGTCTGCATCACGGGGTAATCCACCTTGGTGCCTTCGATCTTGATCCAGCCCGCAAGATCCGGGTTCATGTCGTGCAGCTCAGCATAATCCAGAAGGATGCCGCCCTCCACGGTGGGGTCGCTGATGACCTCAAATCCGGGCTTTGAGGGTTCTGTCGCGGTCGAGGGCTTCGTCGCCTGTGTGGGGGCGCTGGTCTGCGCCTGATTTTTGATGTTCGCAAGGTCTTCGTAACGATCTGCCTGCTTCTTGCCTTCCAGTACGTATCTGGCAACCAGAAACGCGCTGACGCAGAAAGCGATGATCAGAATCATGATCACAATAACATAAAGCGCTTTTTTCATGCTCAATACCTCCTTCTGCCATTATAGTTCAGCCCCGCCCCCCTGTCAAGATTCCGGGGCGGCGGGGTTTGTAAGGATATTCTAAAGAATCCATTAAGATTTAATTAAGGGGTCCGCGCGCAAGGCGGCCTCAGCCGGGACTTTTGCGTATTTTCCCACATAATTATTTCCAAAAGCGTCAAATATTTCCATAATATGTTTGTATCTGCAACTTTTTCCAGAAATCGGCTATTAGCCCTTCATGTACTCCATGCCCAGCATATCCCGCATTTTGTAGTAGTTAGGGAGATTCCGCCAGCCCGCACCTACGGTGGCGTTGGCCGTGGCCACGATCTTGGTGTCCGGCAGCGCCTGAGACAGCTGGTATCCGCCGCCCCGCTCTACCATCCACAGGTTTTTCAGCCACGGCATCTGCATGAGCGGCTCCACGCTGGGATAGGTCAGGCCGATGTTCAGGTCCTCCAGCGAGGTGCAGCCCACCAGCGGGGAAAAGTCCTTCACGGCGCTCCAGTCCAGCTCAAGGAAAATCAGCTCCTTGCAGCTGCTGATGGGGGAAATGTCCTGCAGCTGCCCGTTGTGGGCGAGGATCAGGAATTGCAGATGGGGCATCCCCGACACGAAATCGATGTTGGTCAGGCCCATGTGTCCCACGTCCACGCAGAGCATTTCCTCGCAGTAGCGCAGGTTGTAGGCATCGTCGTCCAGGAAGTAATAGACATGCTCCCGGACGGGCATGAAGGTGGTGGCATCCGTCCGCGCGGTGAGCTTCTTGCCCAGCTGCACCGTCCAGACGACCTTGTAATTTCCCCGTTCTCTCTCCCGGAGGGCGGCCAGCTCCTCGTTGTCAAGGCCGCATTTGCCCAGAAATACCTGCTCGGCGTCCGGCAGATAGGACATCTTCTTTTCCAGATCCTGCAGGTCCAGCGTGACGGCAGGCTTCGGTTCCTCCGTAGTCTGGGTGCCGGTCACGGTGCCGGTCGTGACCTTCGTAGTGGCTGCGGTCGGGGTCGTAGTCTTGTCAGTGGTGGTGATCTCCAGCGCGGCGGAAAGATCGACCTCTTTCGTATCGTCCGGGAAGGAGATCCCCGCCATCTCCACCTCCCAGTTGATGCTCACCTTGGGATAGGTGCTGCGCAGCTGCAGAACCGTCGCCGGGTCGGCTTCCGGGTTTACAAGGTGCAGCGTTTTCAGTTCCGGCAGAAGCTGGAGAAGCTCCAGTTCCGCGTCGGTGATGCCGGTGACATCCAGCTCCTGCACCGTGTCGGGATAAGTTTTCGTGCCGAAGCGCAGGGCGAAGGAAATCCCCTTCTCCTGACAGAAATCCCGCAGCTTTTCCATCTGCTCCGGCGTCTCGCAGCCCACTGCTGTCACCGCCGTCAGCTCCGGCAGGTATGTAAGCAAATTAATTTCTTCATCTGTAATGTCGGAAACGCTCACCACGGCGGTGTCCTGATCGTATTTTCTGCCGTCGATGGTCACCGCATAATCCACCGCAACCGCCGGGCGGCGGGCAGCCAGCGCGGTCAGCTGGGCATAGTCCGTGCATTCCTGTGCTTCCACGCTTTTCAGCTGGGTGAAATAGTCCAGCGTAGCCACGTCCTCGTCCGTGAGGGAGGTCACGTACAGCACGTCGGTGTTCTGGTCATAGGTCTTCCCCTGAAACGGAATCCGCCAGAGAATTTCGCTGTTCGGCGCTTTTTTCCGCAGCTTCTCATAATCCGCCGTCGTAATGTCGGCAAAGCGAAGATCCAGCACCTCGGCGCTCCGGGAATAAAACGTCCCCGCCACCCGCACGTGGGTCAGCAGAAACCAAACGGCGATCCCCACCGCCAGCAGCACGACCGCAAGCACGATGAGAAGCACCGGATTCAGCTTTTTTTCTTTTTGATACATCTTTCTTTCCTCCCAAGCTTCCAGACACTCTACTATTATGGTCTTTATCCACTCATAAGTCAAGGGATTTTTCTCCCTAAAATCCGGCAAAGCTCGACCCCGGCACGGAATTTTCTCCGGAAATCTTTGCGTCTTCCGAAACAGGCACCTTTCGGGGCGAAAAATGCGGATTTCCTATTGAAAACCGCGCTGCCGTGTGCTACAATGTCTCCGTAGTTAGCGTTAGCTAACTACATTAAAAAAGTGACAGGCAGCAGGGCAGCACACGCTTGGGAGGGACTTTGATGTCAAAAAAGCAACGGAATTTCAGGAAAAAGAAATGAATAATGCTGAACTCCAATTAAAATCTTTAAAAAAGATTTTAATTGGAGTTCAGTATTATTTTGTGCTTTCCTGCACAGCAAATTTCAGTGTCGCCACAGCGCCGCCATCGTTACAGAAGCTCGCTTCTCCCTCATGTGCCGTGGCAATCTGCTGCACCAGATGCAGCCCCAGAATGTGGGGCGCGTTGGGGTCGTCCGTACCGGAAAGATTCCGAAGAACCGCTTCCGGATACCCCGCCCCGTTGTCCCGAACCGTCAATATAAACTGCCCGTCTGCCAGCTCCGCCGCAACCTGAATATCACAGCCGCCGGGATTGTGCCGGACGCTGTTGTTCAGCAGATTGTCCAGTGCCCGCGTCAGCAGCTCCCTGTCCGCTTCCAGCACCGTCTGCCCCGCCGGTTCCCGAATCTGCAGCCCGACGCTGTAGTTTTCTCCCAGAGAATCGCAGAAATCCGCCACGCTCTGACGGAGCCACGCGCCCATGGGGACGGCAGTCCGCCGCAGGGGCTGGGCGTTGTATTGCAGCTTGAAGGTCAGATTCAGGTCTTCAATCAGCGCCTTGATCTTCTGGCTCTGGGTGCAGATAGCGGCGGCTTTTTTCTGCTGTTCGGACTGAGGCGGCGCCTGCTGCGCCAGCTGCTCCCCGTATCCCATGATCAGCGCCAGCGGGGTGCGGATGTCGTGGGAGACCCCGGCGATCCAGTTGGCGCGGGTGGTGTCCCGGCGGCGGATCAGCTCGTTCTGCTTCTGCAGATAACGGCTGGTCTGGTTCAGCTTCTCCGCCAGCTCGGCGGCCGCGCCAGATTAGGGCAGATGGACTTCCTTTCCCTCCGCCAGCTGCCCGATTCCCGCCGCCGCCTCCCGCAAAGGCTTCGCGCCCCGCCAGCCGAGGATCAGGCAAATGGCAGCAACCAGACACAGATCGACGATCAGCAGCGGCCCGACCCCCGACAGCAGCGGGTAGAGAATGTCATTGTCCATGTAGAAATCGAACCGGGTCATGCTCCCCTGCTCTTTCCCCGCCACCAGCAGGCCAAAGTCATTGCGGTAGGCCATCACCGGGTAGTCCTTCAGATACCACCGGGAAAAAGCCGCGACCTCCGGGACGGTGTAGTCGTGGTTCAATTCCTCCGGCAGATTTTCCGACCACAGGATTTCGCCGTCGTCCCCCAACAGCATCGCCCACGCAAAATGCTTCTGCCATTCCATGTCCGGGGCGGGGGCAAAGCCGTCGTCCGTCCGGGTGAAGGACTCGGCGAACTTTCCCACCGGGAAAAAGCCCTCCTGCTGCCCTTTTGCGCCGTAATGCAGCACAACGCCGATGAGCAGCGCCCCATTGACCGTAAGCACCAGAAACGCAATGCCGAAGGCCGCCAGAAGGTAGCAGAAGATCATCCGGGAAACCGTTTTCATTTCGTCCCCTCCTTCGCCAGCTTGTAGCCAAGCCCCCTCGCCGTGAGAATCCAGACAGGCTGGGACGGCTGCTCCTCCACCTTTTCCCGCAGGTGCCGGATGTGGACGTTCAGGCTGTTTTCGCAGCCGTAATAGTCGCTGCCCCAGACCGCCTCGCACAGCGCGTCGTAGGTCACAATATGCCCCCGGTTGTCCAGCAGCTTTTGCAGAATGGCGCGTTCCGTCGCCGTCAGCGTGACCGTGCCGCCCGCCGACGAAACCGTGGCATCGCTTAAATCCACCATCCGCTCCCCCAGTCGAAGGGCAGTTTCCCGTTGCAGCTGCCCCCGGTACGCCCGCCGGAGGATACCGGAGATCCGCAGAAGCAGCTCCTGCATCAGAAAGGGCTTGGTCATATAATCATCCGCCCCCAGCCCCAGACCGAACAGCCGGTCGCCGTCCGCGTCCCGGGCGGACAGAAACAGAATGGGGATGTCGCTTCTGCCCCGAATCTCCCGGAACAGGCTGAACCCGTCGCCGTCCGGCAGGTTGATGTCCAGAATCACCAGTTCCGGCAGTTCCCCGGAAATCGCCTGTCTCGCGGCCGCAGCGCTGTCCGCCATGCGTACCGCGCGATAGCCTGCCCCCGTCAGTTCTTCCTTAATTAAATTCCGAAGCTCCCGGTTGTCGTCCACAACGAGTATCTTTGCGTCCTGTATCGTCTGCATAGCCCCGCCCCCTTTTTTGCCCATTATATCGGCAGGCACGGCCATTTTCCAGTGTAATGCCCACAAATTAAGGTAAATTTAAGCCCAGCACAAGGAGGCCATAAGCTCGGGGGTGTATGCTGTCCGCACCAACCGAAAAGGAGCAAGGCTATGCAAATCATTGAAACTGAAAATCTCACCAAATATTATGGGAAAACGCCCGTAGTGGACAGTCTATCCCTGTCCGTTCCGGAGGGCAGCGTCTACGGCTTCATCGGCCCAAACGGCGCGGGAAAATCCACCACCATGAAAATGCTGCTGGGGCTGGTGAAGCCTAACAGCGGAAGCATCCGCCTTCTGGGAAAGTCCATGACGCAGCAGAACCGGCTGTCGCTGCTGCGGCAGACCGGCTCGCTCATCGAGTCCCCCGCCTGCTACGGCCATCTGACCGGGGAGGAAAATCTGCAAATTCTGGCAGAGCTGAAAAACGTCCCGGAGCGGAATATCGACCGGGTTCTGGAGATCGTGGAGCTGACCGACAGCCGCCGCCGGAAGGTGCAGCAGTATTCTCTGGGTATGCGCCAGCGTCTCGGAATCGCACAGGCGCTGCTGGGAAATCCCAAGCTGCTGATTCTGGACGAACCTACCAACGGTCTCGACCCCTCCGGCATCCAGCAGATGCGCAATCTCATCAAGGATATGCCCAACCGGTGCGGCGCGACGGTCCTGATCTCCAGCCACCTGCTGGGAGAAATGGAGCAGATGGTCGATCAGGTGGGCATCATCAACCACGGCAGGCTTCTGTTTCAGGGGGAGCTGGACGATCTGCGGAAGCACAGTCAGGGCGACATCTCTCTGCGGGTGCTCCACCCGGAAAAGGCCGCGCCAATTCTGGGAAATTCGGCACGGCTGGAACGGGGCGTCTTCCACCTCCCCGCCATGGACGAAGCGCGGCTCGCGGAGCTGATAGGCCGTCTGGCGGCGGCACAGGCCGGTGTGGTGGAGCTGAACCGGGCAACCAAAACGCTGGAGGAAATTTTCCTGAGCCTGACGGGGGTGGACGCGAAATGAGAGCCATCTGTGCGGAACTGAAAAAATCCCGGCGCCGGCACAACGCGCTGGTGGCCGTGGGCATTTCTCTGGCCGCCCTCCTGTGGGCAACCCAGACCGGCGGCAAAAGCGAAGACGTATCCCAAGGCTACAGCGGCCTGCTTTACGCCATCCCGATCATCAATACGGTCATCATGCCCCTCGGCACGGCGGTGCTTGCCAGCCGCCTGTGGGACTTGGAAAGCAAGGAAACATGCTGCCGCATCCTGCTGACCCTGCAAAGCCGGGCGTCCCTGTTCTTCGGGAAAGCCGCCGCTGCCCTGCTGCAAATTTTTCTGATGGTGGCCGCGGAAAGCGCGGGCATTCTGGCACTGGGAAAATGGGCAGGCTATACGGATGCCCTTGACTGTGGTCAATTCTGGTGGCTTGCCGCCGCGACCTTCACGGTAAACGTCATGCTGTTCTTCCTCTGGCTGTTTCTCAGCGTCCGCTTTGACAATCAGGTGCCGACACTGGCCGGAGGAATGGTGGGGAGCCTGTCCGGGCTGTTTGCCTCCTTCATGCCGCCCATGGTCAGCTTTTTCATGCCATGGGGGTATTACATTCCCTTAAGCACCGCCCGCATGGACTGGAACCCGGAAACCAGAATCGTCCGCTACTACACCGCGCCCTATCCCGTCTGGCTGCTGGGCGTCACGATGGCGCTTTGTGTTCTGTTCGCCGTGATGACATGGAACGCCCTGAAACGCAAGGAGGTATAACAATGCTGATGCGCTGTATCCGCGCGGAAAACCGCAAGCTCCGCCGCAGCCCGATCTGGCTGCTGTTTCTGGCGGTTCCCGCCATTTCCGCGATTTACGGAACTTTTAATTACAGGATGAATCAGGGCATCCTCACCCACGGGTGGTACGACCTGTGGACGCAGTATACGCTTTTTTACGCCCTGTTTTTCTTTGCACCCCTGATCGGTGTATACGCGGCCTATCTGTGGCGGCTGGAGCATCGGGGACACAACTGGAATCTCATCATGACCGCCCCGGTGCGCCCCTTCGCTCTGTACGCCGCCAAGTTCTGCGCCATGGCAAAAATGGCGTTTCTGACTCAGGGCTGGCTTCTCGTACTGTTCCTCGTCGGCGGAAAGCTGGGCGCAGGGCTGGCGGGCTTCCCGCCTCCGGAAATCCTGCTCTGGCTTCTTCGGGGTGCAGTCGGCGGCCTGCCCATCATTGCCATACAGCTTTTGCTGTCCATGGTCATCCGGAACTTCGCCCTGCCGGTGCTGATGGCGCTGGGCGGAAGCATTCTGGGCCTGATGGCCACCACGTCAAACGCCGGACTTTTCTGGCCGTATTCTCTCATGCTCATGGGCATGAATTCCAACCGCACGGAGGATGTCATGACCGGTCAGCTCCCCGGCTTTTTCCTGAGCTGCATTATTTTTCTAGCGATATTTCTCCTGACTGCCGATGCGGTTCTTGCCAAGCAGGATGTCAAGGCATAATTGCTGCGGCATATTTTTCTCCCCGCGTTCTTTTCTTCAAAACCAAAAGCGGCAGGAAACGCATTCTGCGTTTCCTGCCAATTTGTTTTTACTGCACAGCGGCCTTGTTCCGGCGCTTATTCTTCCATGTCTCCACCAGAAACAGCGTCAGTACGGAATAGGCGGTCAGCAGAACGAAGAAGATTCCGCCACTCTGCCATTGGGTCAGCCCGATACCCCGTGCCTGCGCACCCGGAATCAGCCGTGCCTGCACGAACCGGACGACGAGGGCGTGATTTAAGTAGACAGCATAAGAGAATTTGCCGAAATTCCGGAAAATCCGCCGGTTCAGCACCGCGTTGACCCAGGATGCACCGTCATAGCAGCCCAGGATCAGAATGGGCGTGGTGATCAGAAAAATGTTGGCAAGGTCGGCGTAGGCGAAAATGGTCACCGCTGACAAAATGACCGCGAGATTGAAAAGCACCTTTTTCGCTTTCAGCCGCTCATAATAGGGCGTGGTGGTGAAATAAAACGTCAGTACGCCGATGCACAATGGCGAGAACGCCCGCAGAAGGGGCAGATAGAAAAAGCCGTAGTTTTCCCACAGATCCACCCCGGAATACAGCAGGGACTGGATCATCAGAATGGCGGCGGGGAACAGCAGCGTGCGGCTGACCCGCTCATTGCGGCACAGAAGGCCGTAGACGAAGAACCCCGCGATCACTAGCGCGGACAGCTGCCACAGGGGATAGTTGAGACTTTCGTGGAAGCGGTAAGCGCTTTGCAGGAGCAGAAGGTCGGGGATCTGGTTGTAAAAGTCCAGAGCGATAGCGCTGACCTTGTCCCAGCTGGGAGACATCGCCAGATGCACCAGACTCCTTGCCAATGTGTACAGGAAGAACGCCGCCAGAGAAAACAGATAGTGGGGATAAATGGAGGTCACATGATCCAGCGTATAGTCCCATGCGCTGTAGGACTTCCCGCCGTCGGCAAAGGAGCGGGCGTAGAATTTCTTTCCCAGAAAGAACCCGGAGATGATGAAAAACACCTGCACCGCCACCGTCGGGCCGGGGGCAATGGTGGTGCCGAAATGGAAAAAGGCGATGATATACGCGAATACCAGCTTCAGTACGTCAATGGAATAGATGCGTTTTTTCACGGCATTTCCCTCGCAAATTCAGTCTGGTTTTAGTGTATAAGCTTTTTATGGAAATGTCAATGACGGAAAATCCCGGCGGCTCTCAAAAGCCGCCGGGAAGGTCATTAAAGAGTCGCCGCCATGACGGCCTTGATGGTGTGCATCCGGTTTTCCGCTTCGTCGAAGACGATGGACTGAGGCCCCTCGAAGACCTCGTCGGTCACCTCCATGCAATCGATGCCGAACTTGTCGTAAATCTGACGGCCAATGGTGGTGTTCAGGTCGTGGAAGGCGGGGAGGCAGTGGAGGAACCGGCATTGGCTTCCGGCCTTTTCCATCAATTCCTTTGTCACCCGATAGGGGGTCAGGTCTTCGATCCGCTCCTGCCACACGCTGTCCGGCTCGCCCATGGAGACCCACACGTCGGTGTAGATCACATCCGCGCCGGGGACGGCTTTGTCTGGGTCGCTGATAAATTCCAGCACCGCGCCTGTTTCGGCGGCAACGGCCTGACACTGTTCGATCAGCGCAGGATCGGGAAAATACTTCTCCGGGGCACAGGCCACGAAGTGCATCCCCATCTTGGCGCAGCCCACCATCAGGGAATCCCCCATGTTGTACCGGGCGTCGCCCATGTATACGAGCTTTTTCCCCTGCAAACCGCCGAAATGCTCCTGAATGGTGAGGAAATCCGCAAGTATCTGGGTGGGGTGGAATTCGTTGGTCAGCCCGTTCCAGACCGGCACGCCGGAAAACTTGGCAAACTGCTCTACGATGGTCTGGGCGTAGCCCCGGTATTCAATGCCGTCGTACATCCGCCCCAGCACACGGGCGGTGTCGGCGATGGATTCTTTTTTGCCCATCTGGGAGCCGGTGGGGCCAAGATAGGTCACGCCCATGCCCAAGTCATGCCCCGCCACCTCAAAGGCGCAGCGGGTACGGGTGGAATCCTTTTCAAACAGCAGCGCGATGTTCTTCCCCTCGTGGATGCGGTGGGGAATGCCCGCTTTTTTCTTCGCTTTCAGCTCCGCCGCCAAACCTAACAGGTAAGTGATCTCCGCCGGGGTGAAGTCCAGCAATTTGAGAAAGCTTCTGCCCTTCAGATTCATAGGCTCCCTCCCCCGAGCTGCTCCTTTACGTAGGCGATCTGGGCGTCCACGGAGGAAGCGGAGGTGCCGCCCTCGGAGATGCGCTTCTCCACGCAGACCGTCAGGTCGATATCATGGTAGAGATCATTGTCAAACAATTCGCTGTAAGAGCGGTAGGTTTCCAGCGGCAGGGTCTCCAGCACGCAGCCGTCCGCAATGCACCGCGCCACGATCTGACCGGAGATCTTGTAGGCACTCCGGAAAGGCATTCCCTTTTTCACGAGGTAGTCCGCAAGGTCGGTAGCGTTGATGAAGCCGCCCTGCGCGGCCTTTTTCATGGTCTCCGACTTTACGGTCATGGTGGAAAGCATGGGCGCGAAGACCTTCAGGCACATCTTCACCGTATCCACGGCGTCGAAAACCGCTTCCTTGTCCTCCTGCATATCCTTGTTGTAGGCCAGAGGCAGCCCTTTCAGGGTAGTGAGCAGTCCCATCAGGTCGCCGTAGACCCGGCCGGTCTTGCCACGGACAAGCTCCGCCATGTCGGGGTTCTTCTTCTGGGGCATGATGGACGAGCCGGTGGTGTAGGCGTCGGACAGCTCGATGAACTTGAATTCCCAGCTTGCCCAGAGGATGATCTCCTCGGAAAACCGGCTCAGGTGCATCATCAGGATGGAAATGGCGCTCATCAGCTCCACGCAGAAATCCCGGTCGGACACGCCGTCGATGGAGTTGCGGGCGATATCGTCGAAGCCCAGCTTCCGCGCCTCAAAGCGCCGGTCGGTGGGATACGTCGTTCCGGCCAAAGCGCAGGAGCCGATGGGACAGACATTCATCCGCTTCCGGCAGTCGCCCAGACGGCCGAGATCCCGCAGGAGCATCATGGCGTAGGCCATCAGGTGGTGGGAAAACAGGATGGGCTGCGCCCGCTGCAAATGGGTGTAGCCGGGCATGATGACGCCCTTATTATTTTCCGCCTGCGCGGCGATCGCCCCAAGCACATCCTTTACCAGCGCGGTAATCTCATCGATCTGGTCTTTGAGGTACATTCTCAGGTCCAGCGCCACCTGATCGTTCCGGCTGCGGGCGGTGTGGAGCTTTTTGCCCACATCCCCCAACCGCTGGGTCAGCACCTGCTCGACGAACATATGGATGTCCTCGCAGCCAAAGTCGAATTCCAGCGCCCCGGATTCCAGATCGCTCAGAATGCCCTGCAGCCCGTCAATGAGCTGCCCGGCCTCGGCCTGAGAGATGATGCCCTGCGCCCCCAGCATGGCGGCATGAGCCATGGAGCCGGTGATGTCCTGCTTATAAAGTTTGCAGTCAAAGCGGATGGAAGAATTGAAATCATCCGCAATGCTGCTGACCTCGCCGGAAGTCCGTCCGGCCCATAGTTTGCTCATAAATCTGTCCTCGGATGTTATCGTTACAGTTTTCCCTGCTCCCGCAGCGCCTGCACCTTGGTGGGCAGACCCCACAGATTGATGAAGCCGGCAGCCTGATTCTGGTCGTAGTCGCTTTCGCCGAAGGTCACCAGATTCTCGGAGTACAGGGAGTAGGGAGAGGTGGTGCCGGCGGGGATGATGTTGCCTTTGTAGAGCTTCAGCTTCACGGAGCCGGTGACGTACTTGTTGCTTTCGTTGGCAAAGGCGGTCAGCGCCTCCTGCAGGGGAGAGTACCACTTGCCGTTGTAGATGAGGTCGGCGTAGTCCACGGCCAGCTTCTGCTTGACGTGAAGGGTGTCCTTGTCCACGGTTAGCATTTCCAGCTGCTCATGGGCGAAATACAGGATGGTGCCGCCGGGAGTCTCGTATACGCCCCGGTCCTTCATGCCCACCAGCCGGTTCTCCACAATGTCGATGATGCCGATGCCGTTGGCGCCGCCCAGCTGGTTCAGCTTTTCGATGATCTTGGACGCCTTCATCTTCTCACCGTCCACGGCCACAGGAGCGCCCGCTTCAAAGTCGATGGTCACATAGGTGGGAACGTCGGGCGCCTGCATGGGAGAGACGCCCATTTCCAGGAAACCGGGCTTTTCGTAGTTCGGCTCGTTGGCGGGGTCTTCCAGATCAAGGCCCTCGTGGCTCAGGTGCCACAGGTTCTTGTCCTTGGAGTAGTTGGTCTCGCGGTTGATCTTCAGGGGGATGTGGTGAGCCTCGGCGTAGTCGATCTCCTCGTCACGGCTCTTGATATCCCACTCACGCCACGGAGCAATGATGGCCATATCGGGGCACAGGGCCTTGAGGGTCAGCTCAAAACGCACCTGATCGTTGCCCTTGCCGGTGCAGCCGTGGCAGATGGCGTCTGCGCCTTCCTTGATGGCGATGTCGGCCAGAGCCTTTGCGATGCAGGGACGTGCGAAGCTGGTACCCAGCAGGTAGTCCTCGTACTTTGCGCCGAACTTCAGGGTGGGGAAGATGTAGTTCTCCACAAAGTCCTTCTTCAGATCCAGCACATACAGCTTGGATGCGCCGGTAGCCTTGGCCTTTTCTTCCAGACCGTCCAGCTCGGTGCCCTGACCCACGTCACCGGAAACGGCGACGACCTCGCAGTTGTTGTAGTTTTCCTTCAGCCAGGGAATGATGATGGAGGTATCCAGACCGCCGGAGTAAGCCAGCACGACTTTTTTGATGTTTTCCTTTTTCATGATAAACGCGCTCCTTTAATAAAAATACACTTTTGTATCCTGATGCGCACTTTCCCTTCGCATCCTCTGTCTTTGATTCGCGGTTGATGCTTTTATTATACGCCGCGCGGCTTTTCCGTCAATGCCGAAAACCGCCAAACCTTACACGGATTTGACCTCTGTTTTGGTTCAATTTGTATCTTTATGCGTTATTTGCAGAATATATTCATATTTATGCATTTGCACAGTATATATTCGGGGCGTTCTGCATCTCCTGCACCTGCGTCAGCCTGCGGTTTATCCTTTTATAAAAGGCTCCCGCCGCCGCAGGGCAGTGCTCCTGCGTGCAAAAAATCTGTCCGATTTTTTGTTTTTTTGCATTGCA
>OHOO01000078.1_pt1 | contig 41058 bp, 29 predicted proteins | sample 1569891 | NCBI WGS metagenome assembly OHOO01 (sample SAMEA3879600, study PRJEB24766) | human gut metagenome | biome: human-associated habitat; feature: feces | place: USA | collected 1985/1987
GGTTCCCTTCCGGGAGATTGCCACAGCACCGCAAAGCGGTGCTTCGCAATGACATAAATTTATCCGCAACTTGCCCGAAGGGCAAATATCACGCCGCGCGGCGCATTGCGCCAAAGGCATATCACTGCGAAAGCAATATCACTGCCGAAGGCAATTTTTCACCGCGCAACAATGAAATTGTTGCGCTCACGCTCCTTCCAAAATCATCTTGTCCGCGACAAGCGCGATAAATTCCCCGTTCGTGGGCTTATCGTTTGCTGTGTAAACCTTTATGCCGAAAATGCTGTTGATGTTTTCGATTTTGCCGCGATTCCAGGCGACTTCGATTGCGTGTCGTATCGCGCGCTCGACTTTGCTGCTGCTCGTGTCGAATTTATCGGCAATCGACGGATACAGTTTTTTGGTGATGTTGTTGATGATATCGGGCGTATCGACCGCCATTTTGATTGCTTCCCTTAAAAACTGATAGCCTTTGATATGGGCGGGAATGCCGACGGAAATAAATATGTTTGCGATTCTTTCGTCCAACGACCTGTTCACACGGGAAGACACTTTGTGCGTTTCTTCACGCGGCGCGGCGACGGCAGCGGCGGGCGCAAGCATTTCGCGCATATATTCGGCAAGTTTATCGTAATTCACGGGCTTTGCCATAAAGTAACTTGCTCCGAGGCGCAACGATTTCGTAACGAAGCCGTCGGTTGCAAGCCCCGATACCATTATCGTTTTCGGTTTTTCGTCAAAAGCGGAAAGCGCGCTCAACACGCCGAATCCGTCCAGTTCGGGCATAACGATATCGAGAAGTAAAAAGTCGGGCTTGTGTTTTTCGACAAGTTTTATCGCTTCAACCCCGTCGGGCGCAAGTCCTACCACCTTGAAATCGGTATTGTCCGTGAAATAATTTCGCATTTCTTCTGCGAAAGAGACGTTATCGTCCGCTATAACGATTGTGTGCATTTAAGTTACCCCCTGCAATGTAATTATTCGACGGAAACCAAAATAATATTTCGTTTTCCGTGTTGCAATGCGATTATAACAAATAAAACAAGTAAAAACTCAATGATTTTCACTTGTTTTTGTCGATTTTTGTCTAATTTTGTCGAATTAAAAATTAAAAAGAAACCGCCCCTTACGGGACGGCTTGGTTTTTTATTTCTTTTCCGACTCGAAAACCGCCTTGTAGTCGTCCGCGGTCATTTTGCCGACAACCATATCTTTCGTTTCGGGCTTTACGATATCGCCGGTTTGCAATTTAACGCGATACGTATATTCTTTCGTGCCGTCAAGGAAGTACATGTAATCGCCCAAGATTACGGGCGCGAACCAGGACGAAGAAAGGTGGAATTCCGCAACGGGGTCTTCCGGGGTAAGTTCGTCAGATTCGTAATTGTAACGATAAAGCGCTTTTGCGTTCGACGCGTCGGTATAGAAGACGTAGCCGTCCCTGACGTCGCGGATTGTAATCTGACGTTGAAGTTGGCTTTCGGGTTTGGTCGCGCTTGCGGGGACGTTCTGAGGTTCTTTGCCCTGTTCGACTTTTTTAAGATAAGGGGCGGAAGATACGGTGACGAACGCCGACTTTTCGTCGATGCCCTTTACCGCCGCAACGTTGGTCGAAGACGCGTCTTTCATCAGAAGCACTTCGTTTTTGCTGTCGAACGAGAAGTCCGTGCCGAACGTATATGCACAAAGTTGAACCTTGGAATCCTTATCGGTCTTGGTATAATAGACGGTGATTTTGTCGCCTTTCACGACGTAGTCTTTCACGGACACGGTCGCGTTGTAAAGATAACTGTCCGCATTGCCGCCGAAAGAGTTGTCGGTGATGACGTCCTTAATCGTGCCGTCGGCACTGATAACCGAAAGGGTGTTGAATTTCTTCCAGCTGTCGCTGTCGGCAGCATTCGATACCATAAGAGCCATGCCGGAGAACGCGCCGCTTGCGACGATGGGTTGCAACGACGAAACGTTGCTGCGTACTTCGACGTAGTTTTTCTTGTTGTTGATTTTGCCCAGCGACTTTTTGTTGAGATCGATTTTTTTGAGCGCGCCGCCGTCAAGGACGAGAATCGAGTTGTCCGTAACGAAGAAGTCGGCGGAACGATTTGCGATCGTATATAACAGTTCCGTCTTTTTGCCGTCAAGACTCACGCGGAAAAAGTCAAGGTATTTCTTATTGACTTCGCCGCTCTTGGTTTTGTCGGTGTTGGGGGACGCAAAGTAAATCCAGTTGCCCCTGACGTAAATGCCGGATTTCGTGCTGGTCGAATAAATGTTTTTGTTGACAAGCGCGACGCGACTTCCCTCGATGATGTTGCCGTTTTCGTCAAGTTCCGCACGGTACAGGCAGGACTTTTCCTGTTTGCCGAATTTGTTTTCGGCGTCCGCCCCAACGTATGCGTTGACGAAATAAATGTAATTACCCTGTTTCACGACGAAACTGCCGTTGTTTTCAACGGGGCTCGAAGCGTATTTGTTGCCGTCGGCAACGCCGCTTGCCTTATAAGTTTTGCCGTTGCACGCCACAAGACCTACCGTAAGGACGAGAACAAGTGCTATAACGGCGATTATTTTTTTGTTCATGACAATCTCCTTGAATATAAATTCATAGATAAAAATATTATATAGTAAACAATAAATTATGGCAAACGAAAATAAACAAATTTTAACGATATGAGGTTTCAATGTATAAAAAATTTGGCGAATTTTACAAGATTGACAACGGCGGAGTACCGAAAAAACCGCAAAACGCAAAAATCGCCGCGCCGACGCCACACGAAGTCGACACCGTGAAAAGCCCTTTTTCGGCGGCGGCGTATCGTGAATTTATGGAAAAACACAAAGCCTTGTCGGCAAAAATCGATTCCGGAAAAAACTCCGAAAAACATTGACTTTTGCCATTCGATGTGCTACATTAACCTTGTTCAAGGGGAGTAGTAACTCTTTGAGTGGCAATGTTGACACTCTGACCAGACGGTCCGGTTTGCCTTAATTCACGAGACTTTGGACGGCAATTCGCCGTGACAAGGTCTTTTTTATTTATGAAAAACAACGGAGGGAACAATGACTGAAATTCTTGCAATAACGCGCACGGGCGATATCTGCCTTACCGTGTTCTTGTTTCTCGTGGGGCTTGTCCTTATCATCAAAGGCGGCGACTGGTTTGTGGATTCCGCAAGCAAGATTGCCGAAATGTCGGGCGTACCGCAATTCATCATCGGCGCGACGGTCGTGAGCATCGGCACGACTTTGCCCGAACTTATCACGTCGTCCATTGCCGCAGGCGAAGGCAACGCGGCAATCGCAATCGGCAACGCCGTCGGCAGCGTAAATGCGAACATCGGGCTTATTATGGCGGTGTCGCTTTTGTTTTTACCGCACGCTTTTGATAAGAAAGCATATCTCTTTAAGGGCATAACAATGATTTTATCCATCGTTATTTTGTTCTTAATGTGCCTGAAAGGTTATTTGAACGCATATTTGTCAATTATTCTTCTGGTTGTATTTCTCGTCTTTATGGCGGAAAACATCATCGTCGGAAAAAAAGAAGCGACAAAGAATAAGCTTGTCGACAACGGCACGAATCCCGCTTCTGTGAACGCGAACGGCAACCCCGCCGAGTCCGGAAACGCAACCGCCGAAAGCACAAACACGGATGCCTTGGCCGCCAAAAAACAAAAAACGAAAGACATCGCAAAAAGCATTATCTTCTTTATCCTCGGCACGGCGTTTATCGTCGGCGGCGCGCAACATCTCGTAACTTTCGGCAGCAAACTCGCGGGATATATGGGCGTCCCCGAAAGAATCGTCGCGATCACCCTTGTCGCAATCGGCACGTCGCTGCCCGAACTTGTCACGACGATTACGTCGATTATCAAGAAAAAACACGACTTGTCCATCGGCAATATTATCGGCGCGAACGTCATCGACCTTTGTTTAATCCTGCCGGTTTGTGCAATGATTTCGGGCGGCAGACTTCCCGTCGAATTCAACTCGCTTTACATAGATATGCCCTTCTGCATAGGCTTCACACTGCTTGCGATTCTGCCCGCGGTTATCACAAAAAAGTTCTCGCGCGTGCAAGGCGGCGTTATCCTTGCAACCTACGTCGCCTATATGACGGTATCAATCGTCCTGTAACAACTTTTCTTTTCAAAAACAAAGCACCGATTTCTCGGTGCTTTTTGCATTATTTTTCGATTTTTACGTAATACGTCGCGCGGCTTGCGCCCTTTTTTTCGATTACTCCTTCCGCCGCAAGTTTTTTCAGCGAACTTTCGACAGAACTGTTGCTTATCGACGGACACAGCTTTGCAACGTCCGCTTTCGTAAACTTTCCGATTATTCCGAAAACGGCTTTCCTTACGGTTTCGAGCGCTCCGGCGTTTTCGCTTACGATTTCCATTCTGTCATCAAAGTCGCGGTATGCGGAAACAACCGTGCCCAGAATATATTTTATGAACGGCACGACGTCTTCTTTTCCGTCTTCCCACCCGTATTGCGATTTTTGCAATGCGGCGTAATAAGCGTTTTTGTCTTTTGCGATTTTTTGTTCCAGCGAGATATATTTCCCGACCATATAACCGCTTTTATAAAGCAACAACGTTGTAAGGAGTCTGCTCATTCTGCCGTTGCCGTCCGAAAACGGGTGTATGCACAGAAAATCGTGTATGAAAATCGGAATCAATATAAGCGGGTCGACGTCGCCTGTCGATACGGCGATATTATACTCTTCGCAAATTCTGTCCACCGCCTCTTTCGTTTCGTACGGCGCAAGCGGCGTAAACAGTATGCTTTCCCTGCCGTTCTCGGTAACCATGATGTAGTTTTGCACGCTTTTGAACTTTCCGCCGATGCTTTTCCCGGAATGACCATACAATATTTTGTGAAGTTGCAGGATATAATTTGTCGTTATCGGGATATAGTCAAAATTTTCGTGAATGACGTTAAGCGCGTCGCGATACCCCGCGATTTCTTCTTCGTCGCGGTTTTTCGGCGTCGTTTTGTCGTTGCACAGTTGTTTCAGTCTTGTTGCGGTCGTCCTTATTCCTTCGATTTCGTTGGACGATTCGGTGCTTTGGATTTTTGCGATTTCCACAAGTTTTTCAAGGCTGTCCGGCTGACTTTTAAGATAAAGCGACTGCTTCCCCTTGGCTTCGTGTATCGCCGTAAGAAGACTTATCGTTTCAAAATCCCATTTTTTCTCTTTAATCGGGGCATAATTAAACTCTCTCATAGTTTCACCGTAATTTATATGTTTTCTCACAAATTATATGTGTTTTTATGAGAAAAGTCAACCGTTTATGCCAAAATCGCAATTTTCCCACAAAAAACAGCGGTTTTTACGAGAAAACCGCCGTTTTGTCCGAAATATCTTTTTTTTGGAAAAGACACAAAAAGCACCGAAAAATCGGTGCTTTTTGTTTTTCATTCGGTATATTTTGTTTATTCGGTGTATTTTGCGCGGATTTCGTCCACGTCGAGTTGAGTTAATCCGTATTCTTTCAAAAGGTAGTTTCCAAAACTGCCGTATTTTTTGAAAATCGCGTCGCGCGCGGCGTCAAGGTAACTTTTGTCGACGATGAAAAGCGGCTCGTAACTGTTTTTTATGAACGGGTGCACGATTTTCGGGATTTTGTCGAACATTACTTTTCTGATGTTGTCCCGGATTTTCAGACTTTTAAGGTAGTCTTTCACGATTTCGTCGTAGGACACGCCCAAAACCGCAAGAAGAAGCGCGCTGCCGCACCCCGCGCGGTCTTTTCCCGCCGTGCAGTGTTGCAAAAACGGCACTTCGCCACGCTTTACCGCAAGCAGCATATTTTTGTATCCGTCGTTTCCGAAAGGCAGGTACGAATAAAACTCGCACACGTCCGCGGGCTTGATTTTTATGAACATTCTTTCCATTCCGCCCGTCTGCAACTTGAAAACTTTGCCCTTTGTGATGTCGTTGGGATAATGCAAATGCTTTGCGCCGATGCTCTCGTAAATATATTCTTTGTTTTTGTCCACCTCGTCGCGGTCGCGGTAATCGAAAACTTCCAAAAGACCGAGGGTTTTCAAAAACGCGATATCGTTGTCGTTTGCAAAATCCAAAAGACCGCTTCTGAAAAACAGTCCGCTTTTGACTTTTCTGCCGTCCGCCGTGGGGATTCCGCCAAGATCTCTGAAATTGAATACGTTGTCCATAAAATACTCCGCATTCAAGTATATCAAACGGCTGGCGGAAAATCAACGGCTATAATATTTTTTTATTACGTTTATAAATTTCTCGGTCGAGTACGAGCCTTCGCGGTTGATACGCCTCATATAAATCACGCTGTCGGGATCGCCGAATCTTGCGCTCGTTACGCCCTCGTTGCAAGTCAAAGTGATTTTATATCCGAGCTTTTTCAAGGTATCTTTTGCAATGGCGGAATATTTTCCGAAAGGATATGCGTAAACCGCCGTGTCGTAGCCCGCGTATTCCTTGATTTTGTCGTGCAGTTTCATCGTGTCGGCGGTGAATATTTTCACGTATTCGTCGTCCGATTCGTACGGTTTTTGCGCGATTCCGTAACGCGGCTTGAACTTGTGCATTCCGAAACTGTGATTGCCGAAATATATCACGCCGTCCTTTGCCGCGTCCGCCATTTCGTCCCAGGTAATGTGCGAATAGTTGGGGTTTTTGGAGTCGCCCGACGTAGTCGTATGTTCCGAATATGCCCCGACCACGTTGATGACCGCCGTGAATCCGTGCTTTTTCAGAATCGGCACGGCGTAATATAAATTGTTGTAATGCCCGTCGTCGAAAGTAATAAGCACGGGTTTTTCCGGAAGCATACCGCGCCCTTCCGAAAACGCGATGATGTCATTCGGCGTTACCGAAACGAACCCTTCGTTTTTAAGCGCGACAAGATCGTTTTCAAGTTGTTTTTCGCTGACGATATATCTTCCTTTGCTCCCGTTCAACACACTGTGATACATTATCGTTACGATTTTCGTTTCGAGAACTTCCGCGCGCGCGACGCGCGCGTTACAATTTATTATTCCCGTCGCCGACAACGAAAAAACCGCAAAAATCGCCGCGGAAATTATGACTTTTATGAACTTCTTCATACGCCTATTATGCGTAACGGCGCGATATTTATTTTTGGTTTGAAAAGGAGAAAAAATTCGCGGTAAAAGCAAGGTGGCTCGGAAGAATCCGAGCCACCTCACTAATTATATGATAAGGGGGAAAATTATGAGCGATTTAATATCAAATGTAATTTCACTTGATTTATGGCATCATAATACAATGATATTTTTGACTTGTCAAGTGGTTTTATACAACTTTTTGCAAAATTTTTTTATTTTTTTTCTTTTGTCGGTTAATCGACCGAATTTGATACGTTTTTTTGCGATTTTTATCAATTCATTATACAAATATTGATATATGTCTATATAAAATTTTACATATTTTAACGATTGTCAAAATTTTCCAGCGCATACTCCGCAGCAAACTGCCCCGCGATCGCGCCGTCCGACGACGCCGTGACAATCTGGCGCAGGTTTTTTTCGCGCACGTCGCCCGCGGCAAAAATCCCCTTGACGCTCGTTTGCATTTTATCGTCGGTAACTATATAACCTTTGTCGTCTTTTTTGATTTCCGACGGTATAAAGCCCGTTTCGGGTTCTGCGCCGAGCGCGACGAATACGCCGTCGGTTTCAAGCGTTTTCACTCCTCCGTCCTTAAATTTTACGTCGACGGATTCAAGTTTTTCGTTGCCGTGAAACGCACCTATTACGCCGTTTAACACGAATTCGATTTTTTCGTTGTTTTTTGCCCGTTCCACCAGGATTTTTTCGGCGCGGAAACCTTCGCGCCTGTGCACGATATAAACCTTGTTCGCAATCGTCGCAAGGTACAGCGCGTCCTTGAAAGCGGTGTTGCCGCCGCCCGCGACGACGACGGTTTTCCCCTTAAAGAAATTCCCGTCGCAAACCGCGCAGTACGACACGCCGCGCCCGATAAAATCTTTTTCGTTTTCGACGCCGGTTTTTCTGTCGTAAGTGCCGACTGCCAGAATCAGACTTTTGTATTTCACGTCGCCGCCTTTAAGCACCGCCTTGTTTTCGTCGGGGAAAACGCCCGTGACTTCGTCAAAGATAAACTCCGCGCCGTACTTTTCGGCTTGTGCGAAGGATTTAATCATAAGGTCGCTTCCGGAAATCCCGTCGATGCCCATATAGTTTTCAAGGTCGTTTGCAAGATTTGCCTTGCCGCCCGGCGCAGACTTTTCGACAATGCCGACTTTTGCGCCCGCGCGCGCCGCATATATACCCGCCGTCAGCCCCGCAGGACCTGCGCCTATTATCAATACGTCGTATTCTTTCATACTGCCTCCGTTTTTATTATATCACAATCCGCCGCCGCCGTTCAAGTATAGAAACGCAAATACGGGCAAGAATTATGTCGGACAAGAACAATACGAGGTGAACAATGAAAAAAATCGTTATCCTGACTCTTCTTCTGATGATTTCCCTTTCGGGCTGCGTCGATACAAAAAATCGCAAACAGGACTGCGTACGGATACATATTCGCGCGAACAGCAATTCCGAAATCGACCAGAGCGTGAAGCTTGATGTGCGCGACGCCGTCGTAAATTACCTTACGCCGCTGCTTTCGGATTGCAAGTCGTCGGACGACGCGAAAGAAGTGATAAGAAACAATCTTTGCGCCCTGAAAAAGACGTCGGACGACGTCCTTCTTGACAAAGGTTTTTCTTACCGCGCGACCGTGCGGATTTCTTCGGAAAAGTTTCCTTATAGGAAATACGACGACGTGTCTTTCCCCGCGGGCGTTTACGACGCGCTTATCGTGGAACTTGGCGAAGGGACGGGAAATAATTGGTGGTGCGTGTGTTTTCCGCCGTTGTGTTTCGTCCCCGACGACGGCAGCGAAAACTTTCGATACAAATCGAAAATCGTTGAAATAATCAAAAAATTCAGAGGTGAAGATGAATAAAAACTCGCAAAAAATCTTGTGCGCTTTCGTACTGTTCGTGACAATGCTCACGGCGGTTCTGGCGTTTTCGGGCGTAATGACGAAAGACGACGCCGTGACCGAAGCGGTCGTGCTGAAACAAGGCTCGACGGGCAATCAGGTGAAAACCGTACAAACGAAACTCAAACGCTGGGGCTATTATACGGGCGCGGTCGACGGCATATACGGCGCGGCGACAACGAAAGCGGTGAAATATTTCCAAAGCAAAAACGGGTTGACCGCAGACGGTATCGTCGGCAAAAAAACCGCCGCCGCAATGGGAATCAGTCTGTCTACCGGCAACGCGACGGGCTCGTCAAGCGGATACTCGTCGTCGGACGAATACCTTCTTGCAAAATGCGTGTACGCCGAAGCGCGCGGCGAACCTTACGTCGGACAAGTCGCGGTCGCGGCAGTCGTGTTGAACCGCGTGAAAAGCGCGTCTTTCCCCAACACTATCGCCGGCGTGATTTATCAGCCGTGGGCGTTTACCGCAGTCAACGACGGACAAATCAATCTTTCGCCCAACGCCACCGCAATCAAAGCCGCAAAGGACGCATTAAACGGCTGGGATCCCACAAACGGCTGCCTGTATTATTACAATCCGTCAACCGCCACGTCAAAGTGGATCTGGTCCAGAACGGTGATGCTTTCCATCGGCAAGCACAACTTTGCCAAATGAGGTGCGTATGAATAAAAAAGCAATAATAGCGGTAAGCGTGATTATGGTCGCAATGGCGGCGGGGGTGATAACTCTCGGCGTGCTTTTCGGAAGAGAAAAGAAAGCGCGCGCCGAAACCGAAAACGTGCTGGAAGCGCATTACCAGCAATCTTATTATACCCTGCTGGACGAAACGAACGACCTGGAAATCAAATTCGCAAAACTGACGGTCGCACGGGGGAAAACCACAAGACTTTCTCTTTTGTCGGACGCCGTGAAGTCCGGGGAACTTGCCGTTTGCGCGTTATCCGCCCTTTCGGGCTCGGACGTGAGCATCGAAACCACAATGCGATTTCTGAACCAGACGGGCGACTTTTCGGCGTATCTCAAAGACAAACTCGAATCGGGCGGAGAGATTACGGCGGAAGAAAACACGGCAATCGGGAAAATCCACGAAATGCTGAAAACGCTGTCGCAGGAACTTAATAAAGTCAAGGACAAAATATCCGAAGGATACCTTTTCGTAAACGGCTCAAATGACAAATCGGACGTTTTATCCGACGTTTTCGCCGCATTAAACGACCCGTCTGTCGAATACCCGCAACTTATCTATGACGGACCTTTCAGCGACGGCAGAAACGATAAGACGGCAAAAGGTCTTCCCGAAAACGAAGTAACACAAGAGCAAGCAACCGCCGTCGTCACGGATATTTTCGGCGACAAACTACAAAATCTGAACTTTCTCGGTCAGTGGGGCGGCGACATCGAAACGTACAATTTCGACTGCACGCTTTTGGGCGTGAGAACGACTTTGCAGGTCAGTAAGCGCGGCGGAACGCTCCTGAACGTGAGTGGCAGCCGCGACGTTACAAACCCAGTTTTGTCGGTTGAAGATTGCGTCGAAAAGGCAAAGGTTTTCCTTGAAAAATGCGGTTTTCACGACATGCGGGACGTATGGAGCGCAAACGACGACAGCACAGTTTATATCAATTTTGCGCCCGTGCTGTCGGACGGCACGATACTTTATCCCGACCTTGTGAAGGTGAAAATTGCCGCGGATAACGGCGACGTCCTTGGAATGGACGCGGTAAATTACGCATTCAACCACGTTGAAAGAAAAACGCAGACGCCCGCGGTTTCCCGCGAGTCCGCAAAGGCGAAAGTCGGCTTTGAAAACGCGTCGGACGGCAGACTTTGCGTCATTCCGTATAAGACAAATTCCGAAAAGCTCTGTTACGAATTCATCGTGGAATCGGGCGGAATATATTATATTTATATCGACGCTCTGACAGGCGAAGAAATCAATATTCTGTACGTCATCTCGACCACGGGCGGCGACAAACTAATATAAAAAGCATAAAAAAACGTACGGCTGCCCGTACGTTTTTTTTGTTTTGTGTCTTGTTAGCGACGTCTTGCCATAATCTTGATAAGCCTTGACAAAGATATTACGCCCGCCATAAACGGTATGAGCATTGTCGACGCAACGTCGATGATAATTTTCACGTAGTTTGAGAAATCCGGCGTATTCACGAAGAAATACGGGTTTACCAGAGTGTAAAGGAAATACGCGACGGCTGCAAGCGTCAGAGTTTCCAAAACGGCAATTGTCGGGACGTAGTCCTTGCGGATATTGTATTTTACGCCGTATTCGCTGCGTTTGTACTTTGTGATTTTTTTGCGGTTCGCGCTTAAAACCAGCATAAGGAATACGTTGGGGAGATTCAGTATCGTGCAAGCCGAGGCGATAAGTTCCGCCCCCGTGTCGATTTTTCTGCGGCGCACGCATCCGAGCGACATAAACGAACTCGACGCGCATACCCACGCCAGAAATACCAGCAGGTCAAAATAAATCCAGACGTATCCGACGATTGTTTTAAGCAGTTCGTCGTTTGCGACGCTCGGCAACGCGTTGACGAACGACAACGACATTTTGTGCAGCGGATAAAACCACGCAAACATAAACGCCGTGAAAAATACGTACGTGAAAATCGCAAACGCCATACCCGATTTTACGGTGTGATTGACCTTTCCGATTTGTGCCGCTTCCGCCTTTTCTTCGGGTTTCGGGGCGGGTTTTTCAACAGGTTTGGGTGCAGGCGCAATGGGCGGCGCGATATTGATTTTTTGCTCGGGCTCGGGCATTTTTACCTGCACGGGCGCAACGGGCTGCATCGGCATCGGCGGCTCGGGACGCGCTGTTTCGTTCACGTTTTTCGCGCTGATTCGCTCGATTTCAAGTTGTCTTGCTTTTTCCGCCTGTTTCTTTTCAACAAGTTTTTTCAATAAAAGTTTTGCCTGCGACTTCGTGATGACGACGCCCTTAATGCAATAAAGACGGGTGCCGCAATCGACGCAGGAAAACACGACTTGTCCGTCCTGCAAAGTCATCTGTGCCCCGCACTCGGGACAAACGACAATTTTATCCATAAAACCTCCTTTAAGGTGTTTTTTTATAACTTAAACTATCTTTTTTGTTCAACGCAAGTACAAATGCGGTTCCCTTCCGGGAAATTGCCACAACACCGCAAGGCGGTGTTTCGCAATGACATTAAGTACTTCGTACGGAATAATATTCCCCTAAAAAGTCAGAATCTAACTCTCTAAAAAGTCAAAATTTTGATGTTTAACTTCCTCTAAAACGGCGAGAATTTGATGGAAATACTCTCCCCTAAAAAGTCAGAATTTTGATGAGATTGTGTTTTTCTCGGCGGGTTCTGAAAAATCCAGTGTACTTGGCGTACACGATTTTTCGGGTTCAGCCGAAAAAGCAGAATATCGCAAAATTATGACTTTTTAACGGATCTCGCCGCCACCAAGACAGATAGGCGACTCAACCTCATACATCACCGCATATTGTCCTGCCGCCACGGCGCGTTGCGGACGGTCGAAGTATAAATGCACGTCGTCGCCGTCGATTACCGCAGTTGCGTTTTCAAGGGGCTGACGATGACGGATACGGGCAAGCACCCTGAATTCCTTCTCGTCGGGTTTTTTTGTGATAAAGTTGAAGCCGCGCGTCGTGAGTTCCTTTGTGAACAGCAGATCGCACTCTCCCTGATTGACGTAAAGGATATTGTTTTCCACGTCTTTTTTGACGACGTACCACGGCTCACCGTTGCCCGCGCCGCCAAGACCGAATCCTTTTCTTTGTCCGACGGTGTAATAAAACACGCCGCTGTGCGTGCCGACGGTTTTGCCGTCAAGGGTTTTGATGTCCCCTTCCTGCATGGGGATATATTTTTTTAAGAATTCGCGGAAGTTGCGTTCCCCGATAAAACAAACGCCGGTGCTGTCCTTCTTTTCGGCAGTGGAAAGTCCGTTTTCTTCGGCGATTTTCCTGACTTCGGGTTTCAAAAGGTTTCCGACGGGGAAAATGACGTTTTCGATTTGTTTTTCCGAAACCTGATTCAAAAAGTACGTCTGGCACTTATTCTCGTCCTTTGCGCGGGCAAGATAGGTGCGGCCGTCCTTTTTCAGCACGTTGCAGTAATGCCCCGTCGCAATGAAGTCGGCGTCAAGGTCTTTGGCGTACTTTGCAAACGGGCCGAATTTGATTTCCCTGTTGCACAGGACGTCGGGGTTCGGCGTGAGCCCGCGTTTATAGTAATCGACAAACTGCCTGAAAACGTTATCCCAATATTCCTTGGACAAATCGACGGTGTAATAAGGTATGTCGAGTTTCCCCGCGACGGCGCGCACGTCGTCGTAGTCGTCAAGAGCAGTACAGCAACCGCTTTCGTCTTCTTCAACCCAGTTTCTCATGAACAGCCCGATGACGTCGTAGCCCTGCTGTTTCAGGAGAAGCGCGGCAACGCTGCTGTCGACGCCGCCGCTCATACCAAGCACAACTCTTTTCTTACTCACCGCACAACTCCGTCGAAAGATATTTCATACCGCCGTCGGGAAGGATAACGACGATGTTGCCCTTTTCCCCGTGCGACGCAAGGTTTTTTGCAGCCTGAATCGCCGCGCCCGACGAAATGCCGACGAAAATGCCTTCTTCTTTCGCAAGGTTTCTGGCGCATTCTATGGCGTCTTCGTCCGACACGTCCTCGACTGCGTCCAGAACGTCGGGATCAAGGATTTTCGGCACAAAGTTTGCACCGATGCCCTGAATTTTATGAGGTCCCGCTTTCCCGCGCGTGAGCAAGGGGCTTCCTTTCGGCTCAACCCCGCAAATAAGCGTGGAAGTTTTATAGGTGTCGATATATTTTTTAATGCCCATTATCGTGCCGCCGGAGCCTATGCCCGCGACAATCCAGCTGACGTTGTTAAGGTCGGCGAAGATTTCCTTTGCGGTGTGCATAAAATGCGCCGCAGGATTTGCGGGATTTGTGAACTGCGACGGGATAAAAGCGTGGCCGTAACGGGCTTTGAGCCTTTCCGCCATTTCGATACTGCCGCGCATTCCTTCCGACTTTGGCGTAAGGACGATTTCCGCGCCGTACGCTTTCAGAATTTTTATTCTTTCGACGCTCATATTTTCGGGCATTGTGAGAATAAGTTTCATTTTAAGAGCGGCGCATACCATGGCAAGTCCTATGCCGGTATTGCCGGAAGTCGGCTCGATAATAACGGTGTCTTTGTCGATTGCGCCCGACGACGTCGCCTCCAGAATCATGTTATAAGCGGCGCGGTCTTTCACGCTGCCCGACGGATTGAAATATTCCAGCTTTCCGAAGACGTTCACGTCGTCGTAACTTATGCTGTTGAGTTTCACAAGCGGGGTTTTCCCGATTGTTTCCAGAATATTGTCGTATAACATACAATTCACCTCGTAAAATATTGTAAACCGCGGCGGAAAAATAGTCAAGCGGCGAAAGTGCGCGCGCTTCATTTTTCAAAATTAAAACCCCGCATAAGCGGGGTTAAAACTCGTTTTACGAAAGATTACGCTTCGGGAGTTACGGGAATATCGAGATCCGCCGCCATATCCGCAGCCGCCTTTCTTTCGGCGATTTCCTTCACCATTTCGCGCTGACGCTTTTCGGTAAGGTTGTAGAAGAAGATGGGGATAATGCAGGCGATGAAGCTCACGACGCCCGACAAGACAAGCATCATCCACAACTTGTTAAGTCCCGCAACGTCCATATTGCCGACAGGGTCGGTCGGGGAAATGTTGCTCATTCCGTATGCGAGAACGCCGATGAACGCGCCGATTGCCATACCGATTTTGTTCATAAGGGTTTGCATTGCAAAGCAGATACCTTCGCCGCGCTCGCCCGTCTTCCATTCAAGATAGTCAACCGTATCGCCGATCATCGCGTAGGTCATAATGTTGGAAATACCCTGCGGGATACCGATAAGGATAAGGCAGATTGCCGCGACGTAAATGCCGCCCGCACGAAGTGCGCCTGCGCTGAAATCCCACATGAAGAATAAGATTATCATTGCGACCGCGCCGATTATGTGCGAGCCGATGAACGTCCATTTTTTGCCGAATTTGTTGGTAAGCCACGGGCAAAGCACCGAAGCCACAAGACCGCCCGGCACGACCAGCATCGTCAGAAGGCTGTACGCGCTTTCGTTTTGCAAGGCGTATTTACAGAAGTACAAGCCGCCCGTATATGTATAAACCATTCTCGCGCCGCCAAGGATACCCGAAAGAACAAGGAGCAACAAAGGTTTGTTTTTGAACAGCAACCCGATGTTGTGTCCGAGCGTCGGGGGATTGTCGTCTTCCGCAGCACCGAATCTTTCTTTGGTGTTTTTGAAACCATAGAAGAACATCGGCATCGCAAGCACGACAAGAACTATCGCCGCGATGAAGTAAGTATAACGCAAGGTTTTCTGGTTTGCGTCCGCACATTCTGTCCTTAAAAGACCGCTTGCGGAGCGGAAATTCTGCTTATAATATTCTTCCTTGACTTCGACGCTCTTGATATCGCCGTTTTTCTTGAATTTGATATTAAGATATTTCGGATCGCCCTTATCGTCGTAGATAACCGTTCTGCCGTATTTGAAGCCTGCCGCTTTCGCCGCTTCGGTAAGGTTGCCTTCCTTGATATCGCCGCCGTTGAAGTATGCTTTTTGCATTTCCGTATCGAAGACGTAAACGTTTTTCGTGCTGTCGTTGACGTCGTTGATCTGGTAAACGATGACGGGGGTTTGCACCGCAAGTTCGTTATACTTGTATTCCGCAGTGACGGCGGACGTAATGATCGGCACGAAAACGGTAACGATACCTGCGCCGAGCGTGCACGCAAGACGCGCGACCGTCAGCATTTTTCCGCGGGAGTCGGTGTTGTTGGTCATTGCGGAAGAAAGTCCCCAGTAAGGAACGTCCGCAACCGTGTACACGACCGACCAGATAACGTAAATCACCGAAAGAGCCGCAAAGCCGCCGCCCGTTTTCGGATACCAGGGCAGGAAACACAAAATGGTAACGACGCCGATGGGAATCGCCATCCATTTGAGATAAGGACGGCACTTGCCCCACTTTGTACGGGTTCTGTCGACGATACTGCCCATAATGGGATCGTTGAAAGCGTCGAAAATACGCGTGCCGAGCATGAGCCAGGCAACCGCCATAACGCCCGACATAACGCCGATTTTCGTGTTAAGGTCAAAGCCCAGTGCGTCCGTCATGAAGACGGTAAGATAACTGCCGATAATCGTACAAATAAAGTTTTGTCCGAAACCGGCAACGGAATAAGCAATCGCTTCTTTCGGCTGCATTCCCTCGCCCGGCGTGGTGCCGAAAAGCTTATGAAGGAAAGCGTCGACTTTTGGATTTTTACTCATAATCTCTCCTTATGGAATTTCAAAAGATAATAGGTATTATATCATTCGCCGCCCTGTTTTTCAAGCGTTTAAGGGGAAGACAACCCGCATTTTATCTTTTTTTTGTAAATAATGATAAAACTTTTCCGGTTTTTTCAAAAAAATCTCTTAACAATTTTGCAATTTTAATCTATTTTTAATATTAAGAGTTATTATTTTAAAATCATAAAGTAGAGGGCGCTTCTTATGTTGAGACTTGAAGAAATTAAAAAAGATTTTAAGACGGACAACAACGTCGTGAACGTTTTGAAAGGCATCACGATCCAATTCCGCAAAAAAGAATTCGTGGCGATACTCGGCCATTCCGGCTGCGGCAAAACAACCCTTCTGAACATAATCGGCGGGCTGGATAAATGCACGTCGGGCAACGTCATCATCGACGGCCGCTCCACGAAAGAATACAACGACCTTGACTGGAACGATTATCGCAACAAGCGTATCGGCTTCGTCTTCCAGAGTTACAATTTGATTCCGCACCTGACGGTTCAGAAAAACGTGGAACTTTCGATGACGCTTGCGGGCGTTACAAAAGAAGAACGCCATGCCCGCGCGCTTGAAGCGCTTGACAAAGTCGGGCTGAAAGCGCACGCCAGAAAACATCCGTCGCAACTTTCGGGCGGACAAATGCAGCGCGTCGCGATTGCCCGCGCCATTGTCAACAATCCCGAAATCATTCTTGCGGACGAACCGACGGGCGCGCTCGACAGCGAAAGCGGCGTCGAGGTTATGGAACTGCTGAAAGAAATTTCAAAAGACCACCTTATCGTCATGGTCACGCACAACTCTCAACTTGCCGACGAATACGCAACCCGTATTCTCAATATGTCGGACGGCGTCATCGTAGGCGACACGAACGAATACACCCTTGACGAGTGTCTTAGCGACGAGGCGGCAGACCTTGCCGCAAAAACCGCCGCCGAAGAAAAAGCGCTTTCCGACATCGAACAGACGGGTGCGAAAAACGCCAAGCGCGAACTGAAACGCATTGAAAAGAAAAAGCGCAAAAAAGCGTCGATGTCGCCGCTCACCGCGTTTTCGCTGTCTTTCACAAACCTTATTAGCAAAAAAGGCCGCACGTTTCTGACGTCGTTTGCGGGGAGCATCGGTATCATCGGCATAATGCTTGTTCTCGCGCTTTCGACGGGCGCAAGGTCGTTCATTTCAAAAATGGAAGAAAACGCGCTGTCGCAATACCCCATCGAAATCAGTGAAAGCAACACGGACTTGTCGGCGATTCTGTCCCTTCTGACAACGGACACTGCAAAGCGCGAAAACTATCCGTCGGGCGACACGATTTATACGCAACAAGTCATCGGCAACGTCCTTGATAATATCCCTTTGCTGACTTCAAAGAACGATTTGGCGCGATTAAAGTCGTATATTGACAACAACTTTGACGAAACGATCGGTTACGTCAAGTACAACTACGGCACGGATTTCGACGTTTACTGCGACTACACTCACGCGAAAGGCGACGAAGACAAGTATATGAAAGTGCAGCCTTTCGTCGACGCGATTGCGGATATTCCCGTGCTCTCCGGCTTCAAGGATCAGCTTGAAATGTTCTCGTCCTATCTCACCGTGTGGGACGAAATGACCGACAACACAACGCTTCTGAACCAGCAGTACGAACTTCTGGGCAATTCCAAATGGCCGACGAATTACGACGAAGTCGTGCTTGTCGTCGACCGCAAAAACCAAATTAACGACTATACGCTCTTCGCGCTCGGGCTTAAATCGAAAGAAGATATCGGCAGCGCGTTGGGCGGCTCGACCGGCGGCGAAAACAGTTTCAGCAACTCGACGTTTTCGATAAGCGATATTATCGGTGAAAACGGCAAAGAGCCCCTGCAATACCAAATCGCCACGGGTTGCGACTATTATCACAAAAACGGCGAAACGGGAAAATGGGAAAAAATTTCCGCAAGGGACGATCAACGCGCAAAAACCTTTATCGACGGCGAAACCGACGGCAGAAAAAACACCGTGAACGTGAAAGTCGTGGGCGTGGTACGTCCCCGCGAAGACGCAAACGTTACGTCGATAAACGGCAACATCGGCTACACCGCCGCCCTGTCCAGATACCTTTCGGAGCGCGCGTCGGAACATCCGCTTGTCGAGGAATTGAACAACGACAAGGTCGGTATCAGCGAAATCGATCCGAGCACTGACTTCGATTCGCTTATGTTGAAACTCGGCGTGTCCGACGTCGACAAGCCCAAGAAAATCAAAATTTATGCAAGTTCTTTCGACTCGAAAGAGAAAATCCTTGCTTTCCTTGACAACTACAACGCGACTCTTCAAGCAAACGGCGAAACTCCCGTGAAATACAGCGACAACCTGTCGATGATAATGGCATACGTGGAGTCGATGACCGCAACCATAACGGGCGTACTCATAGGTTTTGCCGCGATATCCCTGATTGTTTCGTCGATAATGATTGCAATCATAATATATACGTCGGTCATTGAAAGGAAGAAAGAAATCGGCGTATTAAGAAGTATCGGCGCAAGGAAACTCGACGTGTCGGGCGTATTTATTGCGGAATCGGGCATTATCGGTTGTCTGTCGGGCGTGCTGGGCATTGCGATATCGTATATACTGATTTTGCCGATAAACGCGGTCATTGCAAAGCTGTTCAGCGTACAGCACCTTGCGACGCTTTCCTGGTGGCAGCCGCTTATGATGTTTGGTATCAGCGTCGTATTGGCGGTGCTTGCGGGATTTGTACCGGCGCATATGGCGGCAAACAAGGATCCTGTCGAGTGCCTGCGCTCCGAATAACCGACGATTCCACAAGGACGGAAATTTTCCGTCCTTTTTTTTGGCAATTTTTCCGATAAGTTTTAATAAAGTTGCCCTATCCGCCCGTTTTGTGCTATAATCCGTCATAGACGTATCCGTAGCTCAGTTGGATAGAGCACCGGCCTCCGACGCCGGGTGTCGAGGGTTCGACTCCCCCCGGGTACACCAAAAAACAGCCGCTTTTGCGGTTGTTTTTGTATATGGGGGAGTCCGTGCGTTTTAATAAAAACGCACACTGCTTCGCAGTCGAACCCTCCCGGCTGACGCTACGCTTTCGATGCAAGCATCTTCGCTTCGCTATTGCGTCACGACGTTCCTTCCGACTCCCCCCGGGTACACCACAGGGGCACACGCAAAAGGAGCGTATAAAACTCCGACGCGTGTGTCTTTTTCTATGTAAAACAGAGGTAAATTGCCGTTTTTATGGCAGTTTACCCTTTTTGTTGTTTCTTCGCGTATCGCCGTAGGGATTTGTTCTTCACTCGCTTTGAAAAGTCGCAAGCCTTTAACGATTGCACAAAAAGGATTTTTGCACGATAAGGAGCGTATGATTTCTTCTGTCTTAATCAACGAAAAAATGACCGACCGCACTCTTACGAACGCAGTCGGTCGTTTGACCTTTATTTCTCTGTACTCTCTTTTTCCGATCGAAGCAGACCGGTTTTACTTTTTCGCTTTTTAAGCTGACCATACCGGAGAATCACATATTCACGTCCATGACGACTGCGCACAGCATACTGTCCGGGGACGGGTCGCCTCTGACGGCGCCGATGTAGTCATTGCCGAGGAAGTCGCTGAAATCACCTCCGATATTCAGCTCCGGAAGTCGTCCGACCAATCTGCCGTTTTCCATCAGATAAGACATCTGTACCGGAGAGGCAAAATGACCGCCGGGTGTGATATCGCCGCCTGAAGTCATGACGATATAGATCGCTTTGCCCGGTACAAGCGCACTAAGTGTCGGTGCGGTCGGCTCTGCATAAAAACGGTTGAAGCCAAGGGTCGGCACGCCGTCATAAGAGGCTGCCGCCGTGCCGGTGTTTGGCAGGTTCAGCTTTTCTGCTGATTTTTTCGTTGTCAGAAGACCGACAAGCGTTCCCCTGTCGATCAGCGTGGGGCGCAGATCAGGTGCTACGCATCCCTCGGTATCAAAGAAGCATACGCCGGGGTTTGTTGCGGGATTCATATCGTTTTTAAGTGAAAGCCTGTCCGAGAAAACCTTTTTGCCGAGTTTTCCGCTGAGCAACGAAGCACCGGAAACGTACATTTCGGCAATAAAATGCTGAAGAGTGCCACCGAACAGATCGCTGATATCCATAACTACGGGATAGCGTCCGGGAGTAATGTCGGCAGACGTGTAAAACGCATCATATTCTTTTCCGAACTGTGAAAGCAGCGCATCCGGGTCAAAGTCAGCGCCTTTATAGCCGAACGAGGTATCAAACAGATTTCCCGATCCACGATTCTGTGCAAGCAACTGAATGTCCACATTGCTGCCGGAACTTGTCAAGTGACGCCCCAGGGAGTTGCGGTATTCGACCTTTCTGTAATTCAAGCTGATCTTATTTGAAAAGGCGAAACGCGGGCAGGCATCGCCGAGACGGTCAAGGAAGCTCTGCATTGTGGGTATCAGCTCTGATACCGGGATGATCTCTTTTTCGTTGAGATCTTCCTGTTCCAGTGCGCCGCCGAGTTTGCAGGGATATGGAATGCCGAGTGCCAGAGCCTCTCTGGCTTTGTCTGTCAGTGCGTTCTCGTCAGGCGTTCCGAGACACCCGGCAACACCGATGCATCCGTTTTCATATACGCGGACAGTGCCTGTCGTTTCTTCTTTCTCACGGAAGCTGTCGATTTTTCCTCCGGTGACATTGAGCGTAACGGAGCGATGTGTTTCGGTTAAAAACTCTTTTTCCATGATTCTCACCTCACTGTACATTCATAGACGAAACGCGGACGTACGGACCGCCGAAACCGACGGGCAGATTCATCTGTTCCATCTTGCCGCAGCCGCCTGTCACAAATGAAAGCAAGTGTACGTCATGTGTCAGACCGTCTATCAGACCGAGCGTTTCAAACACGGAACCTGTCAGCACGCTGATCTGTACCGGGCGTCCCAGCTTGCCGTCAACAATCTCGTAAGCAAGGCTGGGGGCTATGGTGAAGATGCTCATGCCGCTTCCGTGGTTGATGGTTTTGATAAAATACCCATTTTTGATCGGGGCGATTAACTGATCAAAATCAAGATCACCACCCTCAATATATGTGGTCGTCATGCGCACGATCGGCTCGAATGTACAGTCGGTCGCACGTGCATTGCCGGTAAGAGACTCACCGAGTGCGGTGGCAGTCTGTACACTGTGCAGCCGTCCTGCCAGTACGCCGTTTTTGATAAGATAATTCTTGCGTGCGCGGGTTCCCTCGTCGTCATACGGGACATATCCGCAGCCAGAGACGGAGCCACTGTCAACAATAGATAAAATGGGCGAGCCGACGGTTTTGCCGAGCTTCCACTCATCGCGCATTGATTGGTCCGAGAGCATGAAGTCGGATTCGGACTTGTGCCCGAATGATTCATGCGCAAAGACCCCGGCTGCTTCTGGCGAAAGGACGACCGGATATTTTCCGGGTGTGACCGGTACGGAATTGCGCATAAAATACGCCTGCTCCGCAACGGCGGCACGAAGCTCGTCATTCAGTCCTTTCAGCTCGTCAAAGCGGGTCGCACCCTTCTGCCATGAGTCCGTGAACTTCTTTTCACCTTCCGTCATGCTACAGGTGAAGGACAGCCCACAAGTCTGATAATCATACGTGACATCCGCTCCGAAACTGGACTGAAAGCGAAACAGGCTGTTGCGGTCAAGGTATAAGCCTTTGTGTGTGGTGACACAGGAATCCTCCGAGAGCAGTGGCAGATATGACAGCAGAAGCGCCTGTTTTTCCCCGGCGGGAATGTCACGCACGGAGCAGTCGGCAAAGCGGATCGCCGTGTCCCGATTGCGTTCAAAGCGACGGACAACAGGGTCATCGAGGATCTGCGCGTTGGGTGTGGCAGCCGCATAAAGACCGTCAAGCGTATTTTGCAGATGCGCAAGGTCGGTCACGGATGCATAATACCACATCCTGCCGTCATATACCCGCAGAAATGCGCGGCATTCGACGCTGGTCTTCATTTCCTGCAAAATACCGTCTGTATAAGAAATAATGGTCCGGCTGCGGTCCTCGGTGCGGACGTCAGCATAAAAACCTTTTTTGAATTCAATCATAAAAGAAAACCTCTCCTTCTCTTTGATCAACTATTATATCACGTGAATATTAATATTAAACACGTTTTTGTACAGAAACATATGAACAATATTTTATCTTTGAAAACCGTAGGGTTATCCTACGCCTCAACAAACTTGTCCTTTGCCTTCGCTCTATATTTCAATATTTCAATGTTTTTATTATACCATAATCCTCCACTTTTTCAATAACTTGCCGCACTTGTCCAAATGTTTTTTTGTTTGGGGTTCAAATCCCCGTGGACGCCTGCCCCCTTTTCGGCTTAAAAAGATGCTCCTTTTTGTTCGTCATTGACAAAAAACAACCGCATCCGCGGTTGTTTTTGTATACGGGGGGGCGAACCCTTAGGCTAACCGCAACGTGCCGAAGGCACACATCGCGCCGCAGGCACATCGCTTTTGCCAAAGGCAAAAACATCGCATCATCGCTTTTGCGCGCAAGATTCTTTTGTTTTTCGCCAAGGAAAAACCGTCCGAAATACGGACGGTTTTTTGTTGTTTGGATTTATTGTTTTTTGTTGAACAATGCTTTGTTGATATTATTGCTTTTTGTTGAACAATGCTTTGATTGCGGAAATTAACTCGGCAAACGTTTTCTTCTTCACAACAAACCAGAATATTGCAAACCCGACAATTCCGACGCCTGCAATGCTTCCGATCACGATGCCCGCAATCTGTCCGCCGGACAGTCCGTTTTTATCGGGAGCGGGTGCGATTTCGCCGTCAATCGTGCCGCCGCCCGGTGCTTTGTCCTGATATACGGCGGTAAGAACCATTTCGTCTTTTACCTCAAAGGTATATTCCTTTTTGGTGCTGACGATTTTTCCGGTTTCGTCCTGCCAGCCAACGAACTCTTTGCCTTCTTTATCTTCTGCCGTTACGGTTACGCTTTCGCCTTCCTTATAGAAATTGCTTTCGCCGTTTATTACCACGTTATGCGTGCCGATTTTGGCGATTTTAAGTTCGGTGATTTCGCCCCCGTCTTTATCAAAGTGCTTTCCGCAAACCTTACAATCTTTGTGTTCTTTCACGCCAAAGTCTTCCGTTGTTGCAGGCACTTCGGGTATCAAGTCACCGTATGTATGGTTGTTTGTGGTGGGGATAGTCAAGTCCGCAATCTCTTTTCGGGTTATCGGGTCGCAATGTTTTCCGCACAAATTGCAATCTCTATGCGCCTTTACGCCGGTATCTTTGCAAGTTGCAGGCACTTCTGCAACCAAATCACCCAATACGTGACCGTCCGGATTGACAGGGATAACAAAATCGGTAATTTCCGTATTGCTTGCGTCGTAATCCTTGTTGCAGATGCTGCAATGCTTGTATCCTTTTCTGCCCGGGGTTTGACAAGTTGCGTATTCTTCTTCTACCCAAAAACCAAAGTGATGCCCGTAGTATGGGCTGACGGGAGTTTTCAACGCTTCTTCGGTTGTTTCGTTTTTGTCCGCGTCAAAATACTTGTTGCAAACCGAGCATTTGTAATACGCTTGCATACCCGTTTGTGTGCAGGTAGGCTCTTGCTTTGGCACTAAATCACCGTATTCGTGTCCAGCAGGGATTTTTACTTGTTCTTCGGTAAGTACATTAACCCCTCTTGCGTCTGCAAACAAATCTCCGCAAACGTTACATTTGTAATGTTCTTTATTTCCGTCCGTTGTGCAGGTTTTCGGCTTTTCAGGGACAAACGTTGTCGTGTGCGTATGGTTTATTATAGTTACTGGTATTTCTTTAAGTATATTAGTGTCGCCTTTGCTTCTTGCTTCAACCCTTATTGTTGTTGCCGTTTCATCAATTCCGACAGTCAAGACGCCGTCTTGAGATATTGTTGTACCTGCAGAATAGTCATATATATCCCATGTAACCGACTTGTCAAAATCGCCGTATCCAATTACGGTTGCGGTAAATTGTCTTTGCCCACCCTTTGGAACGGAAGTGTTTTCAGGGGAAATAGTAACCCCAGTTATTTGTCCGTTTTCATAAACGGGAACATAACAATTGCCAGTGCCGAAACCAGTTTCTTCGTAGTCGCCATATAAATTTTTGGTTTTTACACCTACATTAAAGGATATATCCTCAGTGCTATAGGGCGTGCCATATACTTTTCCTTCTTCTGTTAAGAATAGTCCGTTTCCTAATTCATACTCGCCTTGCGCATTAGGTGTTGATTCTTCGAATTGGTTCAAATACGTAAAGAACAAAAACGGATTATCCGCCGTATTCGTTCCGGTTGCCACAAATTGAAATTCAAAATATTTCCCTTTTATCGCAGGTTTCTTAGTTATGTCATCTTTGTTTATAATTTTAGGTTTTTGATATCCTTTTTGGATTGTTATGGTATATGTCTCTTCGTCAAATCCTGCGGCGTTTTGCAGACGCACGGTAAAAGTAAAAGTTCCCTCCTCGGTAGGTTTTCCCTCTATGTAGATACCAAAACCTGCTTGTCGAAGTCTTAATCCGGTAGGTAAATTACCGTTTGTAATGCTTGCCTCGGAAGGTTCGCCTATACCACTATTATAAACTATACGTTGCGAATATGAAGAATCTACATAACCTACCGCAATATCTGCTTGCGTTGTCGTGATTTTCGGTTTGGAGGTTTCGCTATAAACGTACATCGCCACAGAGATGTTATCACTACCGTATTTATTTGTAACGGTAACGCTGATATTGTATTTACCTGCATCTCCCGTAGGCGTACCTACGATTTCGCCTGTCACCGAGTTTAGTGAAAGTCCTTCGGGCAGTGGAGCATAGCCTTCTCCCGATTTATTCGCACGAAAAGTGAACGGTTCTGTTCCAGTAGCCTCAATTTTGTAGTTGCTACCGTCTTTCGCCTTGTATTCTACGCCCTTTAATGCATTAGGGAGAGTGCCCATATGGTTTTTTCTATCAACGTCAATACCGCCTGTTTTGACGATTGTCGGCGCTGTTCCGTCTTCTCCTGCCGCATATGCTGCAAAAGTCGGGTTTGCAAGCACAATGCCCAGCATAAGCACAAAACACGTCGCAAGTCCCAAAATCAGCGGCAATATCTTTGATTTGTTTGCCTTTGTGTGTGTCATAATTTTATCTCCTTATTTGGATTTTTGGGGGATATTTTGCATAAATCGCGACTTTACGTCGTGAATATGCTGCATTAAGTTGTCAATTTACGATAAAGCAATCCGCGTCGGCAGAAGTCGCAAACTTGAAATACTTTGCCCCGATTGCTTTCATGGAATAGGCAAAACCGGGGTTGTCTTTCGTGCCGATCAGCGCGTTTACCGCCATGGTGCCGACCTGCATATTCAGGTTTTCGGCAGTCCCGATTTTCAGCACGGCGTTCAGGGTGTTGAACAAATCCGCGGTATCGTCGCCGGACAAATTGTTGAGCGTGACGGATTTGTGCGACACTTTGTAAGAAAAGCCGTCTTCTTCCGTCTTATCCACGCGCACGGTGGACGAAACGTAAAGGTTGTCGGGGATATATTTTTTGAATAACTTATACGGGAAGCCGTCCATATCCGCCTTGAACGGGGTAAGGTCGATTTTCGCCACGACGTTGAAGTCCGCGCTGCCGTTTGCGGCGATTTCCGAAAAGTCCACCTGTACGACGGTGACGCTCACGTCTTTCCCGCCGATTTTCAGTTTGCCTGCCGTCTGCCCGAAAAAGACCGTCTGTGCAACCGCTCCGACCTGCTTTTCGGTGAGCGAAATCTTATCCGTCATTACTTTGCCTTTGAGCGCGTCGAAATTGACCGAATATCCGTTAAATCCTTTGCCCTTTTCATAGACGATAAGCCCCGAAAGTCGTTTGTCGATTTCCGACTTCATCGTGACGAAATCCTGCTCGCCGAATGCGTTCGGGCAAAGCGCGGATTCGTCCACGTCTTGTGAGAGCGTTTTCAGTTGTCCCGCGGTGCGGAAAAGGTCGATGCCGTACTTGGAGCGAACCGCGACGTACCCGCCGATGACGGTAACGCCGACGATGGCGATGATGACGACAAGTGTAATAAGTACGCCTTTCAATGCTTTCATATTGTCTCCGCCGCCAAAATAATTGGCGTTTGTTTTTATTAATATTATTTTACCATATTTTACGGATTTTGTAAAAACTGTAAGTCCATTTTACAATCCGGGTTTTCGACGCCGTTTTCTTCCAGCAGAATAAAATATGTGTTGAACTTGCTTTCGGAGGATCCGGTATCGAGGTTTTCGTCGTAATCGAACTTCAATTTCATATCATATCCCGATTGGACAAATTCACCGCGCCCGTTGAAAACCGTTGCCATGACGTTGCCGTTGATAAGCAGCCAGTGCGTGGGCTTCCCTTTTTCGATATCGAAGCTCCACCAGTAACGCGGATATCCCGCGATAGATGACTGTCTGGTGTTGAAGGCTCTTTCGGAAATTTTGGGAACTCCGTACTTGTTTGCGCTCAGCCGCCTGTTCAATCTTTGCGAAGTCCCTATCGGCGTACGCACGACGTAAACGTCAAGGGAGTCTTTTTCCGAAATCCACCCGCCGTTCTCGTCCGTATAGCCGTCAACGTTTTTAACGGAAGCAAACTTTATGTATTCAAGTTTTGGGTGAACCTCGCCGATGAATTGCAGAAAATGCGATTCCGTCCACTTAAAGTCTTCGTAGTCGTCGTATTTTTCGTGTCTGTAATAACTATAAATTTCGTAGCCGTGCCATTTCGCGATTGCGGGGCCTGTCGGCGAGCCTGCGCGAATCTCCGCACAGAACTCCCAGTCTTCGGTTCCTCTTGCGAAAAGATAACCGATTTTATCCCTGGCGCGCGCTTCGTACTTATAATTGTCGGGGTTGGAACAAAGTTTCAAAGCCGTGTCTTCTTCTACGGCGTCCGCCATCTTATACGCGTCGCCCTCCTTGTCAATCATAAGCGGATCTTTGAAATATTCCGTTATGTCAACGGGCTCGCCCGTTGCCGACGGCGCCCACACGCCCTTGTAGTTAAGTTTCGTGCGGTGCATAACCTTGTTTGTCGTGATCACGAAGTACGAGAAACTTGTCGTTTCAAAAGAGATTTTGTCGCCGACGACCGCGGTTTCAAGTTCTTCCACGACGTCGCCTTTGACGTGATAAGTGACGTATTCATCCGCCTCAAACGGCTTCGGCATAGTGATTTTGACCTTGCCGCTCGGCTGCACCTTTTCGCCGCCCTTTGTGAGAGTGATGTCAAAAACGGCAACCCTTGCACTGTCGTACGGCTTGTCGATTGCCGAAATTGCAGCCCGTCCTTTCTCGCTGTCGGCTGCGTGGGCTTCTGCTTTAAGTTTGGAGCCGCCCTCAAAAGTCCCGCTTGCCGAAACGCCGCTTTCTGCGGTCAGTTCGTTGACGGTGGTCGCGGTATTGTCACCGCCGCCCTTATTCCCGCACGCGACAAGTATCACGCCCAAAACAAGAACAAGGACAAACGCAATAAGTTTTGATATCTTTTTCATAAAACACCTTTATGGTGAATAAGCGGGTTTTTACGCCCGCTTATCCGTTATTTTGATCAGATAATAACTTTTAAGTTATTTTGCTACGATGGTTGCAGTGTCGCTCAGGTTCCCGAAGCGGGCTTAACTTCAACTTGAAGTCCGATATATATATCCTCGCCTGTAAAAACCCATTCGCCGTTATTACCGGTTAGTCCAGATCCAGTGTTTTTATAAAACTCGACGATGAGATATGAACCGACTATTCTTCCGCCAACTTCATTGTATACCCCCTCGCCTGTGCCGGGAGTGCGAGTGTATTTTGCGATGTCCTTTCCTTTATTAATAAATTTTATTTCGATTGTATCGGTGTCTTTGGCGTTTTTAAGCTTTTCGCTGAGATCACTTCTGTTCAGGTTGATCGCAAATGTGTTTTCGCCAAGCTCGATAGGCTCAATGACATTGGTGCCGGGGACGCCTAACATAAAACCGCTCCTAACTCTTGTCGCATTAGGAACTGCGGTGACTATGCATTCGGCAATAGTTTTTCCGCTCACCCTAAGTGTGAACCTGCGTCCGACAAACGCGGGGACTTTTTTGCCTTGGAAATTAATGGTGACGCCTTCAAGTATTTCACCACCTGAAAGTAACGTCGTGCCTTCCGGGAACGTAACTTCGCCGATTACTTCACCAAACGTGTCGGCAAAGGCAACATTCGGTTTAATTCCCGTCTGAATTGGGGTGTTTTGACCACCCTCGTCTTTTGTGCGCACTCTTATTGTTACCGTGACCTTGCTATATCCGATAATCGTATCGGGCTTGGACAGCATATATCCGCGCTTAAGTTCAGCCTTCGTTGCGCCTTCGATATACAAGCCTACTTCTTCACCAGCGGTTGCCGTTTCAACCTCTGGCGCCGACGCGCCTGTGCCCTTTCTGATTTTCTTCACGGTGATTATCTTGCCGATTTCATTAACTAAAATTTGGTCGCCTTTTTTCACCGTGCCATTAGCGATTATTGTTGTGATCAAAATATCACTGCTACCAGAAAAGGTGAACACGTCTTGGATTCCGGCATAGAAGGAATCGGGAGCGTTCCAAACGGTAAATTTGACCGTGTCGTATACGCCTTTGTTAAGCTCGAAGTTGTCGTTGTCCACGGTCAGGACGGTGGCGCTGATTGTATGTATGCCAATCGCATAGTATGTTTCGGGAGCGCCAATCGTCACCCATTCTACGACGTTGTTCGTATCTGCCGCGACGTTTATGCACGTCAAACCGAACTTTCCGCTTTCAAGGTTTTCTCCAAGTTTTCCTTCAAAAACGCCTGCGGGCAAAGTTATCTCGCGTTTGTTGATTATGATAGTCGTGGTGATTTCTCCGCCTTTCCATTCCGCAGTGCCTTTTACGGTTGCTTTCACGGTATATTCGCCGGCGTTAATCGGGGCGGTTTCGGAAAACGCAGTGTCGTTTTCGCCTTTGTAAGTAATGGTGATTTCACCGTCGCCCTTACGATTGACCTTCGCGGGATCAATGATAAACGCCAACCCGTCATAGGTTTTTTCATCAACTAAATCGTTAGCAAACGAAATAGTGTTGTCTTTTGCGTCAAGAGCGTCGATTTCTTGGGTATAGCTATATTCGCATACCGTGCAAGTGAATTTCTTTTCGCCGACCACGCCATAGTCCGCCGGTTTGGTAACTTTGCCTTCGTCAAAGGTGTGCGCGGCGAAATCGCCCTTCATTACGTCATGCGTGGGAGCCGTTGCGTCACAGGTCGATTCGTGCCAGTGTCCCGACTCGTCTTTTGTCCATTCCGTGCCGTAAGTGTGCGTTGCGGTGCCGGAAATTGTCCTTTCGGTTTCGTATCCGCATTCACATACGCCCTTTTCGACTTTGTCCGTGTGAACGCCTGCGGGCGTTTTTTCTGTCCACGTGAACACGTGCGAGATTTTCTCCGTCGTGTCGGTGTGTTTCTTCGTAGCGCATTCGTGCCAGTGAGTTTTTTCGTCAAACTTCCACTCGCTGGAATACTTGTGCTTCTTGTTGCATGCCGAGAATATCGACAACGACAACGCCAACACTAATACCAACGCCAGCACTGTTATGATTGATTTTCTTTTCATAGTCTTGCTCCTTTTAGATTTAAGTGATTTATTCCAAATCGCCGAAAATCGCGACTTAAAACCTTTATTATTTGTGTTTGTTCCTTTTACGCCGGTTTATTTTACCACAACGCTATACTTATATTTAATCGTTCCCAATCCCGGTTGGATATTGCTCTGTATAATGGTTGTTTTATCTGCGGACAACTCAAACGTTGAGCCTACAAACAAACCCATTTCGTGAGCGGGGATTTCTTTTTCCATATCTTCTTGGCTGTCGTAAAACACGATAGCAGAGCCTTTAATCCTGTACAACAGCGTTCTGACGCCTTTGCCTTTATCGTCTTCTTCGCCCGGGTGTTGATCAAAAGTCGCCGTCACGGAATCTTTATCCGCCGCAAAAACGAGCGTAACTTTTGATACCTTATGACTTTGTATAAACTGCTCCTCCGTCATTTCCATTTCTGCAAGAAGCGCTTGCTTGACGGCTTCGGACTCCCACTCGATGGTTGCGTCAACTTTGTTGAATGTCTTGCCCTTAATGTCGGCAGTCGCCCACTTTGCATAAAGCGTGAAAACTCTTGCCGGCATATATGAAAAACTGAATGCCGTGTCGGAAAGCGTCGTGCCGCCGTCCGTGCTTTCATACCAGCCTGCAAAAACAAAACCGTCTTTGGTGGGATCGGTCGGGGCTGTAATCGCCGCGCCTGCGCTTGCCTTGATGGGTTGCACCGCGCTGCCGCCTTTGCTGTCAAAGGTTATCGTATATTCTGTTCCGACGACAAGTTCGTTAATCGATTCGGTCTTTTCTCTTCGGCAGACCGTGCAGGTGTAAACCATTGTGCCTTTTTGTTCCGTGGTCGGCTCAACAGTCACGTTGCCGCCGTCCCAGGTGTGCTCGGCTTTGTCTTTGGTTTCCTTGCAGCCCTTGTCTGTGCACGCGTGCCAATGATGAGTCTCGTTGTTGCTCCATTCTTCCGCAAAGTTGTGCTTTCCGTCCTTGTTGCAGGCAGTGAGCAGAACAATTGCCAGCATCAGCACCATAATTGCGAGAAATGATTTCCTTTTCATAGTCTTACTCCTTTTTGATTTAAGTGATTTATTCCAAATCGCCGAAAATCGCGACTTAAAACCGTTGTTAATTCCGCAAATATCGCGTTTTATTGTCTCAAAGGCGGATTGACTTGCGCGCGCAGGTTATGCTATAATACAGATAATCACCTTCGAGTGTATAGACAGTATATCAAAATCAGGACGGCTTTTCCCCCACCCAACCCGCCAAAAGGTGGGGAAAAACCCAAAAATAATTTGGTTTTTTTGAAAAATCGGGGCAATTTCCCCCGACTGATAATAACGGAAAAACACTATGAAACGTAATGCCAAAAGAATACTCACTTTGTTGATCGCCGCCACGGCGCTTCTTGCAATTCCGTTTACTTTTGTTGCTTGCAACAAAAATAAATCCTTGCTCGATCCCAAAAAACCCACGACTCTTACGATGTGGCACGTTTACGGCGAACAATCCAACTCCCCGATGAACGACTTCGTGGAAAAATTCAACGCGACCGTCGGCAAGGAAAAAGGAATCATCATTGACGTTACACTGATGTCCAACGCTTCCCAGATCGGAAAGAAACTCAAAGACGCGCAGGCGGGAAAAGCGGGCTCCAAGGATATGCCCGACCTGTTCTTCTGCCACTCGGGCGACGCGCAAAGTCTCGGGGCGGACAACCTTCTGAACTGGAAAGATTATTTCACGCCGACCGAACTGGACGCCTTCGTCCCCGATTTTCTGAGCGACGGCATGCTGGGCGACCGCCTTTCGGTTTTCCCCGTTTCCAAATCGACTTATTTGCTGTTCATCGCGGGCGGAGTTTTTGAAAGATTCGCCGCCGAAAAAAACGTTTCCGTGTCCGACCTTGAAACGTGGAAAGGCTTCTTCACCGTCGCCGAAAAATATTACGAGTGGTCGGGCGGAAAACCCTTCTGCGCCATCGATTATCTCATAAGACTTGCGGAACTTTGTGCAATATCCGACGGCGAAAGCATTTCTTATAAGGACGGCTGGTACGACGAAAACAACCCGTCGTTTATAAAAGCCTATGAGGAGTTCGCGACGTCGATTGCCAAAGGCCATATCGTTGTGTCCGATATGTACTACAACACGCAGATTATGACCGCGCAAACGTGCGCCGGCATCGGCTCTTCGGCTTCCGTGCTTTACGCCAACGACAAAATCACGTATCCCGACAATACGTCGGAAGATATGAAACTGCAAGTTTTACCCCTGCCCCAACAGGGAAAACAGAAAGTCGCAACGCAGGCGGGCGTCGGGCTTTGCGCCTATAAAACGACCAACAAAAATGCCGAGGCGGCAACCGTATTCGCGCGGTGGTTCACCGAGGAACAGCGCAACGTGGACTTCGTCCTGTCAACCGGATATATGCCCGTAAGAACGGGGGCTTTTGCGAAAATCGGCGAAAACTCCTTTAAGTCGGACGCCTTCAAAAACCTTTACGCCGCGCTGACGAAAACCGTCGCGACCTGCACTTTCGTGAGAGAACCGAATTTCGACGGATATTATTCCAAAGTACGCACGCTGTACGACGAAATCCGCAAAATCCAGAAAAACCTTGACGCGACGGGCGACACCACGGAACAAATCGTCGCGAAAATAAGAGCCGCGCTTTATAACGTCGCCTGAACGCGGCGATAAATCCCGAAATATGTTAAAAATCGCCGATTTCAAAAACAGAAAAAAGTCAATGTGGCGCAAGCTTTTGTTGTATATGCTCGCGCTGGTTCTTGCCGTCGGCGTGTTTGTAAGCTGCGGATTGTTTTTCGCCGGGCAGTTCTCGACGACAACCGAAAAATATTCCAACAATCTCACTTTTCAGAACGAGTTTTATACAAGACAAATCGAAAAATACTTTGACGATCTCTCGATGATGGGCGAAATGCTTGCCGCCGACTCTTCGGCGATAATCAACGCGTATCTGTCCGAAAACGGGATTCCTTTCGGCAATCTGGACAACTCACGGGCGCATACCGAAGGCGTGCAAAAAGCCCTTTTGCCGAAACTCAGAGAAGAACTGCTGAAAGCCGACGCCTCGGGCGCGTTTATTATGATGGACGCAACCGTAAACTCCGGCGCTGCAAACGCCGACAAATTCAGAACCGGGCTGTACTTCCAGCGCAGTACCCTCGACCGCACGGACGAAACGTTGCTTATGTACAGAGGAAACTCGGATCTCGGCAGGCAAAACGGCATAATGCCGCATCGTAAATGGCGGTTGGAATTTAATTCCGAATCGGTGACGGAAATAAAAGACATCTTCGGCAAATCCGTAAAAGATAAAAGGCCGCTGCTGTCCGACGTTTATGCGCTTGACGGCACAAGCGACAATGCGATGGCTTATATCATCCCGATTTTCGGCGCGGACAACACGTTTTACGGCATCTGCGGCTTTGAAATCTCCAACACCTACTTCAAGGACTACTTCGCCCAGCCGACAAGGTTGGATCAACTGACCTGCACTTTTTCAAAAACTTCAAAAGACAGCAAAATCGACTGCGAAAATATCTTTTGGACGGGCGTTCTCGGCGGCTATTCCCTGAAACCGAGCGGCACTCTCTCCCCGAAAATAATTAAAAACAACCTTACCGAACTTAGCGGCGAAACAAATTTCGTCGCCGTCACGAAAACGATTTCGATATGCGATACGGCATACTCCCTTGTGGTAATGCAGCCGAAAAGCAGATTTGACAAAACCATTGCGGTCAACGCAACGAGAATCGTTTTGGTGTGCTTCTTGTTGGTGTTCGCCGCCGTCGTGCTTTCGGTTGTCTTCTCACGAAAATTCGTCGCGCCGGTGATAAAAAATCTGGAACAAATCCGCAAACAGGAGCACGCCGAAAACAACTCCGACATTATCGAAATCGACGACTTGTTCGTGTACCTTGCCGAACAGGATAAACTGCGCGATCTCGAAACGGATAAGCTGAAACGCCAGAACGAGGAACTTGCAAGCGTCACCGAAAACCAGACCGCCGAAATCGACAAGCGACAAGCCGAAATCGAAAGGCTTGCGTATTCCCGCAAAAACGAAATCGATCCGGACAACTACGAGGCGTTCAAAGCCGGGCTGAAAGAACTCACGAAAACGGAAAGAACGATTTTCGACTTGTATATTGACGGCAAGTCCGCAAACGAAATCGCCGACGTCCTTAATATCCGCGAAAGCACGCTTAAATTCCACAACCATAACATTTTGGAAAAACTCGGCGTGTCGTCGCGCAAACATATGCTGCGCTACGCAACCCTGCTCAGACAGGAAACGCAGGAATAGTAATTCGGAACCTCGTTAAAAACAACTTGTTTTCTTGCATAAAAAAGACAGCCCGCGGGCTGTCTTTTTTGTTTTTGTTATTTGTCCTGTTCTTGCAATAATAGGCTTTTATCGCGTGATTTTAACCGATAAACAGTATGTTTCGCCGTTTAAGACTTCCATAAAATTATCGTTTTTCTCTGCCGTACGGCGGCATATAATCTCTTTTCGTCACAAAAAAAGGACTTGCTTTTGCAAGTCCCCTTTTCTCTTTTTATTACAGTTTATTGCCGCAGTTATTGCAGTATGCGCTGTCGGCGGAATTATTTTCGCCACAGTTGTCGCAGGTCTTTGCAAGCGGCTTTCCGCACGCCTTGCAGAACTTCGCGTCAGCGTCGTTCAACGCGCCGCATTCGCACCTGACGCCGCTTTCGGTTTTTACCGCTTTCACGACGTTTTGTATTGCCGGCGCGATTTCCGAACTTGCCTCGTTAATGACGGGCACGCTTTCGTTTTTGGAATACGTGGCAATTTCGCGGCGGAACGCAAAGGCGAGAAGCCCTGCCCCGATACCCAGCATGGGAAGCCCTATAAACGCCAGGAAGAAGAGTTTGGGCATTCCTTTGTCGGGATTACCGACCGTTATAAAAAAGTCGATAAACGCCGCCAGTGTCAGCACTGCCCCGACAATCACCAGGACAAATCCCGCGATCTTCAACTTTTTTTTCAGTTTTTCGTGTTTTTCAAAATTGTTTTCGTTTTGCATAATGACTCCGAAAGTTGTTTTATTGATTATATAATATCATAAGTTTCTTGGTTTTACAATACTAATTTTTGAGATTTTCCTGCGGTTGTTTTTTCTTTCAAAAAAAACCGATAAAAAAACCTTCGGTTGCCCGAAGGTTTTTGATTGTTTTGTCTTAGTCTTTTACGCCAAGCGATTTTTTGAGTTCTTTCACCGTCTTTTCCCAGACTTTCTTATTCCTTGAAATCGAGTTGTCTTTGTTTGCTGCGATTGCGTTCTGAGCGGCAATCTGATAACGTGCCTCGGTATTTTTGGATTTAAGGTCTTGGACAATGACGTCACGGAGCGTTTTATTTTTGTCGTTTTCGTCTTCTTCGCGGCCGTAGTAAACGATGTATTTAAGAGGAATAAGTTCGTCCGCTACGCCCGAAACGGTCGTGTCGTAAGGAATGTAACTTACGAACATGAAGTGAATGCCGTAGTCGGTGACGCACCAGCCGTACGAACCGAGACCGTTATTTACAAGTTCTCTGCCCTTTTTCGAAAATTCTTCGACGTAAGTTTTATCGTCTTCGTGGGGCGAGATAAGGTATCCGTTGCCGTTTCCGGTGATGGCGTTATTGCTGCTCGTATTATACATACCGGTGTCGTCGTTTACCATATAAACGTACTGCGCCGCGATTTCGCGTTTTGCCTCAAACGAAGTTGCCGCGTCGAGTTTCGCCGTGAGTTCGTTGATTACGTCCATTACGTTGTACTTCTTGATATTGCCTTCGCCATCGACCTCGTAAGGACGGGCGTTGCATTTTTCTTTCGTGCAGTACTTGTTGGAGTCCTTGTTGTCTTTTTGTGCTTTTTCGCACTCTTCGCAGACTTCGTCGGGATCGTAATCGGGATTCGACTTCATAACCTCGATTTTGTTTGCAAGTTGTGCGCGATACTTTTCGACGATTGTTTTGTCGGGTTGTCCCGCCGTGAAGTTTTTAAGTTCGGTCGATTGCTCGTTGCTGAACTTAAAGAGAATGTTGAAAACGTAGCCGTAGCCGTGTTCCGACGTCGGATGATAAACGGTGTTTGTCAGGGACGACGAGATTGCGGTTTTGTAATTCGCTTTCGTTTCGATGCTGAATTTTTCCTTGTTGAGAGAAACATATCTGTCGTATTCGCTCTTTATTGCGGCGTCGTCGGGGTTGAAATCCTTGCCGAGTTCTCTCTTATACTTCGAGATAAGCTGGGTTTCGTACGCGCTGTTAAGATAATAATCGTAGGACTTGTAGTTGTCTGCAAGTTGTTTTTTGAGTTCGTTCAACGCCTTGTCGACGTAATCGACCTTTCCTTCGACTTTGTTGAGTTCTTCCCATTCTTTTGCGGTGTACAAATCTTTTTTCGCCTTTTCAAAGAATTTGATTTCGGCGTCTTCGGGCTTTAACTCCGCATTGTAATCGACTTCCGCTTTCGCCTTGTCGGGGCGTGTGGGACGCGCGGCGATTTTGTCGGTTTTGTCGACTTTATCGTCGTCTTTCTTATCGTCTGTCGAGTCGTCGGTGGAGGAGTTTGCCTCTTTCCAGAGTTCCTCAAACACCTGCTTATACCACTTTGCCATAGATTCGTTCGCGCTCTTTACCGCTTCGTTTTTCTCAACGGCGTTCAAAAGGTCTGCAACCGCGGTGGTGTTTGCGACGCCCTGACTTTTTGCGATTTCGTCACGGACGTAAAGGATAAGCAACTTGCGCTGGGCAAGCGAATCCAATATGGATGTCGCCGCTTCGTCGACGGTGTATTTGTAATAGTAAACGTAATAGTAGGCAAGTGAGTTGAACGACTCTTTAAACTCGCCCTTCGTGACGGTGGACGTAAGCCCTGCGTATTTCACGGTGGCAAGCGATTGGTTGTAGTCGCGCTCCTCATTCTTCGTGATAACGTCGCAACCCGCAAACACGGTAATCGCGATAATCGTCACAAGTATAACTGCCAAGAATTTCTTAATATTCATCATAGACTCCTTGCGGAATTATATATAATAATAAAAACCGTACACCATATTATATAAGATTACCTTAAATTAGGCAAACGTTTTTATATATTTTCCTTTTTATCGTTTTTTTGTTTTTCTCGCGGGAAATTTCACGATTTTTGCGTGATCAGCAAAAAGTTTATCATCTTTTCGACAACCTGTTCGACCGTCAGCCCCTTTGTGTTGAACAACAGTTGCGGGGGTACGGTCGCCGTCAGCACGACGTCTTCGGTAAGTTTTGCCACGGCGGAAAGCAGGTTTTGCTCCTTAAAAACGTTCGCGTCGCGGAACACGAATGCCGCGCCTTTTTTCGTCGCGACGATTTTTTCGACGTCGTATTCGCCGGCAAGGCTTTTTAACAGTGCGATGTCGATAAGGTTTTTAAGCGGCGCGGACACAGGGCCGTATACGTCGGACAGCGCCGCGATAAGTTCGTCCCTTTCTTTCACGCTCGTAACTTCCGAAATTCGCTTGTATACCCTGATTTTGTCGCCGTCGCCCACGTAGTCTTCGGGGACGTATGCGTCGACGTCGATTTTGATAAGCACGTTGTTTTCTTTCTTTACGCCGCCGTTTTTGATTTCTTCCACGGTTTCTTTCAGAATCTTGCTGTACAGTTCATAGCCGACCTTTTCGATATGGCCGTGCTGTTCCGCGCCGAGGAAGGTTCCCGCGCCTCTTATTTCAAGGTCGCGCAGCGATATTTTGAATCCGCTGCCGAAGTCGCTGTATTCGGTAAGCGCGGTAAGGCGTTTTACGGCGTCGTCGGTCAGGACTTTGTTAAGCCGCGTCGTGAAATATGCGTGGGCAAGCGCGCCGCTTCTGCCGACTCTGCCCCTTAACTGATACAAAGTCGAAAGCCCGAATCTGTCGGCGTCGATGACGAAAAGCGTGTTCGCGTCGGGAAGGTCGATGCCGTTTTCGATAATCGTCGTTGCGATAAGCACGTCCGCTTCCCTTTGATAAAACGACGTCATTCGTTTGTCAAGTTCGCCCGCGCCCATCTGACCGTGCGCTACCATCACCCTTGCTTTGCCGTCAACGAGTTTCCTGACCTTTTCGGCAAACGCCTCGATGGTTTCGACGTAGTTGTAAAGGATAAACACCTGTCCGCCGCGGCTCACTTCGCGCATGACGGCGTCTTTTAACAGCCCGTCGCTGTATTCGACGACGTAGTTTTGCACGGGCAAACGGTTTTTCGGCGGGGTTTCCAGTAGACTTATGTCGCGGACTCCGCTCAGCGCAAGATTCAAAGTTCTCGGGATCGGCGTTGCGGTAAGCGTTAAAACGTTGACGTCCTTTTTCACCGTTTTCAGTTTTTCTTTGTGCTCCACTCCGAAACGCTGCTCTTCGTCAAGGATTAAAAGCCCGAGATCGTGGAACGCGACGTCTTTCGACAGTATGCGGTGCGTGCCGACGACGATACTTACCACGCCGTCTTCGATTTCTTTGAGCGAGCGGTCGATTTCCTTGTCCGATTGAAGCCTTGATAAAAGTACCGTCTTTATCCCGAATCCCTGCAACCTTGCGTTTAAGGTGTTGAAATGCTGTTTTGCAAGGATTGTCGTCGGGGCAAGAATCGCAACCTGCTTGTTATCCATGACCGTTTTGAACGCCGCGCGGAACGACACTTCCGTTTTGCCGTAGCCGACGTCGCCGCAGACAAGCCTGTCCATCACGCGCCCTTTTTCCATATCGTCCTTGATTTCGCGGACGGCGCGATCCTGGTCGTCGGTCAGGTCGTATTCAAAATTTTCCTCGAATTCGCGCTGCCACGGCGTATCGGGGGAATATTTATATCCTTTTTGCTTTTCGCGTTCCTGATAAAGTTTCAGCAGATCGAAGGCAAGTTTACGTATCGACGCCTTCGCTTTTTCTTTGGTTTTTTTGAATTCGTCGCCGCCGAGTTTATTGAGTTTCGGCGTTTCTCCGCCCGAAAACTTCGTCAGCATATCCATCTGGTCGATGGGCACGAAAAGTTTTCCGCCGTCGCGGTAACGAAGCACGACGTAATCGCGCGTTATCCCGTTGACGGTGATGCGGTCGGAGCCTTCGCAAACGCCGATTCCGTATTGCTCGTGAACAACGTAATCTCCCGTTTTTAACTGGATAAACCCCGTTTTTGGTTTGCTTAACTCTGTTTTCTGTCCGATTTTGCCAAAAAGTTCGTCCATTCCGAGGACAACGAGTTTTGCCTGATGATATATAAATCCGACGCGTATCGGGGCTTTTGTCGCAATGATTTTACTGCGTGAAAAATCTTCGTCGCACTCTGCGTAAATATCGTTTTCTTTGAGCGATTTCGACACGTTTTTCGCGCGGTTTTCGTCGCCGCAGCAAAGCATAACTTTGTAGCCCGTCGCATTGAAATTTTTGACGTCGGTGTAAAGCACGTTGCGGTCAAGATAATACTTTGCGGGCTGCTGCGATTTGAGCGTATATACGGCGTTTGACTCGAACACGGGATTGAGCGCGGTCAACTGCTGAAAAGCAAGCCGCTTCATCACCCTTATATACGTCAGCGCGTATGCGCGCGTCAGAATCGATTCCTTATGAATCGGCAGTACTTCGCCGCTTTCGACAAGGCTTTTTACCCTTGACGAGTGTTCTTTTTCGATAAGTTCCAACTTGTCGTACAAAAGTTTCGGCTCGTCCACGATAATCGTCGCGTCGCGCGGAAGATAATCGAAAATCACGCTTCTTTCGTCGATAAACGGCGTTATCCACACAAGGTTTCTGTCGGTCGGATTAAGTTCGAGCCTGCCGATGACGTCGTCGATTACGTCGTTTGCTCCGCCGTTCGTCGTGCGGTGTTTTTTGATTTTTCCGATGATTTTGTCGGCTTCGTCGCGGGTGATGAGTACGTCGGTTGCCGGCGACAGCGTGACGTGTCCGATTTCTTTCACGCTTTCCATCGTCTCCGGGCGGAAAAATTTTATGCTTTCGACAAGGTCGTCAAAATAACTTATCCTTATCGGGTATTCGCTTGCAAGGGGATATACGTCCAGAACGTCGCCGCGCAATGAAAACTCGCCGCGGTCGGACATGCTTTCAACGCGGGTATAACCCATCGACACAAGTTTGTTCGCGACTTTTTCGGGCGCGTACTCTTCTTCTTTCATAAGGGTAACGTGCGACGCCCTGAACGCATCGACGTTGGGATAATACTGCAAAAGCGCCTCGGCGGGGATAACCGCGATTTCCGCTTTGTTTTGTATGAGGCGCGTCAACGCCTCGATTCTTCTTCCCGTGAGTCCGACCGAGCCCGCCTTTCTGTTCAAGAGTACGTCGTCCTTGTCGGGGATAAACACGACGCGGTCGTTCACGTACGCTTTCAGACGAGTGTATGCGGTTTCGGCGGCAAGTCTATCCGGCACAATCAGCAGTTTAACGCCCGGAATTGCGCTTGTAACGTGGTTTTTTGCTCCTTGGACAAGCGAAAACGCCGTGGTGGCTTTGCCACCTCGTACTGCGTCGAGAAGGTTTTTGAAGTCGCCTTTTAAGTTTTCGAGTCTCAAAAAGTCGTACATTTCGTTTTTATTTTTTTCGTCATTCGGGCTTAAATCCGTTGACGTTTCTCATAAGTTTGTCAAAGTCGCCGTCTTTCAAAAACGACAAAAGTTCGTTTGCGACAAAGTCGGTCGAGGCGTCGACAAGCGTTTTGTTTTCGCCCTTGACTTTCGACAACACGACGTTGTAAAGGGGCACGTTGCCGTGGTCGAATCCCGTGCCGATGCGGATACGCTTGAAAGCAGTGTTGCCGTTCAAGCATTCCACGATATTCCGCATTCCGTTGTGAGTACCCGCGCTTCCCGCGTTCCTTGCGCGGATCGTGCCGATTGCGATGTCGATATCGTCGTAAATCACGATTATGCCGTCCGCCGTTTCCTTATATTTCCCCATAAG
>OHOO01000081.1_pt1 | contig 40661 bp, 37 predicted proteins | sample 1569891 | NCBI WGS metagenome assembly OHOO01 (sample SAMEA3879600, study PRJEB24766) | human gut metagenome | biome: human-associated habitat; feature: feces | place: USA | collected 1985/1987
AAGCGTTGAAATATCGGCGTTTTGGCAACGTTCGTATTATTATCTGTTGGCATAAAAAATCCCCCCGCGGTTTTTCGGGGGGACTTTTAATAAATAACCTTATTTGATAATAGGTGCGTCCCAATGCGGATCGGGAGCGAATCCCATAAGTTTCGCAACGGTTGCCGCAACGTTGGACAATCCGAATTTGCCGTCTGCGATTTCGACGTCGGCGTTGAAAATTATGAACGGAACGGGATTCAGGCTGTGCGCCGTACGAACGGACACGACGCCTTTTTTGTTCTTTTCAAGCATTTCGTCGGCGTTGCCGTGGTCTGCCGTTACGACAAGAATCGCATTTTCCTTTTCGACGACGGGGATAAGTCTTGCAAGCGCAAGGTCAACAGCCTCCACGCCGATTATCGTCGCGTCCATATTGCCGGTGTGTCCAACCATATCGCCGTTGGGATAATTGCAACGAATGAAGCCGTACTTTTTGCTTTCGATCGCCTCGATGACCTTATCGGTGACTTCCGCCGATTTCATCCAGGGACGCTGGTCGAAAGGCACGATATCGGAAGGCACTTCTTCCCACGTTTCAAGCGTTTCGCTGAATTTTTCGCTGCGGTTGCCGTTCCAGAAATACGTGACGTGACCGTACTTTTGCGTTTCGGACACGGCGTATTCGTTGACGCCCTTGTTCACGAGATATTCGGACAAAGTATACTTAATTTTGGGCGGCTCGACAAGGAAACGTTTGGGAAGGTGCATATCGCCGTCGTACTGCAACATACCGGCATACATCACCTTTGGCATATTGCCGCGGTCGAATCCCGAAAATTCCTTATCGTCGAAAGCCATCGAAATTTCGATTGCGCGGTCGCCGCGGAAGTTGAACAGAATCACGCTGTCGTTGTCGTGCATCGCGCCGACGGGTTTCCCGTCTTTGACGACGACGAATGCGGGTAAATCCTGGTCAATGATACCGGGGGTTTCGGCGCGGAACGTTTCGATTGCGGCGGTTGCCGACTCAAATCCGCGACCTTCACCGTAAACGTGGGTATAAAAGCCGCGTTTTACCATATCCCAGTTTGCGAAATATCTGTCCATCGTAATCGTCATACGTCCGCCGCCCGACGCGATTTTTGCCGTGAAACTTTCGTCGTTCAGTTCCGCCATCGCGTTTTCAAGCATATCGACGTATTGAAGCGCGCTCGTTGCGGGAACGTCGCGCCCGTCAAGCAGGACGTGTACGAATACTTTTTTGATGCCGTCCCTTTTCGCGCCCTTGATAAGCGCGATAAGGTGGTTTATGTTGCTGTGTACGTTGCCGTCGGACAAAAGCCCCAGAAAATGCATTGCGCTGTCGTGTGCCACGCAGTTGTTTTTGAGTTCCTGCCACGCGGACGAATTGAAAATTTCGCCGCTTTCGATGGCTTCTTCCACAAGTTTTGCGCCCTGCGAATAGACCTGTCCGCAACCAAGTGCGTTGTGCCCTACTTCGCTGTTGCCCATATCCTCGTCGGAAGGAAGACCGACTGCCGTGCCGTGCGCTTTGATATAAACGTTTTTGCAGGTTGCAAGGAGTTTATCGAGAGTCGGGGTATGCGCCGCGGTAACGGCGTCGCCGAGTCCCGTCGTGGATTTGCCCACGCCGTCCATTACGACCAATACGACTTGTCTTGACATTATTTTTCCTCAAAATTTACGACGCGTGCAAAGTCTTGCGCTTTGAGCGACGCACCGCCGATAAGACCGCCGTCGATTTCGGGCATTGCCATAAGTTCGTCGACGTTTTTGGTGTTCATGCTGCCGCCGTACTGAATGCGTACTTTGTTGTCGGCGCAGTTTCTGCAATAAAGGTTCGCCATCGTGTCGCGGATAACCTTGATGGTTGCGTTCGCGTCGTCGGCGGTTGCGGTTTTGCCGGTGCCGATTGCCCATACGGGTTCGTATGCTATGACGATGTTTTCAAGTTCGGATTTGTCGATATCTTTGAAAGCCTCGGTGGTCTGACGGACAACGACTTCTTCGGTTTTGCCCGCTTCGCGCTCTTCCAGAAGTTCGCCGACGCAGATAATGGGTTTCAGCCCCTTGGAAAGTGCCGCCTTAACGCGTGCGTTGACGGTCTGATCGGTCTCGCCGAAATACTGACGGCGTTCGCTGTGTCCGATGATGACGTATTCCACGCCGAGTTCGACAAGCATATTCGCCGAAACTTCGCCCGTGAACGCGCCTTTCTCTGCCCAGTGTACGTTTTCCGCGCCGACGTGAATGTTCGTGCCTTTCGTCATTTCGACCGCCGTGGCGAGGTCGGTGTAAGGGGTGCAGATTACGACGTCGGCTTTCGCGTCTTTGACCAAAGGAATAAGTTCGGTCACGAGAGCCTTCGTCTCGGCGATAGTATTGTTCATTTTCCAGTTACCTGCGATAATAGGTTTACGCATAATAAATTCTCCTTTATAAGATTAAGTCGTTGTGATTTCAGTCTTTGTCGTTAAGGCAGGCGATGCCGGGAAGCACTTTGCCTTCAAACAGTTCAAGCGACGCGCCGCCGCCCGTTGAAATGTGCGTCATTTTGTCCGCAAAGCCAAGTTGTTGTACAGCCGCCGCGCTGTCGCCGCCGCCGATGATGGTGGTTGCGCCGGTGCCGTGAAGCGACGCAAGCGCTTCCGCAACCGCGTACGTGCCTTTTGCAAGAGTCGGGTTTTCAAAAACGCCCATAGGTCCGTTCCAGATGACCGTCTTTGCGCCTTTGATGACGTTTGCGAAAAGTTCCTGCGTTTTAACGCCGATATCGAGCCCCATTTTGTCGTCGGGAATGCTCTTGCTGTCAACGTATTCGACCGTTACGGGTGCGTCGATGGGATCGGGGAACGCCGAAACGATTGCGCTGTCGACGGGAAGATAAATTTCATTGCCGAGGATTTCCGCTTTGTCAAGCATATTTTCGCAATATTCAAGTTTTTCGTCGTCGACCAAAGACAAACCTTCTTTGCCGCCCTGCGCTTTCAGGAAGGTATAGGCCATGCCGCCGCCGATGATAAGAGCGTCGCATTTGTCAAGCAGGTTGTTGATTACGTTAAGTTTGTCGGCGATTTTCGCGCCGCCGAGTATTGCGATGAACGGGTGTACGGGATGTTCAAGGCTGTCCGCCATGACAGAAAGTTCTTTTTCGATAAGGAAACCGCAAACAGCCGTCTTTACAAAGCCGTATTCGACGATAGCGGCGGTCGACGCGTGCGAACGGTGCGCCGTACCGAAAGCGTCGTTGACGTAAACGTCCGCATATTCGGCAAGAGCCTTGCAGAAGTTTTCGTCCCTGCCTTCTTCGCCGGCGTGGAAACGCAGGTTTTCAAGAAGTACGCATTCGCCGTCCTTTAAAGCCGCGACTTTTTCTTTCGCGTCCGGGCCGATGACGTCGGTTGCAAACGTTACCTTGTTGTCAAGAAGTTCGTTCAGGCGCGCCGCAACGGGAGCAAGACTGAACTTTTTGACGTCTTTCTTCGCCTTTTCGATTGCTTCGGCGGTTGCCGCAGCGCGTTCTTCTTCGGGTAAAGCCTCGATTTTCGCCTTTTCCTTTTTATTGAGTTTGATTTTGTCGTCAAACACGTTGTGGGGTTTGCCCATGTGCGAGCAAAGCACGACTTTCGCGCCGTGTTCCATCAGATATTTAATGGTGGGAAGCGCGCCGATGATGCGGTTTTCGTCGGTGATAACGCCGTCTTTCATAGGAACGTTGAAGTCAACGCGAACGAGACATTTTTTGCCTTTTACGTCAATATCGGTGATTGTCTTTTTGTTCATAGAATATCTCCTGATTTTATTTTCGTTTTAAGCCCCAAATTTTTAAGGCAGTAATATGATAACACAATAAAAGTTTTATTGCAATTACTTATAAATACTTTATTTGATTTTCGCCGCGCGCCCGCCTTATTTGCCGTGCGCCGCGCGCCCGCTTATTTGTCGTCGTATTTCGTAAGGTGTCCTTGTTCTTGCAGCCCTTTGAAGTCGTGCTGACGGAGCGCCTCGTACAACACGATTGCAACGCTGTTCGACAGGTTCAGACTTCTTATATTCTGCCCCATCGGGATTCGTATCGCGCGGTCGTAATTGTCGTGCAGAAGTTCTTCGGGAAGACCTTTCGTTTCCTTTCCGAAAAAGATGTATGCGTCGTCCTCGAAATTCACCTCGTCATAGCGGTGTTTCGCCTTTGTCGACGCGAAATAATACTTGCCGGGATTTTTGTCGAGAAACTCCCCGAGGTTTTTGTATACGTGCAACTCGCAGTCGCTCCAATAGTCAAGCCCCGCGCGTTTTAAGTACTTGTCCGAAAGTTCGAATCCGAGCGGCTCGATAAGATGCAAAACTGTGTGCGTCGCGGCGCACGTCCTTACTATATTGCCCGTATTCTGCGGGATTTCCGGTTCAACCAAAACAATGTTCATAATGTATTTTCCTTAAAAAAATTCGTCGATAATTCTCATTAAATCGTCGCGGGTTCTGAGTTCGGAAATAGCGCGGCGGACGTCCTTTGCGTGGCGGGTGTTTTTGGCGTAAAAACACAGTTGCGCCTTCATCTGATTTATCACCGTGCGTTCGGGCAGATACTCGCCCAGAATTTCGATATGTTTCATAATCGCGGCTTTAACGTCAAATTCGTATTCTTTATCTTGCAGTTTTGCAAATATAAACGGCATTCCAAGCGCGGCACGACCAACCATTACGCCGTCGCAACCCGTCGTTTCTTTCATTCTTAAATAATCGTCGCGCTTTTCCACGTCGCCGTTTCCGACAACGGGAATACCAACGCTTTCTTTCACTTTTTTTATGACGTTCCAGTCGGCATTTCCGGAATAAAACTGTTCCCTTGTCCTTGCGTGTACGGCAACCGCCGCGCCGCCCGCTTCCTCAATTACCTTCGCGATTTCGGGCGCGGTGATTTCGTCCTTTTCAAAGCCCGCTCTGATTTTCACGGTTACGGGACGATTTGTTGCGGATACCGCCGCTTTCACCACTTTGTAAACAAGGTCGGGATTTCTTAAAAGCGCGCTGCCTTCGCCGTTTTTCACGACTTTCGCGACGGGACAACCCATATTTATGTCGATTATGTCAAAGTCTTTGAGAAGGGGGTGTTCCACCGCTTTTTTTATGTATTCGGGATCCGCGCCGAAAAGTTGCACGGCGACGGGACAATTTCCCCTTTCGCGGGTTTCCAGAAGCGCGGCGGTGTTGGGATTATTGAAGCAAAGCCCCTTTGCCGACACCATTTCCGTTACCGTAAGCCCCGCGCCGTAAACCGAGGCAAGATAACGCATGCCGGCGTCGGTATAATTCGCCATCGGCGCGAGAATCAAATCGTTTTTAAGTTGTACGTTTCCGATTTTCATTTGTAGATTTTCTTTGCCTTGTTCCAGTATTCGTCCAGGATTTCGGCGTTACCTAAATCCTTTCCGTCTTTCAATATTTCGCTTTCCATATACTTAAAGCGTTTCACGAATTTGTCGCACGCCTCTTTAAGGGCGGTTTCCGGCTCGATATGCCGCCAGCGCATCGGGTTTATCGCAGAAAACAGCAGATCGCCCGCTTCCATTACGGCGTCGTCGCCGTCCGCTTCCCGAAATTCGCGGATTTCCTCGTTGAGTTTGTCGTAAGTGCCGTCGATGTCGGGCCAGTCGAACCCGCATTTCACCGCGACTTTCTGGATTTTGTAAGCGTATAAAAGCGCAGGCAGATTTTTGGAGATTTTGTCCATCTTGTCGCCGAAACTCGTATATTCCTTTTCGACGGCTTTCGCCGCGTTCCAGTAATTCAGCGCGTCTTCGGCGTTCGTCGCTTTGTTCTGCCCAAAAATATGGGTGTGTCGGGTGATAAGTTTATGGCAAAGTCCGCTTACGACGTCGTTGAAATTATATTCGCCGTCGGCGTTTCCGATCATTGCGTGAAAAACCGCCTGCAACAATACGTCGCCCGTTTCTTCGATCATGCCGTCAAGGTCGTTTCTGTCGATTGCGTCGATAAGCTCGTACGCTTCCTCGATGAGATTTATCCTTATGCTTTCGTGCGTTTGCGCCCTGTCCCACGGACAGCCGTTTTCGGACAACAGCGTTGCCATAATTTCGATAAGGTCGTGGGAATCGTGTCGTTTTGCCGACAACAAATCATCGGGCGGAATCACCAAAGTCGTGATATACGAAAAATTCTTGCCGTGGTCGATTTCTGCAAGAGGTATGTATGTCAAATTATCTGTCTTTTTGACACTATTTATCAGATAAACGAGTTTTTCGTCGCCGTAAACGTCGGACAGTTTGATTTTTACGTCGCCCGCAAGAAGTCTGTTGTCGATTTCTCTGACGACGACGGTATGCCGCTTGTCCGGCATGAACGAAACGTCGGACACGACGTCGTACGCGCTGTAACTCATCACCGACGTGTCGGGACAAACGCCGGCAAAATCCGCCGCAAAACTCACGCCCGCGATAACTTCAATATCGTTCGTTTGTTTTTTCAGTTTTTGCACCGTGCCGTCGTCGAAACCGCCGCCGTTCACGCAAAACGCAACGTCGCCTTTCTCGTTTTCCGACAAAAGCGTTTTTATGATTTTTTCGTCAAGTTCGGAAAAATCTTCCGCCGCGTCGTATGCGTCGTCGAAAGATTTTGCGGATATTCCGTTTTTTTCAAAAAAATCGTACGTCGGCGTTTTTGCCGTTTTGACGTAAATGTTTTTTGCCTTTTTCAGAAACTTTTCGGCGCGGAAACTCAAATCGTCCTTATAAAGCCCGAGTCCAATTACGGTAATCATTCAACTCTCCCAGAATCGTAGTTTTTGCGATAATTTGTAATACGCCTTTGAAAACGGCACGCCCGAAAGTTCGTCCCCGTCAAAGACGCCTGAAAACGCCGCCGCGACAACGTACGCAAACGACGCGACGACAAAACCTGTCGCAAGCGACAAAATCGGATTTTTGATATAAATATCAAAAGCCCACGCAAGTAAAAACATTATAACATTTATTGCCGCGATTGTACTAACGTTTTTCACGAGTTTAAGATTTTTTCCCGAGAGAATATAAAAATCGCGCGCGTTTAAGATTACGCCGACCGCCGAAAACGCAATCATACCGTATCCCGCGCCGTACACGTTGAAGTATTGAAGGCATATCGCCGTAACCGCAATTTTCAGCGCGACCGAAAAGGAATTGTTGACGATGATTTTTTTTGTTTTGTCAATCGCCATTATCATACTTGCGTAAATTTCACGAAGCGCGCCCATCGGCACGGTGAACGAAATAATCCTTAAAAGCCGCACCGCCGTTTGTGTTTCCGCGCGATTAAGACGCGGATATAAAACCGCAATGATTTTGTCGGAAAACGCAAACATCATAACCGCGGCAAACGTCGAAATCAAAAAAGCGAGTTTCACGGCGGTCGCTCCTTTTTTCCTGATTTCGTCGATGTCCCGTTTTGCCGTCGCCGACGCGATAACCGGCACGATCGCAACCGACAACGCAACGCTTAAAACGACGGGCATATTCACGACGCTCATTACCGTGCCCGAATACAAACCGTACTTCGCCGTCGCAAGAGAAATCGACTCTCCCGACGCTTTTAATATGTTTACGATTAAAATTCCGTCGATAAACTGCGAAAACGGTATGATAAAGCCGGCAATCGCAAAAACGACAGACGTTTTCAAAATGGCGTTTCGCACGTCTTTGTCGCAACTTTCCACCGCGTTGATTTTGTAAATCTTCCCGCGCGAAAAATAGGTTATCACAATATAAATAAGCGCGACAAATTCGCTTATCATCACTCCTGACAGTGCGCCGATTACGCCGTAAATCACGCCGTACTTTGACAGAATTTTTGCAAGAGTCAGCCCGAACGCAAGTTTGAAAACCTGTTCAAAAAGCCCCGATACCGCCGTCGGAATCACGTCGTTGTTCCCCTGAAACCAGCCGCGGAACATCGACAACGCACCGACGAAAACAACCGCCGGTGCAATAACGTAATATCCGCTTTTCACGCCTTCGTTTCCTTGAATTCTTGCCACGAATCCCGACAAAACGCACAGGAGAGCGGCAAGCACGACCGAAGTCCCGACAACGCTTAAAAGCGCGTTTTTAAGAACTATCCTGCTGTCCTTTTTCAACGCGTTATTCTCGCTCGTGAGCCTTGACACAGCAACGGGGATTCCGCCCGTAGTCAGCGCAAGTATCAGCGCGTAAATGGAAAACACAAGCTGATACATTCCCATTCCTTCCGCGCCGAGCACAGACGTGAGCGGCACGCGATACAGCGCGCTTATTACCTTTGCAATTATGGAAAACACCGAAAGTAGCGCGGCGTTCCCCGCCATAGTACGCCTTTTCATTGCAGTGAATTTGCCAAGATTTTTGCCGAAAACTCGGCAAGTTTGGTTTTTTCGGCGACGTTTTTTTCGGATTTAGACAGCAAAATAACGCCGCCCGTAACGTCGCCCGCGACGACGACAGGCGCGAATATCTGCATTTTATATTCGTTCGTATCATCGCCCGTTATCGCATATCCGTCGGGCAAAAACACCGTGCGAGTCATCCTTTTCTGAAAAATATCCGCGACTTTTTGCAACAAGAGTTTGTCCGAATAAAATGTCTTGTCAAAACCCGCCGCCGCGACGATTTTGTCAAGGTCGGTCACAAGCGACGTGTCCCCCGTCGACGAAAACAAACTTTCCGCAATCTCTTCCGAAAACTTTTGTATTCCCTTTACGCACGAGTATTTTTTCAGGATAAGGCTGTTTTCGTCAACGAATATTTCCATTTCTTCGCCCTCGCGAAGGCGCATCGTACGGCGGATTTCTTTCGGGATAACCACGCGTCCCAACTCGTCGATTCTTCTTGTGATTCCTGTGTATTGCATAAAAAAACCTCCCGCAGTAGTATCCGCAGGAGGAAAGTAATTATGCAACGATTATTGTTGTTCGTTGATCTTGTAAGACAGCACGAACAGACTGTCGCTCATATTGATGTTTTCGCACACGACGCCTTCCGCGACGTTCGACAAATCGACGGGGGCGAAATTCCAGAATTTATTCACGCCGAGCCGCACAAGGTTTTCGGCAACTTCGCGCGCGTATTCCTTTTGCACGCAAATCGCCGCGATGTCGACGGGGTGCGTGTTTATGTATTCCGCAAGTTTATTGACGTTCAGGACTTCGACGCCGGCGGGCACTTTCTGAATGACCGTCGGATCGACGTCGAACATTGCACGGACGTAAAAACCGTCGTCTGAAAACCCGACGTATCTTGCAAGCGCTTTTCCGATGTTGCCGCAACCGATAATAATAATGTTGTGCTGCTGATCGAGCCCGAGAATCGACGCGATTTCACTACGGAGTTTCCCCACGCTGTACCCGTAGCCCTGCTGACCGAATTCGCCGAAATTTGAAAAATCCTGTCTGACCTGTGACGCCGTAACGCACAGGTTTTTCGCAAGTTCCGAACTGGAAACGCGCTTTACGCCGTCGTGTTCAAGCTGTTTAACGTATCTGTAATATCGCGGAAGACGTTTAATGACCGCTTCCGATATGCCTTGTTTTTTTGCCATACTCCAATTCCTTTACGGATAATTTTAATTACTAAGTATTGATATGTCAAGAAATTTTTTTCTCACCGAAAAACTGCTTGTATCAATCTATTATTATAACTCCACGCGGGTGCGAAGCGCGGTGGATAAGGTCATTTCGTCGGCGTACTCGATAACGCTGCCTTCGGGAAGACCGCGGGCGATGCGCGTAACCTTTATCCCCAGCGGCTTTATAAGTCGCGCGATATACAATGCGGTTGCCTCGCCTTCGACGTCGGGATTGGTCGCAACGATGACTTCTTTCACGCCGTCAAGCCTTTTCAGCAGCCCTTTTATGTCGATATCGTCGGGGCCGACGTGCTCGATGGGGCTGATTACGCCGTGCAAAACGTGATAAACGCCCTTAAAAGACTTTACCTTTTCAAAAGCCTGAATATCTTTCGGCTCTTTCACGACGCAGATAACCGACTTGTCGCGCGTACGACAAATTTCGCAAACGTCGTCGGCGTCGTCGGTATAGTTGCCGCAAATTTTACAGAATTTCACCTTTTGTTTGACGTCTCGCAAGGCGTTGATAAGGTCGTCGACTTCGCTGTCGCTGCGCTTTAATATGGAATAAGCGTACCTTGCCGCCGTCTTTTCGCCCACTCCCTCGAACTTCGTGAATTCCGCAATAAGTTTTGCAAGAGGCTCGATATAAGGCATCAGAACAAACCGCCCATACCGCCTGCAAGCGGTCCCATAAGTTCTTCCTGCAACTCGTCAACCTTTTTGACGGCGTCGTTGAAGGACGCGACGATAAGGTCTTCCAGCATTTCGATATCGCTGGGGTCAACCGCTTCGGGCTTGATTTTGACGGCGGTGACTTCCTTGTCGCCCGTCATCGTGATTTCAACCATGCCGCCCGCCGCCGAGCCGGTTACTTCGGAATTTTTAAGTTCTTCCTGAGCGCGCTGCATATCGGCTTGCATTTTTTGCGCCTGTTTCAAAATTTGTTGCATATTTCCGCCGCCGAATCCGCCGCCGGGAAAACCGCCTTTGCCCATAAAAAATACCTCCGGTTATTTCGTGATTTTGAAATCGTCCCCGAAAAGCGTTTTCAGCCTTTTCAGGACGTCTTCCGACGTGTCGTCGTCGGTGACCTTTACGGTCAGTTTATACGGCTTGCCCGAAAGCGCGCCGAGTTTTGATTCAATAAGTTTAAGGTTGTCGGGGATACTCACGACGGACGCGTCCGCCTTCGTTTTGAAAGACACCTTGAAAAAGTTTCCGTTTTCTTCCACCCCGACGTATTTATTCATCGCAATCCCCAGCGCCATGCACCTTTCCTTCCCCACGATTTCCGTGCGGCAGGCGTCCCAAAGCGCGTCGGGATTATCTGTTTTCAGCTCATTTTTTTTTTGAAACGCGGTGTTTACCGCGCCTTGCGAAACTGCCGATTCCAGTTTTTTCAAGCGTTTTTCGATTTCCGCCTCGCCGTTTTCAAGCGCAGCCCTTACGACCGTCGCCTCAAACATAATGCGGGGCTGGGTGCTGTATCTTAACTCGCCGGAAAGACCGTTGAACAAATCGAGCGCGTTCAGAAGGTCGACGTTGCCGGACGATTCCGAAATCGCCGCCAGCTTTTCGTAAATATCTTTCGGGAGTTTCAAGGCGGACTCGGCATTTTTACAGTTTTTCACGTAAATGACGTTCCTTATCGTCGTTGCGACGTCCTTATTGAGAACGGCGATGTTTTTGCCGAAATTCGACAAATTATCGACGATAGACAATGCACGCGCGACTTCGTGCGAAAGCACCGCCTGCACAAGGTCCAGAACGATATGAGGATCGGACGCGCCGAGAACTTCCAGAACGTCGTCGTAAGTTATCGTGTCGCCCGAATACGACGCGCACATATCCGCAATCGAAAGACTGTCGCGCACGCTGCCCTCGGCAGAAGTTGCGATAAGGTTTATCGCTTCTTCCGAATACTTTTTGCCGATGTCGTCGAAAATGCGTTTCAGGTTGTCCGAAATATCTTTCACCGAAAGCAATTTGAAGTCAAAGCGCATGCACCTTGACAAAATCGTCTGCGGCAGTTTGTGGACGTCGGTCGTCGCAAGAATGAACACGGCGTGTGACGGCGGCTCTTCCAGCGTTTTCAGAAGTGCGTTGAACGCGCTTGTCGAAAGCATGTGAACTTCGTCGATGATATAAACTTTGTACTTTCCGATGACGGGCGGATACTTGACCTTTTCGCGAAGGTCGCGGATTTCGTCCACCGTGCTGTTGGACGCGGCGTCGATTTCCAGAATATCCATATTGCCGGGCTTTTGAAGTTCGACACAAGCCGAGCATTTCCCGCACGGATTGCCGTTTACGGGGTTTTCGCAGTTAATCGCGCGCGCAAAAATTCTCGCGACGGTGGTTTTTCCCGTGCCGCGAGTCCCCGTGAAAAGGTATGCGTGCGAAATGTTGTCCGTTTTAATCTGATTGACAAGCGTCCTTACGATATGTCCCTGCCCGATGACCTCGTCGAAAGAAGTCGGACGGTATCTTCTGTACAAAGAAATGTGTGCCATTTGTTCACCTTTACATTAGTGAAATATAGTATATACTAAAACATAGGATTTTGCAACCGTTTACAACTCCGTCGCCAAATTTTTGTAGCCGCATACGACGCTCATTGTCGCAAACCTTAACGCCGCGGAAAGCGTCGCGCCCGAAAAATCTGACTTCGCAACATTTCCTATAACAGCCGCGGCAGCCTTGATTTCCGCCTTGATTTTAATGTATTCGGGCATATTTTCGGATTTTGTAATTTTGTCAAAATCGGCATTTAATTTATTGATTTCATTCAATAAACCTTTTAATCTGTTTTTTACTTCCGTTTCGCCGATATTTCCTTTTTCAAACGAAGTCGTGATTTCGTAAAGGCGGGAAAACGCCGTATCCGAGTATTTCAACGCGCTTTTTACGACGTCTTTTTTTCCGTTGTCGCACCAGGAAAGCGCGGGCGGTCTGACGCAGATTTCATAGATGCAGGAACTGCTCCCCGCCATTCTTTTTCGGACTTTTTCCGCGTCGTCGCGGCTTTTGTAACACGCAAGCGCGAGATAGTATTTTTCATCGTAAATTATATATCCCGCCCCGCCCGACGTGCGCGCTTCGTCGGCGGAAATTCTTGCAAGGCTTTCGTCCGAAAACACGTCGGAGCACACGACGTAATACATTTCGCAGTCGTTGTTTTTGTTCTTTTGAAAGAAATTCATCACGCTTCCCTTTCCCGAAAGGGTTGCGAGAGCGAACGTAAGCGAGAAACACAAAAGTATCGTGCAAACGACGAAAACCGCCTGTTTGTCGGCTTTTACGACGCGCCTTTTTTCGGGTTTCTGCGGTTTCGTTTTCTTTCTTTTTTCGGGTTTTTTGTGCCGCCCGTCTTCCTTCCAAATATACGATTTATACTTATAATCGTCATAATTTACGTTGTCGATTTTTTCCATAAAAAAACACCCTTATAATTAAGGGTATTCTTTATATCCTGAAAATTGACTTATTATTCTTCGTATCTTTCGACAAGAATGTCGGCTTCGCTCAGGATTTTCATTGCGAATTCATCCGGGTATCCTTCGCGATAAACGATACGTTTTATGCCGCTGTTGACGATGATTTTGGCGCAGATACTGCACGGCTGGTGCGTACAATAAAGGGTTGCACCCTCAAGGGAAATACCGAGTTTCGCCGCCTGACAGATGGCATTCTGCTCCGCATGAACGGCGTAGCAAAGTTCCGCGCGGGTGCCCGACGGGATTTTCATGATATCCCTCATACATTCGCCCTTTTCGACACAACTTCTGATGCCTTCGGGCGCGCCGTTGTAGCCGGTTGTGAGGATTCTTTTGTTTTTTGTGATGACCGCGCCGACCTGACGCCCGGTTCTATAACAACTTGACCACGTCGAAACGACGTTTGCCATTTCCATAAATCTTTTATCCCATTTGTCCATCATAGCGACCTCGAAAGAAAATAAATATATGATAATAATAACACTTTTTCAGCCCGTTGTAAACAAATTCGCGCGCATACGTGCGCGCCCGTGTTTTACATAGTAACGCGCGACTTTACGACGTTTTTGAAAATGCGCGTTTTTTAGCGGTATTTTTTAATTTTTTCTGTCATAATACTATTGACATCGCGATATATTGCGTGTATAATTACCATTGAATTAGCAATCAAGGCGTTTGAGTGCTAATTTCAAAATCAATTTTCAACAATTATTTTCGGAGGTAAATATGACAATAAAACCTTTGTTTGACAAAGTTGTCGTTAAATCAATCGAAGCGGAAGAAAAGACCGCAAGCGGCATCCTTCTTCCCGGCACAGCACAAGAAAAACCCCAGATGGCAGAAGTCGTGGCGGTCGGTCCCGGCGGACTTATCGACGGCAAAGAAGTCACGATGCAAGTCAAGGTAGGCGATAAAGTTTTGTACAGCAAATACGCAGGAAGCGAGTTCAAGCTTGACGGCAAAGAAGTTATCATCCTTCGCCAAAGCGACATTCTCGCAATCGTGAACGAATAAGGAGGCTTTTATATGAGCAAACAATTCAAATACGGCGAAGAAGCGCGCCGCTCCCTTGAAAAGGGCGTGGACACTCTTGCCGACGCAGTTAAAATCACTTTGGGGCCGAAAGGCAGAAACGTCGTTCTTGACAAAAAGTTCGGCGCACCCCTCATCACAAACGACGGCGTAACCATCGCCAAGGAAATCGAACTTGAAGACGCTTTTGAAAATATGGGCGCGCAACTTGTGAAAGAAGTGTCCGTAAAAACCAACGACGTCGCGGGCGACGGCACCACAACGGCTGCCCTTCTCGCACAGACAATCATCCGCGAAGGTATGAAAAACATCGCCGCCGGCGCAAACCCGATGGTGCTGAAAAAAGGTATCGCGAAAGCAACCGAATATACCGTCGAAGAACTCAAAAAAATCAGCAAACCCATTGAAAGCAAAACCGCTATCGCGCAGGTCGCGAGCGTGTCGGCAGGCGACGAAGAAATCGGCACTCTGCTTTCCGACGCTTTTGAAAAGGTCGGCAAAGACGGCGTTATCACCATCGACGAAAGCAAAACCATGAAGACGGAACTCAGCGTCGTCGAAGGCATGCAGTTCGACCGCGGTTACGCTTCCCCCTATATGATGACCAACCCCGACAAAATGGACGCCGTCCTTGAAGATCCGCTTATCCTTATCACCGATAAGAAAATCAGCGTATTCCAGGATTTGCTGCCCGTTCTCGAACAGGTTGTAAAATCAGGCCGCGGCTTGTTCATCATCGCCGAAGAAGTCGAAGGCGAGGCTCTTACCGCCCTTGTCCTGAACAAACTCAAAGGCGCAATCAAGTGCGTTGCGGTCAAAGCCCCCGGTTACGGCGACAGACGCAAAGCAATGCTTGAAGATATCGCAATTCTGACAGGCGCAACCGTCATTTCGTCCGATCTCGGCTACGAAATCAAGGACGCAACCCTCGATATGCTGGGCAGCGCGAAAATGGTTCAGGTCGACAAAGACAACACCACTATCGTTGACGGCGCAGGCGATCCCGCTCTCATCAAACAACGCGTTGCGGCAATCCAGCACCAGATTGCGGAAAGCACCAGCGACTACGACAAAGAAAAACTTCAAGAACGCCTTGCAAAACTTTCGGGCGGCGTAGCAGTCGTCAGAGTCGGCGCGGCAACCGAAGTCGAAATGAAAGAAAGAAAACTCCGCATCGAAGATGCTCTTGCTGCAACCCGCGCGGCTGTCGAAGAAGGTATCGTCCCCGGCGGCGGCATTGCCCTTCTGTCCATCAGCGACAAAGTTACCGCATACGCAAATACTTTCAGCGGCGACGAAAAAACGGGCGCGCTCATCATCGCGAAAGCCCTTACCGCCCCCATTAAACAAATCGCGGAAAACGCAGGTGTTGACGGCGGCGTTATCGTAGATAACGTGTTGCGCGCAAAGAAAGCGAACTTCGGTTACGACGCTCTTAAAAACGAGTTCTGCGATATGGTCGAAAAAGGTATTCTCGATCCGACCAAAGTCACGCGCTCGGCACTTCAAAACGCAGCAAGCGTATCGTCTACGTTGCTCACCACCGAGGTCATCGTTGCCGACAAGCCCGAACCGGCTCCGGCGATGCCGCAAGCTCCGATGGGCGGCGATATGTACTAAGTCGCTTCGCTCTCAAAACGGCAAATGAAAAGATTGCCGTTTTGGAAAACGGGACAAACAACAGTCAAAGGCATCTTGAAGAAGATGCCTTTTTTGTGCCGTTTTTCCCATAAAGGAAACCTGCGCTCCGCTAATCCTTATTCCCTTTTCACTTGTTTTGAAAACGCGGTTTCCAAAACAAGAACAGCGGATAAATAATAAAATCCTCGATTAAAAAAACCGATTGCGTTTGCAATCGGTAATTTTTTTTCAAGATAAGGACGATAATAGAATAGACAGTTATTTTGTATCGCCCTTACCCTATTGTCTATCCTGAATTTGTCGGCTTACAATGTCCTGATTGCGCGCCATATCCGTTCACACCACCCTCGCCGGACAAATTATACTAATATTATGTGCGGTTATTACCCACACGTCAAGTAAAATGTCGGTAAAAACCACATAATATTTTTATGAACAAATTTTCGGAACGAATTAAAGAATTGCGAATTGAAAAGGGTATGCGCCAATGTGACCTTGCAAATTTGGTCGGCATTTCACGCGCGTCCGTTGCCGACTGGGAAACCGGCAGGCACGAACCGCCGCTTGATACTATTATTTCACTATGCAAAATTTTTGACGTTTCAGCGGATTATCTTTTGGGTATTACAGATTAAAAAACCGATTGCGTTTGCAATCGGTTTTTTGGTTTCGTTTGGTTTTTCAATTGTGTTTTAAGCGGTTTGTTGTTCGGAATCCGCGTCGATATGCGGCTGGCGTTTCGATTTTACGTGGCGCACCAGGAAACACAGCCCGAACGCCCCTGCGACAATCGCGACGCAAGCAACGATTGCGACGATAAGTTTCCACGGGAATTCGTCGCCGCCTTTTACCCTTTCCCACATACTGACGACCGCGTCGTTTTGCGCGCCGAAATCCTGCATTACGCCGAGAGTACCTTCCGATTTCTTAAAGTCAGGGTATCTTCTATGGTCGCCGAAGAACTCGGTAAGGTCGTACTTAACGCCGTCGATTTCCTTGATAATGCAGTCGCCGTCGGGATAATTTTCGGCAATTTCGTCGTCGGAAATTTCCCAAACGTACTCGTTTTCGAGAAGGCAGTTGACGGCTTCGATTGTGAATTCGTCTTCGCCCGCAATATATTTATCGGGATCGAAGGAGCAGGTATAGCCGATTTCCATCATATTACGCATCGCGACGTCGGGACGGCACATAAAGTTGATAAATTCCTTTGCCGCCGGGACGTTTTGCGCGGTTTTCGGGATTGCCCAGCCGTCGAACCATACGTTGCCGAACTCTTTTTCTTCGCCGTCGATTTCAATTGTCGGGACGAAGTAGTCCAGAAGGTAATTCGTTTCTTCGCCGGTTGCAAGGTTTTTGAAGGTTTTGTCGGGGTTGTAGCTTTCCTCGATTGCGTACATTGCATCGCCCGACCAGGCAAGGTCGACGTATGCGATTTTGTTGATCATATCGTCCTTGCCGAAGTCGACTTCGTAGCCTTTGATATGCTTTCTTTGTTCCAGAAGCACGGTTTCACACATTTTCAAAAGCGTGTTGTCGACGGTGTTGATAAGTTGTTCGATTGAAAGCGTGGCGTACGGGGTTCCGTCGAGTTTTCCTTCTTCTTTGAGATAACAAACGGTTGCGGCATAGACGTCGCGGACGCTGTCTTTCACAAGGATTTTCCCTTCAAGTTCCGGGTTGTTCGCTTTGTTCCAAAGGATACCCCAGCCGGCTTCGAGGTCTTCTTTCCTGACCTTTTCGACGTTGTACATTATGCCGAGCGTACCCCACATATACGGCACGAAATATCCGTTCATTTCCGCGCCGAAAATCGACTCTACCCTGTCGCGGATTGCAGGATACACGTTACTTATGAATTCGTAGTCGCCGTCCGACATATTGAGCGGTTGCAAAAGGTTTTTCTCTTTCAGTTTCTGAATGGAGTATTCGCTGGGGCAAACGAGATCGATCTGGCTGTCGCCCTTGGTAACTTCGGTCATCATTGTTTCGTTTGTGTCGAAAGTGCTGTAAACGACCTCGATTTCCTTGCCGGTTTTTTGCTTGTAATACTCTTCAAAAAGCGTGATATTGGCGGGATCGATATAGTCCGCCCAGTTATATACGACAAGTTTTTCTTTTTTCCTGTCAAGGTTCACGACGACGATGCCTGCAATCGTACCGCCGACGATAACCGCGATAATAACCGACACGATAAGGATTTTAATTGCTTTCTTGTTCATGCTTTAACCTCCTTTTTCTTGTCGGCTTTGGCTTTTTTGACCTTAACGACGTTGACGACGAGAATGGTCGTAAGCACCACGATAAAGATAATGCTGAATATCGCAAACCAGAACGGCGAAAGCCCCTGTACCCTTGCGTCGGCGTAGATGTACGTCGAAAGAGTGTTGATGCCCGTTGCCGCGCCTTTGTTGATTTGCGTGATGATGAAGTCGTCCATCGACAGCGTGAACGCCATCATAAATCCCGACATAATGCTGGGCGCAAGTATGGGCAGAATGACTTTTACCATCGCTTTGAACGGGTTTGCGCCAAGGTCGAGAGCGGCTTCGTAAACGTTGTTGTCCATCGTTTGAAGTTTCGGCAAAACCGACAGAATGACGTACGGCGTGCAGAAACTGATGTGTCCGATGATAAGGCGGAAATATCCCGCCGGGAACGAGAACGTTACGAAGAATATCATAAGCGACACCGCCATAACGATTTCGCTGTTGATGATGGGCAGTTGGTTGACGTTTTCCACAACCTTTCTCGCACGCGGTTTCAAACAATAAATGCCGATTGCCGAAAACGTGCCGATAAGCGTCGATACAACGCTCGATACGACGGCGATAATCAGCGTGTTTTTAAGCGCGGCAAGCAGTTCGGGCGTTTTGTCGGACGCGAATATCGACTTGTACGACTCGAAACTGAACCCGTTGTCAAAAGAGAAAATCGACGTGTTGAAAAACGAAAACACGATAATCAGCACTATCGGCGCGTACAGCAGCGCGAGAAGTAAATAAAGATATGCTTTTGCAAAAAATTTCTTTACCATAAGTTTCTTCCTCCCGTCGCAGACGTTTTTGAAAACCTGTTCATTATAAAGTTGGAAACAAGCACGAGAATTATCATTACAAGGCTCATGACGCTGCCGACGCCGTACAAGCCCTGATCAAACTTCATCTGAATGCTGTCGCCGAACAAGAATACCGTGCTGTCCGACAAAAGCTGGCTTATCGCGAACGTCGAAATCGTGGGAATGAACACCATCGTGATTCCGCTTAAAATCCCCGGCACCGACAACGGCAATATCGTTTTTGCGAAAACCTGGAACTTGTCTGCCCCGAGGTCTTCCGCCGCCTCGATATAGTTTTTATCAATGCTCGAAAGCACCGTGTGCAAAGGAAGTATCATAAACGGCAGGTAGTTGTACACCATACCGAACACGACCGTTCCCATCCCGAGCGGAATGTTCATCGACACGAAAATCGCTTTCGTTGCAAGCGTCCTTATCAGGAAGTTTACCCACATGGGCAGGATAAACAGCAATACGAAAATCTTGCTTGCGCTGTATTTCGCAAGGAAGTACGCCGCGGGATATCCCAGAACTATGCAGATAATCGTCGTCAGAAGTCCGACGAGAATGGAGTTTCCAAGCACCACCAGACTTGACTTTTCGGTGAAGAAAATCGCAAAGTTTTTGAAACTGAATTTCCCGTCGTAAATAAACGCGTTGGCAAGAATCAGCACAAGCGGCGTAACGACGAAAACCAGCAAAAACAGCATATACGGATAAGCAAAGGCTTTTCGCGTAAATCTGAAATTTTTAATTTTCTCTTTCATTAAATTGCCTCCACCTTAATGTCTTCGGGTTTAATATTGATACCTACGCGGTCGCCTTTGAGCCATTCGTCCTGAGTGTCGACAAAGAAGTCATAGTCGAAATCGGTGCGTAAAATGACCTGATAGTAACTGCCCTTGTAAATGCTCGACACGACGTCCGCGCTGACCGTTCCGTCGGCTTCGTCGTCGGTAACGTCGACTTTATCAAACGGAATCGACACTTTAACTTTCGTTCCTGCGGGCAAGTCGCTTTTCGTTTCAAAGTCGGCTTCGCAAATTTTCACAATGCCGTTGTCGCCCATTTCGGTTTCGTACTCGTTGATAATGCGCGCTTTGTGCATGATGTGTATTTCTTCTTTCGGAATGAAGATACCGATTTCTTCGCCGACGGCGCACTCGGTATTTTCAACGATCTGCAATTCGTTTCCGTCGCTTTCGCAAAGGATTTCGTAGTGGTCGCCCTTGAACACGCAGGACGTTACTTTTGCGGTGAGTTGTCCCTTTTCGACGTTTTTGCCCTTCGTGATATAAATGTCTTCGGGGCGCACGATGATATCGACGGGTTCGTTGGGTTTGAAGCCTTTGTCGACGCACTCGAACTCGGTGCCGAAGAAACTGCATTTATAGTCGTCAATCATAATGCCCGACATGATGTTGCTTTCGCCGATAAAGTCGGCGACGAATGCGTTTGCGGGCTCGTCGTAAATCTTTTTGGGGGTGCCGATTTGTTGCACTTCGCCGTCGCGCATAACGATGATTTTGTCGCTCATGGTGAGCGCTTCTTCTTGATCGTGCGTGACGTAAACGAACGTGATTCCAAGGCGTTTATGCATATCCATCAGTTCGATCTGCATATCCTTTCTCATTTTAAGGTCAAGCGCGCCCAGAGGCTCGTCAAGAAGCAGCAACTTCGGTTCGTTGACGATTGCCCTTGCGATTGCGACGCGCTGTTGCTGTCCGCCCGAAAGGCTGTTCACGTCGCGGTGACCGTAGTCTTCAAGGTCAACCATTTTGAGCGCGTGATTGACTTTTTCGGCGATTTCGGCTTTCGTATATTTTCTCATATTGTCGAAAGTCCTGCCCTTTCTGTCGGTGTACGTCGTGCCGTCGGGAATGGTTTTGAGTTTCAGACCGAACGCAATGTTGTTGAACACGTTAAGGTGCGGGAACAACGCGTATTTCTGGAAAACCGTGTTTACGGCGCGCTTATGCGGCGGCAGATTGGAAATATCTTCGCCGTCGAACAAGATTTGACCGCTGGTCGGTTTTTCAAAGCCGGCAATCATACGAAGCGTCGTCGTCTTGCCACAGCCCGAAGGTCCTAAAATTGTCACGAATTCGCCGCGTTTTATCGCGATGCTTTCGTTTTTGACGACTGCTTTGCCGTCGTATTCCTTGGATACGTTTTTGATTTCGATAATGTTTGCAGATGACATATACTCTCCTTAAAACGTGGGCGGGCTTGACACCCAGATGATTTTAGCCGTTGTATTTTTTGTATTTTTAATATAATGTACTTTGTTGCTTACAAAATAAAAACTGTTGCGTTTTTTGCACTTATAGACGTTGTTGCCGATGACGATTTCGATTTCGCCGTCAAGGACGTATCCGAATTCTTCGCCCTCGTGCGGCATGTCTTTCTGAAGCGTCGTATTCGGCTCGATTTCGATATAAACAGGCTCCATCTCGTTCTTCTGACTGTTGGGCACAAGCCATACGATTTTTTGCCCGTCGCCTTCCTTTTCAAAAAAGTCGTCGCTCGTGAACACGACTTGTTCGGGTTCGTCTTCGCTGAAAAAGGTTTTCAGATCGCTTCCGAGTGCCACCATAAGGTCGTTCAGGGTGGAAATTGTCGGCATGGTCAGGTCGTTTTCAAGTTGGCTTATGTAGCCTTTCGTGAGTTCGCACCTGTCGGCAAGTTCCTCCTGCGTCAATCCGCAACGAAGCCGCAGATTTTTCAGTTTGGTTCCGATTTCCATATAACCTCCTGTTTCCGCGCCGTTTGTTTAGTATTTCTAAACCTAAAAATTAGAGAGTTTTGTAATTTTAAGAAAAAAGTTTACAATTACTAAACCATACGACTGAATATGATTATATGAAAATAGCGTATATTTGTCAACGAAATATACGCATTTTGTCGCAATTTGTAAAAAGATATTTTTGACGATCGTATCCCGCGCAAAAAACCGCAAAAAAAGAATATATCAAAGATATATTCTTCCGCCTCAGATTTCGTATAAAAAAACGCACGGTTTTCACCGTGCGTAATTTCGTTTTTTCTTATTCGATGACCTGCGATACGACTGCAAAGCGTTTCACCGATTCCGCGCTGCTTTCGGCTTGTTTCTTATTGTCGTAAGTTTCGCCGACGTAAATGCTGTTGCGGTTTTTAATAATGAACTTATATCTGTTGTTTTTGTCCTTATCCACACGCACGGTCGTTGCTGCGTCCTGCATATTTTTCTTGAAGGTTTCGATGCCTTCCAGGCACGATTTCTTCGACGCATATTCGCGGCTTTCGTAAAGGAGCTGACCGTTGTTTGCATAAAGATAGAATTGATAAAGATCGCCGTAAACGCAATCTACGCGATATTTTCCGACAACGCCTTTTGCTGCGGTTTCTGCGGGGGCGACTTCCTTAACTGCCGCTTTCTTTGCGGGCTCTTTCGTTGCAACTTTTTTTGCAGGTTCTTTCGCCGCGGCTTTCTTGGGTGCGGACTCTTTTGTTGCTGCTTTTTTTACTTCTTTTGCCATATTGATATAACCCCTTTTATTATTTTATATTAAAAATTTATTCGCTGATTTCGGAAACCTGTGCAAAGCGTTTCACGGATTCCGCGCTGCGTTCCGCCGCTTTTGCGGTCGAGTACGTTTCGCCGATGTAAATGCTGTTGCCCTTCTTGAAGATGTACTTGTAGCCGCCGTTCTTATCGACGTCGATGCGGTACTCGCAGTCTGCGACGTTCTTCTTAAAGGTCGCGATGCCGCCCTTGCAGGAGTTCAAACTTGCGTATTCACGGCTTTCGTACAGAAGTTGCCCGTTGTTTGCGTAAAGATGGAACTGATACGCATAGCCGGTATCTTCGATCGTATATTTGCCGACGACCTTGGGTTTATCGGCTTCGTCGTTTTCCTCGACGGGTTCTTCAACCTTTGCCGCCGCCTTTTTCTTTGCGGGGGCTTTCTTTGCGGGTGCGGCTTCTTCCGTAACTTCCGCCTTCTTTTTCGTCGCTTTTTTCTTTGCGGGAGCGGGTTCTTCCGCGGCGACTTCGGGTTCTTCCGTCTTTTCTTCTTTCTGCGCTTTTTTGGGTTTCAGATTTATTTTTGCTTTGCCCCAGCTGTCGTCAACGAAGTTGTCGTTGTTTTCCGGCTCGATATAGTGCTTTTCCTCGACGGGCGCGGGTTCTTCCGGCTGAACGTATGCGGGAACGGGCGCGGGCGCGACGGGTTTTTCTTCTTCCACGGGGGCATAAACTTTGTCTTCCGCGATAAACTTCGACATATCGATTTGTTCCTGCGGAGCGGGTTTTTTGTCTTCAAACGGAGGCAACTCGTCATCGAAAGCGTCGGCGTCGAACTTCTTCTCGTCCTCGATATAAGGCGCGGGTGCAGGTGCCGCTGCCGCAACGGGTGCAGGTGTCGCGGGTACGACGGGCGTTTCTTTCACAGCGGGTTTTTCATCGGTTGCGACTTTGCCACTCTTACTTGCTTTCTTTGCGTCTTTGACGCTTTGTCTTGCCGCCTTCTTTGCCGCTTTCTTCGCCTTGTTCTTCTTCGCACAAACCGCGATAATAACGATTAAGCCGATGAGTACGAGCGCTGCGCCCGCAACAAGCAAAATGAACTTAATCGGGGGATTTTCTGCCAATAATTCAACGAAAAAGTCTTTCACCGTGATGGTAAAGAAATCGACGATTTTCTGCCATACTTCATTGGATGAAACTGCTGCTAACATTTTTCAAACTCCTCTTTAATAATATAACCCTGAAAATAAATTAGATAAAATACCTATACTGTGTATATTATAACACAATAAATTTACGTTATCAAGGTTTTGAAAATATCAATTTGACGAAATTCGTGATTTTTTGCTAATTTTTTTATTGCGATATGCCTTAAAAAATATGTCGAACAATGCGTATTTTGCTTGCAAAAAAAACGCCGAAATGTTACTATGTTAAAAGTAAATATTGTGAGGTGTTTTATGAACAACGTAACCATTTTCAATCACCCTCTTATCACACACAAAATTGCAATTATGCGTGATGAACGTACCGGCAGCAAAGAGTTTCGCGAACTTGTGGAAGAAGTCGCAATGCTTATGGCATTTGAGGCTCTCCGTGATATCAATACGCAAGAAATTGAGGTTAAAACCCCGATTGCGGTCACTAAAACCCGCGTTATTGCAAATGACATCGCAATCGTTCCTATTCTCCGCGCAGGTCTCGGCATGGTAAACGGTATCCTTGCTCTTGTCCCCACCGCAAAAGTCGGACACGTCGGTCTTTATCGCGACCACGAAACGCTTGAACCCAAGGAGTACTACTGCAAACTTCCCGACGATATCGCAAACCGCGAAGTCATCATTCTCGATCCGATGCTCGCAACCGGCGGCAGCGCAATCGCGGCAATCGACTTCATTAAGGCAAAAGGCTGCAAGAACATTAAGTTTATGAGCATTATCGGCGCACCCGAAGGAATTGAAAAAGTCCACGCAAAACATCCCGACGTACACATCTTCGTCGGCTGCAAAGATTCTCACCTTAACGAAAACGGCTACATCGTCCCCGGTCTCGGCGACGCCGGCGACAGAATTTTCGGTACGAAATAATCCGCAATAATTGAACGAATAATTGCATTGCCCTGACATTAGTCAGGGCTTTTTTATATCGCAAAGTGTTTCATCACTTTGCGGTGAAATTGTTCCGTGCAACGCACTTTATGTCATTGCGAGGAGCAACGCGACGTGGCAATCTCCCGGAAGGGTTTCCTTGTTTTAAAACTATGCAAAAAGTTGCATTTCAGGTATAAAAAAAGTCCTCATAAAACTATGAGGACTTTTTGATATTTCGTTGATTATTACTTGTCGGACGATTCGTCCTTTGCTTCTTCAACCGCCTGGAATTCCACCGTCGCGGTTTTGTCATCGTCTTCGAGTCCGAGTTCTTCGACTGCTTCGTCGACTGCTTCGCTGTCAGCCACGACTTCGTCTTTTCTGACGCCGGGGAGTTTGTCGTCCGTGTCATACGTTACGCCTTCGCCCACGACCGCGATGCTTTCGCCGTCTTTGACTTCGCCCTGTTTTTCTTTCTTGGTTTTGATGGAAAGAATGACGTTGGTAAGGATACCTACGATAAGAGCGGTTGCGATGTTGGTGATGGTGACGATTGCTTTGCCCTTCGTTGCAAGACCGAATTTAAGAGCGAGTCCGCCGATACCCGTGACAAGGATTGCCGATACGACGAAGAGGTTTTTGCTTTCGCCGAGGTCGACGTTTTGCAGCATTTTAAGGCCGCTGACTGCGATAAATCCGTAGAGCGCCAGGCATACGCCGCCCAGAACGCAGGTGGGGATTGTTTCGATAAGTGCGATGAACGGGCTGAAAAACGCGATTATAATCGAGATAACAGCCGCGCCGACTATGGTGTAAATCGAGGCGTTTTTGGTGATTGCCACACAGCCGATGCTTTCGCCGTAAGTGGTGTTGGGGCAGCAGCCGAAGATTGTGCCGACGGTCGTTCCGAAGCCGTCACCGATGAGCGTGCGATGGAGACCGGGTTCTTTAAGAAGGTCTTTTTCGATGATGGTGCTCATGTTTTTGTGGTCCGCGATATGTTCCGCGAAAACAACCAGCGATACGGGGATGAACAGAAGCGCGATTGCGCCGACGCCTGCGCCGGTTAACGTTGAGGTGCCGTTAACGGATTCCTTAATTGCTTCGATAATCGCAAGGTGCGGATAATCGAGGAATGCGGTGACGCCCGTGAATTTGCCGTCTTTTACGAAGTTTTCGACAAGCGGAGTCCAGTTGACGATTTTGAGATATTCGACGTCGCATGCGTATCCGAAGATGGAGAAGAACGATGCGAGAAGGTAACCTGCGCCGATACCGATGATGAAAGGCATAAGTTGCATTTTTTTGCTGCCCTTGCAGGATACGAAGACCGTTACGAAGAAGGCAAACAATCCGCAAAGGATTGCAACAAGGTTGTAAGATTGTCCGCTGCCGCTTGCAGTGGTAAGGTTGCTGATTGCGCTGCCCGAAAGGCCTAAGCCGATAAGAGCGACCGTGGGCCCGATGATGACCGCGGGCATAAGTTTGTTAATCCATTCAGTGCCTTTCTTATAAACGATAAAGGCAAGTATGCAGTACACAGCGCCTGCGAATACGCCGCCGAGAATAATTCCCCACCAGCCATATGCGGTTGCCTCATACAACGATGTTAAAAAAGCAAAGGAACTTCCGATGAAAATCGGGCTCTTTTTCTTGGTAACCCATACGTAGAACAGGGTTGCGATACCTGCGCCGAAAAGTGCGGCAGCGGGGCTCATTCCGAGGTTTCTTACGCCCATTGTATTTACAAGAAGGGGCACGAGAATCGTCGCGCATACGACCGCCAAGAATTGTTGAAGCGAGTACACAAGCGTTTGTTTGAAGGACAACTTGTCTTCAACGTTGTAAATCATCTTCATAAGTAACAATCTCCTTTAAAATTTATTTATATTTTGATATATCAGAGTGAAAACAGGTCGACGGCGATTTTCTCGTCATAGGGCGGTATCATTACCCTTACGACCTCCTGCTTGGACGTTGGCAGGTTTTTGCCGACGTAGTCCGCGCGTATCGGAAGTTCGCGATGGCCGCGGTCGATAAGCACGGCAAGTTGTATCGTGCGCGGACGTCCCAGCGTGAACACGGCGTCGATTGCGGCGCGCGCCGTCCTTCCCGTAAACAAAACGTCGTCAACAAGGACGACGTCTCGTCCCCTTACTTCAAAGGGAACGTCGATTTTTTCGATAACGGGAGTTTCGCTTTTTTCCGCAAGGTCGTCACGATAAAGACTAATATCGAGTTCACCCACGTCAAGCGACACGCCTTCGTATTTTTTCACGTTTTCGGCAATTATTCCGGCAAGGGGGATACCACGGCTTTTAATGCCGATAAGCACGACGTTTTCCAGGGAGTCGTTTCTTTCGATAATCTCGTGCGATACCCTTTTCAGCGCGCGTGCGACAGCCGTATCATCCATAATGTTTGCCTTAATTTCCATAAAACCTCAAAAAAAATCTTGCGCCGAGACACGCAAGATATGATACATCTGTTTATTGTATGATAACCTTGTATGTCTCTCTGGACATAATTAAAGATTTCTGTTAGGGTTATAATAACACAAGCGGCGTTTTTTGTAAACCTTTTTTAAGAAGGAAAAGAAAATTTTTTTATTATTATTTTTTTTGAAAATATCGCGCTTCTTCTCGCCTGCGAAATTTACCCGCCGCCCTTTATTTTTACTATATTAACTATATAGTATATAATATTAAACATTAAAAAGCGTCGGGGTGTCCCGACGCTTTGAAAACGATTGTCCTTTGGTTTTGCGACAATCAATAGTTGTCCGCGGATATTTCAAAATAACTTTGGGGATGATTGCACGTCGGGCAAACCTCGGGCGCGCACTCTCCGACGACGATATGACCGCAGTTTCTGCATTCCCACACTTTCACCGTGGATTTTTTGAAAACTTCCGCCGTTTCGATATTTTTCAACAGCGCGCGATATCTTTCTTCGTGGTGTTTCTCGATCGCCGCGACAAGTCGGAATTTCGCCGCAAGCTCAGGGAAGCCTTCTTCTTCGGCTGTTTTTGCAAAGCCCGCATACATATCCGTCCATTCGTAGTTTTCGCCCGCCGCCGCGGCAACAAGGTTTTCCGTTGTGTTTCCGATGCCGTTAAGTTCCTTGAACCAAAGTTTGGCGTGTTCTTTTTCGTTGTCGGCGGTTTTCAGAAACAGGGACGCGATTTGTTCATAGCCCTCTTTTTTCGCAACCGACGCAAAATAAGTATACTTGTTTCTTGCCTGTGATTCGCCCGAAAAAGCCGTTTCGAGGTTCTTTTCGGTTTTCGTACCTGCGTATTTATTCATTTTCCTTCTCCTTATAAAATATTTTTATTATGGAAACGGCACGCCGTCGCGTGCCGTTTGTTTAACGATTATGCGCGTTTTCTCTTAATGACGACCACCGTAACCACGATGATTGCCATAAGCACTGCCGCGCCGCCCACGCCTGCGCCGATGCCGATTGCCAGCGTGTTTGTTTTCGCTTTGGGCGCGACGTAGTCTTCCGCAAAGATGAAGTAGCCGAGCTTATCGGTTTCAAACGTTACGGTGCCGTCGCCGTTATCGACGTAGTTCACTTCCGTCCATTCGCCGTTGTTGTATCTGATGAGTTTCGCGCCGTTTGCGCTGACTTGCATCGTTACGGTTGCGGGGCTCATAAGTCTGGGCTGTTTGTCGGCGTTCATAAGGACGCTTTTGTTCTTATATTCGCTAAGCGACAGGAAGTAGACCTTGCCGGCGGCGTACTCTTTGCCAAAGATTTCCTTATTTTGTCTTAAACCGTTGGTGAAGTTATCGCGGCTTGCGGCGTTGTTTCTGTCGAGTATGCAGAAGTAAACGGTGTATCCGCTGTCAGCCTGAGTCCAACTGCCCGAGATCGTGCCGATGCCGTTATCTTCCAGAACTTTATCGTCGGGAACGTTGACGTCGCCGCCCCATACCGAGTTAAGTTCGTTTTCGGTGATGGAAATCGTCGCTTCGATTATGCCGTCCGCCGACACGGCACGGGTATATCTTTCGGATTCCGCGCTGCTGTCGACCGTCCAGGCGCCGCCCTTGATAAGTCCTTTATGAACGACTCTGTAAGGATATCTGCCTTCGCCCACAAGTCCCGCAGCGTTATTCACGACCTTGTAACTGGCGTCGCTGACGCGATAAACGATGACAAAGTCTTTTGCGATTTCTTTGTAGTTACCGCCGACGGAGTCTTTGTCGATAAGATTTTCAACCGTGGGCAGATTGAACGATTCGCCTACGTTTGCCGTGATATCGACAAGGTTGAATTTCGCGCCGTTGACGTTGATTTTGCGTGCGAGCGAGACCGAGCCGATGAAGTTTTCGTTGCCCTTATATCTCACGCGGACGTAGCATACGCCGCCACCCTGACGGACGGGAGCACTGCCGAGAAGCGTCTTGAAATCTTCGTCAAAGGAATATTCGTAAACGATGTCGTTTGCGCCGATGACCATACCGTAAGTCGTCTTGTAGTAATTGAACGCATCGTCGACCTTTTGCACTTTTTCAGCGAAGTCTTCGCCGTATTTTGCGTCGTACGTAACGGACGCGTCTTTAATCTTAATTTCGGTGCCGATTCTTTCAATCGTGAAAGTTTGTTCAATAATGTATTCGTTATTCAAGCGCGATACCGTGAACTTACCGTAGTAAACGCCAGCGTCGATTGCATTTTCAACGGGCATCCATACGCCGTCTGCGCCCTTCTTGAAGTATTCCGCGAGTTCAATATTCAACTGTGACGGGCTTATGACGTTAAGCGTGTACGCCAACGCGTTGTACGGAGCGCTGAACTTATCGACGTTGCCTTTGTCGTTGAACATTTTATTTTCAAACTTGACGTCCGAGAAGTCAAGCACGGACACGACTTTGGTTTCCGTGTCGTTGAAGCCCGTTATTTTCTGGAAGTTGCTTTTCTCGCCGAAGTTTTTGATTTTCAACGTATATTTATACGCGCCCGAAGTGGTGTCGTAAACGCCGGTATTAATGTCGACGTTGATAACGAAATTGTTGCCGTTCTGATCGACGACGACGGGCTGATACTGACGCTCTTTGAAGTCGATTTCACCGATGTCGAGTTTGTTTTTGAGTCCGGTATCCTCATAGTATTCGATTGCGTAAACGATGTCCGGTGACAGCTCGAAGCGGTGACCGTTGATAATGCAAACGCCGCCCGTGACGAACGTATCGAGCACCCATACGGTTGCGCCTGCTGGCAAAACGTCAACGTTTTCGGCCTTTGCTTTGCCGTTTTCGTCCTTGCTGTACGCGATATAACCTGCGCCGTCTTTCTGATAAATCACAACGTTTCCGCCGATTTCATTGATGTAGTAATAATTGCCGTTCGTATCGACAGCGTAAATACCGGTGATTTTCGCGCCGCCGATTTCGCGCGGAGAAATGGTGACCGTAACGACCGCCTCGGTATCTTTCAGGACGTAGTTTTTGCTGTCATTGCCGGTAATGCCCAGCGTGACTTTGCAATCGGGATAAGTGCCGACGTTGATATTTGCCGTATTGCCCGTGCTTGTGAGCAACTTCACGTCGTCGCCCGTCACAACGCCGCCAAACGTATAGCTGCTGATCTGGAACGCCGTTTTGTTGTCGAAAGGTTTTTCGACGTTATGCACCGTAACCGTGATGGTTTTGGGCGTTACGGTAACCGTCGCTTCGACGGTAACGTCTGTCAGGTCATAGAATTTTTGTCTTTCGCCGACGAGTTTGAAAACGTTGACGTTAAAGGTATACGTGCCGACGTCCTTACCGGGCAGGGTAATCGTGCCGTATTCGAGCGTGATGTTGTCCGTGCCTTGCAGTCCGGCGATTTGGAACGTGCAGTTGACCGAACTCGTCTTAATCGTATTTTCGCCGTTATAGACCTTTGAGGCGATAATCGTGATTTTGCCGAGTTTGGCTTGTTGGATATCGATATACGCTTTGGGTGCGCTTGCGGAGCCGCCCGCGTTTGTGATCTGGTAATTGTTGTTCAGTTCGCCCGCGATTTCGATATTTATAAGCGACGCGCGAAGATTGTTGTTGACGTCAATGCTGTCAAGCTGGAACGTGCCTTTCCATTGGATATTTTTCCATTCGTCCGCTTTGCCGCCCAGAACCTTATCGAGCACCAATAAAGAGCCGTCGCCCGAAACGTAGTCGGTCATTGCGTAGCTGATGGTGCCGTTATAAACGAACGGCGCATGTCTGTAATTCTCGTCGATCGTAAGGCGCGCTTTTCTGATTTCGTGCGTGCCGATGACGTAACTGCCGTCTGCTTCGGGCGTCATGACTTTGCCGTTTACGTCATAGTAAACTTTTTCATACTCTTCGATGAGTTCTTTTGTATAAGCCGAGCCTTCGACGTATGCCGCCTTAATATTGCTGATTCTTACGTTTCTTGCGCCTGCATTGACGTCGTCGTACGCCGCGTCGAAAGTAATGCCGATTTTCCCCGACGGGATAGTGCCTGCAAACTCGTTCGACAACGTGTACGAAACAAGCGACGTACTTACGTCGGTCGTATTGTTGAAGTATCTTCGGGCGTTCGTATCGATGTTGAAGTTGACGTTGATCTTTGCCCTGTCAAGGTTGACGTTGTAGATGGTTTGATCGTTTGTATTGCCCGCTTCGTCGACAAGCCAGAATCTGACCTGAATTTGCGTAAGTCCCGCGACGTTTCTGCCCTCGAACAAATCCATATAAACGTTGTTTGTATCAAGCGAAAGTTCCTTTGCCGCGCCCTCGACGCCGTCACGGGTGATTGCGTAATAAAGAGTCATCGGGCTGCCCAAAAATTCGCTGACGTAGCCTTCTTTCCCGATTTGTTTGTAGTTAAGGTTCACAAGAAGGGGCAGTAAGTCGGCATACGCGTCTGTCTTGAAGTCAAGAAGCCTTGCGATTTCGGGCTTGTATCCGCCATAGTTGTCGTATTTCACGTGAACGCTAACGGGATACGTGATATTTGACGACTTATAAATCGCTTGGAGATAATAGATGCGTTCGTATCCTTCGGGCGAAGTTTCGTCATAGCCTATGGTATATTTGTTATCGATGATTTTGTCTTTGATGCTCACCCATGCGGTTTGTTCACCTACGAAAACGCCGTTTTTAAGGTTGCGATAACTGATTTGATAGGTTATGTCCTTGATGGAAGAGAGCGTATTGAACTCGATAACGACGTTCTGATTCGTCCATTCGCCGTTATATGCGCCGCCTTTTTCAAGGTCAATCGATTTTTCCCATTTTTTGGGCAGGCTCTTAGTGTCGTCGATTGTGAAATGGTGATAATCGCTGTAAACGGCGTGGTTTGCCCAGCTTTTTTGTACGTCGTTAAAAAGTGCAATTTGTTCCGCACTCGCGCCTTCGTAGAATTGTCCGACCGTGTCAATCGCTTTGAACTTGATTGCGTATTCGCCCTTTTCAAGTCCCGAAAGGGTGAACACGTCAAAGCCGGGGTTGTTGATTGCAATGCCTGTATGCCCTTCGATTTCATCGTAATTGCCGTCAACTATTTTGTAAAGGGTATAGAAATACTTGACGTCGCCGCGAGTGTCGTCGTCTTCAAGAACAGGCTTGAATTTTATGGTGTCGGTATAAAAATACGTGACCTTGACGCCGCCGTTTTCGTTAACAACGTTTTCGGTAAGGATAGCAACTTCGTTCAATGCCGTGGGCGGGGTGTAGTCGATACCGCCGCAGAATACCGTCATTGTTGAGCCGGAAATATCATAGGTACTCGTATAATCTACACGATATGCGGTATCCGTTTCAATATAATTGTTCGCAGTATCTTTTCCGTCATAAAGCACCGTGACGTAAAGTCCGCGGAAAACGCCTTTTGTTGCGTCATCGTCTTTTGCGCCGAAAGGCTTCACCCAAATACTTGATACGCCGTTGGGGTATTTATCTATATGATCGTTTCTTAGATATGCTTTTTCGCTACCATCGGTGATTGTAGCGGTTTCACCACGGTATGCCTGCAACAAATCAAAGCCGTTGATTGTTGCCGTCTTAAGTCCGTCGTATTTGTCGTAAAGCATGAAGGAGAACTGCTTTGTTTGCTTTCCGTCGGTGCGGATTGAAGTAAGTTCGTTAATGCTCGAGCTGATAGAATCGTTGCCTTGAAGGCCCCATTCGTCGAGGTTGCCAACCATTCTGAAAGTTGTGGCGTATCTTTGAGAAATATTTAAGTATTCACCCATGCTATCGGTGAAATACGTGCTGCCGTCCCATGCCTCAACGACGGGAGCGGTACTTTCAAACCCTATTAGTTTCTGCCTAATCTGTTTATATGCATCGGCTGAATTTACACTTTTGATTTTAATATTGATTTTAAGTCCGCTGATTACAATTTTTTCATTGCCAGCTTCCTCGGCACAAGCATAAACTAAAATATATTTATCACTTGATGAAACCGTCCAAGATGTACCCTTATTATATTTTGCACTAATTACGGAGTTTTCTTCGTTTTCTTCAATTTTTGAATTGTTTCCTGAATGAGAAATAAATACATGCTCATTTTGCATATTTTCAAACGTTACTGCGTCATTAAGATTAGCGCTGACTTCAATCGTAGCACCTGCATTTATTAAGAAGTCTGGCAATTTATAATAAGCGTACAATCGTTCTCTAATATTGCCCGCAGAGTTCCAGTCAAACACGACTTCGGTTTCACTACGCGTTACACCAGGACAAGATCCATAAACACCGCCTCTCCACGCATAAAAGTTTTTGTACGTGGTAGGTACATAAGTAAACTGCGCGAAGAACTCGTTTTCGTCATCACCATTAAATTTAGTAACGGCGCTGTACTTATCTGGCTCGGCTATATCCAAAGATTCAAAACCTTTGTCTGGATCGTTTGTATATGCTGCCAACGATACGTTGCCGTTTTTCGCACCCCCGCGCGTAAAAGAAATTGCGCTGACAAGCAGTGCGACTGCAAGCATAAACACTAATGCAAGTCCGCTGATACGAAGTAAGTTTTTGCTTGATTTTTTTGCTCTCATATCTCTCCTCCGATACGCCGGAAAACCCGGCGGTATAGCCATAGTATGTGCAATTTTGGGCATAATGCGCCCAAAAGATATTGCTATAAATATAATATACAAGATAATACAACCGAATGTCAAGTTATTTTGCGTTATGACGCGCCATTTTGCACGTTCCGTTTCGCCGTTACCCTTGCAAAACATCGTATACTCGTTGTCTTACGTGCAACGCACTCTATGTCATTGCGAGCGCATTGCCCATTATGGGGACCCCGCGGGATACTGTGTACCCGTGGGGAAAAGGCGCAAACAAGAAAAAGAGTGAGCGTTATCGCCTGCGATAATGCGATTTCAAAAACGCAGTTTGCGCCGCATCGCCCGGAAGGGCACCATATTATAAAACCCGCGCAAGATACTTTTGTACTTGCGTGGAGAAAAGGCGCACACAAGCAAAAGAGTGAGCATTATTGCTTACAATAATGTGATTTCAAAAGCACAGCTATCGGGGACCCCGCGGGATACTATGTACCCGTGGGGAAAAGGCGCAAACAAGCAAAAGGGTGAGCATTATTGCTTGCAATAATGTGATTTCAAAAGCACAGTTTGCGCCTAGCCGGCATAAACTGCCTTATGGAACTTTCGCGGCTCAACGTCATTGAACTCACAAATCTTGCCCTGTCCGTTGCGACGATACTGACGCGCGACCTTACCGTGTCCGAGACGGAATGTCTTTTGAAATTCCTTTGCATCGTGCGCGACGATATATCGCTCATACTTTGCGACAAACGCAACGGCAAATAAAGCGCGTTACCCTTTTTGTGCAACGCACCTTATGATATTACAATGCGGTAACCCTTCCGGGAGATTGCCACGCTACGCTCGCAATGACACAGTACTTCGTACGGAACATAACAAGATATTGTTTGCCGAAAAGTACTCTCAAACTTTACGCACTCTCTTTATGCTATCCCGTGCAACGCACTTAATGTCAATTATTACGACTTGCAAAAAAATTGATTTTCAAAAAAATCTTCAAAAAATTTGAACGCAACAAAACGAAAAACGGCGGGTTTCTAAAATCGAATTTTCCGTTTCTCCCTGAAAACACGTCGGTTTTGACAAAACGTCGGCGGTTTTGTATAATAAAATTATGAAATCCGATAAAAAAGGTTTCACTCTTGTGGAGCTTATCGTCGTAATTGCGATTATGGCGGTGCTTGCCGGCGTCGTTTCTGGCGCAACCGTGGGCATTCTCAACAAGAAAACCGACGAAGTCAACTACATATACAACGGAAAGCAAATTTCTGCACAAATCGTTTCGTGGGCGCAGGAAGTCGTTGAACGCCCTTCGTTCTTCACCGAACTTACGGGGATCGAAATCGACGTGACAGATCTATTGTTGTATGGTAGTATCGACGCTATATGGACGGATGCGTACTCGGAAGCCGCTTACAATACCTTGAAAAACAGGTTTTCGTCCTTAAAATGGGCTGATTCGTACGGCGTTCCCGAAAAAAAGGGGACTTTTTCCGCCGATTTTAACACGGAGCAAAAAGCGATTTATCTTTATTACAAGGGAAAGTCGCAAGAATATCGTGAAGTATATTACAAAATTTACCTGAGCGGTGAAAACATCGTCACCGAAAAAGGCACAGGATTTTAACGTTGTTTTTGCCTTGCGGCAAAAGCGATGTTACTTACGCAGCGATGTGTGCCTTTCGGCAAGCGATGTTGCTTACGCAGCGATGTTGCCTTCGGTGCGATGTGTACCTTCGGCACGTTGCGGATTATTTGTCATTCTGAGGAGCGAAGCGACGTGAGAATCCCCCGGAAGGGACACCGCATTATAAAACCCACGCAAGATACTGTATAATGGGCCCCAACGGGATACTATGTACCCGTTGGGAAAAGGAGTATGCGAGCGTAAGACAGACATTTGTCGCTTGCGACGATTGTCTGGTCAAGAATGAAGCATACGACGCGGAGAAAAAGGCGCACACAAGCAAAAGACAAGCATTTTCGCTTTTAGCGTGAAATGATTGGTCAAAAGCGCAGTTTATGACGCGCCGCACTGTCACCGCATCTGTTTCTGACGTACTTTCTTATGCGATTTTTCACCTTTGCGTAATTTTTCGGCAGGACGTATTTCCAATTCCCGTCGTTCGTCCCCGGGGTATTCATTCTCGCCTCCGAGCCCTGCAACAGATAGTCCTGCATAGGCACGATGACGAATTTCGCGCGGGAGCGCATTACCCTTTTGAAAACTTTATCAAAGACGTTCTCGTCGGTTGCGCCGAGGGTTTTTTTGACGTACTCTTTTGTGCCGTCATCGAGCGCGTCGTACCAACCTTTCAGCGTATCGTTGTCGTGCGTGCCGGTGTAATAGACGGTGTTATACCTTACGTTTTCCGGCAGATGCTCGTTATCGCTCTTGCCGTCGAAAGCGAACTGAAAGACTTTCATTCCGGGGAAACCGGTACATTTCACAAGGCGGCGCACCTTGTCGGTGATAATTCCGAGGTCCTCGGCGATGATTCTGCCGTCGAGGTCAAGCCCGTCAAAGATTTTCGTGCCGACGCCCTTCACCCACCTGCCGATTTTTGCGGTCGTTGCACCATACGGCACGGCGTAGTAACTTTCAAACGCGCGGAAGTGGTCGATGCGGATTTTGTCGAAGAATTGCAGTTGATGCAGCAAGCGGTGATGCCACCACAAAAAGCCGTCCGCCTGCTGTTTTTTCCAGTCGTACAGCGGATTGCCCCACAGTTGCCCGTCGGCGGAGAAGTAATCGGGCGGCACGCCGGCGACCTCTTTCGGGCGCATATTTTTGTCAAGCCTGAAAATTTCGGGGTGCGCCCAGACGTCCGCGCTGTCGTACGCGACGTAGATGGGGATATCGCCGATAAGCGCGACGTTTTTGGATTTTGCGTAGTCTTTAAGCGCGGTTAATTCGCGATAGAACTCGAACTGTAAAAACCGCCAGAAATCGCACTCGGCTTGAAGCGCGGCGATTTTTTCGTCGGACAGCGTATCGCGCCGTCTTTCGTCCTTTTCCCACGTATCGAACGACGAAAACCCGTTTTTGACTTTGAGCGCCATAAACAGCGCGAAGTCGTCCAGCCAATATTCGTTATTTTCAAGAAACTTTGAATAATCGGAATTTTTTTGAAATCTTTTGAACGCGCAGCGCAGCACGTCGTATCGCGAGTTAAAAATTTCGGCGTAGTCAAGTGATTTTGTTTTGGCGCGTTTTGCCTCGTTTTCCGTCAAAAGCCCGCGTTTAACAAGCGTATTTATATCGATAAAGTACGGATTCCCCGCAAATGCCGACGGCGACTGATACGGGCTGTCGCCGAAAGACGTTGGCGATAACGGCAGCGTTTGCCAGAAATCGACCTTCGCGTCCGCCAAAAAATCGACAAAAGAAAACGCGCCCTCGGACAGCGCGCCGACGCCGTATTCAGACGGCAGACTTCCTATATGCAAAAGCACCCCGTTGAACTTTTCTTTCACTTGTGCGGGGCCTCCTCGTGCGTGACCGCCTCGCCGAGCCTGTTCGCCCAGCTTTCGCAATACAGGTCGTAATAGGATTTATTTTGTTCCTGTCTTATAGCAATGCACTTCTTGTTGTTGCACCATATAAACGACGGAATCCCGACGACAAACAGATACAGCGGCCCCAGAATCAGCGACTGAATGGTATGGCCGTACTCATGCACGGACACGGTTTTTTTGTACTCATCGCCGCGCTTGCCGTTGATGAAGATAAACGCGCCCAACGACACGCCGCCCCAATCGCCCTCGTGGAAGGTCAGGATTGCGCCGTGGTAATAGGCGTGCTCGCACCTGATATTTTTCAGGAAAAGCAAAAACCCCAGGACGTTCTGAATCGCGCCCCAGGTGAACTGTAAAACCAGGTAAAAAAACTGCAAGATATATTTCATAATAGCGTTACTTTGTTCTTATTTTGAACGTATAGCGAATGGGAGTGCCCTTGTTGGTCTGATAGGCGCGGTTAAGTTGCGGATTTGTCGTCGGATCTTTCGTGACGTAGTCAAGCGTAGCCGTTTGCACCGCCGCGCCGCCGTCCCAAGCCGCAAACTGATTTTTGTCGTTGTGGTAGCTGACGATGAGGTAATATTCGATTTCGTCGTTATTCGTAACGCCCACAACCTGAATGACGATATAAGGATTTTTGTTGTCCGCGCTGACAAAGGAACTGCGCTCCACCGCGTTGCACCCGTCCGGCACAAGGACCTTTTGCGTCCCCGACGCACCGGGATCGTAGTATTTGACGGGAATGTCCAGCCCTATGACGGTCTGATAAATGCGCTTGCACACCATTGCGGAATACGTGACGTACCACCCGCGCGTGCCGTTGTCCACGTCTTCTTTGCGCGGATCCGGCTTGTTGGGATAAATATACTGCCCCGAAAGGTACGTAACCGCCGCGATCGCGTTCCTGTACATGGTCTGCGTGTCGGTTTCGGCAGCGCTCTTCTGACGGCGTTTTGTCGTGACGTAAACGGCAGGCGTAACCGCCGCGGCAAGAATCGCCATAATGGCAATGGTCACGATAAGTTCAACGAGCGTAAAGCCTTTTTTATTTTTGAAAACACGCCTTTTCATACTTATATAATTATACTACTTCGCGCGTACAGTGTCAATATATTATTTTTTTCATTATCATTCTACTATTTCTCACAAAATAAGGATTTGTCGCAGCATTGCTTTGTTCAATGACAGCGCGATATCGCAAATCCGGGGTCCCCAAAAGATACTTTGTACTTTTGGGGAAAAGGAGCACACAAGCAAAAGAGTGAGCATTATTGCTTGCAATAATGTGATTTCAAAAGTGCAGTGTGCGACGCGTGTCCGATATCAAACATTGAAATAATTATAGTGGAGGATTAACATAAATGTTAAAACTTAGAAAAAACAAAAAGGGCTTCACGCTCGTTGAACTTATCGTCGTAATCGCAATCATGGCAGTCCTTGCAGGCACGATTGCAGGCGTAACCGTGTCACAACTGAATAAACAAACCAACAACACCGCAAAATCGGAAGCGAAATCCCTTGCTTCGGACTTACACAACTTTATGATTGACTATACCCTTCCTGCTGGGACGATAGGCGACGATGGTAAAGAAAGCGCACCTACAACAGTACCTGGAACTACTAATACGGCATTCTCAAGGGGTACCGACGAATGGAATAGTAAAGATGGCATTACTAATCTTGGTGAATTAACTTATGCCGTTCATGCCTTTGTGTCTGAAAACAATCAAGGAGCAAATATAACAGTTGTTTCGCTTGCCAGAGGAACAGTTCCGTCAAATAACGACCAGTTGAAAGATGCTGTAAGCGGCGCAAGCTTCAAAGCGGGTGAACATAAATTCTACGCAGTTGTGTATGTTCAAACAGCAGCAACCGCAAATACACCTGCTGTCTTAAGTGTAAGATTCTGCTGCTTACAAAAAGGTAACGGCAACAATCAATTCCCGTTTGCAGATTACACCTACTCCGATGTATTAGCTGATGGCAATTAAGCCAAAAATAAATAACAACAAAAAGCGAGGCAAACGCCTCGCTTTTGTTATGTTTTGCTTGGTTATTCGTTGACTATTACATAAGTCCACGACGCGGAGGGTTCTTTTCCACGGGTGCCGACCTTGTTGCAGGATAAAGTGAACTTTATGCCCGTGACGGTATCGCCTGTTTTTACTTCCGTCACCTGATAAACGTACTTGTGTTCACCCGCCTTGAAATTGCCCGTTTCAAAGAGTATATCTTTGTTATTATCCTTTTTCGCCTGCTCGCTGTACTCTTGTATTGCTGTTTTTCCCGTTTCAACGTCTGTTATCACAAATCCGTCAACTTTGTATTGCGCCAAATAGTTTTGGAAATTTGTCAATATTCCATTAGCTTCCGCCGCCGCGCTGTCGTTTTTCGCCTTGTTCAATGATGACACGGTAATCCCTGCAACCGTGCCGGACAACACCGCCAAAATCGCGATTGTCACAATCAATTCAACAAGGGTAAACCCTTTATATCTGTTGCGTTTTAACATTTCAAAAAACCATAAGATATCCGAACTTTATTAAAAAAGCGAGACGGCGTCTCGCTTTTTGTATAAGTCGTTAGTGTTTAGATTTCGTAAGTACGCTCTGCCTCGGGTGTCGCGCCAGTGCTTCCTACCTTATCACACCAAATTTTTAATTTTAATTTTGCAGGTTGCGCAGGCTGGGCATTTGTCCCTGTTGTTGCCGGTTGTGCTGGCGTATATGTAACCGTATATACATATTCTCCTTTTCCAGCTTTGGGAATGGTGGTGACTTGTTCTGTTTTCTGTTTTAAAATATCCGCAGTTATGCCTTTTGCAGCTTTCTTTTCTGTATTAAATTCACTAACAACATCATCTGCTGTATCCGTAGTTATTTTCGAAACATCATAATTTGCCAAGAATGTTTCAAAGTCATTTAACAAGTTCTTAATCTCCGAAGCGGCTGTATCATTTTTAGACTTATTTAACTGCGAAACCGTAACACCGGCGACCGTACCTGCAAGGACTGCCATGATTGCGATTACGACGATAAGTTCAACGAGCGTGAAGCCCTTTTTGTTTTTTCTAAGTTTTAACATTTATGTTAATCCTCCACTATAATTATTTCAATGTTTGGGTATATCGGCAAAAGCGATGTTGCCTGACGGCGCGATGTGTGCCTTTTGGCACGCGATGTTGCGTTGCAGCGATGTGTGTCTTCGACACGTTGTGATAGCGCGCTGTCGCTATCACACTGCGACAAATCCTTATTTTGCGATTAGTAAGTCAAAAACCGCGCTTGAAATGGTGTTTTTTATCAAACTGTCAAAATGACACTCTTGCTATCATATATAATAGGTGTGTTTTAATAAATATAAATACAAGAGAATATGCTGTGAAAATATAGAGCGGTTGACTTTGGTATATGGGATAATAATTGATTTAAGTTTACAAACGAATTGTATTGATATTTTAATTAGTTCTCTTTTATTCGATTTTAATAATGATATATTGATAAATAGTGGTGTTGATCAGGTGCGGAAGTTGGTGAAAGCGGATAAAAATGGAGTTTATAGTTTTGGGTTTTATAACAAGGTTACCCTTCCGGGAGATTGCCACGGCATCGCCGTTGGCGATGCCTCGCAATGACATAAAGTGCGTTGCACGGAATCCCCAACCCTAAAAACGGCG
>OHOO01000084.1_pt1 | contig 39382 bp, 40 predicted proteins | sample 1569891 | NCBI WGS metagenome assembly OHOO01 (sample SAMEA3879600, study PRJEB24766) | human gut metagenome | biome: human-associated habitat; feature: feces | place: USA | collected 1985/1987
ATGGACGCATATGAAAATGCTCCTGTTCTTCTTCGGTTCCCTCATGCTCTGTTCCTGCGGTCCGGATAAATATCCCATCAGCTTTCATATGGAAACGGGAGCGACGGACAGCAAAAAATTCGCCTTTGAAAGGGACGGCCATTACTATAGCAAGGCCCCCTTTATTTCCCATAAGGACATTGAATCCTATTACTCCTTCCCCGCGCCGGACAACACGTCCGGAAAGGCCTGGGCAGCCGGGTGGAAGGAATAACAGCCGCCAACCTGGGCAGGCAAATACTGCCCATCGTCAACGGCCATGCCATGCAGCCCCTGCGCCTTTACAGCAAACCTGTCACCTCTGGAAAACTGGCAGTCATGGGAGGGTTCTCCCCGGCGGATCTTGCCGCCATGGCGGAATTTATTCCACCGGCGGATCCCAAGAGAGAAGAACCCATCAACAAACTGGCCGCCGTTACCAAGCCTCTTCTTCCCAGCAAGGACCCTGCTCAGGAAAAGAAGGAGGCCAAAGACCCTGAAGAACACAAAGACCGTACCGTGATCAGCACCCGCCGGGGGCGGATCTGAGCCAGCACCCCTCGTATCAGCATGCACGGCAAATCCTTTCCTCTCCTGACCGGCATCCTCCTGTTCCTTTGGGGCATGCCATTCCTGACGGCGGATATTGTAGTGCGCTTCCCCACGGAAAATACAGCCCTGCTGGACAACCGCCCGCAGGACTTTTACATGTATGTAGACCGCAATTTTGAAGGGAAGAAATCCCAGCCGTGGGAAGCCGGAGCCTACGGCTTTACCCGGACCCTCGTCAGAACCCAGGCTGGCCCCGTAGCCGTCAAATTTCATGAGGGTATCGACATTAAACCTCTCAGGAGGGATGCTTCCGGCACGCCGCTGGACGACGTGCACCCCGTAGCCGGAGGCACGGTAGTCCATGCCTCCGCCAACCCCACCCATAGCAATTACGGCCGCTATGTGGTCATTGAGCACCAGCTGAAGGACGGCCCGCTTTACAGCCTGTATGCCCATCTGGCCTCCGTCTCCTGCAGGAAAGGCGACCGGGTAGGAACCGTGGAGGTCGTGGGCGGCGAGAAACGGCGGGTGGAGGTACTGGCGGCGGAGGACTTTGACTATTCCGTCGCGCCGGAGGAACACCCCTGTCTGGCGCTGCCCGGCCCGGGATTCATCTATGCCCCGGCGGTAGAAGGGGCGGACGCAGGGGTCGTGTACGTGCTGATAGAGGGCAAGGCTGTAGGAAAAGTCCCGGTCGTCTACGGCGCGACCATCGAGCAGGCCCAGCCGGAGGAAAAGAGCTTCTGGCAAAAACTATTCCACAGAGGGAGCGGCTGACATGCCGCTCCCGGACGACCATGCGGGGAGGAAAGACCATGACAGAACGTTTGCAGAAAATACTCTCCGCCCGGGGCATGGCCTCCCGGCGGAAGGCGGAGGAGCTGATCCGGGCGGGGCAGGTGAGCGTCAACGGCGTCACCGCTTCGCTGGGGGACTGCGCCGACCCGGAAACCGACGATATCCGGGTGGCGGGACAGCCACTGGCCGTCCGGGAAAAGAACGTGTACATCTTATTGAATAAGCCCCGGGGCTATGTCACCACATTGTCTGACGAAAAGGGGCGGCCGGACGTGACCGGTCTTGTGGCGGACTGCGGCGTGCGTGTGTACCCCGTCGGGCGGCTGGACATGGATTCCGAGGGGCTTCTGCTTCTGACCAATGACGGCGCGTTCGCCAACGCCCTGATGCACCCGAAGCATGAGGTGGAGAAGACCTATGACGTCTGGGTCACCGGCTACACGCCCGGCGGGGAGCGCCGTCTGGCGAAGCCCATCACGCTGGACGGCTACACCATCCGCCCGCCGAAAGTGAAGCTGTTAAAAGCGGAGGGGCAGTCGGCAAAATTCCGTGTGACCATCCACGAAGGCCGTAACCGGCAGGTGCGGCGGATGTGCGACGCCGCCGGAATGCACTGCACCCGGCTGCGCCGCATTCAGGAGGGAAGTCTCCGTTTGGGAGATCTCCCGCTGGGGAAATGGCGCTATTTGACGGAGGCGGAGGTTGCAGGATTGGTGCGGACACCGGGAACATCCGGCACTATTTGAAATATTCCTGCATTTTTTGCGGTTGTCTCTTGCAAAATGCCGCCGATTTTGCTAGTATAATATAAGGCGGTTTTTCGGCAGAAACGGGCGATTGCCCTGACCGATGGCCATAAAAAACGATACAGCGCCGCACAAGGAGGCAGCTATGAGTTACGATATATTGTCCACTCTGCGGGAGATGGAGCCTACCTTCTCCAAGGGGCAGAAGCGGATCGCGCGTTACATTACGGAGGACTACGACAAGGCCGCGTTCATGACGGCCAACCGCCTGGGAAAGACGGTGGGCGTCTCGGAGTCCACGGTGGTTCGGTTTGCCGTGGACTTGGGCTTTGACGGCTACCCCAGTATGCAGAAGGCCATGCAGGAAATGGTGCTCAACCGCCTGACCTCCGTGCAGCGTATCGAGGTCGCCAACGACCGTCTGGGCGATCAGGACGTGGTTTCCACGGTGCTCCGTTCCGACATGGAAAAAATCCGCCAAACGGAGGAAATGGTGAGCCGGGAGGAGTTTTCCGCCGCCGTGAACGCCATTCTGAAGGCCAAACGGGTGTACATTCTGGGCGTCCGCTCCGTGGAGCCGCTGGCGAATTTCCTGGGGTATTACTTAAATTATATGTTTAACAACGTCCACGTGGTTTCCGGCTTCGGGGCGGGGGAGATGTTTGAAAAGATCGTCAGCGTGAACAGCAGCGATGTGGTCATCGCCTTTTCCTTCCCCCGGTATTCCTCCACCACGACCAAGGGTGCGAAATACTGCCGCTCTGCCGGGGCGACAGTCATCGGCATTACGGACAGCAAGCTGTCCCCCTTAGGCAGCAGCTGCGACCATGTGCTGATCGCCAAAAGCGATATGGTCAGTCTGGTGGACTCCCTTGTGGCGCCGCTGAGCATTGTCAACGCCCTGATCGTCGCCGTCGCTGCCCAAAAGGAGAAGGAGCTGTCCAAAACCTTTGCCAATCTGGAGCGAATCTGGGAAGAATATGACGTGTATGAGAAGCGGGTGGACGGCTGATGGGCTATGACGGGATCGTGATCGGCGGCGGGGCGGCGGGCATGTTTGCGGCCATCACGGCGGCCAAACGGGGGCAGAAGGTGCTGCTTCTGGAAAAAAACGACCGTTTGGGCAGAAAGCTTCTGATCACCGGCAAGGGCCGCTGCAACGTGACCAATAACTGCACCGGGCAGGAGGTTTTGCAGAACGTCCCCCGGAACGGGCGGTTTCTCTACAGCGCCATGACGGCGTTCCCGCCGGAAAAGACGATGGCCTTTTTTGAGGAACGTGGCTGCCGCCTGAAAACCGAGCGGGGAAACCGGGTATTCCCGGTGACGGACAAATCCCAGTCCGTTCTGGACTGCCTGCAATCGGAGCTGCACAGGCAGAAAATCACCGTGAAAACTGCCCGTGTCAGGGATATTCTCACCCAAGACGGGCATGTTACCGGGGTGAGGACGCAAAATGAGGAAATTGCCGCAAATTGGGTGATTCTCGCGACCGGCGGCGCTTCCTACCCCGCCACAGGCTCCACCGGCGACGGCTACAGCATCGCCGCCGCTCTGGGACACACGATCATCCCCCCGGAGGGAAGTCTGGTGCCGCTGGAGACGGCGGGAAACGACTGTCAGGAAATGCAGGGGCTGAGCCTGCGGAACGTGGGGGTCAAGCTGCTGAACGCCAAGGGAAAGGTGCTGTACAAGGACTTTGGCGAGCTGCTGTTTACCCACTTTGGCATTTCCGGCCCCACGGTGCTGTCGGCGAGCTGCCACCTGAAAGGAGACGGCTGCCGTCTGGTGCTGGATTTGAAGCCCGCGCTGGAAAGTGAAAAGCTGGAAGCCCGCATCCTGCGGGATTTGGAGCAGTATCAGAACCGGAGCATGGAAAACGCTCTGGTGGACTTGCTGCCCCGGAGCATGATCCCCGTGGTGCTGCGCAGACTGGATATTTCCCCGGAAATGCAGGCCAATTCCCTGACGAAGCAGAAGCGCCGCGCACTGGTGGAGCTGCTGAAAGCCTTCCCCATTGACATCACCGGCAAGCGCCCCGTGTCTGAAGCAATCATCACCAGCGGCGGCGTGAAGGTATCGGAAATCGACCCCAAAACCATGGAATCCAAGCTTGTGGCCGGGCTGCATTTCGCCGGGGAGGTCATTGACTGCGATGCCTACACCGGCGGCTTCAACCTGCAGATCGCATGGGCGACGGCCTATGCCGCAGGGATGGCGGTTGGGTAAAAACAAGGCATTGACAAACGCGGGTTCCTGTAATAGAATACGATAAGATAGTTCCGCAGAAAATACTGAGAGGAGGACTTACACATGTACGAGAAACTGGTTAACTACGCGGCCAAGCAGCTGGAGCTGGACCCCGCCGAGATCACTCCCGATGCTACCTTTGAAAGTCTGGGCATCGATTCTCTGGATATCGTTGAGATGATTATGGATCTGGAGTCCGAGCTGGGCGTGGAGCTGGATCTGGAGGATCAGCAGATCACCACCTTCAAAGAGCTGGCCGACTTCATCGAGTCGAAGCTCAACTGATTGCAATTTCACAAATTTCAAAATTTCCTTGTATTGAGCTGTCCGGCTTATAACAAGGTCGCACTAGTCGGGGAGATAGCGGTGCCCTGTACCTGCAATCCGCTACAGCAGGGATGAATTCCCACACCCGGGCAAGTTTGAATATTGTCTGACCTGCGCAAGTGGTGTTGATAGATTGGTCTTGCGCAACGAGATCCCGTGAACCATGTCAGGTGGGGAACCAAGCAGCATTAAGCGGATCTTCTCGTGTGCCGCGGGGTTGCCGTTCTTGAGCTAACTGTGTCAGGTTCGGGTATTCGCCTTGTTCAAATGTGGGTGTGCGATCTTGTTATGGGCCGGATGGCTTTTTAGGCTCGCAATGGACTTTTGCAGAAAGGAGAAGCACAATGTCGGCTTATCAGGCGTTATACCGCAAATACCGCCCCCAGACCTTTGACGACGTTTCCGGGCAGATGGCGGTGACGCAGACCCTGAAAACCCAGATCATGACCGGGAAAATGAGCCATGCGTATCTGTTCACCGGCTCCCGGGGCACGGGCAAGACCAGCTGCGCTAAGATTCTGGCGAAGGCGGTCAACTGCCTGAATCCCGACCACGGTAACCCCTGCAACGTCTGCGAAGCCTGCAAGGCCATCGATTCCGGCTCCTGCATGGACGTGCTGGAGATCGACGCCGCGTCCAACAATGGCGTAGACAACGTCCGCGATCTGCGGGACGACGCCATTTATACGCCGTCTCAGGTGAAAATGCGGGTGTATATCATCGACGAGGTGCATATGCTCTCCATTTCGGCCTTCAACGCGCTGCTGAAGATCATCGAGGAGCCGCCGGAGCATCTGCTGTTCATTCTCGCGACCACGGAGCTGCACAAGGTTCCGGCGACGATTCTGTCCCGGTGCCAGCGGTTTTCCTTCCGGCGCATCAGTCAGGAGGACATCGCGGCGCGGCTGCAATACGTCGCCTATCAGGAGAACATTGATCTTGACGACGGCGCGGCGCGGGTGATCGCCCGTCTGGCGGACGGCGGAATGCGGGACGGCCTAAGTCTGCTTGACCAGTGCGCCTCCGCGACCACGGGAGAGCTGACGGCAGAGCGGGTATACGCCTGCCTGGGCATTGCCGGGGAGCGGAAATGCGGGGAAATGATGGGCTATATTGCCGCCCACGATACGAAAAACGCTTTGGAGCTGTTCAACCGGCTCTATACCGAGGGCAAGGACTTAAGCGCCATGCTGGATGAAATGGCCTGCCTGACCCGGGATCTTCTGGTGCTGAAAACCGCCGGAAACGCCGGGATCACCATGCTTTCCGGCGTGGCGTCGGACAAGGAAGCGCTGGAACTGACGAAAGCGCTGACCAGCGCCGAGCTGGTTCGCATGATGGAGCGGCTTCAGGAGACGATGGCCGGTTTCACCCGGAGCGCCAGCCGCCGCATGGACGCGGAGCTGTGCATTGTGGAGCTGTGCCAGCCGGAGCTGAGTCTGGATACCAAAGCACTGAACGCCCGTCTCACCCGGCTGGAAGAGCAGGTGAAAAGCGGCGCCTTCGTTCCGGCGGCTCCCGTGAAGGCGGAGAAGGCCGCGCCGGAGAAGGAACCCTATGACGACGACCGCCCGCCCATGCCGGACGATGCCGACGCCCCCCCGGCAGAGGATACGCCGCCGGTGGCGGAAAGCGAAGCCCCGGTCGGTTTTTGGTCGGACCTGGTGGCGGCGGTTCGCAAGGAGCTGAAGCCCCCTGTTTCGGGATTCTTTGTGGTGACTCCCAACGCGCCGGTTCAGGGCGCGCTGGTGGGGGACAGGTTGGAGCTTCGGTGCAGCAACAGCTTTACGGCGCAGATGTTGGACAGACCGGAAATTCTGGAGGTCGTCTCCCGGAAGGCAACGGCAATGCTGTCCCATCCGGTGAAGGCGGCAACGGTGGACATGTCGGCAAAGCCTGCCGCGAATCCCAGAATGGAGCAGCTGATGAACTTCGGCAGGGCGCACAGCGATATTGTAACAATCAAACGGTAATTTCATGTGAATTTTTCAAGATAGGAGAATCATATTATGGCAAAAGGCGGATTCCGGGGTATGCCCGGCGGAATGAATCAGGCGGCTATGATGAAGCAGGCGCAGAAGATGCAGCAGGAAATGCTCCGGATGCAGGCGGAGCAGGAGGCCAAAACCTTCACCGCGGCGTCCGGCGGCGGCATGGTCACGGCTACCGTCAACGGCAAGCATGAACTGGTCGGCATCGAGATCAAGCCAGAGGCAGTGGATCCCGACGACGTGGAAATGCTCCAGGATATGGTCATTGCCGCGGTCAACGAAGCCATGCGGGCGGCGGACGCCGAAGCGGCGAACAACATGTCCCGTCTCACCGGCGGCCTGAATCTGGGCGGCCTGTTCTAAGGAGAAGTTATGCAGTTTTTTCCCGCTGCGCTGCAAAATCTTGCCGACCAGTTTGCAAAGCTTCCGGGCATCGGCGGCAAAACGGCGCAGAGACTTGCTTTCCATGTGCTGAGCCTGCCCATGGAGGATGCGGAGGAATTTTCCAACGCCATTCTGGAGGCAAAAAAACAGGTACACACCTGCCCCGTCTGCCAGAATCTGACCGACCGGGAAGTTTGCCCCATCTGCGATGACGATACCCGGGATAAGGGCGTCATCTGCGTTGTGGCCGAGCCGAAGGATGTCATTGCCATGGAGCGCAGCCGGGAGTTCCGGGGCGTTTACCATGTGCTTCACGGCGTTATTTCGCCCCTGAACCATGTGTCGCAGGACGACATCAAGATCAAAGAGCTTCTCCGCCGGGTAGCCGGGGGAGAGGTCAGAGAGGTCATCATGGCGACGAACCCGGACACCGAGGGAGAAGCCACGGCCATGTACATATCCCGCCTGCTGAGACCCATGGAGGTCAAGGTGACCCGGCTTGCCTACGGCGTGCCGGTGGGCAGCCAACTGGAATATGCCGACGAAGTGACCCTTTCCAGAGCCTTGGAAGGCCGTCAGGAGATGTAAACGAAAATATGGGGGGCTGCCAGCGGCAGCCCCCCATATTCTATGCTGTTTTATGACTTTTTTGCGAACATTCCCACAGGAAGCTGAGAAAGAACCACACCGGCGAACACCAGACCGCAGCCCAGCAGCTCCCAAGGCGTCATGGTCTGGTGAAGGACCAGCCAGCCGCCCAGAGCGGCAAAGACGGATTCCAGACTCATAATTAACGACGCCGTGGTGGGTTCCAGACCCTGCTGCCCGACGATTTGCAGCGTGTAGGCAACGCCCATGGACAGGACGCCGGAAAAGACCAGCGGGAACCAGCAGGCGGTAATGTCAGAAAAAACGACGGTTTCCTTCGTCAGCAGAATGAACGGCACGGAAAGCACCGTAACCACCAGCGCCTGAATGCAGTTCATGCGCAGACCGTCTAAGTTCCCCGCCAGCCGGTCGATGCAGGTGATCTGCACGGAAAAGGCCAGAGCGCAGCCCATCAGGTACAGGTCGCCCTTGTTGATCCGGGAAACGCCCATGCAGCTGAGCAGGTACAGCCCCACCACCGCCAGCGCCACGCTGAAAACGGTGGTTTTGGGCGGCTTTTTCCCGAGGAACAGCCCCAGCACCGGCACCAGCACGATGTACATGGCGGTAATGAACCCCGCCTTTCCGGCGTCGGTGTAGACAATGCCGATCTGCTGCAGGCTGGATGCGACGAACAGGGCGCACCCGCAGATCAGTCCCACCCGCCACAGCGTCGGGTCCTTCCACTTTGCCGCGGATTCCCGGAAGCTGCATTTGCCGATATCCAGCACAAACGCGCAGGGGATCAGAAACAGCACGGCAAGCAGGCACCGCACGGCCTGAAAGGTAAAGGGGCCGATGTGATCCATGCCCACGCTCTGGGCAATGAAGCCAAAGCCCCAGATGGTTGTACCCAGCAGCAGACTCAGACTGCCGCGAACGCGATTTTTCTTCATATGCATCACCGAGGCTAACTTTAGCATAATTTGCCGATCTTTGCAAGCGGCGTTGATTTTTTTGGATAGTGTGGTATAATAGCAGAAAAAACCAGGAGGGTTCATTATGGAAGAAATCAAAAAAATTCCCAGCCGCGATCAGATTCCGGCGGAGGACAAGTGGGCGATTGAAGACCTGTACCCCACCGACGAAGCATGGGAAGCGGAACTGGCGGCGCTGGCGGAGAGCCAGAAGACGCTGGCTTCCTTCGCGGGACGTCTGGGTGAGAGCGGCGAGACGCTGTATGCTTACATGGAAGTCTTTGAGCAGGTCAATGCCAAGGGAGATCTGCTGGGCAGCTACTGTATGCGCCGGGCGGACGAGGATACCCGGAACGCCACTTATCAGGCCATGGCCGGAAAGTTTATGGGCGTTGCAGTAGCACTGAACGCGGCGTGCAGCTTTGATACGCCGGAGATCATGGCGATTTCTGATGAGAAGCTGGCGCAGTTCTATGCCGACTGTCCCAAGCTGGAGCGTTACCGCCGCTACCTGACCAATCTGCGCCGCCGCAAGGCGCACACCCTCTCCGCCGCGGAGGAAAAGCTGCTGGCGTCGGCGGGCGAAATGTCTCAGGCGCCCGATACCATTTACGGCTCCCTCGCCGATGCAGACATGAAATTCCCCGACGCCGTGGACGTCAAGGGAAACAAGCATCCCCTGACCCAGGGAACCTTCGTCAGCCTGGAGGAGAGCAGCGACCGGGTGCTGCGTCAGAGTGCCTACGAAAACCTTTACGGTACGCTGGCTGCGTTCAAGACCACCACTGCCGCCCTTCTCAATGCCCAGAACAAGCAGCTGAAATTCTTCGCCGAGGCGCGGAAGTACGACACGGCCTTTGAAGCGTCTCTGGACGCGACCAACGTCCCTACCTCCGTGTACAAGAACCTCATTGAGACGGTTCACCAGAACATGGACAAAATGCACCGCTATGTCCGTCTGCGCAAGAAGCTGCTGGGCGTGGACGAGCTGCATTTCTACGATGTGTACACCCCCCTGCTGAAAGATGTGGACAAGCACATTCCCTACGAGCAGGCCAAGCAGACCGTTTACGACGCGCTGGCGCCTCTGGGCGACGATTACCGCACCATTCTGAAAAACGGCTTCGACCACCGCTGGATCGACGTGTACCAGAACGAGGGCAAGCGCAGCGGCGCGTATTCCGCCGGGACGGTGGTGCATCCCTACGTCCTGCTGAACTACACCGGAACGCTGGACAGCCAGTTTACGCTGGCCCATGAGATGGGTCACGCTCTGCACTCCTACCTGTCCAACAAGCACCAGAACCCCATCGATGCGGACTACGTGATCTTCGTGGCAGAGGTGGCCTCTACCTGCAACGAGGCGCTGCTGATGGAATATCTGCTGGGCAAGACCACGGATAAGAAGGAGCGGGCGTACCTCATCAACCACTTCCTTGACCAGTTCAAGGGAACGCTGTACCGCCAGACCATGTTTGCCGAGTTCGAGTTGAACATCGGAAAGATGGCAGCTGAGGGACAGACCCTGACGGCGGACGTCCTGTGCGCCGAGTACAAGCGCCTGAACGAGCTGTACTACGGCCCGGACATGGTGGTGGACAACAATATCGCCATGGAGTGGGCGCGCATCCCCCACTTCTACTACAACTACTATGTCTTCCAGTACGCCACCGGCTATTCCGCCGCCATTGCCCTGTCCCGCCGTATCCTGCGGGAGGGCGCACCGGCCGTGAAGGATTACCTCGGCTTCCTCTCCGGCGGCTGCTCCAAGTCCCCCATTGATCTGCTGAAGGGCGCGGGCGTGGATATGACCAGCCCGGAGCCTGTGAATCAGGCGCTGGCGCTGTTCGGCGAGCTGCTGGATGAAATGGAAGAGCTGACCCGGGAGTAAGGGCATGGCAGAGCTGTTTTTGCCCACCCTGCACACCTTCGCCATGAACAACATTTTTACCGGCTCCAAGGGGCTGTTCCGTTTCCGGGCAGAGCCGAAGGTGGTCATGGCGAACCCGAAAGAGGTGGATTTCGCCCAGAGCGCCATCCATGTGGAGTACTGGCACGGCCTTTACTGCTATGAAAAAAGCACCATGGAGGGCGAATGCACCTTCCCCATGAGCGAGGAAGGCCGGGAGGAAATGCGCCGCTGGCTGGAGGAGAAAATCTGATTCGGAAACCTCTGCGGAATCGGCAGCCGCCGGTTCCGCAGGTTTTCGGTTTCCCGGACAGACAATTTGACTTTTTCCGGGAAACCGCCCGAAAAAATGGGAAATGAGCCTTGACTTTTTCCCTTTTTGTGATAAAATATCGACGATATGGAAAGACATTGCGGAAACCAAGCGGAAACGTAGTCCTTCAGCGAGGGGGAAAAGGTGCAAGCCCCCGGATGAACTCCCGCAAGCCATTTCCCGCGTCGCCCGGGATGACCGGGACGGGCGCTCCCGTTACAGAGCAGCTAAGATGCCTGATTTTCAGGCGAATTAGGGTGGTACCGCGATTTACGTCGCCCCTATTGTGTAGGGGCGGCGTTTTTAGTTGGAAGTGAAGAATTCGCTTTCAGCTCCGACAATTTTTATGGAGGTAGAAACCAATGAATCCCAAGCCTTACGGCGTAAATGAACTGCGCGAAATGTTCCTTTCTTTCTTTGAAAGCAAGGGTCACCTGCGCCTGCCCAGCTTTTCTCTGATCCCCCAGAACGATGCGTCATTGCTGCTCATCAACTCCGGCATGGCGCCCATGAAGCCCTATTTCAAGGGTGAGGTGGAGCCGCCCCGTCACCGGGTCTGCACCTGCCAGAAGTGCATCCGTACCGGCGACATCGAGAATATCGGCAAGACCGCCCGCCACGGCACCTATTTTGAGATGCTGGGCAACTTCTCCTTCGGCGATTACTTCAAGCACGAGGCCATTGCATGGAGCTGGGAGTTCCTGACCAAGGTGGTCGGTCTGGACGAGAACCGGCTGTACCCCTCCATTTACGAAAATGATGACGAGGCGTTCGAGATCTGGAACAAGGAAGTGGGCGTCCCCGCCGAGCGTATTTTCCGCTTCGGCAAGGAGGACAACTTCTGGGAGCATGGCTCCGGCCCCTGCGGCCCCTGCTCTGAGATCTACTATGACCGTGGCGAGAAGTACGGCTGCGGCAAGCCCGGCTGCACCGTAGGCTGCGACTGCGACCGCTACATGGAGGTCTGGAACAACGTCTTCTCCCAGTTCGACAACGACGGCCACGGCAACTATACCGAGCTGGCCCAGAAGAACATCGACACCGGCATGGGCTTGGAGCGTCTGGCAGTGGTCTGTCAGGACGTGGACTCCCTGTTCGATGTGGATACCGTCATGAACATCACCCACAAGGTCACTGAGCTGACCGGCGCAACTTACGGCCAGAGCGTGAAGATGGATGTGTCTCTGCGGGTCATCACCGACCATATCCGCGCTTCCACTTTCATGATCGCCGACGGCGTGCTTCCCAGCAACGAGGGCCGCGGCTACGTCCTGCGCCGTCTGCTGCGGCGGGCTGCCCGCCACGGCAAGCTTCTGGGCGTCAACCACCCTTTCCTCTATCAGATCGTGGAGACTGTGGTGGAGGAAAACGAGGTTCACTACACCTATCTGCGGGAGCGCTGCGACTATATCACCAAGGTTGTAAAGGTGGAGGAAGAGAACTTCGCCCGCACCATCGACGGCGGCATGGCGATTTTCTCCAACATGCTGGCAGAGCATAAGGCCAAGGGCGAGACGGAATTCTCCGGCGCCGACGCCTTCAAACTGTACGATACCTACGGCTTCCCCATTGACCTGACGCTGGAAATGGTGGCCGACGAGGATATGACTCTGGATCAGGCGGCATTTGCCCAGCTGATGCAGGAGCAGAAGGTTCGCGCCCGGGAAGCCCGGAAGGCGCTGGGCGATCTGGCTTGGGCAGGCATCGACCTGGGGCTGGACAACACCCCCACCACCTTTGTTGGCTACACCCAGAACAACTGCGACGCCAAGGTTCTGGCGGTGTGCGTGGGCGACGAGGTCTCCGGCACCATTGCCGGCGGCGAAAAGGGCATCATCGTGCTGGACAAGACCCCCTTCTACGCCGAAATGGGCGGCCAGATCGCCGACCAGGGCGTGATCCTCATGGGCAACAGCCGCTTTGTGGTGTCCGACGTCCAGAAGGACAAGGGCGGCAAGTACCTGCATCACGGAAAGATGGTCACCGGCTCCATCAAGGTGGACGATATTGTGGTGGCCTCCATTGACGTAGAGCGCCGCAAGGCCATCATGCGTGCCCACTCCGCGACCCATCTGCTGCAAAAGGCGCTGCAGACGGTGCTGGGTGACCATGTCCATCAGGCGGGTTCCTACGTGGAGCCTGACCGGCTGCGCTTCGACTTCACCCACTATTCCGCGCTGACGCCGGAGGAGCTGGTGAAGGTCAACGCCATCGTCCAGAATTCCATTCTGGAGGGCTACAACATCGTGACCCGGGAGATGCCCGTTGACGAGGCCAAGGCCATGGGCGCCACCGCGCTGTTCAGCGAGAAGTACGGCAGCACGGTTCGTGTGGTCAACATGGGCAACTACTCCATCGAGCTGTGCGGCGGCACCCATCTGGACAATACCGCCAAGGTCGGCCCCTTTGAGATCGAGAGCGAATGTTCCGTCGCCTCCGGCGTCCGCCGGATCGAGGCCATTACCGGTAAGGCGTGCCTTGAGAGAATGGAGCGGAACCAGACCATGCTTCTGGAAGCGGCCGCCAAGCTGAAGACCAAGCCCATCGAGCTGGGCACCCGGATTCAGGCGCAGCTGGAGGAACTCCGGGAGCTGCGGCGCACCATCGAGGCCTACAAGGCCAAGGAGACCGTGGGCGAGATCGACCGCATTCTCTTCGGCTCCCACAATGTGGACGGCCTGAAGGTCATCACCGCCAGCGTTCCCAACGCCGACACCGGCAGACTCCGCCAGATGGGCGACGTGCTGCGGGATAAGGACGCTTCCGTTGTGGCCGTGCTTGCTACGGTCAACGAGGGCAAGATCACCTTCCTGGCCGTCTGCGGCAAGGACGCCATTGCCCGGGGCATCAAGGCCGGCGACCTGGTGAAGCAGGTATGCTGCTGCTGCGGCGGCAGCGGCGGCGGCAAGCCCGACTCTGCCATGGGCGGCGGCAAGGACGTCACCAAGGTGGACAACGCCCTCGCCATCGTGGACGATTACGTGGTTTCCAAATTGAAGTAATAAGAAAGGCGCTGCCGCAAAGGCGGCGCCTTTTCCAACGATAAGGAGGCGGCAGGATGCGTAAACTGGTATGGTTTTCTCTGGGCTTCGGCGCGGCCTGCTGCCTGTGCGCGTATGTTATTACGGGAAGTACGCGTGTCATTTTGGCCGCAGCTGTCGGGTTTCAGACGCTTTTCGCGGCGATTGCGGGGAGAAAGTTCGCATTATTCCGGCGGATTGCCGCGGTTCTTCTTGGCTTTGCCATGGGAATGGGCTGGTTCATTCTGTACGACGGTTTTTATCTGAATGCCGCCGGAATGATGGACGGAAAAACGGCAAACGCAGTCATCCGGGTGTCGGACTACAGCTACGAGACGGCATACGGTATCGGCGTGGATGGCTTGGTGCAGCTGGAAGGAAAGTCCTACCGCCTTCGGGCGTATCTGGATTTGGACAAAACGCTGGAACCCGGGGACACCGTCTCCGGCCAGTTCCGTTTCCGCGCCACTACGCCTAAGGAAAGCAGAACCTATCACGCGGGCAACGGCATTTTCCTGCTGGCGTATCAGGTGGACGAGGTTTCCGTTTCGCCCCATAAAGACGCGTCTTGGCGGGATATCCCTGCGCGGCTGCGGCACCGGATTCAGGCAATTTTGCAGACCTGTATTCCGCAGGATGCCGCTCCCTTTGCCCGGGCGCTTCTGCTGGGCGATACCACAAGTCTGAGTTATGCGGTAGATACCAGTCTGAAAATCAGCGGGATTCGCCATGTGGCGGCTGTTTCCGGACTGCATGTGTCGATTCTGTTCGCATTGCTCACTGCCATAACCTTCCGAAAGCGGTTCTTGACTGCCCTTGTGGGTTTTCCAACGCTGCTGCTTTTTGCGGCGGTGGCGGGCTTTACCCCGTCGGTCAGCCGTTCGTGCATCATGTGCGGACTGATGCTGGCGGCGCTGCTGCTGAATAAGGAATACGACGGCCCCGCGGCGCTGGCCTTTGCCGCCGTGGTGATGCTGATTGGCAACCCGTTGGTCATCACGTCCGTGGGTTTTCAACTGTCCGTGGCCAGCGTGGCGGGGATTTATCTCTTTGCGCCGGGCATCCGCAAGTGGCTGGTTTCTCTGTTCCCGGACAGCAAAGGGAAGGGCGTCAGACCCACGTTGATTCGCTGGTTTACTGCTTCCGTGTCCATCACCCTCAGCGCCATGATTTTCACAACGCCGCTGAGCGCATGGTATTTTGGCACCGTCAGTCTTGTTGGCGTGGTGACCAATCTGCTCACTCTGTGGGTCATCAGCTTCATTTTCTATGGGCTTGTGGCGGTCAGTCTGGTGGGTGCGTTCTGGACGGGCGGGGCGATGATTCTTGGAAAAATCGCCGCGTGGCCGATTCGCTATGTTCTGTTGATCGCAAAGTTACTGGCGGGCTTTCCGCTGGCGGCGGTGTATACCAGAAGCCCTTACATTACCATCTGGCTGGTGGCCATGTATGTATTGCTGCTGGTGTTCCTTCTGAGCCGGAATCGCCGCCCGGGCGTTCTGCTCTGCTGCGGCACGCTGGGGCTGTGTCTGGCGCTTCTGGCATCCTGGGCGGAGCCGATGCTGGACAGCACCCGGATAACGGTGCTGGATGTGGGACAGGGGCAGTGCATTCTGCTGCAAAGCGAAGGCCGGACATACATGGTGGACTGCGGCGGGGACAGCGACACCGACACCGCGGACATTGCCGCCGAAACGCTCCTGAGTCAGGGAATCTCCCGGCTGGACGGCTTGATTCTGACCCATGGCGACAGGGATCACACCGGCGCGGCGGAAAATCTCTTAAGCCGGGTGAAAGCGGACATCCTCATCCTCCCACCGGAGGAAGGTATGCCGACATCTGATAACGCAGAGGTGGTATACGCCGAACAGGATTTGCTTTTGACCTACGGCAAGACAAATCTGCACATTTTCACCACCGATTCCAATAGGAGCGAAAACGAAAACAGCCTGTGCGTCTTGTTTGATACGGAAAACTGTGATATACTCATAACGGGAGACCGGAGCGCCTACGGCGAGCGGATGCTGCTCCACGCCGGGAAAATCCCGGAGGTGGACGTGCTGATTGCCGGACATCACGGCTCCAAAAACTCTACCTGCGAGGATCTGCTTGCCGCTGCCCAACCGCAGACGGTCTGCATCAGCGCAGGAAGGGACAATCTCTACGGACACCCGGCAGCGGAGACCCTGCAGCGGCTAGAACATTTCGGCTGCACGGTGTACCGGACAGACCGGGACGGAACAATTACCATCAGAAGGTGAAGCCATGGCAAAAAAACCAGCCCCCGGGGGCAATTTACAGGAGTTGAAAACCCAGCTGAAAAACAAGGACTTGGGGCGGCTGTACATTTTCCATGGGGAAGAGGTCTTTCTGCTGCACCACTATCTGGAGCAGATGAAAAAGCAGCTGCTGGACGCGCTGACGGAATCCTTCAATTTCCACCGGATGAACAGTGAGACCTTCGATTTGCAGACCTTCGCCGACGCCGTGGAAAACCTGCCCATGATGGCGGAGCATACCATGGTTCAGGTGGACGAGGTGGACTTATTCAAGCTGGGCGAGTCCGACCGGAATAAAATTGCGGAAATTTTAGCGGACATCCCGGACTACTGCACGGTGGTGTTCACCTACGAGACGACCCCGTGGAAGCCGGACAGGCGCCTGAAAAAGCTCTGGGAGGCGATTGACGGCGCCGGGCTGATCGTGGAATTCGCCAAGCAGGATCAGAAAGACTTGGCGGCTTGGGTCACAAGGCATTTTATGGCGCGGGACAAACGGATTTCCACAGATCTGTGCCTGTACCTCATTGACATCACCGGCGGCACCATGACGGCACTGAGTGGCGAAATTGACAAAATATGCGCCTATTCCGGCGCAAATGAGATTCGCAAAACCGACATCGACGCCGTCACCGAACCGGTGCTGGACGCCGTGGTATTCCAGATGACGGATATGCTCAGCGCCGGGCGCTTCGATCAGGCGCTGGTGAAGCTGCAGCAGCTGCTCAAAATGCAGCAGGAGCCGCTGGCGATTCTGGGGGCGGTGGGCAATCATTTCCGCCGGGTCAGCGCCGCGCGGACGCTGCTGGACAACGGAAAGAACGCCTCCGACCTGCAAAGGCTCTGCGGCATCCCGGACTATCCCGCGAGAAAGACCATGGAGGCGGCCAGACGGTTCACGCCGGAGTTCTGCCGCCGGGCGGCGGAGCTGGTGCTGGAAACGGATTATAAGATAAAGACATCCTACGACGACCCGGAGCGCCTGCTGGAGCTGCTTCTGCTGCAGCTGGCGCAGGAGGGGCGCAATGGTTAAAATCAGGGAGGCCATTGTGGTAGAGGGGCGCTACGACAAAAACACCCTCAGTCAAGTGGTGGATGCCCCCATTCTGGAAACGGCGGGGTTCGGCATTTTCAAGGACAGGCAGCAGATGGCGCTGCTTCGTCGGGTGGCGGAAAAGCGGGGCTTGATCGTCTTCACGGATTCCGACGGGGCGGGCTTCGTCATCCGCAACCACATCAAAAGCGCCATTCCCGGAAAATACCTGAAGCACGCCTACATCCCGGACATTCCCGGAAAGGAACGGCGGAAATCCGCCCCCGGCCGGGAGGGTAAGCTGGGGGTGGAGGGCATGACCCCGGAGGTCATTCTCGCCGCTCTGCGAAATGCGGGAGCCACCATAGAGGGGGAGGAAACGACTTCCACCGGGGGTATCACGAAGCAGGATCTCATGGCGCTGGGGCTTTCCGGCGGAAGCAACGCCGGGGAGAAGCGGAAAGCGCTTCTGAAAAAGCTGAACCTGCCGGAACACATGAGCGCCAACGCCATGTTACAGGCGCTGAATTTGTTATACACGCGGGAAGAGCTGGAGCAAATGCTGAATGAATCCGGAATCGAACGCGATTAAATGGAGAGAATATGGTTGATATACAAGTCAGGAATCTGACAAAATTCTTTGTAATTGGAGAAAATCTGCTGGACAACCTGAGCTTTGAAATTCAGGAAGGGGAACGGGTGGCGATCCTTGGCCGAAACGGCTGCGGAAAAACCACACTTTTCAACATCCTTACCGGCCAGATGGACTATGACAGCGGCGAGGTCTACGTCAATCCCAACAAGCGCTTAGGGCTGATTTCCCAGATCCCCAAGTTCCCGGCGGGCTACACCGTGGAGGACGTGCTGCGCACCGCCTACGCCGGCCTCATGAAGCTGAAAGCCAGAATGGAGCGGCTGGAAGCGGACATGGCGGGGGGCGCAACGGCGGAGCAGCTGCGGGAGTACGACAGCCTGTCCAACCGCTTCCAGTCCGGGGGCGGCTACGAGATGGATGTGGACGTGGACAAGGTCTGCAACGGTCTGGGCATCCCGGCGGAGCAGCGCGCTCAGGAGTTCGACAGCCTTTCCGGCGGCGAAAAGACCAGAGCGAATCTCGCCCGCCTTCTGCTGGAAAAGACGGACATCCTGCTTCTGGACGAGCCGACCAACCATCTGGATTTGAGAAGCGTGGAGTGGCTGGAAGGGTATATTCAGAATTTCCGGGGGACGGTGCTTGCCATTTCCCACGACCGCTATTTCATCGACCAGATTGCCCAGCGGGTGATCGAGATCGCGGACGGCCACGCGGAATTCTACTCCGGCAACTACTCGTTCTACATGGACGAAAAGCAGGCGCGGTTTGACCTGCAAATGAAGCAGTACGAGCAGGAGCAGGCGAAGCTGAAGCAGTTGGGCTACACGGTGGAGCGGATGAAGGGCTGGGGCATCAACAACCGCACCCTATACCGCCGGGCCATGTCCATTCAGCACCGGATGGATCGCATCCGCAAGACGGAACGACCCAAAGCGGAAAGAACGATGAAGGCCAGCTTCGGGGAGCGGGATTTCTCCGGAGACGTGGTGTTCAAGATGAAGAACGTGTCGAAATCCTTCGGCGACCGGACGCTGTTCTCCGACGTGAATCTGCTGGTAGAGGGCGGCGAGCGCATTGCCCTGCTGGGGGACAACGGCACCGGAAAATCCACCTTTATCAAGTGCCTGCTGGGTGAGGAGGACTGTCAGGGGAAAATCCAGTTCGGCCCCACGGTGAAATGGGGATATCTGCCCCAGATCATCCACTTTGACCACCCGGAGCGGAGCCTTTACGACACCATGCTCTATGAAAAAAACTGCACGCCTCAGATGGCGAGAGACCGTCTCGGCGCGTTCCTGTTTCAGGGGGAAGACGTGTTCAAGACAGTGGGCAACCTGTCCGGCGGCGAGCAGTCCCGCCTGCGGCTGTGTATGCTGATGGACGAGAAGATCAACCTCCTGATCCTGGACGAGCCGACAAATCACCTGGACATTGCGTCCCGGGAGTGGGTGGAGGCCGCCATTGAGGAGTTCGAGGGCGTGCTGCTGTTCGTCTCCCACGACCGGTATTTTATCGAGAAGTTCGCCGAGCGTATCTGGCTGCTGGAGGACGGGAAAATCCGGGATTTCCCCTGCGGCTATCAGAAATACCGCTCCATTCTGGAGCATGAAGCCGCCGCAAAACCGGCCGTTTCCGCTGCGCCGAAGCCGAAAAAGGAGCGGGCAAAGGGCGGAACCAAGGACGCGGACAAGCTGGTGCGGCGGCTGGAGCGGGAGATCGAGAAGCAGGAGCAGGTCGTCGCCGACTTTGACCGGAAGATCGAAGCGGCCTCCGCCGACTATCAGGAGCTGACCCGTCTGCTTGGCGAAAAGGAAGAAGCCGAAGCGGCGCTCATGGACCTGATGGAGCAGTGGGAACAGGTGCAGACGTGAAGAATGAAGCTTTGACGGTTGACACAGTTCGACACCCGGCCTATAATAGAAACGATTAAGAAAAAAGGAGCAACAGAATTATGAGTTCTTGTAACGGAAATTGTTCCGAATGCGGCTCTGATTGCGCCGATCGCAAGCCCGAGAGCCTGCTGGCGGAGCTGAACCCAAACGCCAGCGTGAAGAAGGTCATTGCCGTGGTCTCCGGCAAGGGCGGCGTGGGCAAATCCACGGTCACGTCCATGCTGGCTGTCGCCATGGCACGGAAGGGAAAGCGGGTCGGCGTTCTGGATGCCGACATCACCGGCCCCTCCGCACCCACCGCGTTCGGCGTCACGGAGTGTCAGGGCGCGGACGAACACGGCCTGTACCCGGCGCTGACCCGCACGGGCATTCAGGTAATGTCCATCAATCTGCTGCTGGACAACCCCGCCGACCCGGTGGTGTGGCGCGGTCCGGTCATCGCGGGCGCGGTGAAACAGTTCTGGACGGACGTTATCTGGGAGGACGTTGACTATTTGTTCGTTGACATGCCCCCCGGAACCGGCGACGTACCCCTGACGGTGTTCCAGAGCCTGCCGGTGGACGGCGTCATCATCGTCACTTCCCCTCAGGATCTGGTGTCCATGATTGTGGCGAAAGCCGTGAAAATGGCGAACATGATGCACATTCCCGTGCTGGGCTTCGTGGAGAACTATTCCTACCTCCGATGCCCGGACTGCGGCAAGAAGATCAGCGTCTTCGGCAAGAGCCATCTGGACGAAATTGCCGCCCAGTTTGATCTGCCGATTCTGGCACGCCTGCCCATCGACCCCGCCGTGGCGGAAGCCTACGACAACGGCCAGATGGAGACGGTGAACACGGAAGCACTGTCCGCGGCTGTGGAAGCTATTGAGAAGTAAAAAGAACCGCCTAGTAAATGGGCGGGGGCATAAGACAGTTAACAGGCACAGCAGGATAATCTGCTGTGCCTGTCCTTGTATCATTGAATGCGAGCACCCCTTGCCTCTCCTTTTGGGAGAGGTGGCCGAGCGCGAGGACGGAGAGGGTAAGTAAGAGTGTAACGCCCTCTCAGTCATCTTCGGTGACAGCTCTCCCAGAGGGAGAGCCAAGAGCTTGTACTCCATCGAACTGCCAGGGGGCTTTTTTACAGCAGTCCCAGATTTTGCTTCCATTTCAAAATGCGGGTGACGGAAGCGTTCAGCGCGTCAAAATCGATGCGGCCGTCCAGTACGGCGCTCAGCACGGCGTTGTACTGTTCCGCGTAATCCGTGGAGCAAAGCAGATCATTTCCCGCCTGAACGGCCAACACGGCGGCTTCGCCGGTGCCGTAGCGGTCGGTGATGGCCTCCATCACCAGATCGTCAGTCATGACCACGCCGTCAAAGCCCATGGTGTCCCGGAGATATTGATGGACCGCGGGGGAGAGGGAGGCGGGATAGTTCCTGTCCAGCGCTTGGACAATGTTGTGGCTGACCAGTACCGCACCGCAGCCCGCGTCAATTCCGGCGGCGAAGGGGAGCAGATCGCTGCTTTCCAGCTCCTGAAGGGAGCGGCTGTCAACTGCCAGCCCGGTGTGGGTGTCGGCGTTGTCGCCGTAGCCGGGGAAGTGCTTCAGGACGCTGCCGATCTGGTAGGCGTTCATCAGCCTGACGGTTCCGGCGACAAACTCCCCGGTGGTTTCAGCGTCCTGCCCCAGCGAGCGCTGGTACATAAAGGCGCTGGGGTCGGCAGAAATGTCGCACACAGGCCCCAGATTGACATTGATCCCGAGAGATTGCAGCAGTTGACAGATATCTTCCTCATTGGAAAGCGCCTGAGTCAGTCCGCCGTCAGCAAAGGCTTCCCGTGGAGAGGGAAAGCGCTGGGGGCGGAAGGCGGGGTAGCGGCTGATTCTGGTGACGGTTCCGCCCTCCTCGTCCACGGCCAGCAGCAGGGGGATGCTGGCGGCGGCCTGATAGCCGGACAGTGTCTGCTGGAGGGAACTCGGTGTCTGACCTTCAAAATCCTCCCCAAACAGCACAAAGCCGCCCAGATGGTATGCCTGAATGTCGGTCAACGCAGATTCGGCATTGCAGCGCGCCAGAAACAGCTGTCCGACCCGTTCCTCGATCGTCATGGAATCCAGAAGTTCCTGAATCGGGTCGGGGGGCGTCGTAGTAGCGGGGACAGTCGTTTCCGTGGGATCTGGTTGCGGGGCTTCGGTCACAGTCGCCGGGAGCGTCGGCTCCGACGTCTCAATGGGGGAAGCGGCGCAGCCGGTCAGAAAAAGCAGCATAAGTAAAATGGATAATCGTTTCATAGTTGTACCTCGAAATGCCGGGAATGAGAAGGCGGCAAAAGTTCGTCTGGCAGACATTCTAGCACAACTGTCGAAAAAAGTCAAAAACCCTCCGCTTTCCAGCGGAGGGTAAAGTTTTGCTTATTACAAAGTCCAGCCGATCAGGAACCACAAAAGCAGCAAAACGACGGCGAGGGGAATATACGCAGAAAGGGCGGCGGCGCTGACACAGATCACCGTACAGCCGAAGTATCCCAGCAGGAACACCACGCCGCAGATAATGCCGGAGGTGAACACGGCCTTGCTCAGCTGCTTGCCGATGATGTTGGAGAAAAAGAAGGTATACAGCGCGCCGAAAATGGGGTTGACTACCGTCAGAACCACGCTGAGAACAAGATTCAGCAGACCCATCAGCAGCGTGAGCGCCAGAATAACCAGCAGAATGGTCGGCGCGTAAGTGACCAGCACGTTGGGCAGGTAGGTCTTGAATGCCCAGTCCACCAGAATGTGCAGCACCATGGCGAACAACACGGTCAGAATCCGCAGGAAAAACCATCCCAGAGCGGAGTTTCCCCGGGGAATCAGCGTGTCCAAGAGATTCACCAGAAATGCCAGAATCACCAGCGACAGAATTTCGCTGCACACAATGGTCAGCGGCGACCGCTGAAAGGGGATGACCAGCAGATGCTCTCCCGCAAACCGGACAAAGGGCAGGGGGGACAGCAGCGCATCCAACGACCACGGTTTGAAGGTGTAGACCACAATGGCCACCGCATAGATGAACAGAATGCCCATGGCCGCGGACAGGGAGTGGTTCAGGCTGGAGCGCTTGCCCAGAAAAACCCGCCCCATAAATCCCAGAATCAGGGACGCAGCGGCAAAAAACAGCATGAACTGCACCGTACTGCCCAAGCTGATCTCCGTCGGTATGTAAGATGCCGCGCCGGAAATCGCCTTTTCCAGATCGTCCGGCAGATAGGCGGAGGCGGCAGCAAGTACGTTCTCCACGTCGCCGGGAACATAGTCTGCGACGGCGGAGAGGGTAGAGCGTAAATCCATAGGAATGTCCTTTCCCTAAGGTCTATCTAAAGGAAAGCGGCCGCCAAAGTCTGGCGGCCGCGCACCGTTTGAAGATGAGATAAATTACTTGATCTCGGCCTCGGCGCCAGCTTCCTTCAGCTCGGCGACCAGCTTCTCGGCGTCTTCCTTGGAGATAGCTTCCTTCAGGGTCTTGGGGCAGTTGTCAACCAGATCCTTGGCGTCCTTCAGGCCCAGACCGGTAGCGGCACGGACAACCTTGATAACGCCCAGCTTGGAAGCGCCGGCGGACTTCAGGATGACGTCGAACTCGGTCTTCTCCTCGACCTCAGCAGCAGCGGAAGCAGCGGGAGCGGCAACAGCGGCGGCAGCGGCGGAAACGCCGAAAACCTCTTCCAGAGTGTGAACCAGTTCGGACAGCTCCAGAACGGTCAGTTCCTTAACCTGCTCAACCAGAGCAGTGACTTTTTCACTAGCCATGATAAATTTCCTCCTAAAATGATGTGTAGTGAGATGTTTGTGGGGTTACGCGATCAGGCTTCTGCTTCTGCAGGAGCGGAGCCGTCCTTCTGCATCCGGATCTGATCCAGAACGAAGGCCAGGCTGGAGATAGGCGCCAGGAAGGTACCCAGGACAGAAGCGACCAGAGCGTTCTTGCTGGGCAGCTCGCCGAAGCCGTTCAGCTGGTCAGCGGAAAGCACGGAGCCTTCCACAACGCCGCCCTTGATGGCCAGGGTCTTCAGCTTGTTCTTCTTGGCAAACTCGCAGACGATACGAGCAGGGGCGATGGGGTCGCCGGTGGTGGAAGCCATAGCGGTGGTGCCATTGAGAACCTCAGAGAAATCATAGCCGGCATTTTTAGCGGCGAAATTGGTCAGGGTGTTCTTAACGACGGCGTAATCCACGCCTGCTTCACGGAACTGCTTACGCAGCTCGGTATCCTGAGCAACCGTGATACCCTTGTAATCAACGAAGACGACGGAAGAGGCTTCCTTCACCTTGCTGGTCAGAGCATCGACAACGGCCTTCTTGCTCTCAAGAACCTTTGCGTTGGGCATAATTTTCACCTCCGAAAATAAAAAAGTCCTTCTGCCACAAGACAGAAAGACACGCAGAAATTTCGTATTCAGCGCACCTCGGCAGGACTTACGGATAACTCCACCTGCTGTCTCTGGCAACTGCTATATTCTAGCATGGGGGAGGGCAAATGTCAAGGGAAATTTGATGTATTTTTGAGAAAAAGCGGGAGGACACGCGCCCTCCCGCTTGGGTTTCACGTTATGGAATGATTCACTCCACGTCTGCCTATGGTGTTTCATTCAGATTTGCTGGGGTAGGCAGGAACCAAATCCTCATGGGTAAACAGATCAATGCTCCGCGAGGACATCATTTCTCCCTGCCAAATATAGCTGATAAGCAGCGTCATGGATTCGTATTTCTCATAGACGTCTTTGGGTATGGTATAATACCCTGGGGTCAGGGTTTCATGAAGCAACAGATCTTCTAGCTCACCATCGGCTGTTATTCCGAGGATTCCAGCGGAAAAACCGTCCTGCACCAGATTCAAGGGAACATAGATAACGATGGTCGTCGGAACACCCCTTGGTTCCTCAGGTCCCTCAGGTCCCCCTGTCGTGTAAAATTCGTCCAAAATCGGGGCGCCGCCCAGATACCACAGCTCTTTCGGAGGGGCACCGTTCTGACTGCGTACCGCGTCCGTTGCGTCCGTTGTGTCCGGCGCGGCGGCCTGAACCTCGTTGCGGCCGATGGCAAAACCAATGCCCAGCAGCAAAACCGCGGCCAGAATCAGGCCGATTATGGATAGAATTCTTCGTGATTTCATTGGAATACCCCCTTATTGCCTGTTTCAGGAAACGGTAAAACGCACTGTGTAAATCTGCGTGTCGTAGAAGTTCCGCATCAGAGGGTGCTTTTGGGATTCATCGTAAATATCCTTAATCCAGAGAACCAGCTCGTATTCTCCGCTGGAAACCTGCCCATAAGGTTCTGACCAGTCGAAGGTGAACTCGGTGACATCATCTGCCTTGAGAATAACATGGTCTGTGAGAGGGCTGAATTCAAAACCGTCATTTAATAGCAGGTATTTCCCGTCGTGGGACAGCGAATAATCCACAATTTCCAACTGGCCGATCTGCTGGCCGCCGGAGTGGGTACACCGAATGGTCATGCCGGTGGGGGAGACTTCCGTGATCTCAAAATTCAGCCCCCAATCCTCCCGGTCATATATATCCCCGGTTTCCTCATCGACAAAAAGGTGGCAGGGAAGCAAAATCACGTTCTTTTCGTAGATGACCATTTCGCTGATCAGGCGCTGCTCACCGTTTGGAGACTCATAAATGTCATAAAGGAGCCGGAGGTTGTAGTCGGGGTAGGCAAATGTAAAATTGGTCAGGCCGTTCAGGGATTCACAGGTTTCCTCGCAGAATCCCTCCCGTGCGTCCAGCCGGGCGTCGCAGAAAATTTCTTCCTCGGTGATGAAGCCGTCCCGCAGCGCTTCGTTCAGTGGCATACTCTGACCGCCAATATCAATGGTCACGCTGGTTATGTTAAAATTGTAAATCAGCTTCTCGCTGAAATTGCCGCCCAGCTCGTCGCTGGTATATTCAACGTAATCAGCATCGTCGTCGAAGCTGACAGAAAGACGCAGATGCCCCATGGAAGCGGGTTCCGTAGGTGTCTGGGTCGTGCTTACGGTGGCCGGGGCAAGGGATTTCTCATTTGCGCAGCTGGCACACAGCAGTAAAACCGCGGCCAGAATCAGGCTGATTATGGATAGGATTTTTCGTGATTTCATAGGAATACCTCACGCATTTTTATTTGCAGTTGAACAGGCAGCGATCTCGTCCACAGCCGGCTGATCGACCACATCCAGATCAAACCACATATGATAAACAACCGCGTCTTTCTCAAAGAAAATATGGCGGAAATGGGCCTTTTCACCGGTATCATCCGCGATTTTCGTCAGATTGATGGTGACGGACGGATTTTCTTTCCCGCCGTAAAGGGCAATGAACTCAACATTGTCTGTCTTATGGAACTCATTTTGCAGATATGTCATGATCTCGGTGGTGGAGTTTTCATTGCTTAACAGCTTTGGCTTCAGGCTCGTTACCGTGATTCCGCCGATGATCGCGTCGCCCTCATCGGAGACAATATTGCAGCTTTCATCGGTCACATCGGAAAGGGAATACCCTTCCGGCAGATTGAAGGAAAAGTCGGCCTGTTTGACTTCGGCAGCTTTTCCCGAACAGCCTGCCAGCAGGACAAGCAGCAGGGCAAGGAGAATACAGGCAAATTTGTTCAAGCGCATTTTATCACACCCTTTCAAAACAACGCGCTACCTGAATGGTTTGACTTGCGGACATTTAACCGATTGAGATCATGCTTTCCTGAAAATGGTAACGACATAATAACACATGATAAAAATTTTGTCAACAATATTTTTGCTACAAAGGTATTGCGGAAACAAAAATACTGTATTATAATATAGTACAAAGGGAGAGGGATGGCATGGCAGCAGATAACGGACAGATGAGCTTTCGCCGGGGCGTGATGTCTCTGGTGATTTTGGGATTGCTGAAGAAACAGGATATGTATGGCTATCAGCTTGTGCAGGAAACGGAGCGGCAAAGCGGCGGACGAATCGTCACGCAGGAAGGTTCGCTGTACCCTGTGCTTTACAAGCTGGTAGACCAAGGGCTGATTTCCGACCGGAAGGTTCTGGTGGGCAGGCGCATGACCCGGGTGTATTATCATCTGGAACCCGCCGGGGAACAGCGGCTGGAAGAATTGGTGCGGGAGTATGAGGAAGTCACCAAAGGCGTGCTGCAAATTATAGAAGGATGTGATATAGATGGTTTGGAATGTCCATCTTCTGCGGTATCTATGGGAAGTGCGCGAGGAACTGCCGGGCAACAGGAGGCAGAAGAAACAAATCCTGTCCAGGGTGGAGTCCTCCGTCCGGGATTTTGTTGCTGAGCATCCCGGCGCGGACTATGCCGCAATCGTTTCGCACTTCGGAACGCCGACGCAGATCGCGGAAAGCAATATCGAGGAAATGGACGCGTCAGAACTGCTGGGGAGCTTGCAGATTCAGCGGAAAGTCGTCGCAATCGTGCTTGCGGCGGCAACGTTGCTTGTCCTGATGCGGTTTGCTTTTCGTTTGGCGGCGTACATGGAATTCTACAAAGATATGAATGGATACGCGGTGGTGGAAGTGATCGAGATCGACAAGACAGAGACTGACAAGGGGGTCGATACCCGTGAAGAAAGGTAACGTAGCGGCCTGGCGATACCTTTGGAAAGTCAGGGGGAGGCTCCTATGCTCCGGGAAACTGAAACGGGAAATCATGGCGCGCATTAAAACCGCGCTGAACGACTACTTGACTGAGCATCCGGACGCGGACTTTGCTGAGCTGTCGCGCCGTTTCGGAACGCCGAAACAGGTTGCTTCCTCCTATGTGGAGGATATGGACACCGAGGAATTGCTCCACAACCTGAGAATTCGGAGAAGAATTCTTGGGATCGTGGCAGGCACGGCACTGATTGTGCTTATGCTTTGGGTGGGAACAGTGACATATGCCATTATCCACAATGAAAGAATTGCTCATGGATATGGCGTCCTTGGAGAAATCGAGGTTATTGACTGGACAGAATACGAAACAGACCCGACGACCCTGCCGTTCCCTCTTGAATAAACATAAAACCCCCGGATGCATTGCATCCGGGGGTTTACCATATCAGCTTACAGATACTTGGAAGTGGAAACCTTCACGCCGGGGCCCATGGTGGAAACCACGGTGCAGGAGCGGATATACTGACCCTTCGCAGCGGCGGGCTTCGCCTTCACGACGGCCTTCAGCAGCGTGTCCATGTTCTCGGACAGCTTCTCGGTGCCGAAGGACACCTTGCCGATGGGGCAGTGGATGATGTTGGTCTTGTCCAGACGGTACTCGACCTTACCGGCTTTGATCTCCTTGACGGCAGCGGCCACGTTGGGGGTCACGGTGCCGGCCTTGGGGGAGGGCATCAAGCCCTTGGGGCCCAGAACCTTACCGAGACGGCCAACAATGCCCATCATGTCGGGGGAAGCGACGACCACGTCGAACTCAAACCAGTTCTCCTTGGTGATCTTCTCCACCAGATCCATGCCGCCGACATAGTCGGCGCCGGCTTCCTTGGCTTCCTCAGCCTTGGCGTCCTTGGCGAAGACCAGAACACGGCGGGTCTTACCGGTGCCGTTGGGCAGAACCACGGCGCCGCGGACCTGCTGGTCAGCGTGACGGGAGTCAACACCCAGCTTGATGTGCAGCTCAACGGTCTCGTCGAACTTGGCGGAAGCACCCTTCACGACCAGATCCAGGGCTTCGGTGGGATCATACTGAACAGAGCGGTCGATCAGTTTGGCGCTCTGCTGATACTTTTTACCTCTAAACAATGTAATTATCCTCCTTAAAGTGGTGATGCGGAAAAATCCTCCCACATTTCCGGGTCAGACTGCCCGGACAAGCAAATATCAATCGACGACGGTAACGCCCATGGAGCGGCAGGTACCGGCAACCTGGCTTTCGGCAGCCTCAAGCGTGGGGCAGTTCAGGTCAGGCATCTTGGTCTTGGCGATCTCGGCGATCTGCGCCTTGGTAATCGTGCCAACCTTGGCCTTGTTGGGAACGCCGGAACCCTTCTCCAGACCGATGGCCTTCATGATCAGCATGGGGGTCGGAGGAGTCTTGGTGATAAAGGTAAAGCTGCGGTCAGCGTAAACGGTGATGACGACGGGAATCTTGTAGCCCTCCATATCCTTGGTGCGGGCGTTGAATTCCTTGATGAAAGCGGCGATGTTGACGCCGTGCTGACCCAGAGCGGGGCCGACAGGGGGGGATGCGGTCGCCTTAGCGGCGTTGATCTGCAGTTTGATAATGCCAGTGACTTTCTGTGCCATAATAAGCACCTCCTGAATAAAATGTGGTAGTATGCGCTTGGGCGCATTTTTTGCGGGGCGCGTTCGCCCCTCCCACGTTCCGATCGAGAAATCGATCCGATGCGTTTACTGGGAAACGACCTCCACCTGGTCAAGCTCAAACTCGACGGAGGTCTCGCGGCCGAACATGGACACGACCACGTTCACCGCGTTGTTGTCAACGTCCACACTCTCGACCGTGCCGGTGAAGGAGGACAGGGGGCCGTCCAGAATCCGGACGGTATCGCCGACTGCGTAGTTCACGATAATCTCCTTCTTTTCCACGCCCATGGCGTAGACCTCTTCTTCGGTCAGAGGGGTGGGGTCGTTGCTGGAAGTGCCCACGAAGCCTGTTACTCCGCGGACGTTCCGGATGACATGCCAGGTGTCGTCACTGTAAACCATCTTTACCAGCACGTAGCCGGGGAAGACTTTGCGGTCATAGGTCTTGCTGGCGCCGGACTCGGTGATCTCGGTGACGGTCTCCAGAGGAATGGAGACGGCGAGGATCTGATCCTGCAGCGAGCGGGACTCCACGGTCTTCTCGATGGTGGCCTTTACAGTGTTTTCATAACCGGAATAGGTATGCACAACATACCATTTTGCAGTCTCTGCCATAACTTCGTACCTTAGTGGAACAGTCCAATCAGGGCGTCAATGCCGACCTGGGCAACGAAGTCGAACAGCCAGATGAACACGCCGACTGCCACGACGCAGCAGGCGACGATGGCGGTGTTCTTCAGCACCTGCTGGGGGGTGGGCCAAACGACCTTCTTCAGCTCGCTGCGCAGCTCGCGGAAGTACTTCCTGACCTTGCCCCAGGTTCTTTTGAACCAGTTTTCCTTTTTGACTTCAGCCATGATTCGGGCCTCCTTACTTGGTCTCGTTGTGAACGGTGTGCTTCTTGCAGAATCTGCAATACTTCTTCATCTCGAGACGGTCAGGGTCGTTCTTCTTGTTCTTCATGGTGTTGTAGTTTCTCTGCTTGCACTCAGAGCATCTCAAAGTGACTTTTACGCGCATAACGGCACCTCCTTAAATACTGCCTCCCTGTATCACCCCGCCCAGAGAAAATTTAGGAAACGGTCAACTACAAATTACCGCCCGGGGCTGAAAAAGGCGCACAAAAAAAGCCCTTTTTCACAGGTAAGGACATTCTATCATGGGGGGAGGGCAAAGTCAACTATTTTTTCTTCCATTTTTGGGGAAATTGTAGTATGATAGAGGCAAAACACGCAGGAGGAAGCAAAAATGAAAATCATGGGAATTGACTACGGCGACGCCCGCACCGGCGTTGCGATTTCTGACCTATTATGTACGCTGGTCGGTTCCGCCACGGTGGTGCCCAGCCGCAATACGGAGAAGGCCATCGCTGACATTGTCCGTCTGGCACAGGAAAATCAGGTGGGGGAGATCGTGGTCGGCTTGCCCAAGAACATGGACGGCACCGAGGGCGTCCGGGCGGAGCTGTGCCGGGAATTTGCGGACAAGCTTAGAGTGGCCACCGGCCTGCCCGTGAGCATGTGGGACGAACGCCGAACCACGGTGGAAGCCCACAATATTCTGTCCCAGCACAATTATCACGGGAAAAAGCGGAAGGACACGGTGGACGCCGTGGCGGCGTCGCTGATTCTGGAGGGGTATCTGGCGTATAAGAAGCGGAATGGCTGAACTATGACTTTGGCCGGTAGCACAGCTCCCGGATTCCCGTGGCAAGAAGCAGAACGCCGAACAGTTTTTTGAGGGTGTCCAAGTCCATCCGGGTACTGATAAAGGAAAAGACCGCCGCGGCGGCACAGCCGGTGAGAATGGCGGGCAGGACTTTTCTGAGCGTTACCGCCCCCTGCTTCCAGCGGAGATAACAGGCAATCATGGCGGAGGGCAGAAAAAACAGCAGATTGATGCCCCGTGCGGCGGTCTGGGGCATTTCCAGCACCAGCGTCAGCCACAGGATCAGCAGACTTCCGCCGCCGACCCCCAATCCGGTGAGAAATCCCAGCACGGTGCCGACGATCAGCGCAACAGGCAGGCTTTCTAGCAACATAAATACCGGTATCCTCCCCACAAAATCAGAATGCCCAGCCCTCGGTGGAGCCATTTGACCGGGATTTTCCGCCCCCACATGCCCGCCGCCCAGCCCCCGGCGGCACTGCCGAACAGGTATGGAAGGGCGTCCTGCCATGGAACCGTCCCCACGGCGGCGGAGACCGCCAGCGTCACCAGACAGATGGGCAGAATGATGGTGATGGAGGAGGGGAATACTTCGGTTTCCTCCAGCGGCGTCAGAAGGGTCAGCAGGGGAACCAGCACCATGCCCCCGCCCGCACCGAACAGTCCGGCCACGGCGCCCGCCGCCAGACCGGAAAGCGCCATGCCCAGCCAGCTTTTCTTTTTCATAGCGAACACCACCCCTTGGAAGTTTTTCCATGGCGTGCGGTTTTATGCAGCTTCCGGAGAATGTGCGCTGGAGCGGCGAAAAAATGCCAATTTATAGTAGAAAAATTCATATCTTTCTGTTAGAATGATTTCAAGAGGTGAGATGAATGGCAACTGTTTTTGATTATCTGAAATGGCGCGGCGACCTGTCCTTCGCGCAGGACCCCCTGAACCCGGTGGACGGGCTGATCTTCTGTGCCCTCTCGTATATCCCCTTCGTCGGTCAGGCGGCGGAGACGCCCAATGAGCCAATCGCGCTGCGGGATGCCGCGGCGGATTTCCTGTCGCTGGACGACTATGAAAGCCGCGTCCGGGCAAAAAACGACGCGATGATGCTCCGCGCTGCCGCCGAGACGGCGCGGTTCGGCGGGTGCAAAATGGTGCTGTACCGGGATCAGTTCGCCCCGGAGGAGGAGACACAGTTTGCGGCCATGACATTTCTGCTTCCCGACGACACGGCCTTCGTGGCCTTCCGGGGAACGGACCGGTCGCTGGTGGGCTGGAAGGAAGATTTCAACATGGCCTTTCAGGAGGCCGTCCCCGCCCAGCTGCTGGCGCAGGACTACGTCCGGGAGGTGGCGGCGGAGTACGTGATGCCGCTGCGTCTGGGCGGCCACTCCAAGGGCGGGAATCTGGCGGTTTTTGCCGCCGCAAGAAGCACGCCGGACATTCAGCAGCGGATTCTGGAGGTTTACAACAATGACGGCCCCGGCTTCACCGATTATCTCATGGGCGACCCCGGATATCTCGCCATGGTTCCGCGGATCAAGACCTACGTGCCCCAGTCTTCGGTGATCGGAATGCTGCTGGAGCATGAGGAACCCTACACCATTATCAAGAGCAATCAGGTCAGCGTATTGCAGCACGACCCCTACTCGTGGGAAGTCATGGGGCCGAACTTTGTGCCGATGCAGTCCATCACGGCGGATTCCCAGTTCGTAAACCAGACCATCAAGGCGTGGATCGCCTCCATGGATACGCAGGAGCGCAACCGTCTGGTGGACGCGCTGTTCGGGCTGCTGGGCACGGGCGGTATTGACAAGGCGCTGGACATTTTCCATCCCCGGAACATCCGCACCTATATCAAGACGCTGGGCAACGACCCGGAGACCCGCCAGATTCTCTCCGCCGAATTCCAGAATCTGATGGAAGCGGCGAAGCGGACCCGGATACAGCCGGGGGACGCAAAGACGCTCCCGGAGGGAAAATAAGGGAAATATTGCGGTTAAAAATCCGCTCTGGGCAAAAAGCCTGGGGCGGATTTTGTTATGCTTTGCCAATGGAGACGAGGGGAAGTGCAGTGCAGACTGTTCATTTCGCCAAAAGTTCCAAAAAATGCAAAATAACACTTTACAACTTTAGCGTGATGAAGTATAATGCAGCCATCAGACATCAACCAGATGCCAATTCAGAAAGGAAGAAAAGAATATGAAAAAGAGCATTGCATGGATTTTGACCGTTATCATGATGCTGGCGCTTCTGACCGGCTGCGGCAGCAAATCCGCGAAATCCGACACGGAGTACGTCAAGAAGAACGGAAAGCTCATCGTCGGCATTACCGACTATGAGCCGATGGACTACAAGGACGAAAACGGCGAGTGGACCGGCTTCGACGCCGAGTTTGCCCGGATGTTCGCCAAGGAGCTGGGCGTGGACTGCGAGTTCTTCGTCATCGCCGACTGGGGTCAGAAGTTCTTCGAGCTGGATTCCAAGAACATCGACGCCATCTGGAACGGCATGACCATCACCGACGAGGTGACCCTGAACACCAACTGCTCCAACCCCTACGTGGTCAACGCCCAGGTGGTCATCATGAAGGCCGACGTGGTTGGTAATTACACCGACACCGACAGCCTGAAAGACCTGACATTCGCCGTGGAGAGCGGCTCCGCCGGTGAGGACGCAGTCAAGGATCTGGGCATCACCGATTACGTGGCGGTGCAGGATCAGACCAAGGCCGTCATGGAGGTTTCGGCCGGTACTGCCGACGCCTGCGTCGTGGACATCACGCTGGCCAACGCCATGACCGGTGAAGGCACCAACTACGATGACCTCGCTTCCGGCATCAGCCTTAGCTCTGAGGAGTATGGCGTAGGCTTCCGCAAGGAGTCCGACCTGACCGACGCCTTCAACAAGTTTATGGAAAAGTGCCTCGCCGACGGTTCCCTTCAGGCGCTGGCCGATAAGTACAGCCTGACGCTGGTCGGCTGATAGAATCCAATTAAAGTAAAAAAACAGGCGCCGGTGGCATCACCGGCGCCTGTTGGAGAGAGGTAACCATTTATGTTCCTTCCGGTGACAATGGAGTTGCTCAGAGGCTTCTGGGAAACCGTAAAAATCTTTTTCTTGACGCTGGCATTCTCCCTGCCGCTGGGACTGGTGGTGGCTTTCGGCTCCATGAGCCGGTTCCGCCTGCTGAAACGGCTGACACAGGGGTTCGTCTGGATCATTCGCGGCACGCCGCTGATGCTCCAGCTGATCGCGATTTTCTACGGCCCCGGTCTGCTTTTCGACATTCACATACTGGGACGGTTTGAAGCTGTTATTGTGGCTTTCGTCATCAATTATGCCTGCTATTTTTCGGAAATTTACCGCGGCGGCATCGAGAGCGTTCCCCGGGGGCAGTATGAGGCCGGACAGGTGCTGGGCATGACCAAGAGCCAGATTTTCTTTAAGGTCGTGCTTTTGCAGGTGGTCAAGCGCATTCTCGCGCCCATGGGCAACGAGTTTATTACCTTGGTGAAGGACACCGCACTGGCGCGGATCATTGCCATTTACGAGATCGTCTACGTGGGCGAATCTTACATTAAAAAGGGGCTGGCATGGCCTCTGTTCTACACCGCGGCGTTCTATCTGGTATTCAACGGCGTCCTGACGGTGCTGTTTGCGAAGCTGGAAAAGAAACTGAACTATTTCAGGGGTTGAGAGTATGCCGATTCTGGAAGTAAAAAATATCAAAAAAGGCTTCGGCGACACCGATGTGCTCAAGGGTGTCAGCTTTTCCATGGAGCGGGGGCAGGTGCTAGCCATCATCGGCTCCTCGGGAAGCGGAAAAACCACGCTGCTGCGGTGCCTGAATTTTCTGGAGACCCCGGACGAGGGGGAGATCTGGGTAAACGGAAAGCTGCTGACGGGGGAGAACCTGTCTGACGATCAGATTCGTCAGAACAGGCTCCACTTTGGACTGGTTTTCCAGAATTTCAACCTGTTTCCCCAATATACGGCGCTGGAAAATATCATGCTTGCGCCAAGCCTCCTGAAAAAGGGGACCCCGGCGCAGATTCGGGAGACTGCCATGTCCCTGCTGGGCCGGGTGGGACTGTCTCACAAGGCGGATTCTTACCCCTACCAACTGTCCGGCGGTCAGCAGCAGCGGGTTGCCATTGCCCGTGCGCTGGCCTTGCAGCCGGAGGTGCTGTGCTTTGACGAGCCGACCAGCGCTCTCGACCCGGAGCTGACGGGCGAGGTATTGAAGGTCATCCGGAGTCTGAAGGGCAGGGACAACACCATGGTGGTAGTGACCCACGAAATGGAGTTCGCCCGTTCCGTGGCGGACGTGGTGATCTACATGGCCGATGGCGTGATCGAGGAATTCGGCACGCCGGAGGAGGTTTTCGGCAATCCCAGAAGCGAAAAAACCCGGAATTTCCTCCAAGGCGCCCAGAACGCCCGTGACGGTCTGGCATAGATGTACAGGTTCATTGAAATTTCTTCCTACAATATAAGAAGACACGCCCTGCCAGCACGGCAGAGCGTGTCTTTTCGTCGTATGGTAAAGAACCGGATAGCGGATTATAGAACTTTTTCGCCCATGGTTTCTTCGCAAATCCTGATAGTATCATTTAACAATGTAATAGCCAATTCATTACATAACCTTTTTGACAACAGATTATATAAAAAATCCACCGTAATTCCATCAAAATTACGGTGGATTTGTGTCGTATGGTGGAGCCGAACCGCTGCCGATTTCGGAGGCGTGGGGGCACATTGCGGATGAATCCGATCCCAGCAGTAACCTGGAGGAGGGGATTGAGCAAACTAATCTCCGAAAGCTGCCCCTGTGCCAGGTGATCGTGAAGAATCCCCTTGGACAGCTCTGGCTGGTGGGGAAGGATATTCTGCAAGGCCCACGGAATGGGAGGTAGCAACACATACTCCCGAAGGGTGTTGCACATTTGAAGAGGAATAAGAATTGTCTATAATCCGTGGCATGATTGCCCTCCGGGATTGTGTACGCAGACTCATTGACTACCAAACTGAGGGCTATCCCGATGAGGATATTCAGAAGGAGCAGGCGCAGCTCAATACCCTCTACGACGAGTACACGAAGAAATACGGCCTGCTGTCCAGCCGTGGCAACAGCCTTGCCTTTGGGGAGGATTCCAGCTATTTCCTGCTGTGTTCTCTGGAGGTACTGGACGAGGAGGGCAATTTCAAACGCAAGGCGGATATGTTCACCAAGCGCACCATCCGTCCCCATGTGGCTGTCACCTCTGTGGACACTGCCAGCGAAGCCCTCGCCGTGTCCATTGCGGAAAAAGCCCGGGTGGATATGCCCTTCATGGCGGAGCTGTCCGGGAAAACCGAGCAGGAACTGGAAACGGAGCTTGCCGGGGTGATCTTTCGGAATGTGAACTGCGCCGAGCGAAAAGCGGAAATCCCAGTTGCGTTCGTGGATTTAGAGCGGTATAATTTTGTCACCGCTGACGAATACCTGTCCGGCAATGTGCGCCGGAAGCTGCGAATGGTGAAGGCTCTGTGCGAGGTACTGCCTGAAGAAAAGGCAGCTTTGCTTCAGAAAAATATAACCGCTCTGGAAGCTGTCCAGCCGGTAGATTTGACTGCCGGGGAGATTGGTGTCCGCATTGGCGTCAACTGGGTACCCAGGGAGATTTACGAGCAGTTTTTGTATGAGGTCATCGGCACCAGCGCCTACGCACGGGACAAAATCCATGTGCTGTATTCGCCCCATTCCGGCGAGTGGAATGTGACCAACAAGTCCTTTGACGGCAGCAATATCAAGGCGGTCACCACCTACGGCACCAAGCGCATCAACGCTTACCACATTTTTGAGCAGACCCTGAATCAGAAGGATGTCCGCATTTACGATACCAAGATTGACGCCAACGGCAACGAAGTCCGGGTTCTGAACAAAAAGGAAACCGCCATTGCCCAGGATCGGCAGGAGTTGATCAAAGCGAAGTTCGCGGAATGGGTTTGGAAGGACATTGACCGCCGGGAGCGGCTGTGCGGCATCTACAACGAAACCTTCAATGCTATCCGCCCCCGGGAATATGACGGTCAGCACATTCGTTTTTCCGGCATGAACCCGGAAATCACCCTCCGAAAGCACCAAATCAACGCCGTTGCCCACATCATGTACGGTGGTAATACATTGCTTGCCCACGAAGTGGGGGCAGGCAAGACCTTCGAGATTGTTGCGGCGGCGATGGAGAGTAAGCGGCTGGGGCTGTGCACCAAGTCCCTGATTGTGGTGCCCAACCACATCACAGAGCAGTGGGCGGCAGAGTGGCTCCAGCTTTACCCCTCTGCCAACATTCTGGTTGCTACCAAAAAGGACTTTGAAACCAAGAACCGAAAGAAGTTCTGTGCCCGGATTGCCACCGGTGACTATGATGCCATTATCATTGGTCACAGCCAGTTTGAAAAGATTCCCATGTCCAAAGAGCGGCAGGAGATCATTCTGCGGCGGCAAATCGACAGCATCCTGGACGGCATCCGGGAAGCCAAGCGGAACCATGCGGAGAATTATTCCATTAAGCAGATGGAGCGCACCCGAAAATCTTTGGAAAACCGGCTGGCGAAGCTCAACGACCAGAGCCGCAAGGATGATGTGGTGACCTTTGAGCAGTTGGGCGTTGACCGCATTTTCGTGGACGAGAGCCATTATTTTAAGAACCTCTTTTTAGCAACAAAAATGCGGAATGTAGGTGGTATCGCCCAGACAGAAGCACAGAAGTCCTCGGATTTGTTTATGAAGTGTCAGTACCTGGACGAAATCACAGGTAACCGTGGTGTCATCTTCGCCACCGGCACTCCCATCTCGAACAGTATGGTCGAGCTTTACACCATCCAGCGGTATTTGCAGTTCAGCACACTGGAAGAAATGGGATTGCTGAACTTCGATGACTGGGCGGCAAACTATGGGGAAACCGTCACCACTATTGAACTGTCCCCGGAAGGCAGCGGCTACCGCAGCAAGACCCGGTTTGCTAAATTCTACAATCTGCCGGAGCTGATGTCCACCTTCAAGATGGTTGCGGATATCCAGACGGCGGATATGCTCATGCTGCCGGTTCCCAAAGCCAATTTCCACACAGAGGTCATCAAGCCCTCGCCCATGCAGGAGGACATGATCAAGTCCCTGGCTGATCGGGCAGAGGAAATCCGGGCAGGTCATGTTGATCCCAGCGTTGATAATATGCTTCGCATTACCAACGACGGCAGAAAATTAGCATTGGATATGCGGCTGGTCAATCCGCTGGCCCCGGACAGCGATACCAGCAAAACCTCCATCTGCGCCCGGAATGTCTATTCGATTTGGGAGCGGACACGGGAGCAGAAAAGCGCCCAGCTTGTGTTCTGCGACCTGTCCACTCCCAAGGGTGACGGCTCCTTCAATGTCTACGATGATCTGAAGCAGAAGCTGACCGAAAAAGGAGTGCCGCCAGAGGAAATCGCCTACATCCATGAAGCCAACACGGAGGTGCGGAAAAAGGAACTGTTCTCCAAAGTCCGTTCCGGGCAAGTGCGTGTGCTGATAGGCAGCACCGCCAAGATGGGCGCTGGTACGAACTGTCAGGACAAACTCATTGCACTCCACGATTTGGATTGTCCGTGGCGTCCTTCTGACCTTGCCCAGCGTTTAGGCAGAATCGTCCGGCAGGGCAATCAGAATCCGGAGGTTGAAATTTTCCGTTATGTCACGGAAAGTACATTCGATTCGTACCTCTACCAGCTTGTGGAGAATAAGCAGAAGTTCATTGCCCAGATCATGACCAGCAAAGCCCCTGCCCGTATTGCAGACGATGTGGACGAAACCGCCCTGAGCTATTCTGAAATCAAGGCCCTTGCCACCGGCAACCCTCTGATCATCGAGAAATGCAATCTGGATGTGGAGGTCAGCAAGCTAAATATGCTGAAAGTCAACCACCTAAATCAGCGGTTCGCCCTGGAAAACCTGGTGCTGCGGAAGTATCCGGCTGACATTGCCAAACTCACTGAGGCAATTGCCGGCTATGAAAAGGATGTGGCGACAGCACAGGCCCACCCCAAACCGGCAGAGGGTTTCATCGGCATGGAGATTATGGGAACCCACTATTCCGAAAAAGAAGCAGCTGGCAAGGCGGTCATCAACGCCTGCACCACACTTCAAGGTTCTGATTCTGTTCCGCTGGGGCAGTACCGGGGCTTTTCTATGTCCCTCCAGTACGATGCCGCCCACACAGACTATAAGCTGACCATGAAGGGGGCCATGTCCCACACCATCAGCCTGGGTGCGGACATTTTCGGCAACATCACCCGCATGGACAATCTGGTGGACGGCGTGGCAAAAGAGCTGGAACGATACCGGACAGCGTTGCAGGACACCCACACCCAGCTTGCCAATGCAAAAGCAGAAATGGAAACGCCCTTCGCCAAAGAAGCGGAACTGGCTGAAAAATCCGCACGGCTGAAAGAACTGAATATCCTGCTGAATATGGATCAGAAGGATACTGCACTGCTGGATGAAGCGCCGGAGAAAGAATCCCATGATGGAAGAAAAACTCATTGTATTGAACGATGAATTGATAAAGAAATCTGCTATGGATTTTAAGGCTTAGCTGCTTCGTTTATCGCCGGAAAACAAGCGGCACTTTTACTTTGAAATGTACCGCTTGCTTTTTCGGCCCCGAGGCAATAATACAGTAATTATATAAAAAATAATGCTTATCGACTTAACGCAGCAAGCCACAATATCTTGAAAAAGTCCGGTTTA
>OHOO01000108.1_pt1 | contig 30193 bp, 22 predicted proteins | sample 1569891 | NCBI WGS metagenome assembly OHOO01 (sample SAMEA3879600, study PRJEB24766) | human gut metagenome | biome: human-associated habitat; feature: feces | place: USA | collected 1985/1987
GTCCGGAAGAAGGCGGGGTTTTACGGACGAAATCCATTCCGTGAGGCAACGATTATCAGGAATAACATAGAGCCCACAGAAAAATGCGTTGCTATGTGTGCTGGATGACCTGCGTTTTTTTTCGCGTAAGCGTCTCCGTCCTTCGTTCTCCATCCTCGTCTCCGGAACCGTTCCCGTTCACCGAACTATTTCACCGGGACTATTCGGCCCTGTTCATCATATTCGTCTCGCAGCCCCGTTCACCTCAACCGTTCTCCTTTCCCGTTCACCTTCCGAACCGTATCGTGACGCTTTCGCCGCTTCGGACGCTGATGTGGACGAAACCGGAGGAGTCGGTAGGGAACTCATTGCCGTAAAGATCTCGTGCAAAGCTTCCTGCCGGCACCTTCAGAACCACCGAGTACCGTCCACCTGCCGTGACAGCACCACCATCGCCACTCGCGCCCGAATCTGGTCCGTCCATCGCGGCACCACCATCGCCACTCGCAACCGAATCTGGTCCATCCGTCGCGGCAGAACCCTTGGCCATCGCGCCTGAGCTCCTGCCGCATGCCATCAAGTCACCTGCTTCCACGGAATTTACTCCGTCACTCACGCCCGAATCTGATCCGTCCATCGCGGCACCACCATCGTCACTCGCAACCGAATCTGGTCTATCCGTCACGGCAGAACCCTTGGCCATCGCGCCTGAACTCCTGCCGCATGCCATCAAGTCACCTGCTTCTACGGAATTTACTCCGTCACTCGCGCCCGAATCTGATCCGTCCATCGCAGCACCACCCTTGCCACTCGCGACCGAGCCTCCGCCACGTTCACCAGCACGGAGCGGCAGGCCGGTGATGGTCACCTGCTCCACGCGCGAATCATTCCAGTTGAAATCCACGGACACATTTCCCCTGGCCCTGAGGCCTCTTGCACTGCCGCTTCTCCACCCGGACGGCAGGGCAGGGAGCAGGGCTATATATCCGTCCTGACTCTGGAGCAGCATCTCGGTTATGCCCGACGTGCCACCGAAATTGCCGTCTATCTGGAACGGCGGATGCGAGCAGAACAAGTTAGGAAAAGTGCCGCTGAACTGCTCCAGATGCAGATTGCCCTTATAATATGGTATAGATAACGTATCTATCTCACTGTACCTCACGGCCGGAGCCAGAAGCGCCTTCAGAAGTTTCAGGGCATGGTCACCGTCACCGAGCCTCGCATAGAAATTGATCTTCCAGGCCCTGCTCCATCCCGTGCCTCCGTCGCCCCTGACCTTCAGAGTGTTACGGCATGCCTCGGCGAGCGCCGGAGACCGTAGAGTGCTGATGGAATTGCCGGGATGCAGCCCGTAAAGATGAGAGACATGCCTGTGCTGAGGCTCCACTTCAGCATACTCCTCAAGCCACTCCATCAGCCGTCCGCGGGAATCCACCCTCATAGGCGGAAACCGCTTCGTCGCAGCTGCGAGACTATCAGAAAAATCCTTGTCAATGCCGAGAATCCCGGCTGCGGCAGACGTCGATGAAAACAGCTCCCCGAGCAGCTGGACATCCATTGTCGGCCCCATACAGATACTCGTCGCAATAGAGTCTTTCCCGCACCAGAAAGCGTTCTCCGGAGAAGAACTTGGCGCTGTGACAAGCCATTGGTGCGCAGGCTCTTCCACCAGCGTTGACAAGAAAAATCTCGCGGCGCCCCTCATTATCGGATATGCCCTTTTCAGGAAATCCTTGTCGAGAGTGTAACGGTAATGGTCCCAGAGATGGGCGCAAAGCCAGGCCCCGCCGGTATTGGTCGCACCCCACGACGGATGCTCGCCCGGAGCAGTATAATTCCACACATTGGTCATCATATGCAGCACCCAGCCCTCTGCCTCACTTCCGTAGAAACACTTGGCGCTCTCCTGCCCGGACGGAACCAGCCTCTCCATCATGGACATCAGCGGCTGGACAAACTCACTCAGACCGACCTGCTCCATCGGCCAATAGTTCATCTGGATATTTATATTCGTGTGATAATCACCGTTCCACGGCGTGCTCGTACCGTCCGCCCACAGCCCCTGAAGATTCGGAGGAAGCGACCCCGGCCTCGTACTGCTTATGAAAAGGTAACGCCCATAGTTCCAGTACAATGCCGCAAGTCCCGGAGCCAGACTCCCGCTATCCGAAGAGGCAGCTTTCCGGAGCCGTTCATCAGTCGCCAGCGCATCGTCATCGCACTCCTCAAGATAAATCCCTGCCCTTCCATAAAGCTCGCCATGTGATGCTATATGCCTGTTTCTCAGCTCGTTATATTTTATGCGAACCGCCGCGTCAAGCAGGCTGTCGCAGAAACTCACATACCTCTCGCCAGGGAATATGGTCCCTTCCGCAGAATACGAAGTCGCGGCCGAAATGATCAATGTAGCTTCGCTCGCTCCTGTCAATGTTATGGCCCCGTTGCTGTACACTGCCTTGCCGTCAGAAGAGGCGACCGTCATGGACACTTTATAGCTTATACCTTTCTTGCCGGGAATGCCGCTCTCAAGACTGCCATCAAGCGTGGCTGCATACGCCTTCCTGCGTCCGCATTTCTTGTGCTCAACCCCTGCAGCAGCATTTTCCTGCCGGCTCAGCACCGCCTTGAATGACAATGCTCCCTTTTCGGAAGAAGTAAGCCGCAGCACCATCACGTCATCAGCCCTCGATGCGAAGAACTCCTTGCTGTAACGGATGCCGTCCACGATAAAAGAACTTCTCGCAACTCCCTCATCCATAATCAGTTCGCGGATATATTCCACAGGTTGTAAATCCGGCCCGCAACCGTCATTGACAGGAAAAACATAGTCAATGTCCAGCGCTCCGAGAGTCTGATAGGTCCCGTACCTGGCATCTGAAATCTCTTTCCGCGGCAGAAACCGCTCGTACATAAGCGCCTGGGCCTCAGCGTTTTTCCCCTCGAACAGCAGACTCCTTATCTCGGGCAGGCAGGAAGCCGCCTCCGGATTACGGTAGTCGGCCTCGCAGCCGCTCCACATGGAAATCTCATTGAGCGTAATGTGCTCATGGCGGGTCCCGCTGTCGGTCATCAGTCCCAGCCGGCCGTTACCGAGCGGCAGAGTCTCCTCCCAGATCTTGGCAGGACGCCGGTAGAACAATCTGTCATCAGTACCTGTGGCATTGGCCAAACTGCCCAGAACCAGGCAGACGGATGCGCACAAAAGCATATTGCCCACTTTCATAACTCGATCCATTTTACGTCAGAATATCTTTTCCACCAGGTAAGCTGCTTCTTGGCATAATGTCTGGTGTTCCGCTGAATCAGCCTTACAGCCTCGTCCAATGATGTTTTTCCATCGATGTAATCGAACATTTCCTTGTACCCCACAGTCTGCAGAGCCGGCAGATCCCGATATGGCAGCAGACCGCGCACCTCATCCTCGAGCCCTGCATTGACCATAGCCGTAACACGCTCATTGATACGGCTGTACAGAACTTCTCTCGGTCGCGTGAGACAGATTTTCTCTATCTCGAAATCCCTCTTTTTCGGTTCCCGGAGCTTGAACTCGGTGAACGAGCGCCCCGATATCATGATGGTCTCCAGCGCCCTGACCACCCTCTGTCCGTTGTGGATGTCTATGGCTTCCCACGCCTTCGGGTCCAGTCTGCGCAGTTCCTCTGCCAATGCACCGACACCCTCAGTCTTGACCCTCTGCGTAAGCTCTTCCCTCAGCCCGGGAGGCGGAACAGGCAGGCAGTCCAGACCATTGCATACCGCGTCGATATAAAAGCCTGAACCTCCGCACATTACAAGTGTCTCGCGCCCCTCGCTGAAAAGTCTGTCAATGAGAGCCAGTGCATCTATTTCATATTGGCCGGAGGAATATGGCTCGGTAACGTGGATGCTATGGATAAAATAATGCTTCACAGCGGCTAACTGCGAAGCATCAGGGACAGCAGTCCCAATAGTCATTTCCTTATATATCTGTCTTGAATCGCAGGAAATCACCGGAGAACCGTATTTGAGGGCGGCTTCGATGCAGAAGTCGGTTTTACCTACGGCCGTGGGGCCGGTAATTATGACAAGCTTCCTGCCCATTGAAAGGTCAATGAACGGTTAGAACAGGAGTTCCTCTGATCCGTCATAAACCTCATCGCTGTCTTCTGCGATGGATGACTTGAGATCGTCCTCCTCATCCTCCTCGTCGTCATCATCATCGATATCGTCAATATCGTCAATATCGTCAATGTCATCTGCGTCATCTGCATCCTTCTCTGCCTTGTCCTCTTTTGCCATAAGCGATTCGCCAGGCAGATGTCTCTGCTCATCCGGAAGATCCTCGTAAGCCACATATCCGTTCTCGAACTCCACAGGATTAGGACCTTTGCTCTCAACCAGTGCAGGATAAGTCCTTCCCGGCTCCTCTTCCACCTCACCTTCGAATGTTACGATCACGCTCTTCCTGTCAGTGACATCATAGAAATAGGTGAATCTGGCAATGCCCTTGTTCACTGTTTCCTCTACCGTTACTTCGTCCACAGCGCCTGCGCCCAGGTCGAACATTCCGTAGCGGGCCACCAGATTTCCGTTTTCATCGAGCCCCTTGAACTGTATAAGCTGGTCGTGAGAGAAATCCATATCATCCCTCATCCTTTTGTGAAAATCATATAAAGTCGTCGTTGACTTCAATTCGTAAACGCGGGCGAACCATTTAATCCCCGGAAGGGATACACGATACCTGAGAATCATAAATGCTAGTCTAATAAAAATTGCTTCAACCGCCCCAAAGTTACAAAATATTTCCGTTCCGTTGCATAATAATCCGCTTTTAACTAAATTTGAGCCTATGGAAAAGAACATTGACCCTATCTGCGACACTTACAAGAGCATTGCGGCTCCTGCCGAAGGACTCTTCAAGGACAACGGCAGCAGGTTCATCGCATTGGCCTATCCTGTCGAGACGGTCGAGCAGATAAGGGAAATTGTCAGTTCTTTGAAAAAGGAGTATCACGATGCGCGGCATCATTGCTATGCCTATCGTCTTGGCTATAAGGGAGATGTGTTCCGGGCCAATGATGACGGCGAGCCTTCGTCTTCAGCGGGACGTCCGATTCTCGGGCAGATCGATTCCAATTGTTTGAGCGACATATTGATAGTGGTGGTGCGGTATTTCGGCGGCATCAAGCTCGGCATACCGGGACTGATACGCGCGTACAAGAGCTCATCTGCAGACGCATTGGCCCATGCCGAAATCATAACCAAAACAGCGACAAGGCATTACAGGCTTTCGTTCGGCTATATGGAGATGAACGGGGTGATGAAGATAGTGAAGGATATGGGGCTTGAACAGAGCGGCCAGGCTTTCGGCAATGAATGCGGCATTGACCTGAAAGTGCGTCTTTCCGCGGTGGAGGATTTCGAGAAGCGAGTAGGGAACGTGGAGGGCTGCAGGATGGAAATTTTGGAGTGACCAGACACTCTTCATATAAGAACTTAATAATGCGGCTTTTCTGGTGCGGCCGTCTGAAATGATTGTGCATTATGCCTAAAAGTCTGATTTCAATCGGCGATTTCTCCAAGGATGAGATTCTCCACATCCTGGACGTAGCCAAGGAATTTGAAAAGAACAGAGAGCAGAACTTCCTCGCGGGAAAAGTCATCGCCTGTCTGTTCTTCGAACCGTCAACAAGAACGAGGCTCTCATTTGAAGCAGCGGTAAACCGCCTGGGAGCCAGAGTAATAGGTTTTCCTGATTCCAGAAATACCAGCGTTTCCAAAGGTGAAACTCTCGAAGACACCATCAAGATCGTCTCCAATTATGTGGATATGATCGTGATGCGTCATCCGATGGAAGGAGCCGCCGAAATCGCTGCCAAGGTGTCGCCGGTGCCTGTTGTCAATGCAGGTGACGGTTCCAACCAGCATCCTACCCAGACGCTTCTGGACATGTATTCGATAATGCAGACTCAGGGCAGGCTCGACGGCCTTACCATAAATATGGTAGGCGACCTGAAATACGGACGTACCGTCCATTCGCTTTCAGAGGCCATGTCTGATTTCTCTCCGAAGTATGTGTTCACCGCCCCGGATGATCTCAAGATGCCTTCCAAATATCTGAAATACCTGGACAGCAAGCACATACCTTACGAGGAGACCGCTTCATTGGAAGAACACCTGAATGACTGCGACATTCTTTATATGACCAGGGTGCAGCAGGAGCGCTTCCCGAGCAAGGAGGATTATGACAAGGTAAAGGACGTCTATGAACTTCACGCTTCCATGCTTTCCGGCGTGAAACCGAACATGAAGATTCTCCATCCGCTTCCGAGAATCACGGAAATCGCTACCGATGTGGATGATACGCCTTACGCATATTATTTCCAGCAGGCGAGAAACGGTATGTATGTCAGAATGGCTGTAATTTCATATCTTCTCGGTTACAGGTAGAATTCTTAAGAAAGTGAAGTATTTTGTTGGAAAATAATAAATAATCATTACCTTTACAACGATTTATATTTTCAAATATGAATCGTTGTTATATTTTAAAAAAACACACAAAACTATGTCAGACGTACACGTTTTCAATGCAGGCCCCTGCCTCCTCCCCCAGCAGGCTATTGACAATTCAATAGAAGCCCTGAAGAATTTCAAGAATACCGGTATTTCAGTATTGTCAGTCTCTCACAGATCCAAGGAGTGGGGAGAGGTGATGGATGAAGTCCGCGCGAACTGGAAAGAACTTCTCCACATCCCCGATACCCACGAGGTAGTGTTCCTCGGCGGCGGCGCGAGCCTCCAGTTCCTGTATGTTGCCATGAACTTCCTTGAGAACAAGGCGGCCTACCTGGACACGGGCGTCTGGGCTCACAAGGCATTGCAGCAGGCGCAGGGCTTAGGAAATGCTTATGCATTGGCCTGCTCTTCAGACAAGAACTACTCCTATATCCCTAAGGGCTATGTGATACCTGAGGACATCGACTATTTCCATATCACCACGAACAATACCATCTACGGTACCGAGATAAAGAAAGACATCGACTGTCCTGTACCTCTCATTGCGGACATGTCGTCAGACATCATGAGCCGTCCGGTGGACGTGAGCAAATATGCGATGATCTATGGCGGTGCGCAGAAGAACGTCGGCCCTGCAGGCGTAGTGTTCGCCATCATCCGCAAGGACGCGCTCGGAAAAGTCAGCAGATATATCCCGACAATGCTCGACTACCGCACCCATATCGACAAGGAGTCAATGTTCAATACACCTCCTGTGTTCTCGATTTTCGTGATGAACGAGACTCTCAAATGGGTCAAGGATATGGGCGGTGTGGAAGCCATTCACAAGCTGGACGTCGAGAAAGCGGACATCCTGTACAAGGAGATTGACAGAAATGCTCTCTTTACCGGAACAGCGGCTGTCGAGGACCGTTCCATCATGAACGTATGCTTCGTCATGGCTCCGGGATATGAGGCGCTCCAGGACGAGTTCCTTTCATTCGCGAAAGGACAGGGAATGGTCGGTCTCAAGGGCCATCGTTCAGTAGGCGGCTTCAGGGCATCCATATACAATGCCTGCACGAAGGAAGATGTGCTCGCGCTCACAGCCTGCATGAAAGAATTCGAGTCAATGAAAAAATAACGTCCTGATACAATGAAAGTACTTGTTGCTACACAGAAGCCTTTTGCTCCGGCGGCAGTGAAAGGCATTGAGGAAATCCTCGTTAAAGCCGGTCATACGGTAACGGTTTTGGAGAAATATGCTGACGAAGGTGAACTGATTGCAGCTGTTTCTGATGTTGATGCCATGATCGTACGTTCTGACAAGGTTACTCCTAGAGTTCTTGCGGCTGCAGGAAATCTGAAAATCGTGGTCCGTGCAGGAGCCGGATTCGACAACATTGACCTTGCGGAGTCCAAGGCACGCGGCGTCATCGTCGAGAATACTCCCGGTCAGAACTCGAATGCGGTGGCTGAACTGGCGATCGCCATGATGATTTACATGAGCCGTAACCAGTTTACTCCGACGGCAGGTTCAGAGATTTCAGGCAAGAGGCTCGGTATCCAGGCATTCGGCAATGTCGGCCGTCTGGTCGGCAAGAAAGCTGAGGCATTGGGTATGACGGTATTGGCTACGGACCCGTTCGTGCCAGCTGAGAAAATCGCCGAGGCCGGCGCGAAACCGGTCGCTACGGTCAAGGAACTTTATGCTGAGTCCGATTTCGTTTCCGTACATATCCCTGCTACCCCTGAGACCATCGGCTCCATCGGATATGACCTGATCACATCGATGCCGAAAGGCGCTGTCCTGGTCAATACAGCCCGCAAGGAAGTGATAGATGAGGCAGGTCTCGAGAAGGCGTTGGAAGACAGGCCGGACCTCAAATATGTGACTGACGTGGCTCCGGACAATCTCGCTGTCCTCAAGGAGAAATTCGGGCTCAGAGTATTTGCCACTCCTAAGAAGATGGGAGCGCAGACCGCTGAGGCCAATATGAATGCAGGCCTTGCTGCCGCACGACAGATTGTAGCTTATTTTGCTGAAGGATGCACCCGCTTCCAGGTAAACAAATAGTACGCGATTATGGTAAGAGTGAAACCGTTTGCGGCGATCAGGCCGCCAAAAGATATTGTGACAGAGGTTGCTGCACCTCCTTATGATGTGCTCAACTCTGTGGAGGCCAAGAAGATGGCCGGTGAGAAGTCATTGCTCCACATCACCAAGCCGGAGATAGATTTCGACCCGATTCTGCCGGATCATGACGACAAGGTCTATGACAGGGCCGTGAAGAATTTCGCCCAGTGGCAGAAGAATGGTTGGCTGGTGCAGGACAAGAAGCCTTGCTACTATGTCTATGCCCAGACTATGGAAGGACGCACCCAGTACGGACTGGTGCTCTGCGCCCATACCGACGACTATGCGGAGGGCAAGATCAAGAAGCACGAGCTTACCCGCAAGGACAAGGAAGATGACCGTATGGTCCACGTGAAAATCCAGAATGCCAACATTGAACCGGTATTTTTCGCCTATAAGGATAACTCGCAGCTGAATGAGATCGTCTCCAGGACAGTGGCCGCTGCTCCTGAGTATTCGTTTACAGACGAGAACGGCTTCGGTCATTCGTTCTGGGTGATCGACGACGACGCTACGATAGAGAAGATTACCGATATCTTCACGAACAAGGTCAATGCTTTCTATGTGGCTGACGGTCATCACCGTACAGCTGCCGCTGCCAGAGTCGGCGCAGAGAAGCGTTTGGGCAATGCCGCCCATACAGGCGACGAGGAATACAACTATTTCATGGCTGTATGCTTCCCTGAAACCCAGCTGAAAATCATTGACTACAACAGAGTCGTGAAGGATTTGAACGGTCTGACTCCGGAGCAGTTCCTGTCAGCGCTGGAGGAGGATTTCACTGTCACTCCATATGAAGGAGAAGGGGAGTGCCATCCGTCCCATCTGCACAATTTCTCGATGTATCTCGGCGGCAAATGGTATTCCATGGAGACCAAGCCGGGCCGTTATGATGACAATGACCCTATAGGTGTCCTCGATGTTACCATCCTTTCAAACCTTGTTCTCGACAAGATATTGGGCATCAAGGATCTGAGGACCGACAAGAGAATCGATTTCGTGGGCGGTATCCGTGGACTCGGAGAACTCTCACGTCGTGTGGACAGCGGTGAGATGAAGGTTGCCTTCGCTCTCTATCCTGTTTCCATGAAACAGCTTACCGACATTGCGGACAGCGGCAACATCATGCCTCCTAAGACCACCTGGTTCGAGCCTAAGCTCCGTTCAGGATTGGCTATCCATAAACTGGACTGATGCCGCTTAAGGCAAAGCAATAAAAAACAGGGCGATGTGGAAACATCGTCCTGTTTTTTATTGCGTCAATCTTGAATCAGAATGGCAAGTCGTCGCCTGGCATATCGTCTGCGGTGAGTTCCGGAGCCGGTGAAGGCAGCGGTTCGGATGGTGCCGGAGCAGGGCCGTAAGCCTGTCCGCCTGCTGCGGCTGAAGATGTGATTCTCCACGCGCGCAAGTCAGTGTACCACTTTCCGTTATACTCTCTGCTTGAGATATTGAAACTTACACGGATCTTCTCTCCGAGACGGAACGAGTCGAGTTCCTTTACCTTGTCAGCGCCCCATACATTGAAGCAGACCTTGGTCGGGAAATTGCCGTCCTGGTACTCGATTACGAATTCCTGTTTCGCCCAGTCGCCTCTGGCGGATTTGCCGGACTGAACCGCAAGCTTGGTAATAAGTGTTCCTTCAAGTTCCATTATTTTGCCTCTTCTTCTTCAGTAGCAGCGACTTTGTTAACCTTTACAAGCTCAATATCGAAGATCAATGTGCTGTTAGGCTCGATTCTGCTCTGGCCGTTCTCGCCATATCCGAGTTCTGAAGGTACGAAGAGTTTGATCTTGCCGCCTTCGCCGATGAGCTGGAGACCTTCTGTCCATCCCTTGATGACACGGTTGAGAAGCATTCTCACGCCCTCGTCGTTCTTAGGAGACTCGTCGAATACTGTACCGTCAGTAAGAGTACCCTTGTAGTGTACGAATACGGTGTCTGCAGCAGCAGGCTTAACGTCGTTACCAGGCTCTGTGATGATGTACTGGAGACCGCTCTCGGTAACCTGTACGCCTTCAGCCTTTGCGTTCTTTGCGAGGAACTCTGTCTCTTTCTGCTTGTTGGTAGCTGCAACATAAGCGCGTCTCTTTGAGAGGAACTCATTGAACACGTCGTTCAACAGCTCAGGATCGATCTTGAACTGCTTTGCATAAGCAGAGTCGCGAGGCTCGCCCTTTGCATTGATGAAATCCTCGATACCTTTTCTCATGAGCTTGTAGTTGAGCTCGTCACCGAAGTTGTAACCTTTGATGAAGTAACCGAAGTTGATACCCATGAGGTAGCTGACAGAGTCAACCTCTGACCTGCTTGGTTTCAGGGACTTAGGATCTACCGGTTTAACTGTTTTGGTGGAGTCGGCACCGTCAATGGCTGCTTTGTTGCCGCCGTTTGATGTGCAAGATACTGCAAGCGCTACGATGAGTGATGCTGCGATGAATTTTAATGTTTTCATTTTAGTATAATTATTAAATATCTTTTTCCGCTTCTTCAGCAGCCGCAAATATCGTAATTTTATTTGAAAGTCAGAAATTTAATGCTAAATTTGGTTAAATGATTTTTTGCCTATGGGAATTGACTCAGAGCTCATCCACGCTAAACTGAAAGAGTTTTTCGGGTTCTCTTCATTCAAAGGGGAACAGGAACAGATTATATCCAACCTGCTGCAAGGCAATGATTCATTTGTGATTATGCCGACAGGTGGAGGAAAGTCATTGTGCTACCAGCTGCCTGCACTTCTGATGGAAGGCACGGCCATCGTGATTTCCCCGCTGATCGCATTGATGAAAAACCAGGTGGACGCCATCCGCGGTTTCGTGGCGGGAAACGAAGGCATTGCGCATTTCCTCAACTCTTCATTGACAAAAGCCCAGATTGCGGAGGTTACGGAGGATCTTACTTCCGGAGTGACCAAGCTGCTGTATGTGGCGCCGGAGAGCCTTACGAAGGAGGAAAACATCGCCATCCTGAGGCAGATCCGCATATCTTTCTTCGCCGTGGACGAGGCGCACTGCATTTCCGACTGGGGACATGACTTCAGACCTGAATACAGGAAGATCCGTCCTATCGTGGACGAGATCGGCAGGGCCCCGATCATCGCATTGACGGCGACAGCCACTCCGAAGGTTCAGAACGACATCCTGAAGAACCTGGGGATTATGGACGCGCATGTGTTCAAGTCCTCGTTCAACAGGCCGAATCTCTACTATGAAGTACGCGACAAGATAGACCAGGACAAGGATATCATCAAGTATATCAAGCAGCATCCCGGAAAATCGGGCATCATATATTGTCTGAGCCGCAAGAAGGTGGAGGAGCTGGCCCAGGTGCTTGTGATCAATGGTATCCGTGCCGTGCCTTACCACGCCGGCCTGGATGCGAAAGTGAGGGCGGAGAACCAGGACAAGTTCCTGATGGAGGAAGTGGACGTGATCGTGGCCACCATCGCATTCGGAATGGGTATCGACAAGCCTGATGTGCGGTTCGTCATCCATTACGACGTGCCGAGAAGCCTGGAAGGGTATTATCAGGAGACCGGAAGGGCAGGTAGAGACGGCCGGGAAGGTGTCTGCATAGCATATTACAGTTATAAGGATATCCGCAAGCTGGACAAGTTCCTGATGAGCAAACCGGTGTCCGAGCAGGAAATCGGACGTCAGCTGCTCATGGAAATCGAGGCCTACGCGGAGTCGGGTGATTGCCGCAGGAAGCTGCTGCTGAGCTATTTCGGTGAGGATTATACTCAGGACAACTGTGGTGCGTGCGACAACTGCCTGTCGCCTAAACCGCGTTTCGATGCGAGAAAGGAGATGGCGATGGTCATCCGCCTGGTAAATTCTCTGCCGGAGCATTTCAAGGTGGAACATCTTGCCAATGTGCTGACCGGCATTGCCACGGCGATGATAAAGTCGTACAATCATGACAAGCTTCCGATGTTCGGCGCCGGGTCGGACCATCCTGTAAGATTCTGGGAAATGGTTATCCATCAGGGGATTATAAGACATTTCCTGAAAAGGAACATTGACTCGTACGGGCTTGTTTCCGTGACTGACGAGGGCCTGGCATTCGCTGCCGCGCCGACCGAGCTGATGTTGGCAGCCGACCGCAGCTTTTCCGAGGGCAATGCAGATGATGACGATGACGACGACGCTCCTGTTCCGGCGAAAGGCGCCGGCGGAGGCGATATGCAGCTTCTGTCAATGTTGAAGGACCTCAGGCGTGACGAGGGCAAGAGGCTCCATCTTCAGCCGTGGATAATCTTCAGCGATTCGTCCCTGGAAGACATGTCCATAATGTATCCTGAGACGTTTGACGAGCTCATCAAGTGCCAGGGTGTCGGCGAGGGCAAGGCGAAGAAATACGGAAAGCCGTTCCTCGAGCTGATTACCAGATATGTTGAGGACAATGAAATCTCCCGTCCGGATGATTTCCTGGTAAGGTCGATGCCGAACAAGTCTTCTGACAAGATCTTCATCATCCAGAGCGTGGACAGGCGTATGGCATTGGAAGATATCGCGGAAGCCCGCAATATGGAGATGTCTGATCTGCTTTCCGCCATGGAGGGCATCGTGGAGTCCGGCACGAAGCTGAATCTGGATTACTATATCGACAACAATCTGGATGCGGACGTGGCCGACGAACTCTACGAATGGTTCAGGACTGAAGCCGAGTCCGACTCGCTCGAGGATGCCATCGACGCTCTTGCCGGCGACTATGAAGAGATGGAAATCAGGCTGGTGCGTATGAAATTCCTCTCCGAGGTGGCGAATTGAAGCCGGCGGCTCGAGCCTGGTACTTTCATCTTTTCGGCATTCGCGGGCTATGAGTCCTTGCTCGAGAGCCTCGCTGCACTTTCACGGCTTAGGGCCTACTCATTGGGCAGCATCACGAGTTTGCGCTTCTCGTAATGTGCGAGGTAGCGGAATCCGCAGCTTTTCAGAATATGTGCGAACCTGTCGAAATGCAGGCCCACGTTCCCGGCATCGTGTGAATCGGAGCCGAGACTGACTATCTCACCTCCAAGTTCACGGTACCTGCGCAGGATGTTCTCGTCCAGAACAGGTGTCCTGCCTTTCAGCTCCTGATACGTCTTGGTGTTGATTTCCAATGCCTTGCCATTCTCAGCAAGGAATCTGAGCATCTCGTCCAGCACGTCCGGGAAATCTTTGTACAGGATGCTCGCCTCGGGATACGGGGCATATCTGGTGACATAGTCATAGTGCCCCATTATGTCGAAACGGTCCCCGAGCCAGACGATTTCCTCGTACAATGTCTCGAGATAGTGCCTGTACGCCGTCTTCCAGTCCTTGCCTTCATAGTAGCCGCCCCAGAACGGGTCAGTATCGTCGAGATAATGCACTGAGGCAATGACTTCGTCGAAACTGTGCTCCTCCAGATGCCTGGCGATTTTCTCCCGCTCGCTTTTCTGGACGCCTATCTCTATGCCTTTGAACACTTTGAAGCCTGTCGGAATTGCGACATCTCCGTTTCCGGGAGCCGCAGCTTTTGCCGGTTCGCCGCAGCCCGGTATTTCTCCGGAATGGACAAGATCATTGACCCTGTCGATTTCAGCATCGCGCGCGTCCACGTCGAAGACTTCGGAGACGTAAGACTCGTATTTGGCCTTCATCGGCGGCACATAGAAGTCGCAGTGGTCGGTGAAGCAGATGCCGCCCAGCCCTTTCCGGATGGCACTGCATGCGGTCGCTTCCACGCTTGTGCGTTTCCCGTCGAAGGAAAACTGGCTGTGATTGTGATTGTCGAAAAGCATTGACCTGAATCCTAACTAAGTCCGTCTATGGCACCGTCCTTCACGTCGATCCTGAGAGCCTGCGGCGATTTCGGCAGACCCGGCATGCGGATTATGTCTCCTGCGATGGCCACTATCATCTCTGCCCCGGCATTGATGACAACATCCTTGATGTCGAACTCGAATCCTTCCGGCGCTCCGTAGAGCTTAGGGTCCTGTGAGAATGAATACTGCGTCTTGGCGATGCAGACAGGGAATTTCGCGTACTCAGTTCCCTCGATTTTCGCGAGCATCTTGCGGGCTTCCGGACTGAACTCCACAGCCCCGGCACGATAAATCTCTTTCGCTACGCGGATTATCTTGTTTTCAATGCTTTCCTCGTCCCGGTAGATGAACTTCACCGGCTCGGAAGGCTGACTGTCAATGGTTTTCACGACAAGTTCCGCGAGTTCCACCGCACCTTCGCCGCCTCTGCTGAATGCGTCGTTCAATGCAAACGGCACTCCCAGTTCGGCGCAATGTTCACGCACCATCCGGATTTCGTCGTCCCTGTCGTCGCCGAACTTGTTGAAGCAGACGAGTACGCTCTGTCCGAATTTGCGCATGTTCTCAATGTGTCTGTCCAGATTGGCAAATCCCTTCCGTACACCTTCCTCCGAGGCCTCGCTGATTTTGTCCACAGGTACGTCGCCGTGCATCTTGAGTCCGCGCAATGTGGCTACAAGTATGGTGAGTGACGGGTTCAGCCCGGCTTTCCTGCACTTGATGTCGAAGAATTTCTCTGCACCCAGATCTGCACCGAAGCCGGCCTCAGTTACTACGTAATCACCATAGGTCATGGCCATACGTGTGGCGAGAATGGAGTTGCAGCCGTGAGCGATATTGGCAAAAGGACCGCCGTGGATGAATGCCGGAGTGCCTTCCGTGGTCTGCACGAGGTTCGGGTTCATCGCATCCAGAAGCAGGGCCACGATAGCGCCTGCGACTCCCATGTCCTTAACCGTAAACGGCTTGTTGTCAAGTGTATAGCCGAGAAGAATGTTTTCGATTCTGCGTCTGAGGTCGTCAATGTCTCTGGACAGGCAGAGGATGGCCATTATTTCTGAAGCCGGTGTGATGTCGAAGCCCGACTCCTGTACAAGTCCGTTGGAGTGAGGTCCGAGACCAGTTACGATATGCCTGAGCGAGCGGTCATTCACGTCCATCACGCGTTTCCACAATATCTGTTTCAGTCCGAAGCCTTCTGCCTGGTGCTGGTACAGATAGTTGTCCAGCAGTGCTGAAATCATATTGTTGGCTGATGTGATGGCGTGGAAATCTCCGGTAAAATGCAGATTGATCTTCTCCATCGGAAGAATCTGGGCGTATCCGCCGCCTGCCGCCCCGCCTTTCATACCGAAGCAAGGGCCGAGAGAAGGCTCCCTCAATGCCGCCACAGCATTTTTTCCGATTTTATTGAGTCCGAGTGCAAGTCCCACTGAGACAGTCGTCTTTCCGATTCCTGCTTTGGTAGGTGTGATGGCCGTCACCAGAATCAGTTTGCTTTTCTTGACTTTCTCCTCATCTATCAGAGTAAGAGGCACTTTGGCCATATTCTTTCCATAGGGCTCAAGCTCTTCCTGCGGTATCCCGAGTCTTTCCGCAATCTCGCCGATCGGCCTGAGCCTGATGCTTCTCGCAATCTCAATGTCAGATTTCATATTCCGTTTTGTTAAGTCTGACAAAGATAGTAAATCCTCCACAAATCTTTACAACTTATTTTCACTGCTTGCTTACAGCCCGAAATACCGTTCAAAGAAACTCTGGATCTTCTCGATGACGGATTTCTTCTTCTCCTGCCTGTTGCCCCCGCCGAAACGCGACATCGGCGGAAGAATCTTGTCAATGTCTGTGCCCGTGGTCCTGACCTGTCCGTCCCTGAAGCTGCTTTCGATGAACTTCTCAGTCTCCTCCGGTTTAAGATGTTCACTTTCAATGATTTCATTCAGATCCTCAGCCTTGCGCCGCTGGACATATTCCCGCCATCCCCGGTCCACATCCGTACCTGCATTGACACTGCTTATGAAACTCTCTATCAGCTCCTTCTTGCTCCTGAGCTGGAGACTTGAACCGATGGCCTTCGAGATATTGACTAAAATCTCCTTGTCAGTGCAGTTCGTGTCGTGATATTTCTGCACCAGCAGGAGGATATAGTCAATGTTGATTTCCACCTGGCGGATCAGCTCGGTCTCGAAGATGAGGTCATCATTGATATTTTCCTTGTCACCCGGTTTCCTGCGGCGCCATTTGTCCCGCAAGTCGAGATAATGACTCTGGTAATCCTGCAACTGCCTGTCAGACAGCTCTTCCCGTCCCTCATATTGGTCGAATGTGGAGAGAATGTTGATGGATTTCAGCAGGCTTCCGAACAGAGCTACAAACCGCTTTTCCGCATCCTCGCCCAAAACAGGCCGGCCCTCCGGAAATTCGCTCTTGAGCTGATCGACCAGCTCACTGTAGCCGTAGCAATGCTTGCCGTCCTTGTTGTCATAACCGTTGTAGTATGACCAGAAATCCTTGAGCACGACTATACTGCTGGCATCCTTGTCCCCGAACAGGGCGATGGCATCGTCGGTAGCCTGTTGCAAATCCCTGAAACATACTATGTTGCCGAAAGTCTTTACGGAATTGAGTATCCTGTTCGTTCTGGAAAACGCCTGGATGAGCCCGTGCTGCTTCAGGTTCTTGTCCACGAACAGAGTGTTGAGCGTGGTGGCGTCAAACCCTGTGAGGAACATGTTCACCACGATAAGCAGATCAACCTGCCTGTTTTTCATCCTCAGAGACAGGTCCTTGTAGTAGTTCTGGAACTTGTCGCCGGACGTGTCGTAATTCGTGGCGAACATCTGGTTGTAATCCTTGATTGCACCTTCCAGAAAATCACGGGACTGCTGGTCCAGCTGCGTAGTGCTCTCCGGATTCTCCTCTGCCAGAATACCGTCAATGTCCTCTTCATTGGCACTGTAACTGTATATCGTGGCAATCTTGAGCCTTTGAGACTCAGGCAGATCGGCCTGCTGCTTCTTGAACTCATTGTAATATGCTTTGGCCATCGGAATGGAGGCCACGGCGAACATTGCATTGAATCCGTTCAGTTTCTGCTCCGTCTTGTGTTCCGAAACCGCTGCCCCTTTCTTCGCGCTGGCGACCTTGTGGATATCATCGAGAACCCTGAAGGAATAGTAGGAACTGCGTTTGGTCTTCTGGTCGAAATGGTCAATGATATATTTCACCACCTGCGACACTCTTTCCGGCGAAGCCATTGCCTTTTCCCTGTCAATGGCGGAAATCTGTTCATCCGCAATGCCGGTTTTCTCCTTGATGGTATTGACGTAGTCGATCCTGAAAGGCAGGACATTCTCGTCATTGATCGCATCCACAATGGTGTAGGTGTGGAGCTTGTCGCCGAAGGCCTGTTGGGTGGTCTTCAGCCTCAGGTCACCGCCTGTCCCTGCATTCTGTGCGAAAATCGGCGTGCCGGTAAACCCGAAAAGATGGTATTTCTTGAAGTTCTTCGTGATGGCTGTGTGCATCTCGCCGAAGTTGCTTCTGTGGCATTCGTCGAAAATGATCACCACGCGCTGCTGGAAGACAGGGTGGTTCTTGTTCTTCTGGACAAAGATGGAAAGCTTCTGTATGGTGGTGACAATGATGCGGTAGTCATGGTATCCGCCGTTCTTGTCCCTGTTCTCCAACTGCCTCTGCAGTACGGCGGTAGAAGAATTGCCGTCAGCCGCGCCTTCCTCGAAACGGTTGTATTCCTTCATCGTCTGGTAGTCCAGGTCTTTTCTATCGACCACGAAAAGGACTTTGTCGATGTAGGGGAGTCCGGATGCCAGCTGCGCTGTCTTGAATGAGGTCAATGTCTTGCCGGAGCCCGTCGTGTGCCAGATGTATCCGCCGCCTCTTATGCTTCCGTAGAACTTGTAGTTGTGCGCGACATTGATCCGCTGTATGATTCTTTCAGTGGCAGCAATCTGGTACGGACGCATCACCATCAGCATCCTTTCGCTTGTGAAGACGCAATACTTGGTGAGGATGTTCAGCAGGGTGTGCTTGGAGAAGAATGTCTTGGTAAAATCAAGCAAGTCATTGATTACCTTATTGTTGCTGTCGGCCCAGAAAGAGGAGAACTCGAATGAGTTGCTGGTCTTTCTGGACTTGTTCCGCCCTCCAACTTCCTGCTCTTTCAGATGGTTTGCGCGGGTGGTGTTCGAGTAGTATTTCGTGTTGGTGCCGTTCGAGATGACAAATATCTGCACGTACTCATACAACCCGCTCCCCGCCCAGAAACTGTCTCTCTGATAGCGGTTTATCTGGTTGAACGCCTCTTTCAGCTGTACGCCACGGCGTTTCAGTTCAATGTGTACGAGGGGGAGTCCGTTGACAAGTACGGTCACGTCGTACCTCGTGTCATAGTTTCCGCCTTCCTCGACATATTGGTTGATGACCTGAACGAAATTGTTGTGGATATTCTTCTTGTCGATGAGGTAGATGTTCCGGCTTTCCCCGTTGTCCCTCTTCAGGACCTGGATGTAATCTTCCTGTATTCTGGCGGTCTTGGCTACAATATCATCGTTCTTGTTGGCAATGCACTCGTTGAAGAAGTGCTCCCATTCGTTGTCAGTGAAACGGTAGTCGTTCAGCTTCTCCAGACTTGTGCGGAGATTGGATACGAGGTCAGCCTCCGTATGGATCGGCAGATACTCATAGCCCTGCTCCCCAAGGAGTCTGATGAACTCTTTCTCCAAATCTGCCTCACTCTGGTACGCCTCGGACGTGCTCACCGCGTGCTCATATTCCGAGACCACAGTGTACTCTGCGCTTTCTGCAATGATATTGTATTGGGACATAGGCTATTATCTCTTTTCAAGTCTTAATCTTAAATCATTCAACACCTCACCCTTGTACTTGAACCATACCGTTCCCTGAACATGGTGGTCAAAGTGTTTAAGTTCCCGTGCAAGGGCTGACAGGGATGTTGTCTGTCCATTATAAAGGATGTGCCTGTCATCAATGACTGTCGCCACGACTGACTCGTCTTCAACGAAGGCAACCTCGCTGCCAAAAGGTATATTGCAGTCAGAGAACCTGAAAGGACCTCTCTTCGATTCTGCTCTCACGTCTTCAGCTATCTTCTCATCTTTCACCTCATGTCCTTCCGGTTTCATTTTCTTTAACCTGTCAGTGGTGCCGCTAATCTTGGCAATGCAATCCAGAAGAGAGTAGGCATCCTCTGCCGACATTGCATAGAACTCCTTGACCCGCTGCTTCCCGTCAAAGGTCTCAATGGTTCTCAAGTCGGGGTTCAGGCTGTCAATCAGCTTGTGGAGTTCCTTGTCAGTAAGATCACTCTCCACCTCATAGATGGCATACACCCTGAATGCATAAGGAATGGTTTCACTCCTGTTGAGTTGCTTCAGCCTCTGTTCAATATCGGTGGCATACCCGATCTTGACGTAATCAGGAAAGGAAGGGTTGGTCAGAATGTAGATTACTCCTTTATGTTCTTTCTTTGCCATATCTTATGCCTCTTTTCTTTTGAAGGTCAATAACTTGTCTCGATAAAACTCATACTGCTGCCTGCGCTTTTCCATTTCTGCCGGAAGACCTGAAGTCAGGTCGTTGGTGAGGGTGTCGAATCGGTCAAGGATGGAGACAATTCTTTGCTGGCTTGCTAAAGAGGGAACTGGAATAGTTGCTTCAAGAATATTATCATTGTATAATCTGGCTATTGTCCCTCCTGTTGATACTACCCACGGGTTCAACGCGTAGCAATATCTCAAATAAGAGTTTAGCACGATGCTTTCATCGTGTTTCAACCATACTATATTGCTATCCTGAAAATATGAAGGTGTGCCATCAAATACAATAGTTCTACCAATAGTGCCCGCCGCAGAAATAAGAACATCTCCTTTTTGTGGGTATGAATATTTGGCCTTATACTCATTGAATAAAGCCTGTGATATATACGCATCCGCATTACCACCAAAAGTCCCGATTTTGAAGAATGGGACATCACCAGATGATGACGTTTGACTTTTCAGTATTCTTTTACACATACATACTTTACCTATGTCCTTCAACTTCATCCATCTTACTTCTGCTTGCCCCCCCCCTATGTATATCCTTGAAATTCAGTAAATTATCGCGATAAAAGTTGTATTGTTGCTTTCTTTTTTGCAGTTCTGCTTGCAGTTCTGTAAAAGTATCTAACACTCTCACGATCTCTTCCTGCACAGGAAGCGGCGGCACTGGGATTTCAAGCTCTTTAATAATGTTAGGACTTAATCTTGGGATGCTAGCTTTTCTTACTTTTGATAATAAATAGTTCTGCTTGGTCATCAAATAATAGTAGATATATCTGTTAATAACTTGATGACCGCCTATGATGAATTCGCAATCATCAGCCGCCCAACAGTCAACGTCTGTATAACCTACATTTCCTGCTGCGCCACCACATATTACGAATGTTGTTCCTGCATTACAATTTGAACGCTCAAAATAGCCCATGGGTGTTAAGCAGTTTTGGTAAACAGGGTATCCTGTGTCCGATAACTGACTTTTTACAACTCGTGTCCCTCGGCAGACATTGGCAACCTTATCTAATCTTACATACTCCACCCCATCCGGACAGTACTGCTGTATTAACTTTTCTAACTTGCTCATGTTTCCTTCTGTCAAGTATTGCTTTTTCCCTTTAATTGCTTACCTTTGCATTGGAGATTTTCATGTGAATGGTTGAGGGGCTCGTCAAACTTATTTTAAAAAGCATTCGCCCACGGGTGAGTGCTTTTTGCGTTTAAGAGATATACTGACGGAAGTACTCTCAAAGGCCGCTCTCAGCTCTCAAGCTTACAAATCATTTATGCAACATGAAAATATCCATTATCATCAAGTTTGACGAGCGCCCTGGCACAGAGTGCGGAGCAGCTCACGAACCTATTTTTGTCAGAGGCCATTTCAGAATGGTCGGAGGCAAAAAGGTTTACGTGAAGGCCCACTACCGTAACCGGTAGGCGGACAGCCTTGTCTGAACGCCCGTCAGTATCGGAGCCGCTCCTCACCCGAGCGGCTTCGTCATTACCTTCCACTCCGAAATAGCACAATGACATTATATCTCAATTTCGTTAATAATCTTGTCAATCTCCGCTCTCAGCACATTCTCCCGTGACACGATTTCCGCAAGTTCAGCATTGAGCTTTACGATATCGACCTTCTCACGCGTGTCATCCTGCTCGACGTATGTGGAAACCGACAGATTGTAGTCGCTCTTCGCTATCTCGTCATTGGTCACCAGCCTGCTTACATACTGCACATCCTTTCTCTCCGTGAAAATCTCCAGTATGTGCCGGATGTTCTCGTCGGTGAGCTTGTTGCTGTTCGTGACCTTGACACATTCCTTGGAGGCGTCGATGAACAGTGTGCCGTTGTCTTTCTTGGCCCTCTTCAGTACCATGATGCAAGTCGCGATGCTGGTGCCGAAAAACAGATTGTCCGGCAGCTGTATAATGCAGTCAACATAGTTGTTGTCAATGAGATACTGCCTGATTTTCTTCTCCGAGCTGCCCCTGTACATCACGCCCGGGAAACAAACGATTGCCGCTGTTCCGTTGCTCGCCAGCCACGCCAGCGAATGCATGATGAACGCCAGGTCCGCCTTTGATTTCGGTGCAAGCACGCCTGCCGGCGCGAACCTCGGGTCATTGATCAATGTGATGTCGTCGTCGCCCTTCCACTTGGTGGAGTACGGCGGATTCGAAACTATCACCTCGAACGGCTCGTCATCCCAATGCTGAGGCGAAAGCAGCGTATCCTCGCAGGCTATGTCGAACTTGTCATAGTCGATGTCGTGCAGGAACATGTTGATTCTGCACAGGTTATATGTCGTGAGATTGATTTCCTGGCCGAAGAAGCCCTGACGGACATTGTCCTTTCCCAATATCTTCGCGGCTTTCAGCAGCAATGAGCCTGAACCGCAGGCCGGGTCGTAAACTTTATTGACCTCCGTCTTGCCGACTGTCGCCAGTCTTGTAAGGAGTTCGCTCACTTCCTGCGGGGTATAGTACTCTCCGCCTGACTTGCCGGCATTGGATGCGTACATGCCCATCAGGTATTCATAGGCGTCACCGAAAGCGTCGATGGTATTGTCCTGATAATCACCCAATTTCATTGACGCGATTCCTCTCAGGAGCTTGACGAGCTTCTCGTTCCTCTTGATGACGGTCGCGCCCAATTTGTTGGAATTCACGTCGAGATCGGCGAACAGCCCCTTGAAATCGTCCTCGCTTGCGGTGCCTTTGGCTGAACTTTCGATGGCTTTGAAAATGCTCTCGAGCGTCGTGTTCAGATTGTCGTCTGTGTCACAGACTTTGCATACGTTTTCGAAAAGCTGTGATGGCAGGATGAAAAATCCCTTCACGCTCACCATCTCCTCTCTGATGCCCTCTGCCATGCTATCTTCCAGATCCGCATAGTTGAAGTCCTTGTTTCCGGTCTCCCATTCGCCGCGGTTGATATACGTGGTGATGTTCTCGCTTATGTATCTGTAAAAGAGCATTCCCAGGATGTAGGACTTGAAATCCCATCCGTCCACGGATCCTCTCATCTCATCGGCTATTGCCCAGATGGTCCTGTGAAGCTCCGCACGCTCCACTTCCTTCTTGTTGTCTGTCATTGTAAGTAGTTACCTTGCTTTTTCGTCCGGCTCTCTTGTCCGGCTCTCTTGTCCGGCTCTCTTGTCTTGCGTATATGCCCAGCTTCTTTGCTTGGCTTTTTCGTCCGGCATTCAAAGATAACAAAGTTATTTCAAGTTTCTCAACTTTCCTCCGACTTCTTCTGAGTTTCTTCGATATTCCCCGCATCATTTCCCAGTTCTCTGAGTCACTTGCTGTTCTCCGCATCGCATCGCTGCTCTCTGCGCCTCTTCTCTTTCTTCTTTCTGTCTTCTCTCTTTCTATCTTCTTTTACTCCATCTCATCTTCTCTTTCTCATCTCTCCATCTCTATCTCTTCTATCTCTATATCTTCATCTTCTCTTGTCCTCTATTGTGTTCTCTTTCTCTTCTTCTCTTAGTCACCTGACATTCCCCGCATATCTTTCTCTGCTCTCCCATTATCCTCTGATAGATTCTGAACAATGCGACAACCGCTTTTCCTGATTTTTGTTGCCCTCGGCGTGCAGTTTGTCCGTGGAAACCCACCTTCTGCCGGACAAGTTGTTGATTTTGAATCACTTGTCCGTGGAACCCCGCCTTCTGCCGGACAAATTTCAGTAGTCGCTTCTGCTCACCTCTGTAGGATTCCGACAGCAGGCAATGGCGTGAAACTTATTGACCGCGTAAATGGCTCAGCAACAAGGTTGCCACCGTGGGGACTTGCCGCCCTCGGCACTAGAGGGAGGCGCCTGCGAAGCAGGAGGGCCTGGTCCTCACGGCGGCTTCTTGTTGCCGGACATGATTGCTTCTGTGAGGCATGATTAGAGAGAAAAACCGAACAACCTGCACTTGGGCTGACGGCAGAAAGTATTGACTCATAGTTAGTTATGAGAAAAGCCGAAAGTCAGGTTACCCTATTTTTTATATAACCTGGCTTTTAGTGATTGCTGTATTTTATTGACACTCAGTGGAATAGGCTAAAATTCGGTGTGCAGGTTGTTCTAATTTGGCTGTCTTCTGAAAGACGTCGGCCCTCGGATGTCCTCCAGCAGAAAAGCGAACAGTACAAGGATGTGCTGGTTCCGGGCTATACGCATCTGCAGGTGGCTATGCCGTCATCATTCGGCCTCTGGTTCGGCGCCTATGCAGAAAGCCTTACAGATGACATGCGTCTGATGCAGGCAGCGTGGGAAATCACGAACCAGAATCCGCTCGGGTCAGCTGCCGGCTACGGTTCATCCGCTCCGCTGGACAGGACAATGACTACCAGGCTCCTGGGATTCGCCGACCTTGATTACAATGTCGTATATGCCCAGATGGGGCGTGGCAAGACGGAACGTGCCATATCTTTCGCCTATGCTGCTGTGGCTGAGACGGTTGGAAAGCTTGCGACGGACTGCTGTCTCTATGCGAGCCAGAATTTCGGATTCATACATCTGCCTGACAACATGACGACAGGCTCCAGCATCATGCCCCACAAGAAGAATCCGGATGTGTTCGAGCTTGTACGGGCGCATTGCAATAAAATTCAGGGCGTTTCCAACGATATACGACTGATTACCGGTAATCTTCCGTCAGGCTATTTCCGTGATTTGCAGATACTTAAAGAAGTGTTCATCCCTATTTTCCAGGAATTGGACGACTGTCTGGACATCACTGCCTATGCCATCCGCAATATGGAAATCGTCCGAGGCATAATGGATGATCCCAAATATCAGCCGGCGTTCAGTGTGGAGGAGGTGAACCGCCTTGTCCGGGAGGAAGGTGTTCCGTTCAGGGATGCGTACAAGAAAGTAGGCCTGGACATCATTGCCGGAAAATTTGAATTCCATGGTGATATCCATCATACCCATGAAGGCTCCATCGGTAATCTGTGCAATGACCGGATACGCAAAAAAATGGAAACCGTCATTGGCGGCTTCCATTTCGAAACAGTCCGGGAGGCGGAAGAGAGGCTCTCTATTCCACGACCTTGAATCCGCATTTGAGGCTGGCGTGGGAATCGTGGCCGGCGAATACTTCGAAATCGCCCGGTTCCTCGCCCCACTGCTTGTCTGCGCGGAAGAATGAACGGCTTTCAGGTGTAATCTCAAACGTGACGACTGCTGATGCGCCTGCTTCCAGATAAATCTTCTTGAATCCCTTCAGTTCACGGACCGGACGGGTGCGGCTGCCTACCACGTCTTTCAGATAGAGCTGCACTACTTCCTCTCCGCCGCGGGAGCCGGTATTGGTGACCTTTACATTGACCTGAACATTGGCTCCGAGCTTGACTTCCTGCGACGAAACTTCGAGGTCGGAATAGCTGAAGTCAGTGTAACTCAAGCCTTCGCCGAATGCGAACAGAGGCTCGTTCGGGGTCCTGAGGTAGCGGGAAAGGTATTTCGCGTCGCTGTCCGGGTTCAGGTGTGGGCGACCGGTGCTCTTGTAATTGTAATGGATCGGGATCTGTCCGAGACAGAGCGGGAATGTTATGCTCAGGCGTCCGGAAGGGTTATAGTCGCCGGACAGGACATCCGCAAGTGCAGCGCCTCCCATCGAGCCCGGATGCCATGTAACCAGAAGTCCGTCAGCGGCTTGTGTCTCAGGAGCGATAGTCATTGGACGGCCGGTGACAAGAAGGATGACCACAGGCTTGCCGGTGCTCTTCACTGCATTGAAAAGGCTCTTCTGCGCGGCAGGAATGTCAATGTCGGTCAATGATGCGGCTTCACCGCTGCATGAGTTCGGAAGGCCCAAAGTAATCAGGACGACATCTGAATTGCGTGCTGCGGCAACTGCTTTGGCAATGCCTCCGTCGATAGGGTCGAAGAAGTCGCAGCCGCGTTCGCAGACTACATTGCTGAACCTGGCCTTAAGTCCCTCGAAGAAACTTACAGCATTCTTTGAACTCACGAAAGCGTTCCAAGTGCCGAGCATTTCGCTGCGGGAATCTGCAGCCGGTCCTATCAATGCTATTCTTGCGTTTTCCTTAAGCGGAAGTATGTCATTCTGGTTCTTGAGCAGGACCATCGAGCTTCTGGCGACCTTGCGGGACGCTTCCATGTATTCCGGAAGGCAGGTTTCCTTGTCCCATCTGCCTTCTCCTCCATAGCGGAACGGGTCGTCTAACAGTCCGAGCTTGGATTTTATGTTCAGGACTTCCCTGCAGAGCCTGTCTATCTGTTTTTCGCTCACACGGCCTTCTTTAACCAGTTCCTCCGCGTACTTGTAGTAGTCGCCATCTACCATGTCCATGTTGAGGCCTGCATTCAATGCCAGTTCTGCCGCTTCCTTTCCGTCTGCCGCTACTCTATGTTTTACCATTTCATTGATGGCATTGTAGTCTGAAACTACAAAACCTTTGAATCCCAATTCGTTGCGGAGAATATCTGTGAGCAGCCACTTGTTTCCGCTGACAGGAATGCCGTCGAAGTCATTGAAAGAGGACATTACGCTCAATGCTCCGGCCTCGATTGCTGCCTTGTAGGAAGGAAGGTAGCGGTCGCGGAACATCATCTCGGACATGTCCACGGTGTTGTAGTCTCTTCCTGCCTCAGGTGCGCCATAAGCGGCAAAATGCTTCACGCATGAGAGGATGGTGTTTCCGGCGGAAAGGTCATCTCCCTGGTAGCCGCGAACCATGGCTGCCGACATCTGGCCTGAAAGGTAAGGGTCTTCTCCGGAGCCTTCAGACACGCGTCCCCAGCGTGGTTCCGCTGAGACGTCGCACATTGGTGAAAATGTCCATGCCAAACCGAATGCAGATGCTTCTGCGGCGGAAATTCTTGCCACTTTTTCTGCGGCTTCAGTGTCCCAGGAGCATGATATTCCGAGATTTTCAGGGAATCCGGTCTTTGCTCCGTGGATGATGTCATGTCCGAAAAGGATAGGAATTCCGAGACGTGAGCTGTCAACGGCAAGCCTCTGATATTCAATGATCTCTTCAGGTTTCCAGACATTGAGAAGCGAGCCGCACATGCCTTCTTTGATTACACTCTTCACATCGACAGGGCTTCCGTCCGGTCCTGTGACGTCGGCATTTGTCGGTACGAACTGGTTCAATTGTCCGATTTTTTCAGCGAGAGTCATCTTGGCCATCAGTTTGTCCACTCTTGCGTCATTGGCATCTTTCTCTTTGCATCCTGCGCAGAGTGCCAGCGCAGTTATGATCAGTAGCGTCTTTTTCATATAGTTGTTTCTTTAACCTGATAAAGTTAGTAATATTCAGGTAATAATCGGGGCTCTTTGCAAGTTTTTTTATGATGACGGGAAAGTTTTCCCCCTGACCCGAAAGTGCCATTAGATGATGCCGGCCGTTTCTTCGGAAGGTGCCATATACGAAAAGAAGCTGACCTTTTGGGTCAGCCTCTACTTATAATCAATATTGAGGTTTTACAACGCTCGATATGAAGGATTATTCAGTGAAAGATGCAACGTCCTCCTTGCATGTAGGAACGACCTCGAGTTTCTCCTTATATCTTTCGATAACACCCTTGATGTCACCAGATACGTTCTTCTTGATGGACAAAGTACCGAAGTCTGCAGTCTTTGTGAGGTAAACAGTTACATCCGTACCCTTGACGCCCTTGAAGATGGTGTTGCCCTTCTTGTCGGCATCATACCAGACAGTGGCATCTTCAGGAGAGGTAACGTTCTTGACCTTCACATACTGTCCCATGTAGTCATTGAGCTGGTCATCATTGATTTCAGGGACCTTGATGTCCACTTTCTCAGACTTGACATAGATAGTTGCGCCTTTGATGGTGCGGAGTTCGTTTGAAATAGTCAATTTTGCGGTATTAAGTCCAATGATAACCTTGGTACCTACAGCAATCTTGTCGCTGCCGTCCTTCACGATGATTCCTGAATGAACCTTGCCTGTATTGTCGACGATAGAGAGGGCGCCCTTGAGGTTGCCGTGCTCATTGTTTGCAGCTACATATCCCTTGAAGCCTACGAGGTCTTTGAGGACGGTACCGTTGCTCATTCCGTCGAGTCTAGCATTGAGGGCCTCTACTGTAAGAGCTGTGTTCTCATCCGGTTCTACTTCCTCAACAGCAGGTTTCAAGATTGTAGCCATTGTGTTGGCATAGCTGATTTCGCTGCCGGTAGCACCTACGAGGTATCCGGTTACGATAATCTCGGCCTTGTCATACTTGGAGATGTTGAATTCAGTGTTAGGATAAGAAACTGCAGCCTGAACTTTGTCCGTGCCTGCGATTTCCACGTTGTAGTGCCACTGGTAAATCTCGTCCTGAACAGACTTGAGAGTACCTCTGTATGTAACGTACTTGATGGTAGGATTCTGGACATAAGCCTCAAAATCAGCAGCTTTCATCTCCTGTGGCTTAGGCTGTAAAACAGCGCTGTTGCCGAGTACGACAATCTCTGAAGAACCATCGAACTGCTTCATTCCGCCGAATTCTGTGGTAGGACCTTTTACAGTCACATTGTCGCCGATCTTGTTTTCGTGGTTCTTCTTGAACACGAGGATTATGCCAGTGTTGTCCTTTACGAGGAAGCCTTTGGTGTGAGTTGCAACTACCTGTCCCTTGATCTTGTAAAGCTTGTCAACAGGTTTGCTGATGACGTCTGCGATGGTAGAGATAGGAGTCTCGACTACTTTGCCGAATTCGACGAGCTGGCCGCCTTTGCCTTCGGTAAGGAGTACGTCATCGAGTCTGTTGGTGCTGAAGCCCTTGGCTGTGAACTTGATATAGAGTGTCCTGGTTCCTGCAGGCAGGGTGAAGTCAGCTGTTGCGAGTCTCCATTTACCTGTCCTGTCATCTTCCACTCCACCGAAATCATAATCGAGCGCCGGTGCCCATACGTTGCCGTCCTCGGAGAGGAATACCTCGAAATTGGATTTGATGAAGGTGTTGGCAGCTCCCTGTGAGTAGTACTGGGCGCCGAATGTGAGTCTCAAGTTCTCAGAAGGAACAGCGATCTTCTCGATAGTGAAGTGGTTAGGTCTTTCTGCAGAACCTCCGAAGAAGAGGTTGTTGTTACCTGAGCCGTCGTATGTGGCAAGGAAGCCTTTTGATGCCTGGTTGGTACGCACTGACATCTCCTTAAAGCTGTATGTGACGTTTTCAACACCTGAACCTTTCTGGTTCTGCCATCCGTCGAACTGGTCGAGCCAAGGCCAGCCCTTGGTTGTGCCGTATTTCTCAGGGTTCTGAACAGCAATCTCTTTGTCGAATGTGTTGTAGAAGATTGCGCCTTCTGGGATAGGCTCCTGGTATTCTCCGTTGTCAACGACTTCTACAGGAATGATGTACATGAAGGTCTTGTATGAACCGAAGAGCCATCCTGAGATTGTCAATGAGTGTCCGTCGTATTTGCTCTTGAAATCATCAGTCATGTAGTCGAGGCTACCGATATTGTCGGTGCCGTCGATTTCAAGGTTGGCATAATTTCCTGCAACTCTGAGAGTTCCGTCAAGTTTTACGTACTTGATTTCAGGTGCGCCCATGTAGGCATCTACATCTGAGCCTTTGAACTCAGCAGGTTTCGGCTGGGTGTAGTTGTACTCCCATGTCTTGATGATTTCAACACCTTTTGCGAACTGGCGGAGTCCGTTTCTCATGGTAATTGTACCAGAGACGCTCACCATGTCGCCGACCTTGAAACTGTGGGCCTCTCCAATGTAGGCGTAGATGCAGTCAGTAGGTTTTGTGGACTGGAACTCCTGGAGGATGAGTCCCTGTGCATTGGCGGCTACCACGGTAAGGCACTGGAGGTCCGTGAATGATGTTCCCTCTTCTGCCTTGTTGACATCAGCAAGTGTTGTAGGGTTTGTTTTCTCCGGCTTGTTTGCAAACGGATCATTCGGAGTTTCTTCTTTACAAGAAGCGAGTGAAATGACCGTGGTCAAGGCTACTGCTGCCTTGAGGGCTGCTTTCCAAAATGAATGTGTCATAAAAGTTTATAAAAAATAATAAAATGTGTTTGTCAATGTCATGTGCACAATAAAACACTTCCGGATGCGAAAGGCTTCTAGAAGTGTTATTATATTATATTGTAATGCGGAAGCGGCAGGATTCGAACCTGCGAACCGCTTAAGGGCGGTCAACTGTTTTCGAGGCAGCCTCCTTCAGCCACTCGGACACGCTTCCTGTTTAATCCCCCCGACCCCCTTTTCAAGGGGGCGATCAGGGCCTGCGGGCTTTCCA
>OHOO01000116.1_pt1 | contig 27754 bp, 26 predicted proteins | sample 1569891 | NCBI WGS metagenome assembly OHOO01 (sample SAMEA3879600, study PRJEB24766) | human gut metagenome | biome: human-associated habitat; feature: feces | place: USA | collected 1985/1987
GTATTAGTCAAAAACACGGCGGAAAACCTAAGTTCGTATTATTATCTGTTGGCATCCGTCAATCCCAAAAGATAATCGGTCGTCACGTTAAAAAACTCGGCAAGTTTTTTGAGGTTTTCGCCCGTAATATCGGACTTGCCGTTTTCCCATCTCAAAATCGCCATATCGCTGACGCCGATGCTTTTGCCAAGTGCCATTGCGGACAATCCGCTTTCTGCACGGAGTTCTTTAAGTCTTTCCGAAAATTCACTCATAAGTTTATTTTACAACATATTGTTTGTAAATGCATTGACACAAACTTTATGTTGTGATATATTTTTCACAACAAATAAGTTGTGAGGTCGTTGTTAAATGGAAGATAATCAAGACAATGTATGCAAAAATTGTAAGTTATTTGTCGAATACTACATTAAATGCAGAAGCAGATTTAAGCCAATAAATTTTGGTCATTGTATAAACAAAAATAGCCGCAAAATAATATACGATAGCGATACGTGTGAGAAATTTCAAAAGCGTGATTACGAAAGTGATAAAAAATTGATTGAAAAAAAGATTGAAGAGATTGCACAAGATATTTTTGATTTAATTCAGATAAAAAGCGTCGAGTAAAAATTCAAATTCAAAATTAGTATAACATAAGTAAAATTGACAAAAGGGAAGAAAATTTATATAATTTTCTTATGAGTATTTTTGACGGAAAAATGAATTTGTCGGTTACGTCCGCAAGCGGTATCGAGGCGGTCACGAAAAGGGAACTCGAAACACTCGGATACGAGGCGGGCCCCGCGGTTTTCGGGCGAATCGGTTTCAACGGCGATATGACCGCGCTTGCCCGCGCGAATATGTTTTTAAGGACGGCAAATCACGTTTACGTCAATCTTTTTTCGTTCAAGGCGACGACTTTTGACGAGCTTTTCGACGGGCTTACATCATATCCTTTTGAAGACGTTTTTGAAAAGGACGCGCGCATTACCGTCGACGCAAAAAGCAATAAATCTGCGTTGTACGCGCTGTCGGCAATCCAGAAAGTTGCAAAAAAGGCGATTGTCGAAAGGCTGAAAAGGAAATATAAAATCGAAACGCTGAGTGAAAGCGGCGCGGCGTATCACGTCGAAGTAAACGTCGCGTACGACGAAGTTACGATATGTCTGGATACGTCCGGCGAAGGGCTGCACAAAAGGGGATACCGCCCGATAATGGGGCTTGCGCCGATGAAGGAAACGCTTGCCGCGGCAATAATAATGCTGTCGGTATGGAACAAGGATCGTCCGCTTATCGACTGTTTTGCAGGCAGCGGAACAATACCCATCGAAGCCGCGCTTATCGCGCAAAACACCGCGCCGGGGATAAAACGGCATTTCGCTTTCGAACAGTTCAAAGGTGCGCCGCAAGTCATCGACAAAGTGCGCGACGAGGCGTTAAGCGTGCAAAATCTTGACGTTAAAACCCGTATTTCGGGATTTGACATTGATGGCGACAGCATAAAAATGGCAATGATACACGCCGAAAACGCAGGCGTCAAAAACCTTATCCACTTCCAGCAAATGGACATGCGCGACGTGTCCACAAAACAAAAATACGGCGTGCTTATCAGCAATCTGCCGTTTGGCGAAAGGCTGTTGACCGAAAAGGAATTGAAACCGCTGTATCGGGATTTCGGAAAACTTTTCAAGTCTTTGGACACGTGGAGTTTATACGCTTTCACAAGTTATCCCGACTTTGAAAGGAACTTCGGCCGCCGCGCCGACAAAACAAGGAAACTTTACAGCTCGCAACTTGAATGCGTGCTTTATCAATATCTTGGACCTCGTCCGCCCAAAAAATCACAGGACGAAAAGGAGTAGTTATGAAACGCAACGGAATGTGCCCGATTTGCTTTGTCAAAAGATTTTTCAACGTGCCGTCAAAGGTGAGCGAAGTTTATCCCGCCGACTTTTACGGCAACGGCGCCGCGCTCACGCCCCCGATGGGCTGGTCAAGCTGGAACACTTTCAGAAACCGCATTGACGAAAACCTTATTTACGACACCGCCGTCGCGATGAAAGAAAAAGGGCTTGTCGACGCAGGGTATCACTTTGTCAATATCGACGACAACTGGGTTGACAACGCGCGCGACGACGAAGGAAGAATTCAGGCGGACAAACTGACTTTCCCGAACGGTATTCCCGCGCTTGTCGAAAAGGTGAACGCGATGGGAATAAGCCTTGGCGTGTACAGTAGCAACGGCACGGCGACGTGCGAAGACCTTACGGCAAGTTTATATCACGAATGGACGGATGCATACACCTTTGCAAAGTGGGGCGTGGAGTATTTCAAATACGACTTCTGTCACAATATTCCGCTGTCGGAATACGCGCCGCTCGTTTACGCCGTGACGATAAGCAAAAACGGAATCGGCCGCACATACGACTGCAAGGAAGCGGAACTTTCCGGGCTTGCCCGCTATATGAAAAAGAAAGGCTTTGACGGGAAATACGTGTCGGGGCTCGATCGCCGCGAAGGCGCGATGACTTTTGACAAAATCGAAGTGGAAGAAGACGGCGTTTACAACGTTACCGTCCATATCGTGAAGCACGGACAGTACGAAAAATGCCTGATGCTGGAAGCAAACGGCAGTGAGCGGGAAGTCCTGATTTTCCCGTCGCAAAAACGCTTTAATATGACGGCGAAGTTCACGGTGTCGATGCGCCTGAAAAAGGGCAAAAACACCCTTAAACTTTTCAATCCCATCGGTACGCGCGCCGACAGCGCAATGCTGCAATACGTCAACATGGGACGACAACTCAAAAAAGCCACCGAAAAAGTCGCGCGGGACGCCGGCAAACCCGAAAAACCTATCACGTTTTCAATCTGCGAATGGGGCTTCAATCAGCCGTATAAGTGGGGAAGATACGCGGGCAACTTGTGGCGTACAACCCCCGATATCCGCCCGATATGGCCGTGGATCAAAATCCTTTACAACCACACCGTTAAACTTTATAAGTACGCGGGCGTGGGTGGCTGGAACGATCCCGACATGCTGGAAGTCGGCAACGGAAAACTCACGTTCGAGCAAAACCGCTCGCACTTTGCGCTGTGGTGCATGATGTGCGCGCCGCTGATTCTCGGCAACGACCTGAGAAATATTTCGGACGACGTTTTGAAAATCGTCAAAAACCCTGACCTTATCGCAATAAATCAGGACGCGCTCGGCGTCCCGGCAAAAAGAGTTGTGAAGGGCACTGTCGATGTGCTTGTTAAGCCGCTTGCGGACGGAAGCGTCGCTGTGTGCGCGTTTAACAAGGGCGGGAAGAAGAAGTATAACCTGAACCTGAAAAAGGTTTTGTCCGACGAATACGCAAGGTGCAAAAAAACCGAAAACTTCGTCGCGACGAACTTATGGGACAAGTCGGAAACGACGACGAACGGAGTGATTTCTGTTTCCGTCAACAAGCACGACAGCGCAGTATTTATCGTAAGGTAAAACAGAAAGCAAAAAAAAGGACGGCAGTGAGTGCCGTCCTTTTTGTTTGGTGAAAATCAGTTGCAGAATTCGCGGGTGTTTTCGCCGGTCAGCCAATTTATCGTCCATACGCCGGACTTGCCGTTTTCGGTGAAGTACACTTTTGCGGTATTGTTGCCGCGATAATCGACGTGGGTGACGACCGCCTCGGTCTTTGTATAAATCTCGTTCAAAAAGTCAAGTTGCTTTTGAGAAAACTCGCCGACGTTGTCGGAGATGAACAAAAGTCTGCCGAAAGTCTTGTTTACCTCGGCGACAAGTCGTTTTTCGGAATCGGTGTATTTCAGGTTGACCTCGCGCATGAAGAAGACGTCGGGATCGTTGCCGAACGCGCGCCCGTCAAGGCCGCGACGGAAAATCGTATTCTGAATCGACGTCTGGGTGGACACTATTTCGTTGTTCGTGAGCGAGTAAATGAAACGCGGTTTGAACTGAATATCGACGTCCGAGCCGATGCGGCAGTAATCGAACCTGCCGAACGCGGGGAACAGCGGCACGCCGCAACCCAGAATGTATTTGTCGCCGCAGCAGTCGCGAAGGAAAGCGCAGGCGTCGTCCATAATCTCGCCGCGGGTTTTGTTGCCGAAGGGGACAAGGCACGCCGTATACAAGAAGTCGAGTTTGACCATATCGTAGCCCCATTCGTTCAAAATCACGTCAAAGAAGTGGCGGATATAGTCGGCGCACTCTTTGATGTAAAAGTTGAGCGTGAAGCACGGACGAGTGCCAAGCATGCCCTTTGTGGGTTTGCCGTTGGCGTCTTTCAAAATCCAGTCGGGATGAGTTTTTGCCACGACGCTGTCCTTTTCGATATAGAAGGGCGCAAGCCAAAGCCCCGCCTTGTATCCGCTTTTGTGGATTTCGTCGGCGATGAACTTCATACCGTGCGGGAATTTCTTTTTATCGGTGGACAGCCAGTCGCCGACTTTCGTCTGATGGCCGTCGTCAATCTGGAAAATGTCGATTTTGTCCGAGCGGGCAAGACCTTCAAGGTCGCGCAGGATAATCTTTTCGTCGATTTTCGTGAAGTAGTTGTACCAGCTCGTGTAGCCCGTGGTGTGGTTTACGCGGCATTTTGAAACGCCCAGAGTTTTGAAATAAGCGTCGAAAACCTCGTCGTAACTTCCGTTGAAAAACGCGACGTCGAAAAGAGTGAAGTCGCCTTTTATCGTTTTTCCTTCAACGTCCTTTTCAAGCGTGATAAGGTTTTTGTTGAAGTCGAAATTGAGAATCGTCCAGCCGGAGCGTTCGTTTAACGAGCCGATAAACTCGTGCGTGAAGCCGTTTCTGACATAGCCGAACGAATATCCGTGGAAAAACCCCGCGGTTTTCGGATAAGTTTTGAAGTTGTAGTCGCCGTTGATTGCGGCGATTTCCCTGCCGAACTTAATTTTGTTCAAGGGGAAGCGGATACCTTTTTGCAGTTCGTCCCTTTTCCATTCTTTCGTGAGCGACCAGCTTTGATAGCCGTTTGCAAGGACGGACGTTTCTTTCTGGAAAGAATAATCCGTTGCGATTTCGGCGTGGACAAGTTCCATCTCGCGCTTGGGGCAGATCTTTACAAAAAGACGGTTGCTTTCGCGCGTGATTTTCAGGTCAAAGTCGTCGTTTGCGCCGTTTGCAACCCGTCCGCTGCCGCCGACGTTGTAATATAAGGTAAGTTTTGACGTTTCAAACATAATCGGTATCCCCCCGCATTGTTTAATACATTACGATATAGTCTTCGCGTTCCGCGCCGACCGACACGTATTTGATTTTGCATTCGGTCGCTTTTTCGATAAAGCGGATATAATCGACGGCTTCTTTGGGCAGATCTTCGGGCTTTCTGCATTTTGAGATGTCGCACTTCCAGCCTTTAAGGACGGTGAATTCGGGCTTTGCGATATTAAGGTCTTCGCCAAAGGGGAACTCCGTCGTGATTTTGTCGCCGACTTCGTACGCGGTGCATACGGGAATCGCGTCAAGATAAGAAAGCACGTCAAGTTTCGTCAGGGCGATTTCGTCCGCGCCTTGCATTCTGATGCCGTAACGGCTTGCAACGACGTCGAACGCGCCAACGCGACGAGGTCTGCCTGTTGCCGCGCCGTATTCGCCGCCCGCCTCACGCAGGTCGTTTGCGAACTTTCCGAACGCTTCCACAGTGAACGGGCCTTCGCCCACGCAGCTGCTGTACGCTTTCATAATGCCGATAACGTTGTCAAGTTTAAGGTTGGGCACGCCCGCGCCGATGGGTGCGTACGCCGCAATCGTGTTCGACGACGAGGTGTAAGGATTGATGCCGAAGTCGATGTCGCGAAGCGCGCCGAGTTGCGCCTCGAACATAATGCGTTTGCCCGCCTTGTTGCTTTCGTTAAGGAAGACGCCCGTGTCGGTGACGTAGGGCAGGAATTCGTCCGCAAGTTCTTTCAGATGTTTTTTCAGGTCGTCCGCGTCGATGGGGGTGCTGCCGTAAGCCTTTTCGATGAAAAGGTTTTTCCATTCGATAATGCTGTCGAGGTGCTTATCGAGAGCCTCCGGGAAGCGCAGGTCGCCCATGCGGATGACTTTTTTCAGATATTTATCGCCGTAAACGGGTGCGATACCGCGGCGGGTGCTGCCGTATTTCGCGTCGCCGAGCCTGTCTTCTTCCAGACAATCCTGACGGACGTGATAAGGCATGCAGATTATCGCGCGGTCGCTGATTTTAAGGTTGTCGGGAGTGATTACGACGCCTTTTTCGCGAAGGGACGCGATTTCTTTATGAAGGTGAGAAAGGTCGATAACCATACCGTTGCCCATTACGCAGGTAACTTCGGGACGAAGTATGCCCGAGGGAAGAAGATTTAAGATAAATTTTCCTCTTTCGTTCACGACGGTGTGTCCCGCGTTGTTGCCGCCCTGATACCTGACGACGATATCGTAATCCTGGCTTAAAAGGTCGACCATACGGCCTTTACCTTCGTCGCCCCAGTTGATTCCAACGATTGCTGTAAGCATATATATCCTCCGAACTTATATTCAAAAATACATTAGTATTATATCTAATAAACGATTGCCGTGTCAAGGTTAATCGTTAGCAAAAAAAGAAAAGGTTTATTTAAAAACCTTTTCAAAATTTTCGTGCAGTATCATTTGTTTTTCTTTTTCGGAAAGCGGCAGGCTCAAAAACCTTTCAAGCTCGTCTTTCGGTCGCCACATCGGGAAGTCCGTGCCGAAGAAAAACCTTTCTATGCCAAGATTTCTTAAAAGTTTTACCGCCTCGGTTTTGTCAATGAAGGGGAGCGTTGACGACGTGTCGAAATATACGTTGTCAAGCCCTTTGTACAAAAGTGAACTTTCCCATTCGGAATAGCCGCCGAAATGCGCGCCGATGACGATTTGCTTCGGATATTTTTTCGCAATTTTCACAAGCCTTTCGGGGTTGCTGAAATGATATCTTTTGTCGCCGGTATGGAAAAGTATGGGAAGACGACCGTCCAGCGTTTTGTAAATTTTTTCGGCGCGCGGCTCGTCTATGGCGAACTTCTGAAAGTCGGGGTGAAGTTTCACGCCGCGTATGCCGCGCGACATCGCAAAACGTATTTCGCCAGCCATATCTTCTTCGTCCATATCTGGGTGCAGCGTCATAAATCCGATGAACTCGGGATGGGTTTCTGTCTCCGAAACGATATATTTATTGATATTTTCAACCTGTTTAACCGTCGTTGCTGTCGAATGAACGACAAATTTCGTAATTCCGGCAAGGCGTCCTTCCTGCAATAAAACGTCGGGCGTGCCTGCCGATTCGGTCATTTGTATGCCGTAAAAATCGCCGATTGCATCGGTTGCTTTTTTGGCGATTTTGTCGGGAAAAATATGTGCGTGAGCGTCGATAATCATTTTCTTTTCGTCCTTTTCAACGGGTTATTTTATCATATCGCGCGCCGCCTTGCAAGCATATGAAAACGATGTCCTATAAATTATGATTTTTTTTGGAAATAAGTTGATATCGCCCATAATATATGTTAATATATTTTTATATTTTATAAAGGAAGGAAATTATGCCAGAATCACTCGATAAGCCCAAAAAACGGGTTTTAGGCCTTACGGGGAATATGTGGATTTACGCCTTTGGCGTGATGGGCATCAACCTTGCGATAGGTCTTGTCAACAGTTATCAGGCGGAGTTTTTCGACAAAATTATGAGACTCAATCTTGTCGGAATCGCGCTTATTATTCTTGCGGCAAAGTTTATAAGTATCGTTGCCGACTTCGTAATCGGAAATCTCATTGACCGCGCCAACTTCAAAGCGGGCAAAATGCGCCCGTGGATTTTGTTCTCGGCGTTCCCGCTTTTCGTATTCACGATGCTTTCGTTCGCGTTCATTCCGTTCCCCGAAACGAAGGGCGGCGAAGTGGGTAAATATATTTACATTACCTTCATTCTTATCCTTTGGAACGTCAGCATGACAATGGCGGATATTCCGTCGCAGGGCATGCTGAAAATGGTCGCGGGCACTCCCGAAGACACCAACAACGCCGCCGGCTGGGCGAACACGCTGAAATCGGTTGCGCTTGCATGCTCCGGCGTGTTCATCACCGTCGTTTGTATGATAACGGGCTCCGGCGCGGTAGGTTGGAAAGAATACCTTATCACCGCCGCGATTCTTTCGGGCATCGGGCTTATTTTGCAACTTCTGATGTACTTCAAGGGCAAGGAAGAATACAAGGTCAACGCAAGTTCCGCAATGAGTTTCAAGGAAATGTTCAGGGAACTCAAAAACAACCGTATGATCCAGATTGTTCTTGTAACGTACCTTTTGGGATTTGGCAGGAATATCGGCTTGTCGATTGCGGTGCAGGCGTCCTGCATTATGATCCGCGACGGCATCGACCTTACGAAACTCGGGCTTGGCGTTATGAGCGGCGACGCGTGCAGTTGGGCAATCGGTCTGACCTCGGCAATTTCCAGCATGGTCACAATCATTCTGAACCCCGTCATCAACAAGAAACTTGGCGAAAAGAAATACTTCATCATCGCGGGCTTTTACGGCTTTGCGGTCAGCTTGATTTCGTTTTTACTGTACGTTCTCACGCCTGCGGAAACCGCGACGGGCGGCGTACCGTTTTTGAGAAGTATCTGGGCAATCTGGATTTATCAGTTCTTCCTCGGGTTCGCGTACGGTCCCAACGGCTATCTCCCCATGGTCATGACGGCGGATATCGTCGATTATCAGGAATGGAAAACGGGCAAACGTACCGAAGGTACGCAGTTTGCAATTCTGTCGATGTCCAACAAACTCAGCAACGCTTTGTCGGTGTCTTTGGGGCTTTTATTCATCGGCGCAATCGGATACAGCGCAAACAGCTATGCGGACGCGGTTAAGGTCGGCGTCGAAATTATCGACAAGAAGGAAGTCATCGTCGATGCGGTCGCGCACACCAACGCGATTCACGCCGCAGTTCCGGGCTCCATGCAAAACAAGGCGTGGGCAATTTACTTCCTGCTGCCGGGGCTTTGCATGCTGGCAAGTTCTTTGGTAATGTTCTTTTATAAAATCGATGAAAAAACCAAAAAGCAAATGCGCGAAGAGCTTGCTTTAAGACGCGGCGAAGCGAGAGAAGAAACCGTCGCGGAAAACGCGGTGGACGCTTTGTCGGAAGCGAGCGAAGATTTTGAAGTTTCCGAAGAAAACGACAAAACGGAAGAATAGTTAAATTCGCATCAAACAAAAAACGCTCCTTTTCGAAGGCGCGTTTTTTTTGTTAATAATCGCCGCCCCTGACAAGATAATCGGCGCTGACGTCAAAGAACACCGCAAGATTGTATATTATCGTTGCGTTTGGCTCGGCAACGCCGGATTCCCAGTAAGAAACCGCACGCTGACTTGCGCCGATTGCTTTTGCAAGTTCGGTCTGAGAAATGCCTTTTTGAGTCCTTAATTCCTTGATTTTCTTTCCGATGTCCATAATTATTTCAAAACCTTCAAATCGTTTATGTTTACCGCTATGCAATCGCCGGAATAATTCCCGTCCTCGTCGATTTCCGAAAAATCTATTTCGACATAGTTCTTAATTGTAGTGTTGTCGATAACGACGCCTTTGTCGCCTTTATGAATCCCGTTTTTTACGTATTCCGGTTTTTCCGCGGCTAACTCGACCAAAGTATAATTTGCAATTTTCGGCGGTTCGATTTTATCTTTTGCGTTACGATTGATTTTTTCCGTTTGAGAAATCAATTCCGATATAATTTTTGCGGGAAGTTTTTCCTTCATAATTTCCAGGTCGTTTTTGTCGATTTCCGCAATTATGTATTCGCCGATGTTTTTATCATTGAAAAACAAAACCGAAACCGTGGCAAAGTTAATTTTCGTAACAATCCCGTGCGAATTTTTTGTTAGGTTATAATTTTTATATTTATCACAGTTTTTAAGAAGCACTAAGTCGTATTCTTTCATTTTATCCACCCCGCAAATGGCGTTGTATTCGTAATTTTACCTTTTGGACACAATTTCCAACCGCTATAAAAACTAGTTCCGTTTAAATTGACTGCGATTGCTAATCGTTGTCCAAACATGTCGAGATTTTTTAAAACATAATTCCCTAATAAGTATTGCGTTTTAGCTTGTTTGCAAATTTCGCTTTGTAGGAATTGAGAATCTTCTATTGAGTATCCCAGTTTTTTAAAAATTGAGAGTTTTCCTTTGGATACCGAATCGGACTTAAATATATAATCCGTAAACTTTGATATATTACATTCGGCAATTGCGTTATTTTTTACTTTTGAAAATGGTATTTTAAAATTGGTACAATCACAGAAATCGTGTATGTCCTCTGGCTTTTTAGTATTAATAAAATAACAGCCATCGAGAGAGGTACACCTTAAACAATGACCAAGTATCGCCAGTAATGCTCTCATTATATCCCTGTACCACTCTGGTTCAGTAGGTACTAAAAAATGATCCCATTCAATCCATTCGTTATATATTATATTACCATTATTATCAACGCTAATTACATCTTCAAATATACTCATAATTATAGCCCCCACATACATAAATTTACAAACATTTTGCGTGTTTAGTTGCATTTTATCATTAAAAATTGAAAAGTCAATACCCTTATGACATCAAATCAGAAGTAAGGTGAGATATGAAATTTTAAAATTGTTTGAAAATTGTCGAAAAAATTTGTAAATGGTGAACCACGTTGTCATATTTAGTGTGAGATAATACGGGTATGGGAGGAGGGTTATGAGTTTTAAGGAATTGACAAAATACAGAATGCAACTTCTGAAAGTGCTATCCGAAAAAGAATTTTCGCTTGACTTTCACATTTTTGCAATGGAAGCCGTGCAGGACGCGCAGTATATAAGCGAAGAAGACGCGGAAAACGTCGCAAAACTTATCGTGGATTGCGTGAACGCGGGCGACAGCGAAGACGAGATAATCGAAAAGGCGCGGTTTAAGGTTGATTACGCAAAGTACGTTTTCGGCGTTAAAAAGGCGCTTTACGGGCTCGGCGTCGAAGACGGGCGCGTTGAAAACCTGATGTCCCTTTACAAGGAAGATCTTATGAACGCGTTCAATCACGGCTGGTCGGCAGAGTGCGTTGCCGAGAACATGAACGACGATTATTGACGAACCGTACGGTTTTTTTTAACTCCTTACTTTTTATATGCAGAAACGGCTCGGGATTTCCGAGCCGTTTTTGTTTATGATTTGATTTTATGGTTTTTTATTAAAGAATTAAACCATTCTGTAATGATTTGTGTAAACGCCGTTACGTGTTTTTCCCGCGTTTTCGATGAAGATTTTCAGTTTTCCGTCGTCGAGCATTATTGTAAACGTCCAGACTGCGTCCGCCTTGAAATATCCATCTTCAAGAGTCGTGTCTGTCACGTAATAGAACGTGTACGTCGGGCACGGGTTGTCGCTGAAATATGCGGAAAGGTCGGTTTTTTTGAGAATGTTATAATAATACTCGTTGGTTGACGGCGAGTATTTTTCCAGACTGTAAGCGTTGATAGCACCGAAACGTCCGTCGTATTTGGACTTGAAGTAATTAAGATACGCCTCGGCGTTTTGCGTGAACGTGTCTTCGTCGGGACATGCCTGATGGAACGAATACCCGTCGTTGTACCAATAAAGGTCAGAACTCATATCGCCGCTGAGTCCCGTGGGAGCGGGAAGTGCGGACAATCCTTTTTTGGCAAGTTCCGCTTCCGTAAACCATTGATTGCTGTTGCGCGGCTCGTACGTATCGCCGCCGCCTTCTCCGCCGCCTTTGTTGCACGCGGCAAGGAAAACGCCGCACGTCATGACAAGCGACAGGCACAATGCCATAATAATAATTTTTTTGAGTTTCATAATAAAACGTCCTTTTTGTTTATTTGATAATATGATACTACTTTATTATCAGAATTGCAATATCATATTTAAAAAGCATAAAAAAACCTTGCAAATAACGGCAAGGTTCAAAATGGAGCGGGTAACGGGAATCGAACCCGTGACCACAGCTTGGGAAGCTGTTGTTTTACCTCTAAACTATACCCGCAAGCAATAATAATTATATATATTTTGACAAAAAAATCAACTGATATTTACAATATGATTTTCTTGTTGTATAATATTTTTCAGACGGAGGCAACTATGAAAATCAATTTTAACGAAATGACGGAACAAACCATACCCAATTTCTTAGGCGGCAACGGCGACTACAACGTGAAAATGTACGTCGACGGCGAAGGCAACAAGATGATGGTCGGAAGACTTGCGCCCGGCTCGTCGCTGGGGCTTCATAGGCACGTGATAAATGCGGAAGCCATTTACGTTTTGTCGGGCGAGGGCGTCATGCACACCGACGAAGGCGACGAATACCTGAAAGCCGGCGAATGTACGTTTTGCCCGAAAGGTCACGAACACAGTTTTGAAAACCGTAGCAAGAAGGACCTTGTCTTTTTCGGCGCGGTGATAAAATAAGAACAACGCAATAAAAAAGCACCTGCAAAGTTTTGCAGGTGCTTTTTTATTGACGATTATTTGTCTTCGTTTTCTTTTTCGGTTTCGTCTTCCGCCTTGTCTTCAAGGACGACTTCGACTTTTTCGTCGCTGTCGATACCGACGTCGATGGTTTCGGTTGCCGCCGCTTTTTTGGCTTTTTTCTTGTTAATCATAATTTGCGCGAATGCGAACAGGGCGCAGAATACGATACCTACCATAAGCGACAAACTGCCGATGTTGGTCTTGCCGTGCGAAACGCCGCTGATAAGGGCGGAAAGCCCGATAAGGATTGCGCCCGGGATAACTGCCATTTTGGGGTTTTTGACGATATATTTTCCACCAAGGCTTCCGAACAGAGCGTATACGACGCAGCCGAATGCGGGAGTGAGGTAAGGTGCCTTTTCAATGGATTGCTGCAAGGGCGATACCGCAAGACACAGCACCATAACCGCAATGATTAGCACCGTTACAAGCGAGCTTATCGCAACCGCAATCGTGGACACGAGTTCGTTTTCTTCGGTGCCGAGTTCGGTCTCCGCAATTTCGTGCGCTTTGACGACGCAAGGGATTTTCAGGTTGGAAAGGTTGCCCGTGATAAACGCCAGATATTCGCCGTTGGTGCCGAGCATCGGCGCGTAAATGACGGGTTCCGAAATGCCCGAGCCCAGGTTAATTATGATAAGCGTAATAATGCCGCCGTCCGCAAAAACTGCCCAGTTGGGGCTGACATTCAGATGAATGCAGGCGACGATAGGCACCGCAATGATAAGAAGGATACCGATGGTATTCCAGATTCTGCCGATGGTGTGCCATTTTTTATTGTAATCGAAAAAGTCTTTTTCTTTTTGAGACATCGCCTCGTATTCGGCGCGTTGTTTTTCTTTTTTCTGCTCACGCGTTAATTTTTCTTTCTTACTCATAGTGTTCGCGCCTCCTTAAAATTGTCCCGTCGTGCCGCTGATAATGCCGACGATCAGCATTGCAAACAGCATTGAAAATGCAACCGAAAAGTCGTCCAGCCATTTCCAGTGGAGTTTCTTCACAAGGAAATCGGAAAGGACCATAAACAATGCCGCCACGATAACCGCAATGAAGTTGTAATAACTCGTAATGCGACCGGGCATTGCCGCAATCGCGCCGATGGACATTGCAATGTAGCCGATAATCATACCGATGAATGACACTTGGAACGCCAAGTCGCCAAGGTTGATACCGTTGGGGTTTGCCTTTTTCGCGTCGCTTTCCAGGTTTTTCGTCGCCGTATCGGGATCGACCGCGCCGCCGACTTTCATCGCGCCGAGTTTGGCAAGTTTCGGTTGAAGTTTTTTGTAAAACAAAACGACAAGAACGGGGCCCGCGATGATTGCAACCGTCATAAGGGTGACAATCGTTGCGTAATCCTGAGCGGTAACGCCGCGTTGTATAAGTAACGTTAAGCCGTCGGTGCTGCCGGTGATTGCCTTTGCCGCGCCGTCAGCCATCTGCGTCTCGTATTGCAGCGCGCCGATGACCGAAAGCCTGATTGCGGGGACGGTAATTCCCAGCGAGCCGATGAGCGTAACAACGCCGATACCGATACCGATTGCGGGAAGAACGGAAAAACTTGCGGACGTCTTGATGACCTTTTTGATTTTGGTCATATCCATGCCGATTTGTTTCGCTTTCTTTACCGATTTTACAAGATAAAAAATTGCTTCTGCCGAGATAAACACGACGATAAGGGCGTACATCAGATACATTACCCACGAGTCGGGGTTGAATCCGTTGAACCAGCCGAGGGAAGTATAAAACATAAAGTTCTCCTCTTTAATAAATTAAAGTATTAAGTTTATTTTACATTACGCGTATATAATAAGTCAAGATATTTTTTGTTTCGCACGGTAATTTGCAGGATTTTTCCAAAAAAAAGCGCAAAAAAAAGCCTCTCCGAAGAGAGGCCTTGATTTTGTCGTTTCCGATTACTTCTGAGTCTTAACCCATTTGGTAAGTTCGGTAAAGATGACGCCGAGACCGTATGCGCCCGCGTCGGGATGTCCGATGGACTTTTCGCCGACAACGCCTGCGCGACCGAGTCTTGCGGTGATTTGTTTGGTGTATTCCGCACCTTTGACAGCAGCGCGTGCGCCTTTTTCCATTGCTACGAACAGGCTGTCGCCTTCTTCCGCCGCTTTGGTAACTTCGTCCGCACAGGGAACAAGAGCGTCGATAAGAGTCTTGTCGCCGACAACCGCGCCGTGACCGAACGAACGTTCACCGGTGGTTTGTACGCCTTTGACCGCGCCTTGCAAAATCTTGCCGAGAAGGGTTGCGTCAAGTTCGTCCGCATTTCCCGCCGCTTTGCCTGCATAACGGAATCCGCTTCCCCAGATGGGACCCGACGCGCCGCCGCAATATTCCATAATGATATCGCTTGCGCTTGTAAGGAATGCGCCGATGTTGGCTTTGTCACGGGTTGCCCAGTCTTTCTTCAACTGTCTGAAACCTTTTGCGATGCTCATGCCGAAATCGCCGTCGCCGCAGCTGTCCATATCGCAGAAGTGAACTTCGTTTTCGATGATGACGTCAGCCATTTTGTCAACGAGTGCAACGAACGCAGCCGTATTCATTTTGGGTGCGAACACGGGTTTTTCGGTGAGTTCGTAAACCGCTTTCTTTTCAGCCTTCGCGGCTTTTTTTGCGGTTTCCGCTTTTTCCGCACATTCTTCTTTTGCAGCGGGAACGACGTTCATCGCTTTTGCAAGAGCGCGAACCGCAACGAGCGCGGCTTCCGCTTCTTCGCTTGCCGTCGCGCCCCAGGTAAGAGCGGGGGTGTTTACGGGAGCGTCAAGCAGTGCTTTGAGTTCGTCATCGAGCTTTAAGAAAGTAATCGACGCGCCTTCCATATCAAGAGAAGTCATATAATTGCCGACAAGTGCGCGGTGCACTTTGAAGCCTTCTTTTGCGATGACTTTGTTGACGGAGTTGTTGAGTACGTAAAGTTCCGACAAAGGAGTGCCGCCGAAGCCGTTTACGATAACCGCGATTTCGTCGCCTTTTTTGAGTTGGATGACGGCGTTGTCTTTAACGCGCGCGACCATCTTTTCGGCAAGTTCGTCAGAGGTGACGAATTTTTCGGTTGCAACGCCGGGTTCGCCGTGGATACCTACGCCGAATTCCATGTTTTCGTCCGCAAGTTCGAAAATAGGCGTGCCTTTTGCGGGGGGCGTGCAGGAAGAAATCGCAAAGCCGATACTTGCAACGTTATCAATGACTTTCTGAGCGATCCTTTTGACTTCGGGAAGGTCCTTGCCTTGTTCCGCCGCCGCGCCTGCGATTTTGTGTACGAACATCGTGCCGGCAACGCCGCGACGACCGACGGTGTACAAAGAGTCGGTGACGGCAACGTCGTCGTTTACGAACACGGCGTCAACGTTAATGTCGTCGTCTTCTTTGGCGCGTGCGCCTGCGTTGTTGAAGTTCATGCAGTCGCCCGAGTAGTTTTTGATGATAAGCAGCGTGCCTTTGTCGCTTGCGGTCGCCTTAATCGCTTCGTAAACCTGAATTTGCGAAGGGGACGCGAATACGTCGCCGCATACCGCCGCGTCGAGCATGCCTTTTCCTACGAAACCTGCGTGTGCGGGTTCGTGTCCGCTGCCGCCGCCCGAAATAAGGGTGACTTTGTTGCGGTTGATTTCCTTTTTCTTGACAACCTTAAACTTTTCAACGAATTCGAGCTCGGGATGCGCTGCCGCAAGACCGTGGCACATATCGTATACGAAAGTTTCGGGAGTGTTCATTATTTTTTTCATATTGCTAAGCCCTCGATTTGTCAGAGATTAGTGGCAGCAACCGCATTCTTCGTCTTCGCAGCCGTATTTGTATGCGTGGCCGATTGCGTCCGCCGTCTTGATTGCCGCAGCGACCATGTCGGGCGTAACGGGGAACGGCATGTTGTGGACGGATTCGTCGGGAATGCAGGTCTTTTCCGCAACCGCTTTAAGAAGGGCGTCGTCGATGCTGTCGGTGCCGAGGTCTTTAAGGCAGACGGGAAGTCCGACGGACAGGCAGAAGTCAAGAACTTCGTAAAGTTCGTCTTCGGGGCTGTTTTCAAGGACAAGCTGGCAGATCGTGCCGAACGCTACCATTTCGCCGTGGAAGAATTTCGTGTGAGCGGGAAGGAGGGTAAGACCGTCGTGGATTGCGTGCGCCGCTGCAAGGCCGCCCGATTCGAAGCCGAGACCGGAAAGCAGAATGTTGGTTTCGATAATTCTTTCAAGAGCGGGGGTTACGACGTGCTGTTCGCATGCGGCAAGAGCCTTCGTGCCGTCGGAAAGAAGGGTTTTATAGCAAAGTTCCGCAAGGGACGCCGCAGCCATCGTGCCGTAGCCGAGCATTTCGCCGGTTGCACGGTTTGCGCCGCAGGGAAGTCCTGCGTTGACGTTTGAGAACGATCTCACGTTTGCGCGTGCTTCGAAGTAGGTCGAAAGAGCGTCGCCCATGCCCGATACGAGGAAACGTGCGGGAGCGTTTGCGACAACCGTGGTGTCGATAAGTACTACGCTGGGATTCTGTTTGAAGTATGCGTAATCGTCAAAGTGATGATCGTCGGTGTAAAGAACCGCCGAGTGCGAAGTGGGAGCGTCGGTTGCGGCGATCGTCGGGCAGATAATCAGGTTGTTGCCCATAGCGACGCATTTTGCGGTGTCGATTGCTTTGCCGCCGCCAAGACCGATTGTGCAGGCGCAGTTGTTTTTCTTTGCGAAGTCTTGCATTTTCTTGACTTCGTTTCTGGAACATTCGCCGCCGAAATCGCAGGAATACAATTTGATGCCGAATTTCTTTTCGGTTGCCGCAAGCTTGTCTTTGACAAGATTCTTTGCGAACGGGTCGGCAATAAGCAACGCGCTGTCGCCGAATGTTTTAACGAAATAACCGAGGTTAAGAAGTTCGTCTTCGCCCTGGACGTATTTGCTGGGGCAGATAAATGCTTTTCTCATAATAAGTCTCCTTTATATAAATTATATTGATTTTTATTCTTGGAAAACCAAGTAACAACTATATTATAAAACAACATAGCATAAATTACAATAAAAAAATCGGTCGAAAAATAAAAAAATTTTGAACGATAATGAGATTATTTTGCACTGTATCGACGATTATAAACAAAAACTGTCAAAAGGACATATAAATTGACACAAAAGCAAATTGATTTTTCGCGATTATGCGAGTAAATATACAAGATAATCCGCAAAAACAATAGGAAAATTCCGACAATTAGTAGGAAATTTTTTCAGCATTATCGAATATTTTTGAACAAATTTTTGAAAAAGCGTTGAAATTGCCGTGCCGATGTTGTATAATCGCGTTGAGGGAAAATATGATTAATTACGAAAGCGAACTTGCTGCAACCATAAGAAATTGCGATTTCCAGAAATTACAGGACGAAATGGCAAAAGCCACAAAACTTGCGTGCATTACGGTGGACTATACGGGCGCGCCCGTTACCGCTCACAGTTGCTGCACGGATTTTTGCGCGCTCGTAAGAAATCATCCGGAATACAAACACCTTTGCGAAAAGTGCGACAGTCGCGGCGGGCTTGAAGCGGCAAGGAACAAAAAACCGTACACTTACGTTTGTCATATGGGCGTCGTCGACGTTGCAATCCCCATTATTTATCAGAATCTTTACGTTGGCGCGGTTATGTGCGGTCAGATTTTACTGCCCGAGGCGGACAAAGCGCATATTGAGAAAATCTTTTCCGAAAAAAGCGCGGTTGACTTCGCCGAAAACGCAAAAGCTTATTACGATAAGCTCACCCTTATGTCGAAAGCCGACCTCGACGCAAACATCAGCCTCATAAATTACCTTTGCAATTACCGCTTGTCCAACGTTTTGTCGCAGTCCGGGAACGGCGCGCTGCCCGAAAACCAGACGTTCAGGCGCATCAATAAAAACGCGTCGATTATTCAGCCCGCGATAAACTACATAAACGACAACTATACTTCGCCCGTGAAACTTCAAACCCTCGCGTCGATGTGCGACGTCAGCGCAAGTTATTTCAGCAAACTTTTCAAAAAAGTCACCGGCGAAAACCTTATCGAACATCTCAACCGCCTTCGTATCGAGCGCGGGAAGAACGAGCTTCTTACGACAAACAAATCCGTGCAGACCATTGCAAAAGAAATCGGTTTCGACGACAGCGGATATTTCATCAAAGTTTTCAAGGGGGAGGTGGGGTGTACGCCCAGTGCGTTCCGCGACCTCAACTCTTTTTGAAAGCCGACAATTCGCGCCTTTTTGAGTTTTTTCGAGAACCTGAAAATCCGTGTACGCCAAGTACACTAGGATTTTCAGAACCCCGAAAGAAACGTCAAAAATTCATCAAATTCTCGCCGTTTTAAGAGAAATTTGTAGATAGCAAATAAAATCCCGCTTTTCGTAAGAGGGATTTTTTTAAGACAATGAAAAACGCCGCGGTTGCGGCGTTTTGTCGTTTTAATAAATTTTGTTATTTGTTCATTATTTCCAGGCATTGCGCGAAGAACTGCGTTGCCTTTTCCATTGCGTCGATGCTGACGCGTTCGTTGATGGCGTGGATACGTTTCTGGTCGTCCAGCGTCATCAAAAACGGGGTGAAGCGATAAATATTGTCGCACACGTCGCCGTAATAGCGGCTGTCACTGTTTGCGATGAACATATAAGGCGCGGTGACCATTGTCGGGAAAATCTGTTTGATTGCGACGTTCAGGTCGTGCCACGGTTTGACGTCGATGGGTGAAACCGCCGTTGCTTCCGTACCTTTGCCGTGTCTTTCGACCTTGACGTCCTTGCCCAGAAGTTTTTGGGTATAGGCGATTACTTCGTCGCTTGAAACGCCGGTGATGATACGGGTATTGATATTCGCCGTGACCTTGGGCGGAATGACGTTTTCGGCGTCGCTGCCGTGGAGCATCGTCTGCGCGAAGGTCGTGGATATGAGCGAATTCGTCAAAGGAATCTTCTTGAAAACGAATTTAAGAAGCGGGCTTAAAATATCGCGGTTTACAAGGACCATTCTGATGGGGAACTTCATATGCGGCGCAAGCAACTTAAACGTTTGTTTGGTTGCGGGCGTCCATTTGCTGGGCATGGGGTGTTTGTCGAGTTTAATCAACGCTTTGCCAAGGAGTGCCGCCGCGGAAGGTTTTGACGGATTTGATGCGTGTCCGCCCGACTTTTCGACGGTGAGCGTCATATTAAGGTTGCCTTTTTCGCACGTTGCGATAAGACCGAAGAGTTTATCGACGCCGATCATATTGCCGTCGATAATGGTGCCGCCTTCGTCGATAATGTATTCAAACTTAACGTTTTGTTGTTTGAACCACGCGCAGATATGCGCCGCTCCTTCTTCCGTCCAGGCTTCTTCGTCGTGACCGAAGCAGAAATAAACGTCGCGTTCGGGCTGCCAGCCTTCGGACAGAAGTTTTTCGGTGGCTTCGAGGATTGAAATCATCGTGCCTTTCATATCCTGCGTGCCGCGTCCCCAGATGAAACCGCCGTCGATAGTGCCGCCGAACGGCTCGTAATCCCAGCCTTCTTTCGGAGCGGGGACAACGTCCTGATGTGCAAGGAACGCGCCGGGGGCAAGCGTCGGATTTTTACCTTTGAAGCGATAAACCAGACTGTAATTGTTGATGACGGTTTTTTCCGCCGTTTTATGGATAAGAGGATAGGTCTTTTCAAGCCAGGCGTGATAGTCGTGGAAAGGTTTGTCCTGACCTTCAAACTCGCCGACCATCGAAACCGTGGGGATTTGCACCGCCTCGGACAAGTGTTTTGCGATAAGGTCTTTGTCGAAATCTCTTGCTTTGAACTCGCCCGCGTCGATTTCTTGCGGTTTGCACAGCAAAGTGCGGATAATCATCGTGGTTAATAACATAACGTAACTCCTTCGATTATTGTTATAAACATTGTAATACATAGTGTATGAATTTGCAACTTTTGTAAAAATAAATATTGCGAAACGCGCGGATTTGGTGTATCATATAATTATAGAATAAAATGGGGTAGAATGGTTTCTGCCGCATTGAAAAACAAGAATTTATTATGGAGGCATATACAATGACGACCAATAAAAAAGTTTTACAGTTTGTCGACGAAGCAGTGGCTCTTGCCAAACCCGATAAAGTGGTTTGGATTGACGGCAGCGAAGCTCAACTCGAAGCGTTGAGAAAAGAAGCGATCGCGTCGGGTGAAATGATTAAACTCAACGACGAAAAATTGCCGGGTTGCTTATATCACCGTACGAAACCCAACGACGTCGCTCGCGTCGAGGGCAGGACTTTCATTTGCAGCAGAAGAAAAGAAGACGCAGGTCCCACCAACAACTGGATGGATCCCGAAGAAATGTACAAAAAACTCAAAGCCATCGCGAAAGACAGCATGATCGGTCGCACGATGTACGTTATCCCGTTCTCGATGGGCGCGGTAAACAGCCCGTTTGCGAAAATCGGTATCGAAACCACCGACAGCATTTACGTTGTCCTGAATATGGCGATTATGACCAGAATCGGTCAGAAAGTCCTTGACAGGCTCGGCGACAGCGAAGACGTCGTGCGCGGATTCCACGCAAAATGCAACGTCGACGAAAACGAAAGATACATCGTTCAGTTCCCCGAAGACAACGCAATCTGGTCGGTCAACAGCGCATACGGCGGAAACGTCCTTCTGGGCAAAAAATGCTTTGCGCTTCGTATCGCGTCGTATCAGGGCAAAAACGAAGGCTGGATGGCTGAACATATGCTCATTCTCGGCGTCGAAAAACCCAACGGCGAGACGAAATACGTCACGGCGGCGTTCCCGTCGGCTTGCGGCAAGACCAACCTTGCAATGCTTATTCCGCCCGAGGTTTATACCAAAAAAGGCTATCGCGTTTATACGGTCGGCGACGACATCGCGTGGCTTCGCGTAGGCGAGGACGGCAGACTTTACGCAATCAACCCCGAGGCGGGCTTCTTCGGCGTCGCTCCCGGTACGAACGAAAAATCGAACCCCAACGCTCTTGCTTCCACAAGAAAGAATACCATTTTCACGAACGTTGCAATCAATCCCGAAGATAACACCGTGTGGTGGGAAGGTCTTACCAAAACTCCGCCCGCACGCCTTATCGACTGGAAGGGCAATCCCTGGACGCCCGATATGAAAGACGCCGACGGCAAACCCGTCAAAGCGGCGCACCCCAACAGCCGTTTCACCGCACCCGCAATCAACTGCCCGTGCATCAGCAGTGAATTCGAGGCTCCCAACGGCGTGCCCATCAGCGCAATCATTTTCGGCGGACGTCGCGCGGCGACCACTCCGCTTGTATATCAATCCAGAAGTTGGGACAACGGCGTTTTCGTCGGCAGCATTATGGCTTCCGAAACGACCGCTGCGGCGGCAGGCGCGGTAGGCGTCGTACGTCGCGACCCGATGGCAATGCTGCCTTTCTGCGGATATCATATGGGCGACTACTTCCAGCACTGGATCGATATGGGCAAAAAGATTAAGGTTCAACCCAAAATCTTCAACGTCAACTGGTTCAGGACGGACAGCGAAGGTCACTTCATCTGGCCGGGATTCGGCGACAATATGCGCGTGCTTGACTGGATTTTGAAACGTTGCGAAGAAACCGTCGACGCGGACGAAACCGCAATTGGATACGTTCCGAAACCCGAAGATATCAACCTTGAAGGTTGCGGCGTGGACGAAGAAACCCTGAAAGGTCTTCTTAACGTCGATACCGAAACCTGGAAGAAAGAAGCCGAAGGCATTAAGGAATTCTATAAGAAGTTCGGCGACAAGCTCCCGAAGGAGTTGAACGACGAACTTGAGGCTCTTGAATCCCGCCTTAATTAAAAAGTCATAATTTTGCGATATTTTGCTTTTTCGGCGGAACTTGAAAATTCGTGTACGCCAAAGTACACTGGAATTTTCAAAACCCGCCGAGAAAACCACAATCTCATCAAAATTCTGACTTTTTAGGGTTAGGGGTCCCCACAAGATACTGTGTACTTGTGGGGCTTAAAGACATCAAATTCTCGCCGTTTTAGGAAAAGTCAAACATCAAAATTCTGACTATTTAGGGGAGAGTATCAGAAGACTATTAAATCCCGCTTTTTTTGGCGGGATTTATTTATGCGTTTTATGGCAGTTAGTATATGGAAATCGTATATAATTTTCAATTTTTTTTGCTTGACAATCAAAAAGTATCGTGTATAATTATTTTCAACAACATATAAAGGCGTTTATGAGGACGTGACAAAGTTTTGGCAGCACAGAGAGCCGTCGGTCGGTGTAAGGCGGTATGCGGATTTTGTCTTATCACCTTCCAGTCGCCCGACAGAACGGAAACTATTAAGTCGGGACGGGCGCTCCCGTTACAGAGCAACGCATTGATGGATGCGTAAGTGGCTGTTAAAGCAATTTGAGTGGTACCGCGGATTAATTCTCCGTCTCAAAACGAGACGGGGATTTTATTTTATAAGGATAAAGATATGCAACTTTACGAAAAATACGTTACCGAAACCGTTGACGAAAAAACGGGCAGACTGACAAAAATCGATTTTCATATTCCCGACGACTTCAACTTCGGGTTTGACGTGGTGGATTTCTGGGGCAAAAACACCCCCGATAAAACCGCGCTTTTGTGGGTTGGCGAACATCACGAAGAAAAAACGTTCACTTTTTCGGACATGATGCGTCTTACAAACAAAACGGCAAATTATTTCAGGTCGCTGGGCATTAAAAAAGGTGACAGGGTAATGCTTATTCTGCGCCGCCATTATCAATTCTGGTTTTCAATCGTTGCGCTGCACAAAATCGGCGCGATCGTCATTCCCGCAACGGATCAGCTTATGAAAAAGGACCTTGTATACAGGTTCAATCTTGCGGGCGTGAGCGCGGTCGTCATCAGTTCCACGGGGAGTATCGTCGACGAGGCGGAAAAAGCCTTTGAACAATGCGACGTCAAAACGAAAATACTTGTCGGGGCAAGCCGTGACGGCTGGCATGATTTCGACACGGAATTTCAGGCGTTTTCGGACGAATTCAAGCGTGGCGAAGGCGTTGACGCAACTTATAAAAACGACGCCGCTCTTATGTTCTTTACGTCGGGCACGTCGGGTTATCCGAAACTTGTCATGCACGACCACGCATACGCAATCGGACACTTTATCACTGCCAAATGGTGGCATAATATCGACGGAAACGGCGTTCACCTGACGATTGCGGACACCGGCTGGGGCAAAGCGGTCTGGGGTAAACTGTACGGACAATGGCTGATGGGCAACTGTGTTTTCGTTTACGATTTCACCCGTTTCAATGCCGACGATATGCTGTCCGTCATCGAGAAGCACAAAATCACGACGTTTTGCGCGCCGCCCACGATTTTCAGGTTCCTTATCAAAGAAGACTTGTCAAAGTACGACATTTCCAGCATAAAATACGCGACGATCGCCGGCGAAGCGTTGAATCCCGAGGTATATAAACAATTTTTGAGCCTTACCGGAATCAAACTTATGGAAGGCTTCGGACAGACCGAAACGACGCTGACGCTTGCAAACCTTCTTCATATGAACCCGAAACCCGGCAGCATGGGCATGCCGAGTCCGCAGTACAAAATCAAACTGATTACCGCCGACGGCAGACTTGCTGCAAACGGCGAAGAAGGCGAAATCTGCGTCGATATTTCGGAAGGCGCGCCCGTCGGACTTTTCCGCGGATATTACAACAACGAAGAAGCGACAAAAGCGGTAATGCACGACGGACTTTATCACACGGGTGACACGGCGTGGCGCGACGAAGACGGCTATTATTGGTTTGTCGGGCGCACCGACGACATCATCAAATCGTCGGGTTATCGCATCGGACCGTTTGAAATCGAAAGCGTGCTTATGGAACACCCCGCGGTTCTGGAATGCGCGATAACGGGCGCACCCGATCCCGTGCGCGGACAAGTCGTCAAGGCAACGATTGTCCTTGCGAAAGGTTATACCCCGTCGGAAGAACTGAAAAAGGAAATCCAGCAATACGTGAAAAGACTTACCGCACCGTACAAATACCCGCGCATCGTGGAATTCGTGACGGAACTTCCAAAGACGATTTCCGGCAAAATCAGGCACGCCGAAATAAGGAAACAGGATAATCAATAAAAGAAACAATATGGCAAAATCCACGGTTTAACCGTGGATTTTTGCTTATAAAAACATTGTTTTGTTATTTTGATTTGATTATTCTTACGATTTGTTCAATGTAAAGTTTCTTGAATTCCTGGTCGTTAAGGTTGAAAATTTGTCCGAAGTGATTGCCGTTTAAGATATTGAACGTGCTGAAAAACGGAGTCAGGAAAGTTGACAGAAGGACAAGGTATCTTGCCTTCAATTCGTTGTCGCTTGCCGCGCTTGTCGCGCGCATATACGAGATCACCTTAAAGCACAAATCGGAATCCGTTGAAAACATCTGGCTTACCGTTTTGTTGAAATAGTTGTTGTATTCCACGTTTTCGGGGGCGAGCATAAAGTTTATGACGTTGATGTTTTCGGCGCAGTATTCGTGGCAGGCGTTGAAAAATGCGGAAATGGTTTCCTCGGGATGAGTGTTCAGTTCCACCAAACTTGCGACAAGGTTGTCGGCAATTTTTTTGAAGTCGGAAATCGTGCGTCTGATGACGACGGAAATCAGCGATTTTTTGTCGGTGAAATGATAATTTATCGCAGCAATATTCACGCCGGCGTCGTCGGAGATTTCCTTAATGGTAACTTTCCCGTTGGCTTTTAAGAGTTTAACGGTGCTGTTGATTATTGCAGTTTTGGTAAATTCGGTCTTTTTCATAATTCAAAAATATCGTGTGTTTTTTTCAAATATATATTAATGATATTATGAAATCCGCGATTTGTAAAGAATTTTTTTGACAATTGAAAAAAATTGTCGGAAATTTTACTTTGAAAACGGCGATTTGTCTTTCGCAAAATTATTAAAAACACCCGTTTGTAAGTATTTTTTTGCATAAAAAAGGCGGGATATAATCCCGCAATCTGGCACCCCCTAGGAGAATCGAACTCCTGTTTCCGCCGTGAGAGGGCGGCGTCTTAACCGCTTGACCAAGGAGGCGCAATATATTTAGCGTTTATAATCTATCATAATTTATCGCAGTTGACAAGCGTTTTTACGAATTTATCGGCAAAATATTTTCTTGACAACACCGTCGCTTTGGCATATCCTTTTTATTATGAAGTTTTTTAAGAAGGAAAAGAAGCCCGTTTACGATACGGCTGACCAATCGTTTGTCGCAAGCGTTCTGGACGCGTTGAATTTGTCGCACGGCGACGCCGTCCTTGAAATATCGAAAGACAGCGTGCTTGCTGAAAGTTATTTTGCAAACAGATACGGCGCATACATAAAGCACCTGAAAACCGCAAACGAATTTACGGGCGGATTTTTTGAACTATCGGTGATGATCGACGTGGTTTCCGACTTTGAAAACCTGTTTGAAATCGCAAGGGAAAATTCCGAACAGGTCGCCGTAATATATCTTAAAAAATGCGTTGAAAAATTGCCGCCTAAATTTTGCGGTGCGCCGTGCAAAACGAGCGTTGCAAGCGGGAATTATAAATTCTTTTTATTCTGACGTAAAATCGCGCATTGTGCGCGAATTTTTAAATTAAAAAACAACAACGAAAAAGACCGGAACGCGGTAAGCGTTCCGGTCTTTTGGAGCTGGTGGGCGGATTCGAACCGCCGACCTGTTCATTACGAGTGAACCGCTCTACCTGCTGAGCCACACCAGCAAAACATTTGTTATTATATCATAAATTATCAAATTATCAAGCAAATTTAAGCAGTATCGAAAAATTTTTCGGGAAAATGCGAAATATAAAAAACGTCGCGCGGGCAAAGCACAAAAAAAGACCGCCGCGACGAGCGACGGTTTTATCGCCAAGTTGCCGACTGTAACTTTTTGCGCAACCTATGCGCATAGGTGGGCAAACTATCCGAAACCGCTGTTTTCCTTCATGGTCCGTGAGGACAAGGCGTAACATAAGAGACGGAAATCGTAATCCCTGAAAAAGTTGTGGTTGGAAAATAAGTTACATATCGTACAACCCAGGTACATCTTAATTATACCGCATTATGGCGTATTGTCAATACAATTTTATCATTTTGTCGATAAATCGTGTCAAAGTGTTAGTTATTTTGACATAAAACGTTTGACAGCGTTTTCGATAATATGTATAATTAAAACATAATAAAGTAATGAGGTTCGTTTATGACAAGGGTTGCAAGGGGCAGCATTTTCAGCGGCGCAAAACATTTTCACGTTCTCACGGACGGTCTTCCCGGGCTTGACGTTTTCAGAGAGCCGAATATGAAAAACTTTTATCTGGTCACGGTTGAGGAAAAGGCAAAGGACACGGGCGTTTCCGTCCTTGCTTACTGTGTGATGCAAAATCACTCGCACCTTATCGTGACTTCCGACGACGTCCAGAACATTTCGGAGTTTATGCGAAGGGTGAACACGACTTACGCCAAGTTTTTCAACCGCATAAACGGCAGGAGCGGATACGTCTTCAACGGAAGATACGAAAGCGACGCTCTTAAAACCCCCGACGAAATCCTTGCCGCGATATATTTCGTACACAACAATCCCGTGAAGGCGCGCGTCGCCGTCAACAGCGGGGAATATCTGTACAGCAGCGCGAAAGATTATCTCAACCAACTGAGTTTCATCGACTACAAGGAACTGAAAAGGCTTTTCAAAAAGGTGCCGGAACTTTCCTCGTACGGCGGCAGTACCGACGAATATAAATTCAAAGAGGCAAAACCTTACGAAAACTGCGACGACGTTCTGATGGACCTTATTCGTCGGTTCAACATCACCGACAAAGCCGCTCTTCAGGATCCCGAACTTCTGAAAACGATTATTTACGAATTGCAGACGAGAAGCGGCGTGTCCCTTCGCGACGTTGCGGTTCTTGTCGGGCTTGACCGCGAAAAGATCAGACGCACGGCAAAGAAAATAAATTACAACGTTTAATAAAGTTATATAACCCCCCAAAAATTATATTGAAACAAGGCGGACGACGTATATTTCTCTCCTTTTATACGCCGTCCGCTTTGTTTTATCCCGCGTTTTTTTGACAAAAGTAAAAATTAAAAAATCGCAAGTCGTTTTTTTACAATTTGAAAAAATCCGCCGTGTAAAGCGCGATTTTCCTGCGATTTTGGACGCCTTAAAAACAAAACTTAGGATAAATATTGACTTTAATATATTTATATAATAAAATATATGCAAGA
>OHOO01000118.1_pt1 | contig 26768 bp, 20 predicted proteins | sample 1569891 | NCBI WGS metagenome assembly OHOO01 (sample SAMEA3879600, study PRJEB24766) | human gut metagenome | biome: human-associated habitat; feature: feces | place: USA | collected 1985/1987
TATTTGTAAAAAAATGTATAATTTAATACTATGAATAGTATTATCGATTTCAAAAACAAAAAATATTGCGTGGTAACGTACGGTTGCCAGATGAACCTGCACGAGTCCGAAAAGATTTCGGGCATTTTAAGCGGCATGGGTATGAGCGCGGTGAACGAGCCTGAAAACGCCGACGTCGTGGTTTTCAATACCTGCTGTATCCGCGACACCGCTGAACGCAGAGCGCTTGGCAACATCGGCAAAATGAAGGAACTCAAAAAGAAAAACAAAAACCTTCTTATCGTCGTTACGGGCTGCATGACTCAACAAAACGGCTTTGCCGAAAATATGAAAGAACGTTATCAATACGTCGACGTAATTCTGGGCACGCACAATATTTCCGACCTTGAAAATCAGATAAGAATCCGCCTTGAAAAGAAAAAGCGCGTCGCCGCCGTCCTTGACACCGACGGTTATATCGACGACGAGACCACGCCCGTCACACGCACGAGTTTCCCGAACGCGTGGGTAAACATAAATTACGGCTGCAACAATTTCTGCACGTATTGCATCGTGCCGTACGTCAGGGGGCGCGAAAGAAGCCGCGATATGAAAAGCATTATTTCAGAATGCGAAAAACTCATTAATGACGGCTACAAAGAAATAACCCTTCTCGGACAAAACGTCAACAGTTACGGCAACGACGTCCCGGACGAAAACGTAAATTTTGCAAACCTTTTAAGGGAAGTCGCAAAAATAGACGGAAAATTCCGCATTCGTTTTATGACGTCGCACCCGAAAGACCTCACCGAAGACGTCGTGAAAGCAATCAGGGATAACGACAAAATCTGCAACAATATCCATCTTCCGATTCAGGCGGGCAGCAACTCGGTTCTGAAAAATATGAACCGTCGCTACACGCGCGAGCATTATCTCGGGCTTATCGACATGATAAGGCGTTACCTTCCCGACTGCGGCATCACGACGGACATTATGGTCGGCTTCCCGTACGAAACCGAAGAAGACTTTTTAGACACGATGTACATCGTCGAAAAAGTCAGGTTTTCAACGGCATTCACGTTCATTTATTCGGTAAGAAAGGGCACGAAAGCCGCCGAAATGCCGCAAATTCCTTATGAAATCAAGCAAAATCGCATAAAACGTCTTATCGCTAGGCAAAACGAAATCACCGAAGAAATCTCAAAAGATTACGTCGGAAACGTTTACGAAATCCTTGTCGAAGGTATGCAGGAAAAGAAAAACGGATACGTCGTCGGGCGCACCGAAAGCGGCAGGCTCGTCAGTGCAAAAGGCGACGAATCTATGATCGGCGAGTTCAAAAACGTTAAAATCACCGCCGTCAAAAACGCACAGCTTTTAGGAGAAATACTTTGAAAGAAAAAAATCAGTTGTCGCCGATGATGCGAAGATACCTTGAAATCAAGGAACAATACAAGGACGCCATTTTGTTATTCCGCCTCGGCGATTTTTACGAAATGTTTTTTGACGACGCCGTAACCGCGTCCGATTTTCTGAACCTGACGCTTACGGGGCGCGACTGCGGGCTTGAAGAGCGCGCGCCTATGTGCGGCGTGCCTTATCATGCGGTCGATAACTACATCAAAAAACTTATCGACGGCGGCTTTAAGGTTGCGATTTGCGAGCAACTCAACACTCCCGAAGAAGCGCAAAAAGGAAAACAACTCGACCGCGACGTCGTGCGCGTCATCACTGCGGGCACGGTTGTCGAGGACAGCCTTCTTCCCGAAAAAGATAACAACTATATCGCGTCGGTTTACGTTTCCGACAAAGGATTCGGGCTTGCGTGGGCGGATATGTCGACGGGCGAGTTTTGCCTTTTTGAAAACGACGCTAAAAACCCCGACGTGCTGGACGACGTACTTGCGTCGATTTCACCTTGTCAGACGATAATCAATTCAAAAGGCGACGGCATCGTATTAAACAGCGTGATGTCGGGAAGATTGAAACGTCCCGAAACATTTTTCGACTGGGCATTTTCTTTCGACAACGCCGAAAAAACGCTTTTGAAACAACTTGGCGTCAAAACCCTTGAACCGTTCGAGTGCGCGGACAAAAAACTTGCGATTTCTGCGGGCGGCGCGCTTGTCGAATATATGCTGCAAACGGGAAAACGCGATTTGTCGCACATAAACAAGATAAACTTCGTGAGAAACGACTCGTTTATGCTCATCGACGTCAACACAAGACGAAATCTCGAACTCACGGAAACCATGCACGATGGGAAACGTTTCGGCAGTTTACTGTGGCTTCTGGACAAAACGGTGACGAGCATGGGCGCGCGCCTTATAAAAAATTGGATTGAAAAACCGCTTGTCTCGGCAAAAAGCATAAGCGCAAGGCTTAACGCGGTGGAAGCAATCGCAAACGACAAGGAAAACCTTTCGTATCTTCGCGAGTCGCTTCGGGGAATCCGCGATATCGAAAGGCTTTCGGCGCGCATCGCATACGGAAACACGAACCCGCGCGACCTTATTTCGATCGGGGAAACCCTGAAAGCATTGCCGCTTGTCAAAAGCGTCGCAAAATGTTTTGACGACAAAAACATCACGAAAATCGCAAATACAATCGTCACGAACGACAAACTTTCGGACAAAATTTTTGCCGCAATCGACGAAAAAGCCGGCGCGTCGATAAAGGACGGACAGTTTATCAAGGAAGGCTTTGACAAACGACTTGACGAATACAGAAACGCCAAAAAAGAAGGCACGGTCTGGCTTGCCAACCTCGAAGCCGCCGAAAAAGAAAACACCGGCATTAAAAATTTGAAAGTAGGATACAACAAAATTTTCGGATATTATATCGAAGTGTCGAAGTCGCAGGTCGATATGGTACCGCTTCGCTATCAGCGCAAACAAACCCTTGTCGGCGGCGAACGATACGTCACGGAAGAACTGAAAGAAATCGAAAACCGCATACTAGGTTCCGAAGAAAACGCAGTGAAACTCGAACTTGCGATTTTTGAAGATCTGGTACAAGAACTCAAAACGCATATCGACGAGTTTTTGCAGTCCGCAAAAGCCGTTCAGACAATCGACGTTTTGCAATCGTTTGCGACGGTCGCTTTGAGTAATAATTACGTAAAACCCGTCGTCAGCGACAAAATCAAACATATTTCAATCAAAAACGGGCGTCATCCCATCGTGGAAGCCGTCGCAAAATCGACCGCGTTCGTCCCCAACGACACAAACATTGACGAAAAAGAAAACCGATGTATGATTATCACCGGTCCGAATATGGCGGGTAAATCAACTTATATGCGACAGGTCGCGCTCATAACTTTAATGGCGCAAATCGGCTCGTTCGTCCCTGCGGATTCTGCGGAAATCTCGCTTACCGACCGCATTTTCACACGAGTCGGCGCGTCGGATGACATTTCGCTTGGGCAAAGTACGTTTATGGTTGAAATGGTGGAAGTTGCGACGATTCTGAACAACGCAACCGACAAATCCTTGCTGATTCTGGACGAAATCGGGCGCGGCACGTCAACAATCGACGGACTTTCCATTGCGTGGGCGGTCATCGAAGAAATTTCCAGAAATATCGGCGCAAAAACCTTGTTCGCAACGCATTTCCACGAACTTTCGGAACTCGAAGGCGTGCTCGACGGCGTGAAAAACTTCCAGATTCTCATAAAAGAAATCGGCGGGACAATCGTTTTCCTGCACAAAATCGTAAGAGGAAGCGCGTCGAAAAGTTTCGGCATCGAGGTTGCGGAACTTGCGGGAATCCCCAAAAACGTCGTAACGCGCGCCAAAACCATAATGCGCCAACTTGAAGAAATCGACATAAATCGCGACACAAACAGCATTATGATGACGGCAAAGGGCGGGAAACAAAAACAAATTTCGCTTTTCGACGAAAGTAGCGACGACAACGAAATCGTAAAAATCCTTAAAGACACGAATATCGAAAACGTCAGCCCGGTGCAGGCGTTCGCAATCTTACTTGACCTTAAAGACAAGGCGGATAAATTATGAAAATCAACGTTCTTGACAGCAGTATTTATAACTTGATCTCGGCGGGCGAAGTCGTCGAAAGACCGGCATCCGTCGTAAAAGAACTTGTCGAAAACTCAATTGACGCCGGCGCAAAGTCGGTGAAGATCGAGGTGTTTTCGGGAGGGAAAAGCAAAATAAGGGTTACGGACGACGGCGCAGGAATCGCAAAAGACGATTTATTGACGGCGTTCTTGCCGCACGCGACAAGTAAAATCCACAAAAAAGACGACCTTTTTTCAATACAAACGCTTGGTTTTCGCGGCGAAGCGCTTGCAAGCATCGCGGCGGTTTCGATGGTCAACGTGATTTCAAAAACAGACGCGGACGACGCGGCGTACGGCGCGGAACTTCGTGGCGGGAAGGTTGAAAACACGTTTGAATGCGCGGGCGTTACCGGCACGTCGATTTCCGTTGAAAACTTATTCTTCTTAACCCCTGCAAGATTGAAGTTTCTGAAAAAAGATAAGTCGGAAGAAAGCGAAATAACGTCGCTGATATTAAAGATGATTCTTGCAAATCCGTATATCGCGTTTTCGTATTACGCCGACGACAAAAATATATTCAAAACCGACGGAACAGGGCTCAAAAATGCAATAAACAGCGTATATAACCGTGAAATTACTATGAATTTTATCGAAATCGAGAATACTTTCGGCGATTTTTCGATAAAAGGATTTATTTCAAAACCAACTTATTTCAAGGGAAACCGCTCATACCAGACGACGATTATCAACGGGCGCGTTATCGAAAACAGAACAATTTCGACCGCGGTCGAGAAGGCTTACGAACCGTTTTTGATGAAGCGCAGTTATCCGTTGTACGTCATCGAAATCAATATGCCGTTTGACAAACTTGACGTGAACGTGCATCCGTCGAAAGCCGACGTCAGGTTTCAGGACAATCATCAGATGTTTTCATTCGTTTATTCAAGCGTGCAGCGTACGCTCATGTCTTACGACGACGTGAAAAGCGTGCCGCAGCTCGAATACGTTAGCGACGACGGCGAAATTATGAGCGAAAATACGAAAAAGGGCGATTATAATAATGAAAACGCCGCGTTTTTCAGCGATTTTACAAAAAATCACGACGAAAACAAGCTTATTTCAGACGATAATATCTCGTTTTCAAACGAAAATTTGTCGGGTTTCCTCAAAAAAGACGGGGGTTTTGACGGTTTTAACCAAACTCGCGCGGCAGACGGCGCGGGCGACGCGTTTTACAGGATTATCAAAAACAAAATGGCAACCGAAAACGCGAAAACCGAAAATGTTCAGCAGTCTTTTGACAATATCGACTTCGACGTGAAATCCGACAATGCTTTCGACTTCGACGGCAAAGTTATCGGACAGGTTTTTGCAACGTATCTTCTTGTCGAAAAGGACGAAAACCTTTATATTATCGATCAGCACGCCGCTCACGAACGCATTTTGTACGACAAGCTCACGAAAAACGGCTCCGAATACGCGCAGCCGCTGCTTATACCTTATATATATTACGCGAGCGCGCAAGAGTTTGACTTTATCACGGAAATTATTCCGACGCTTTCAAACATCGGCTTCGATATCGAAGAGTTTTCAAACGACAGTTTCAAGGTGTCGGCTGTTCCCGAGGCGTTGACGGACATAAACTTTGACGAGTTTTTCAAGGATATTACCCGCGATTTCGTCCGCGTAAATCTTTCGGAAAAGGATCTTTTGAAAGAAAAACTTATGCAAAGGGCGTGCAAATCTGCAATCAAGGGCGGCGACGTATTGAATAACGCACAAATCGGCGCGCTCCTTAAAAGTTTCAAAGATTCCGAAAACAAGCCGCTGCAATGTCCGCACGGCAGACCGACCGTCATTAAGTTTTCAAAAACCGACTTTGAAAAATGGTTCAAGAGGATTGTATGAAAAAACTGTTATTCATCGTCGGGCCGACCGCCTCCGGGAAATCCGATTTCGCGGTTCAGGTCGCAAAGTTGCTGAAAACCGACGTAATTTCGTCGGACAGCATGCAAATTTACAAAGATATGACCGTCGGAACCGCAAAAATCACGCCCGAGGAACAACAAGGTATCACGCATCATCTCATTGATTTTGTAAACCCGAAAGACAGTTTTTCGGTTGCGGAATATCGCGAAAAGGCGTTGCCTATAATCGACGAACTTTTGAAAAACGGAAAAACCCCGATAATTTCGGGCGGCACGGGACTGTACGTCAACGGGATTTTGTATCCGATGAATTTCTCGGACACGTCAAAGGACGATAAACTCCGAAAAAGCCTTGAAAACGAATACGATGAAAAAGGCGCGGATTTTATGCACGAAAAACTTGCGGCACTGGACGAAAAATCCGCGTTAAAAATCCATAAAAACGACAAAAAACGCGTCGTACGCGCGCTTGAAATCAATCTTACGCACGGAAATCGCGACGAAAACGATATGAAAAAGCCGTCGTACGAATACGAAATGATCGGTTTGTCCGGCGGAGATCGCGCCTCTTTGTACGACAGAATCAACAAGCGCGTCGATAAAATGTTTGAAAACGGGCTTGTCGACGAGGTAAAATCTCTCATAAACACTGGCGTTTCTTTCGATTGTCAAAGCATGCAAGCCATCGGATATAAGGAATTTAAGGGATTTTTCGACGGGATTTTAAGCGAAAACGAACTCAAAGAACTCATAAAAAAAGACACGAGAAATTACGCAAAACGCCAACTTACCTGGTTTCGGCAATACAAAGATATTAAATGGTTTGACGCCGCAAACGACGACGCATACGAATACATCAAGGACAAATTTTTAAGGTAAATTATGATAAACATACAAAATATTGACAAATTTATTCAAAAATCCGAGCAAAAATGTCAAAAACAATTTGAAGAAATTGACAAAATCGCGCTTTATAATCAGGAAAAAGTCCTGAAAGCCTTCCAAAAAAACGCCGTTCAGGCACGCCATTTTTACGGCACGACCGGATACGGTTACGACGACGTCGGCCGCGACACGTTAAACCGCGTATTTTCGGACGTTTTTCAATGCGAAGATGCGATTGTTTCACCGATGATTATGTCCGGAACGCACGCTCTGACGCTTGCATTATTCGGTATTTTACGTCCCGGCGACACGTTTTTGTCGATTGCCGGAGACCTTTACGACACGCTTTACGACGTGATTTACGGAAAAAATATCGGTTCTCTTGCCGATTTTAACATTAGTTTTGACAAAATCGACCTAAAAAACGGCGCTTTTGACGAAGAAAACATCATAAAAACCATTGAAAAAACGCGTCCGAAAATGGTGTTTATCCAGCGTTCACGCGGGTATTCCTGGCGCGACGCGCTTTCTATCGACGCAATTTCCGACATAATCCGCAAAATCAGACAAAAAAATAAGGATATTATCGTTGCCGTCGACAACTGTTACGGCGAGTTTATCGATTATCTTGAACCGACAAACGTCGGCGCAGACCTTATCGTAGGCAGTTTAATCAAAAACGCAGGCGGTGGAATCGCGCCCACAGGCGCATATCTTGCGGGAAAAGCCGAAGTTATCCGCCAGATTTCGTATCGTTTCACGTCGCCGTCGATAGGAAACGAAATCGGAAGTTATCTCGGCGGTTATCTGCCGTTTTATCAGGGACTTTTTATGGCGCCGATTACCGTCAAAAACGCCGTAAAAGGAAGTATACTTTTTGGGCAGGTTTACAACGATTTGGGCTACGAAACGCTGCCGAATCCAGGCGTGAAATGCAACGATATTATAAGAAGTATAAAATTCGACACCGAAGACGAACTTGTCGAGTTCATTCGCGGCGTACAAGCGTCTGCGCCGATCGACAGCAACGTCGTGCCGTATCCGTGGGATATGCCGGGATATAACGACCAGGTAATCATGGCTGCGGGCGCGTTTGTCCAAGGAAGCTCGATTGAACTTTCGGCGGATTCTCCGATAAGAAAACCGTACGTTGCGTATCTGCAAGGAAGTCTTACGTACGAACACGCAAAAATCGCCGTCAAACAAACGATTGAATATTTGATAAAAAACGCCAAAAAATGACATTCGCCGCCCTGAACGGCATTTTATCGGGCTTATTGTGCGTAAAACTCGTGTTTTACGCATAGTACGGTTATACTGCACTATTCTGAAAATTGCCTTAAATCATAGTAATTTTTGTTTTTTCTCGCCTTGAAATCTTTTGAAAAAACTTTTGGGACATTCTTAATATTTTTGTTTTACGTTATTTTTCAAAAAACGTTACGACAACCAAATATCAAATTGCTTTAATAAAACAAAATGCGCCCTGTCGGACGCATTTGTTTTTTCGTTTTTATGTGATTTATTTTTATATGATTTATTTAACTGAACGGATACTATGCGGCGGATTCTTCTTGTTCCTGTTCGTGTTCGTTTTTTGCATAAAGCGCGTCAAAGACGAATTTTTGCGTTTGTTCAAGGATTTTCTGCCCCATCGGCGTGACGGTCGACACCGCAAAAGCGTGCCTGCCGTACAATGCGCCCGTACATTTCAAAAGCTCGTTTTTGACGTGAAATTTGTCAAGTTTTGCCTTTAATGCAAAGCTATCCGTCATAAGCGCGTCTTTTTCGGCGCAGATAATGAACGTCGGCGCGAAGTTTTCGTCCAGAAACTTTTCGGGATAAATCACGTTGATTCGGTCCTCGTAAAGCCCTTCTCTTATGTCTTTTGTGGAAATATCGGTAAGACTTTCCACCATAATATCCATGCTTGGGAACTTGGACGATGCAAGCGAACGCATATCGAACGCGCCGCAATTGAACATATTTACGGTGATTTTGAACTCTTTTGCGTGGCGGAATTTCAGCCCCATGACGTCAAGAGTCTCAAAATGCCCCGCGATAAAATTCAGAATCATGCCGAAGTAAACGCCCGCCGACTCTCCCCCGAAGATAATTTTCGACGTGTCGATATTAAGTCGTTCCGCGTTGTCGAACAAAAAATCGATTGCGTCCAACACGTCCTGAACGGGATACGGAAACTGTTTTAACGGTGCCCAGATATAGTCGATATTCGCAACGACAACGCCCTTTTTTGCGTACTCGTAACAATAAGTCCGCCGCATGCTTTTCACGCCCGAGATCCAGCCACCGCCGTGAACGTAAATCATAAGCGGCAGTTTTCCCGCACTGTTTTTCGGTCGGATAATGTCAAGATTATTGTATTTCCCCTGCCCGTACGGCACGCATTTTTCAAGCGTAACGTCGTAAGAATCAGGGCTTCTGTGCAGAATAATTTCCGCAAGCCGTTCAGTAAAATTCAGCCAATAATGCAACGCTTTGGCCTTAAAAACGCGATTTTTATCCATAATTTAATCTCCCTACACCAAATATATCATATTTATAAGGATATTTCCATAATATCAAACAAAAATGCTTTGTGTTTTATGCATAGTTGTGCTAAAATTTTGAGTATGGAAAAATCAAACGATTATTTTAAGCAACGCAACATCGAATGCATCAGAAAAATCCGCGAAGTCGAAAAGGATTTGCCGCATTTTATCCCGGAGTATTTTATCGGCGTCGAGCACAACACGTCCGCACTCACGCGGCTTAACTACGCATACGATTTAAGGATTTTCTTTTATTATCTCGTAAACTACGTCGCGACTTTTCAGGACGTCGGCTCGCCCCAAAACTTCACGATCGACGATCTGAAAAAAGTTACCACGACGCATCTTGAAAGATACACCGATTTCCTGACCTATTACGAATACAACGGCAAAACCTACACAAACGAAAACAAAGGAAAAGCCCGCAAACTTTCGTCAGTGCGCGCTATGTTCAAGTATTTTTACAATAAGGAATATCTCCCCTCAAACGTCAGCGCGAAAATCGCGATGCCGAAAATCAAGGATAAGGAAATAATTAAGCTTGAAGCGAACGAGGTTTCGGACATTTTGAACGTCGCCGAAAACGGAAGTTCCTACCTTACAAAGCATCAGGAAGCGTATCACGAAGTCACGCATATCCGCGACACAGCCCTACTCACGCTGTTTTTGGGCACGGGTATTCGTATTTCGGAGTGCGTCGGACTTAACGTGAACGACATCGACTTCAACGTCAACGGATTTACGATTACGCGAAAAGGCGGCGCAAGGGTTATTTTGTATTTTTCGGACGAAGTCGCGGACGCTTTGAAAGCCTATCTCAAAGAACGTTCCGAAAACAAAAAAGTCCCCAAAGACGAGCAGGCCTTGTTCCTTTCAATGCAAAACAAACGTTTGTCAACCCGCGCGATTCAAAACATCGTACAAAAATACAGCCGCATCGTTTCGCCCCTTAAAAAGATTTCGCCGCATAAACTTCGCAGCACGTACGGCACGAGTCTGTATCGCGAAACCGGCGATATTTACGTCGTTGCGGAAGTGCTTGGTCATCGCGACGTCAACACCACGAAAAAACACTACGCAGCCATGAGCGACGACATCAGACGCGCCGCCGCAAAAAAGGTTACGCTAAGAAAAGACGATTGAAAAACCTTGTAAGTATTATGAAATGTTGACTTTTTCATAATACTATTGTATTATTTACTTTGAGGTGATTATATGGACGTATCATCAATAAACAGCGACCTTATCCGCGGCAACGTAACCACGATTATCCTGAAAGCCCTTCTCGACGAGGACAGATACGGATACGACATTCTGCGCGAAATCGAGGTCAAAAGCGGCGGTCAGTACAAGCTCAAACAGCCCACCCTTTACAGTTGCCTGAAACGACTGGAAAAACAAGGGCTTATCAGTTCATACTGGGGCGACGAAAGCGACACCGAAGGCGGCCGCAGAAGATATTACGCTTTGACGGAAGCCGGCAAAAACTATCTTCAAAAAATGCAAAGCGAGTATGAATACTCACGCACGATTCTGGACAGTTTGCTGTCCGAGGACAAATTCGACTTTGAAAACGAAGACGCTCCTTTCGACATAAACAGTCTGCGCCCTTACACCAAACGCGGCGGCGACGAGGACGAAAAGGAAACCCAAAAAGTTGTGCAAGCCGGAACTTCAACAACGCCCGAGGTCATTCGCGGCGTACCGTCTGAAACGCAAAAAACGTCTTCGCAACCTTCAACGTATAAATCGGTTTACGGCAACGACTTTTCCGAAAAAGAGTCCGAAAAACCGACGGAATCCGAAAAAGCAATGTTTGCCCCGCTCGATAAAGGCGCAAGTTCTTACGACACCGATTATCGTCACACTTCGAGTTCGGTTTCCGATATGCTTTCCCGCATCGACGATATTTTAAGCGCAAAACCCGCCGAAACGGAATCCGAGACCGCTCCCGCGCCCGAAAAACAGGAAATCAAAACGAATATTTTGGGAAAACCCATAGTTAATAACGCCGAAAACGTTGCGCCCGAACAGGAAGAAAGACCTAAAACTCCCGAAGTCGGCGAAAACGACAATAAAATCGTTGAAAAAGCGACTCCCGTCCCGTATTCAGAGCCTACCGAAGAAGAAATAGAGCTTGCAAAAGCGATTTTGCTGGAAACCGAAAATATTAAAACCGACGTTGACGACGAAGATCACCTTTTACGCCGCGACGCCGCAAAACGCGCTCTTTCAATCGGCTCTTACGCCGACAACAGCAAAAATATCGTTGAAAAGTACGACGAGGCGCAAAAACTTTTTGAGAAAAAGCCGCAGGAAGAAGAGCCTCCCGCGGAAGAACCCGTCGACGAACGCTCTGCACGCGAAAAACTTTTCGGTACGCAACAAAACACCGGCGATACCGAAAACCCCGACCGCGCTGCCGAACGCGCGGCTGCCGCAAAAGTTCTTTTTGACAAATACAATAAGACAAACGAGGAAAAACCTGCCGATCCGTCGCCCTATCCCGATCCGTACATGATCTTCGACAAGTACAGCAATCCCGGGAAACCGCAGGAAATCAATATTCAGTACGACCCGAAAGAAGTCTTCTCAAAATACGGCGAACAGAATAAAAAACCCGAAAAACGCTACGATCCGAAGGAAATTTTCGATAAATACAACGGAAAAGCACCCGTTGAACAACCCGAGGAAAAACATTTCGATCCGAAGGAAGTTTTCGATAAATATCATCCCGAAAGAACCGTCGCGCCCGAACCCGAAAAACATTACGATCCGAAAGACGTCTTCGATAAGTACAACAAAAAGGAAGAACCCGCGCCAAAAGAAGGTGCGCGCGTCAATATCGAACGCTCGCCCGTTGCGCCCGCCGCTTCGTTCAGTTTCCGTCAGAACGACGACACCGTGAATTATCGCGACGCGTTTTCGGGGCTTCGTAACACGACGTCGCAGTCCGACGACGACGTCGAAATCAAACAAAAACCCGCAAGCAGTATCGACCTTAAAACGAAACTCTTTTCGGAAGGCTACAAATTAAGACCGTACTCGCGCGAGAATACCGAAAACTACTATTCCTTAAATTACATAAAGAAAAACCGCTTAAACCGCGATTGTTACGCAATTCTTTACGCATTAATATGCCTGGAAGTTCTTATCGGGTTTGCGATTTTCAGGGAAAAATTCTCGCCGATGGTATACGCTTCGGTTTGCATTATCGCCCTTGTCGTACCTGCCGTGCCGTTTGTTATCTGGACGCTGAACCCCGACAAACGCGTGCATGCGAATTACAATTTCAAGACGTCGATACTAAACCGCTTTATGTTGTATTTGAACCTGTTAGTCATCGTATGTCTGGTCGGTTTCTTCGGATTCGGCGCAAACATAAACGACGTGAATTCGATGATGGCGCCGATAATAATCCCCGCGATACTTCTTTTGAACATACCGCTCAGCGCATGCGTTTACTGCATTTTGTATAAAACAAAAAAATATCACATTTCATAAAACTGTTGCAAAAAAGCCGTGATTTTCAAAATCACGGCTTTTATTTTTGTTATTTTCGTTAAATCATTTAAGGGCTTTTTTGATTTCGTCCCGCGCCATTTTGTCGCAACGATTGTTGTAAACGTTGTCGGCGTGTCCTTTCACTCTCACAAAACCAACCTTGTGTTTTTCCACCTCGAATACAAGGCTTTTCCAGAGGTCGACGTTTTTCACGTCGTCTTTCGAGGCGGTGCGCCAGTTGTTCTTTTTCCAACCCTCGAGCCAGCCTTGCAAAAACGGATCGGTCGCGTATGCGCTGTCGCTGACAACCGTTACGTCGCATCTCTCTTTCAGCTGACGAAGCCCTTGGATAATCGCAAAAAGTTCCATACGATTATTTGTCGTATCCTTATTATATCCGCTCACCTGCTTTTCGACGCCCTTGTATATAAGGATTGCCGCCCAGCCGCCCGCGCCGGGATTTCCGCTGCACGCGCCGTCGGTATAAATATCAACGTGTTTCAGTTCAGGCATTTTCACTCAGCTCCTTACTTCTTTTTTCGCACTTTCTCATGCCGTCTTTTATGATTTCTTCAAGGTTATTTTCCTTGAAAGATTTTACGGCCTCGATTGTCGTACCGCCGGGACTGCAAACGTTTTTGATGAGCGTTTCGATGTCGGTCGCGCGGTTTTCAACCGTTTTGACCGCGCCGACAAAAGTTTGAAGCGTCAGTTCTTCGCTGATTTTGTCGGAAAGCCCCATATCACAGCCCGCGTCGATCATCGCTTTTATGAAAGTATAAACGTATGCGGGGCCGCTGCCGCTGACGGCGGTAACCGCGTCAAAATGTTTTTCGTCAAGTTCCACAACTTTCCCGAGGCTTTTGAAAATGTCAAAAACAAGTTTTTTGCCGTCGTCATCAAAATCACCCGCGTCGATTGCACACGCGCCTTCTCCCAAAAGACAAGGCGTATTCGGCATAATTCGCGTAACGCGTGCGCCGTCGAAAAAGCCTTTCAAGGTATCTTTCGTAATGCCTGCCATAATGCTGATTATTTTCAGGTTTTCAATCTTTTCAAAATCGCGGAATATGACTTTTGCGACCTGCGGTTTTACGGCAAGTATTATAAATTCGGCATTTTTGAATAATACTTTGTTGTCTTTTACGGTATTTACGCCCTGATTTTTGATAATTTCAAGTTTTTTGTCGTCAATATCGCTCACAACGATTTTTTCGGGCGCAACAACTCCCGTTCTTAAAATTCCGTTCAGGATCGCGTTTGCCATATTGCCCGCACCGACGATACCAAGTTTATAATCGTACATTTTTAACCTCTAATTTTTGTTTCGACAACACAATCGATTGACTTAAATTTTATAATAAGTTATAATGTTAGCGTTGCAAATTTAGGGGAGTGGCTCAACGGTAGAGCAGCGGTCTCCAAAACCGCTGGTTGCGTGTTCGAATCGCGTCTCCCCTGCCAAGAAGTCTATAAAATAGACTTCTTTTTTTATCGTTTTTTACGAACACGCAACAATGCTGTCGCATTATGGTTGCGTCTGACGCTTTGCTTTCGGTGCATGCACCTTCGCTTCGCTATTATTCGAATCGCGTCTCCCCTGCCAAGACTTACTACAAGTAGTAAGTCTTTTTTATTATATCGTTACGAACACGCAACAATGCTATCGCATTACGGCCAAGTCTGACGCTTTGCTTTCGGTGCAAGCACCTTCGCTTCGCTATTACACGAATCGCGTTCCCCTGCCAAGAAGTCTATTAATAGACTTCTTTTTTTATTGTCTTTTACGAACACGCAACAAACACTTTCGTGTTTACGGTTGCAACAATGCAACAATTCGATTTATATCTGTCGTTTGCCCTATACGTTGATTTCCGATTCGATTTTTGCGGCGTCGGGGTTTTTCGTCAAAATCGGATTCAGAACTTCCGCAATAAAATCGTCCACTTGTTCGGGCGCGAAGCCGATAAAGTTTTTAACGTTTACGATTTCAGACAGTTTGTCTTTCACCGCGGCGAAAGCGGCGTCGTTTGCGATTCTTTCCAAAAGGTCGTTTTCTTTCCCGTCGATTTTCACAGTTTTACCCGCCTCCATGCTGTGAACGCGGATTTTTTCGTGCAATTCCTGGCGGTTTCCGCCCGCTTTTACGCATTCCATAAGGATATTTTCTGTTGCCATAAACGGAAGTTCGGCATTAAGGCGGCGTTTTATCATGTTTTCGTACACGACGAGATTTGACGAAACGTTGTTGTAAAGATTAAGGATTCCGTCAACGCCCAAAAAAGCCTCGGGGATAACGATGCGCCTGTTCGCGCTGTCGTCAAGCGAGCGTTCGAGCCATTGAGTGCCGGCAGTCATTGCGGTGTTTATCGGCAGCGACATCACGTAACGCGACAACGCCGTCATACGCTCGGTACGCATAGGATTACGCTTATACGCCATTGCGGAACTGCCAATCTGGGTTGCCTCGAAAGGCTCTTCGATTTCCTTCATGCTTTGCAAAAGCCTTATATCGTTTGCGAATTTCATTGCGCTTTCGGCAATGCCGGCAAGAACGGACAAAAGTTCGAAATCGAATTTTCTCGTATAAGTCTGACCGCTGACGGCAAACGTTTTTTCAAAGCCCATTTTATTGCAAACGAGTTTGTCAAGTTCTTTCACCTTTTTATAATCGCCCAAAAAAAGTTCCTTAAAACTCGCCTGCGTGCCGGTCGTACCTTTTACGCCGCGAAGCCTGAAATTATCAAGGATTGCCGTAACGTTTTCGTAATCTTTTGCAAGGTCCTGCGCCCAGAGCGTCGCGCGTTTGCCAACGGTCGTAGGCTGCGCGGGTTGAAGATGCGTGAACGCAAGCGTCGGAAGATTTTTATATCTGTTTGCAAAATCTTTAAGTTTCGCGATGACTGCAACGATTTTATTTCTCAAAAGCACAAGCGCCTTGTAATAGGAAATAAGATCGGCGTTGTCGTCGACAAAACAACTTGTCGCGCCAAGGTGAATGATGGGTGCGGCAAGCGGACACTGCAACGCATACGCATAAATCTGCGCCATAACGTCGTGGCGGACGACTTTTTCGCGTTCGTGTGCAACGTCAAGGTTAAGGTTCGTCACGTTTTGTTTCAGTTCTTCGATTTGTCTGTCGGTGATACCGAGCCCGAGTTCCTTTTCGGATTCGGCAAGCGCAACCCAAAGTCTGCGCCACAAAACGATTTTTTCTTCTTCCGAAAAAATCTCGGACATATCGTGCGAAGCGTATCTCGTCACGAGCGGATTTGCATAATCAGACATAATACCTCCGATAAAAAAATATGGGCGACAAATGCGTCGCCCATACAGCACAAGGGCTTTAACCCTTATTTGTTTTCTTCGTCATCGAATTTGAAATCGATGCCTTTCAAAAGGTCTGCAAGAGTTGCGTTGCCGCTGTCGCTGACCCATTCGTGCGGTTCGTCGGAGTTGTCGCGACGATCGCGTTTGCGTTCTTCCGCCTTTTCGGGGTTGTATTCAAACTTCTTTCTGGGAGCGCGAGGAGCCTTGGATTTGACTTCGCCTTCCGCGCCGTCTGCGGCTTCGGGAGCGACTTCTTCGCAAGCGGGCTTTTCTTCGGGAGCGGGTTCAAGTTCTTTCATTGAAAGAGTGATGCGGTTGCCCTCGAAACTGATGACCTTCGCTTCGACTTCCTGACCTTCTTTAAGGAGTTCGGACGCTTCTTTCACATATTTGTGCGAAATTTGCGAAACGTGGATAAGACCGTCGATGCCGTCCTCGATTTGTACGAACGCTCCGAAAGGATGAATCCTTGCGATGGTGCCTTTGATGACCGTGCCGACAGGATATTTTTCGGCGGCGAGTTCATAAGGTTTCTTTTGAAGTTGTTTATAACCGAGCGAGATTTTGCCGGTTTCGCGGTCGGCCTTCAAAACGATGAAGTCGTAAGTCTGGTTAAGTTCCAGAACTTCGGAAGGCTCGCTAATTTTCTTCCAGCTGAGATCGCTGATGTGAGCGAGGCAGTCGTAACCTTTGACGCTCACGAACGCTCCGAACGAAGCAAAGCGTTTGACCTTGCCCTTAACGATAGCGCCGGGAACGACGGTTGACCAGAATGCTTCTTCCTTTTCAGCCTTTTCTTCTTCAAGGATGACGCGTTGCGACGCAGTAACGCGGCGACCGTTCTTTTGGAGCATACGCAGGCGAAGTTTCTTGTCAAGATAATCTTCAAGGTTGTTGACTCTGCCGATGCGGATCTGGCTGCCGGGAATGAATACCGTGAAAGCACCGAGACGGCCTTCGAGACCGACGGGATTGCCCTCTTTATTTTTAACGATTTTAAGAGGAGGTTCAACGGTGAATTCTTTGCTTTCAAACGCTTTCAGAGCTTCTTCGTCGTTTTTCTTGACGAGATCGATTTCGCGTTTCGAGAGCGTTACGTAAGTGCTGTCGCCCTTTTTGTTGATAATAACGGCTTCGATAGTGTCGCCCGCTTTGAAATCGTCGGGGTTGTACGTGCCGTCAATGTTGACTTCGGACTTGTCGATGAAGCCGTCTTTCTTTCCGCCGATTTCGACAAAAATACCGTTTTCGTCGGCGTTGATGATTTTTGCGTGAATGCGTTTGCCTTCACGGTAGGTGGTGAAACCTGCGGCTTTGTCGGATGCCATAATGTCATCCATCGTAAGTTCGGTCTTTGCACTTTGAGCGGGTGCATCCGCTGCTGCTGCCATCTCTCCTGCCTCGGGAGCGGCGGTGGCTACTTCGGTAACTTCCTCGGTAGCGGTGTTCTCGGTGGCGTTTTCGAGAACTTCGTTTTGAGTATCACTCATAAAACTTAAAACCTCCTCAATCAACTCATCCGGAGTTGATGCTGCGGCCATTATGGCCAACGTGTTGTATTTTGATATCATCACGGACTGTAAGTCCGAAATTTCCGAGACGAAAAACGTATTGTCGTTTATCGATTTTGCAAACTCGTAAAGGCGGTTGCCGTTTGCGCTGGACCGGTCGCTTATCACGACGACGGCGTCGCATCTTTTTGCAAGGGACTTCGCTTCTTCCCGTTTTGCCATTGTAGTATAGCAAATTGTATTGAAAAAAACAACTGTTTTATGGGTATATGAAATAATATTTTGTATTTTTTCCTTGATTTTTTCAAATTTTTCTTCAAAAAAAGTGGTTTGAGTAACGACTGCGAACTTTTCGCCGTCTTCAAGGGATATTTCGTCAAAATCGGCGGCAATTTGGGGCGTTTCGGCTGAAAAACCGCAAATTCCCTGCACTTCCTGATGATTTTTGTCGCCGAGTATTATGATTTTATACCCTTTTGTAGAATACTCGCGCACGATTTCCTGCACTTTTTTGACCATCGGACAGGTTGCATCGTAAACGTTTGCGCCGATACGCGCAAGTTTTTCAAAATCAGACGGCGCGGCGCCGTGCGCGGCAATAACTACGTTGTCCCCGCTTTGAACAACAGAAAGGTCGTGAACGGGATATATTCCTTCGTTTTTCAACCCGTCGACGACCTTTTTGTTGTGAATCAATTCTTTGTAAGTAAGGCAAGGCGCGTGAGTTTTCGCGACGTTAATCGCGCGTTTCACACCGTTACAAAATCCGAGATGTTCGGCTTTTATTATTTCCAAGAACTTGTCCTGCCTTTACTTTTTCGCTTTTACTTTGCGCGGCGGATATTGTTTCAAGCCGCGTTCTTTTGCAATTTCGTTTGCTTTTACTCTTAAAGCCTGCATTTTTTCATACAGGAATTCAGTCGCTTCGGCGTCCTGTTTCCTGTCAAAACCTTCTTTCAGAAGGTCGATAGGCTCGCCGACGACAAGGATATTTTTCCGAAACGGTCTGTGCATTCTGAAATAAAGCGTCGGCAGAATTTCAACTTTCGTACGCATTGCAAAAACCGAAACGCCCTTTTTGAACGGCGCCATGACATCCGTACCCGCCTTATTCCTTGTGCCTTCCGGGAAAATCAGAATATTTTCACCGTTTTTAAGAACGGTCACGACTTTTTTATACGCGTCGATATCCGCCTCGCCGCGCTTCACGGGAATGCAGCCAACACCGGTTAAAAACCAATTGCCGATTTTTGTTTTGAAGGCTTCTTCTTTCACAAGCGCGTTGAAATAATTCTTGAAAAACGCGTTGAAAATGATCGAGCCGTCGGCAGCGGACGCATAGTGGTTGGAAATAATGATACCTCCACTGAATTTTTCAAAATTTTCCGCGCCGTAGATTTTTGTCGGCCATATTATTTTTTGAAGTACTCTTGCGGTTATTTGTGCAAATTTTCCGATTTTTGCCATAAATTACTTCTCCATTTTGTTCAAAACAAAATCAATAACTTCGTCAATCGACATATTCGTCGTATCGACGAGAACGGCGTCGTCCGCTTGTTTAAGCGGCGCGAACGCGCGATGCGAATCGTTGTAATCGCGCACTTTGATATCTTCCAGAACCTTTTCATAGGACGGCGCGTCGCCCTTTGCCTTCAACTCCTCAAAGCGGCGTTTTGCGCGCACCTCGGGCGTTGCGGTGATGAAAAACTTGTATTTTGCGTCTGGCAACACGTAAGTGCCGATATCTCGTCCGTCCAGAACGACGCAGTCGTTTTTTGCGATTTCCCGTTGAAGCTCGACAAGTTTAATCCTGACAGACGGCAGCGCGGAAATATCGGACGCGGCTTTCGACACGTAATGTTCCCTGATGAACGGCGTGACGTTTTCCCCGTTGACGATAATCTGTTGCGAGTCGCCGGTGATAATTTTCATATCGAGGTTGTCAAGCATGGGCTTTACAGCCGCTTCGTCGTTGACGTTGATACCTTGTTTTACGGCGACGTACGCAAGCGAGCGATACATTGCGCCGGTATCGAGATATATGATGTCAAGGCGTTTCGCAAGAGCCTTTGCAACGGTGCTTTTTCCTGCGCCGGACGGTCCGTCAAGCGCGATATTGAAGTGTTTTTCGTGTTTTGCCATAAGATAATTATATATAATTCAGTAAATAAATCAAGCGTTTTTTCGTTTGAAAATTTCAACGGGATAAGGCGCGCGCGGCGGCAACCGCGCTCGACCACGCGATTTGCAGATTAAACCCGCCCGTGTATGCGTCAACGTCCACGACTTCGCCGATGAAATAAAGATTTTGCACTTTCTTACTTTCAAACGTTTTCGGGTTAATTTCTTTGACGTTTACGCCGCCGCTCGTTACTACCGCTTCTTCGATCGGCGCAAGCGATTTGACAGAAAAATCAAAGTTTTTAAGAAGATGCACTAAATTTTTGCGGTTTTCTGCCGAAATAACGTTTACTTTTGTATCTTCCTTAATTCCCGAAAGTCTGACGATAACGGGGATAAGTTTTTTCGGCAACAAGTCGGACAAAGCGTTTTTGAACTCCTTATTTGAAAAGAGTTTGAAATCGGACAACACCCTTTTGTCAAGTTCTTCGTACGTCAACGCAGGTTTAAGGTCGATTGAAATTTTCGTGTTGTTCAAGTCGATTTTATTTATGTTTGCGCTAATGCTTAAAATCGTGGGGCCCGACACGCCGAACGCGGTGAAAATCATCTCGCCAAACTCGCCGACGATTTTTTTGCTGTCTTTAATGACGCTCACGTCGACGTTTTTTAAGGACAGCCCCTCCAACTCTTTCGCGATATTTTGTTCCGCGACTCTTATGGGACAAAGCGACGCTTTCGGTCTTACGATATCGTGCGAAAAACTTTTTGCAAATTTATATCCGTCGCCGGTGCTGCCCGTCAGCGGATAAGAAACGCCGCCCGTCGCAACGACGACCGCGTCGCACTCGATATCCCCGTTGCTTGTGGCGACAATAAAAGTATCTCCCGTCTTTTTCACGCTTTCGACAACGGTATTAAGCCTTACTTCGACGCCGTTTTTCAAAAGCGCGTTGCTCAGCGTTTTTATGACGTCGGACGATTTATTGCTTTTCGGGAAAACCCTGTTTCCGCGCTCGACGACAAGCGACAGTCCGTTTTCTTCCAGAAACGCCATCGTATCTTCGCTCGTAAAGCCGTAAATCGCGCTTTGCATAAATTTTGCGTTTGTAACGACGTTTTCCAAAAACTCACGCGGGGCGCAGTCGTTTGTGACGTTGCATCTGCCTTTCCCCGTGATATAAAGTTTTTTGCCGAGTTTTTCGTTTTTCTCGACAAGAATCACTTTATTGTTTTTTGAAATCATTGAAGAAGCGAGCATACCGCTCGCTCCTCCGCCAATAATAACTATTCTCATCTTTATACCGGATGAATGTTTTCTTCTTTGCTGCCAAGGACGTTGTCCACGCCGTGCAGTTTTGCCTTGCGTTGTTCAAAGAACTTCGTCGCGACCTGCGGGAACAAAGCGTACGACAAAACGTCTTCTTCCTGTTCGTAATAAGGTTTGACTTCTTCCTTGAACTTTTCGTACTCGGGCGGGATAAGGTCGGCGGGACGGCAGGTAATTCTCGGCTCGTCGCCCCAGACTTTCTTGTAAAGTTCGGGATCGGGTTCTGCGGGAAGCGTGCCGTATTCACCGTGCAACAGACCTTTCGTTTCCTTGGTTACCATTTTGTAGCGTTCGCCCATAACGACGTTCAGGACGGCTTGCGTGCCGACGATCTGGCTTGTGGGCGTAACGAGCGGCGGGTATCCCAGGTCTTTTCTCACGCGGGGTACTTCTTCCAGAACTTCCTGATACTTATCGCTTGCGTTTTGTTCTTTCAACTGATTGATAAGATTTGAAAGCATACCGCCGGGGACCTGATACATAAGCGCTTTGATGTTGACTTTCAGAACTTTGTCCGAAAGGAAGCCGTCGGCTTTCAGGCGGTCTGCGACTTTTCTGAAATAATCGGACGCTTCGGACAGCACTTCAAGGTCGATGCCCATATCGTAAGGCGTGCCCTGCAACGTTGCGACAAGCGGTTCGGTTGCGGGTTGCGACGTGCCGTTTCCGAGCGGCGACAAAGCGGTATCCACAATATCCGCGCCCGCTTCGATTGCTTTAAGGTTGACCATATCGCCGGTACCGCACGTGTTATGCGTGTGGATATGCACGGGAATGCCCACCTTTTTCTTGATTTCCGACACGAGTTCATACGCGGTGTACGGCAACAAAAGGTTTGCCATATCCTTAATGCAGATGATATCCGCGCCCATATTCGCAAGGGTTTCCGCAAGGTTTACGAAATACTCCGTCGTATGAACGGGGCTTACGGTATAACTCATCGCGCATTCGCAAATGCCCTTGTATTTTTTGGTGCTGTCGATTGCCTGACGCAAGTTCTTGACGTCGTTCAGCGCGTCGAAAATACGAATAATATCGATGCCGTTTTTGATTGAAAGGCGCACGAAGTTGTCCACGACGTCGTCCGCGTAATGTTTGTATCCGAGTATATTTTGTCCCCTGAACAACATTTGAAGTTTCGTGTTCGGCATAGCGTGACGAAGGGCGCGCAGTCTTTCCCACGGATCCTCGTTCAAAAACCTTAAACAAGAGTCAAAGGTTGCGCCGCCCCAGCATTCAAGGCTGTAATATCCCGCCTTGTCAAGGAGCGCGCATGCCGGCAACATTTCTTCAAGGCGCATACGGGTCGCCGCCTGCGACTGATGCGCGTCACGCAATATCGTTTCGGTAATTTTAACCGGTTTTTTTATAATTTCAGCCATAGTAATCTCCATTTACAGTATTGCAAGCAAAACGCCTGCTGCGATTGCGCTGCCGATAACGCCGGCGACGTTAGGTCCCATAGCGTGCATAAGCAGATAGTTTTCGGGGTCGTACTGACGTCCGACGTCCTGAACGACGCGCGCCGCCATAGGAACTGCCGATACGCCCGCCGCGCCGATAAGCGGATTGATTTTGCCCTTTGAAAGCTTGCACATAAGTTTTCCGAGCAGTACGCCGCCTGCCGTGCCCATCGAGAACGCGAACACTCCGAGGAACAGTATTTTCAGAGTTTTAAGAGTCAGGAAGTACGGCGCGAACGCTTTCGTCCCGACGACGACGCCCAGCAAAATCGTAACGATGTTTATAAGTTCGTTGCTTGCGGTTTTAACAAGGCGCGGCACAACGCCGGATTCCTTGAACAGGTTTCCGAGCATCAACATTCCGAGAAGCGGCAATGCGCTGGGAAGCACGATACCGACGATACCCGTAACGATGATCGGGAACATTATTTTTTCTTTTTTAGACACGGGACGAAGTTGTTCCATGCGGATTTTGCGTTCCTTTTCCGTCGTCAACAGTTTCATAATGGGCGGCTGGATAACGGGAACGAGCGCCATATAACTGTACGCCGCGATTGCGATAGGTCCCATAAGATTGGGTGCGAGCCTGGACGTTACGTAGATTGCCGTAGGACCGTCCGCGCCGCCGATAATGCCGATTGCGCCCGCTTCCTGCGGAGTAAAACCGATAAGCAGCGCGATAAGAAGCGCAAGGAATATACCGACCTGCGCCGCCGCGCCAAGAAGCAACGACTTCGGATTTGCGATAAGCGGACCGAAATCCGTCATCGCGCCGATTCCAAGGAAAATCAACGGCGGGAAAATAACCCATTCAACACCCTTGTAAAGATACCAGAAAAGTCCGCCGGGTTGTCCGTTTGCCGGGCCCGCCATCAAAGCATCGTACGCGCCCGGGATATTGATAAGAAACGCGCCGAAAGCAATGCCGACAAGCAACATCGGCTCAAACTTTTTCACAACGGCAAGGTACACGAGAAAGCATGCTACGACAAGCATTATCAGACAGCCCCAGATACCAAGACTGTATCCTTCAAACCTGGAATAATCGACGACGAAACCCGTGTCGTTCCAAAGGTTCTGGAACCATTCTTTCAGCGTACCGCTCGTCGAGTCGAGCAATATACTTTGAAACATGATGCCTCCTTATGCGATAACGGCAAGTAAGTCGTCGGTGTTGACGCTTGCGCCCTTTGACGCGACGAAAGTAATAACGCCGTCTGTGGGTGCCACGATTTCGTTTTCCATTTTCATTGCTTCAAGGATAAGTACGGTCTGACCTTTCTTGACAGCCGCTCCGTTTGTCGCTTTGAAGTCGATGACCGTGCCGGGCATCGGGGCTTTCAATTGAGTGCCGCCTGCGGGAGCCGCGACGGGTGCGGGAGCCGCTTTTACTTCTGCCTTTTCGGGAGCGGGTGCGGCGACGGGAGCCACTGCGGGTGCGGGCGCTGCCGCCACGGGGACGACGGGTGCGGGCGCGAAACCGCCTGCGACTTCTTCGACTTCGACCTCGTAAGCCTGACCGTTAACTTTTATATTGAACTTTCTCATATTATTACCTCCGATAACTTAACTTTTTAATATTTCTGACGATAAATTTCTGGTTTGAACCCTCGCATTCTTCGCCCATACAGGCAGAGATTGCCGCGGTGATCGCCGCAACGACTTCGGGTGAAATGCCCTGAAATTGCGTTTCGGTTTTTGCGCCCGGCGTAACGGTTGCTTTGGGTTTACGTTCCTTTTCCTGAATTTTATTTTTGAGCAATTCTTTAAGATTTTTGCGCTCTTTTTTGGGTTTTTCGCCCGATTTTCGCATTATTCTTTCCATAATTGTAAGAACAACGACGATAAGCGCAAGCAATCCGAACACGATAAGAATACCCATAAGAGTGAGTTTACCGCCGATTGCCATCTTTTCGGAAAGTTCCGACGAAAGTGCCGCTATGAACATAAATCACCTCATAAAAGCATTGAAAGCGCGCTTGCAACGTAAGGCTTGACCTCGCGTGCGTCAATGACGGCGTCGATGTATCCGTCCTTTGCCGCCTTGAAGGGATTGCCCTCGGCAAATGTGTATTTCGCTTTCAGTTCTTCCTTGTCTTTTTGCGGATTGTCCGACAACTTTTCGTCATAGAAGTTGACCGCCTGATCGGACGACAAAGGCGCGATCGTCGCGTCCGAAAAAGCAATCGTGTAATTGAATCCGATTTCTTTTGCGGCAAGCAGTGCGTACGCGCCGCCGATTGCGTTTTTGATAACCGCGATTTTGGGGTTTTCGGAAAGAGCCATTGCCGTGTATGCCTCGGCTGCGATTTTCGCAACGCCCTTTTCTTCGCATTTAAGGCGTGCCGCGAAACCGTCCGAATCCACGACGCTGACAAGCGGAATGTTGTATGCGTCAAGAAGATTTACAAATCTTTTGATTTTTCTGAAATCCTTGCAGGTAAGTTCGCCCTCGACGGACAAAACGCCCACGGGTGCGCCGTCTGCGTATGCAAAATAGGTTTTCGTCGCCGCCTCGTCACACGATATTTCAAGTGCGGAGCCGTTGTCGCAAATCGCGCCGACCGCGTCCGAAACGCTTTCGACCTTTTTCGCGACCTTGTTGGGATTGTCGGCAATTTTGCTTTCGCCCGACAGGAACGTCAGCACGCTTGCGATCTGGTTTTTAAGTGTTGCGACGTCGGCGTATTCAAGTGCCGCAACGCCCGATTTTTCCGCCGCGTCTTTTCCGAGATACTTTTTCACGTCCGACGGATTTTTCCCGTCTTTTGCAAGGACTGCGGAAGGTGCGGCAAGCGAAGCATATCCGTCCGTGCCGAAAATAACAACGTCCGCAACGTTTGCAAACACGTCCATAAGCCCCGTTGCCGCGCCGCGGATAACCGCAACGTGCGGGACTTCGTTTTTCATACTTGCGGCAAGGCGAATGATTTTCGCATAACCTTCAAGGACTTTTGCGCCCTCATCAAGCCTTGCGCCCGCGCTGTCGATAACCGACACGAAAGGCACTCCGTTTTTGACGGCGGCGTCCATGACGTTTTTGATTTTGGTTGCTTGCGCGCTTGAAAAACTGCCGCGCATCGCCTCAAAATTCTGGACAAATAAATAAACGGGAATGCCAAAAACAGTAGCATATCCCGTTATGATACCTTCGCCCAGAGCTTCGACGCCGTCTTCAAAAGTCGTACCCGACGTAAACGCGCCGGTTTCCACAAACGATTTGTCGTCCGTCAATTCGAAAAGAAAACCCAATGCGGATTTCCTTGCCTCGTCGAGTTTCGACAGATTTTCGTTAAGTCTTTTAATGGTGTCCATAATTCCTCCGGAAACTATTTCTTCATTATAAATTATACCCGTTTGTCAGTGCTTTGGCAAACGAAAAATCGAATAATTATTTTCTTATATTAAAAACTTGAAAAACCTTATTAAAGGTTCTTCAAGTAGTTGATTTCTTTGTCGGTAAGATACCTTGACGCGCCCCTGCCGAGCCCGCCGAGCCTTAAATCGCCGATGGCAACGCGTTTAAGGAAAATGACCTCTTTCCCGATCGCCTCGAACATTCTGCGGATTTCCCTGTTTTTCCCCTCGAAAATGGTGACGTCGTAGGAATAAATATTCCCTTCGATTCCTTTGAGTTTCACCTTTGCGCGCGCCGTCGTCTGACCATCGTCGAGAGTAACGCCTTTGCGGAGTTTTGCAAGGTCGGCTTGCGGAATGTCGCCCTCAACTTTCACAAGATATGACTTCGGAATTTCGTTGCTCGGGTGCGTGAGATATTGTGCAAGCGCGCCGTCGTTTGTGAGAATAAGCAGTCCTTCGCTGTCGTAGTCGAGCCTGCCGACGGTGAACAGTCGCTTGTCGACGTTGACGTAATCAAAAACGGTTTTCCTGTTAAATTCGTCGCTTGCGGTGCAAACGCAGCCCTTCGGCTTGTACAGCATAAGATAGGTATATTTGTTGACGAGCGTGATTTTTCTGCCGTCGACGGTAACGGTGTCGTTGTCTTCGTTGACCTCGAAGCCGAGCGTCGTTACGGTTTTGTTGTTGACTTTCACGCGGCCTTCTTCGACAAGTTTGTCCGCGCCGCGACGGGACGTAACGCCCGAGCCCGCGATATATTTATTGATGCGCATATAACAAT
>OHOO01000135.1_pt1 | contig 23640 bp, 19 predicted proteins | sample 1569891 | NCBI WGS metagenome assembly OHOO01 (sample SAMEA3879600, study PRJEB24766) | human gut metagenome | biome: human-associated habitat; feature: feces | place: USA | collected 1985/1987
AGCGCTTGCATTTGCGGAAATCGAACGCAGCGGACATAGCCAACAACCGGACACGCAGTGTCAAATGCAAGGCATTAGCGCGAAAGCACAGATAATAATAATTTTCCATTATCCTTGTTTTATATGCTCAAAACAATGCTTTAACGCGTTGTTTTGTGTGTTGCGGCGCGGTTTGTATTTTTTGAATTTTTACAAAAAGCGGCGCAACTCTTTGACGTTGGCGTCGTAAAGTTTGATAAGTTCGCCGGCAAAAGGCGTGTCTTCTTCACGATAAAAATGCGAAGTTTTAACGACGTCGTTAATGCCCATATTGTTGCCTTCGATAAGCATTTCGGCAATGTTCGTCGTGGACTTGTCAAGCCCCGATTTCATCTTTACGGCGGCCTTCATCATTGCCCTTTCCATTTTGTTGGGATACGTACCGTCTTTTGCGGACGGCTCGTCCCCGAGTTCTTTGGACGCCCTGTCGGACAAATCCATAATCTTGACTTTTTGTTTCCAGATGGTTTCGCGCAGTTTCGTGTCCTTGACGTTTTCCCAGACGTTGTCGATTGCGTCAACGCCGACGTTGCAGTTTTTTATTACTTCTTTCAAAAGATTCATATTTGCCTCCTTATCGGAGTTTGTGCAAAGCCGGAAAACTTATGCGAAAAAATGCCACCGCATTACACGGTGGCAGATTTCGGTTGTTTTGATTGTTACGCGTCAATGTCGGAAATGAACTTTTGCAGTGTTTCCTGCGCGTTGCCGAGATACAGATACACGCCGCTGTCGCGAGTGTACAAGGGGTTGTCAACGCCGGCGTAACCGGGTTTTAAGTCATAGTTGAAGATGAAGATATTTTTGCAATCCGCAACGTCAAGTACGGGCATTCCGTAAATCGGCGTGCCTTCCGCGGTATTTGCGGCAGGATTCAGAACGTCGTTTGCGCCGATGACAATCGTTGCGTCCGCCGTCTTGAACTCGGGGTTAATATCGTCCATTTCGTACAAATCTTCGTAGTCGACGTCCGCCTCGCAAAGCAATACGTTCATGTGCCCGGGCATACGTCCCGCAACAGGGTGAATTGCGTATTTCACTTTCGTTCCGTTTGCCGTGAGTTTATCCGCAAGTTGTTTTACAAGGTGCTGTGCCTGCGCGATAGCCATGCCGTATCCGGGAACGATGATGACTTCTTTCGCGTTGTTCAAGGTTGCGGCGTAGTTGATTTCCGTCTTGACAACGGGTTTTTCTTCCGCCTTGACTTCCTTTTTCACTTCGGCGGGTTTTTCTTCCGCCTTGACTTCGACCTTTTCGGGGGCGGTTTTTTGAGCATTGTCGTTGGACGACGTGCCGCCGAGAAGGATTGCGCCGAGTTTTCTGTTCATCGCCTTGCACATAATTTGCGTCAGAAGAAGTCCCGACGCGCCGACGATACCGCCGACCGCAACGAGCAACAAGTCGTTGATTGCAAGACCTGCGATTGCGCCGGCAACGCCAGAAAGGCTGTTAAGCAGCGAAATCGTAATGGGCATATCCGCGCCGCCTACGCGAATCGCGAAAATGTATCCGAAGAATCCCGAAATGACGAACAGCAATGCGATCATAATCCCGCAAAACGCTTTCAGGTCGAAACCGCCCGCAATTTTTACGCCGTCCGAAAGAGCCGCAATTGCCGCAAAGACAACGATAAGCGCAAGCGTCAGGCAAAGGCTGCCGACGGTCATCGCCTGATGTCCTTTGTAAACGACGGGTTTTTGCGGAAGAATCTTGTGAAGTTTGCCGGCTGCGACAAGGCTGCCGATAAGGGTAATCATACCGACCGCAAGCGCAAGAGCCGACGTTGTTGTCGAGAACGCATCAAAGCCCGTGCCTACGCCGAGCATTGCAAACGCGCCGACGATTGCCGAAGCCGCACCGCCCAGACCGTTAAGAAGAGCGACCATCTGCGGCATCTGAATCATTTTGACTTTCTTTGCAAGGACAATACCCGCAACCGTGCCGAGCGCAAGCCCGATATAGAGCGTCCATACCGCTGCAATGTGGCTTGTGCCGTTGCCGTACACGATAATAAGGATAATCGCAAGGAGCATACAAATCGCGCTGAAACGATTGCCGATTTTACTGTAAGCGACTTTCCCCATCATCGCGATGCCCAAAAGCACGCCAAGCGACAATACGATTGCCATTGCAAGGTAAACCCAATCGCGCGCCGATGTGCCCGCGCCTTTTGCGATGACGTCCATGCAGCAGATTACCGCAAGGAGTCCTGCGCCCGCAACTGCCGACGCCGCGTAAATCACGGCTTGCCCTTTCGCCTTCTTTTTCGCAATCATGCCGAGCATACGGTCGGTAACCATAAAGCCGCCGACGACGTTGACCATCGCGAGAGCGATTGCAAGAGAACCGAATATCGCGGAAAGCACGATGCCCGCCGTACCGAGTTTGAAAAGAGAGGCACTTGCCGACAACGCGCCAAGCACCGTAACGCCCGACAAAGCGTTCATGCCCGACATAAGCGGGGTGTGCAAAAGCGTCGGAACGTTTGAAATAAGTTTGTAACCGACAAGCGTCGCTACGACGAATACGCCAAGAAGAATCAGCTGAAAGTAAATCGCTTTTTCAAGGCCAAAGTTGCCCATTGCGAGCGCGCCGGTAATAACAGAGTTTAACGTTGATAACATATTAAATTCCTGCCTGTATCATTATTAAAAATACCCCCTGCCCGAAAGCAGGCAGGGGATTGCCTTTTGTTGATAAAACTATTGTTTCCCTTCCGGGAGATTGCCACGCTTCGCTCGCAATGACAATCTGTTTCGCCGTTTAAGCGGTGATTATCTTCGTTTAAGCGGCGAGATTTAGATGAAGTTCTGACGTTTTTTTTAAGGTTCCGAGTTTTCCAGTGTACTATTGCGTACACGAAAACTCGGGTTCTTAAAAAAACTCAGAAATTCGCTAAATGTCGGCGCTTAAAGTCCCATCGCCTCGCGAGCACCTTTATGTACGATTTCACCGTCAATCGTTACGAGAATGCTTTGTACGATTTCGTCGTTCATATCGAGTTTAATGCTGCCGTCTTTTGCGAGGAACGCAAGCAGATTGTAGATGTTGTATGCGAAGAGCCAGGTCGAGCTGGTGGGAAGTTGACCGGGGATATTCTTGATACCTTCGATAATGACGTTGTGTTTGATGTCGCGGATACCGGGAGAGGTGATTGCGCAGTTGCCGCCCTGGTCGATGGAAATATCGATAATTGCAGAGCCGGGCTTCATGGAAGCGACCATTTCATCGGTAAGGAGCGTGGGAGCGAGTTGTCCTTGAAGGAGTGCCGAGCAGAAGATGATGTCGGCGTTTTTGACTGCGTCTGCAAGTGCCGCGCGTTCTTTTTCAAGCCATTCTTCGGGAAGACGTTTTGCATATTCGACAACGCCTACGCGACGTACCGCGATTTCTTCGGGAACACCGGTCGGGACGATTTTCGCGCCGAGCGACATTGCCTGTTCGTTTGCGGAAGGACGGATATCGGCAGAATATACTTTCGCGCCGAGACCTTTTGCGGTTGCGACCGCACGAAGACCTGCAACGCCGGTACCGATGACGAGAACGTTTGCGGGTTGGATAACGCCGACTGCCGAGCCGATCAAAGGCATGAATTTGGAGATATCGTTTGCGCCCATGAGCATGCCCTTGTAGCCTGCGCAAGTGCTCATCGAGGACAAAGCGTCCATGGATTGTGCGCGGGAGATACGAGGTACGCCGTCAAGGGTAAGACCGATAACGCCTGCCGCCGCCATATCTTTGACCATCTTGTGGTTTACGGGAGACGCGGGGTGAATGAACGTAATAATATATTGACCTTTGTGCATCATCTCGATTTCGTGTTTGCCCTTTTCTTCGTTGAAGAGAGGTTCCTTAACTTTCAGGATAACGTCGGATTTTGCAAAAATTTCTTCGCAATCTTCAAGAATGGTTGCGCCTGCGGCAAGGTAATCCTTGTCATGGTAGTGCGAGCCTTCGCCTGCGCCTTTTTCAAAAAGAACGGTCATGCCTGCGGCGACCATTTTCTTTACGGTGTCGGGGATTGCAGCAACACGCGCTTCGTCGTGCATAATTTCCTTGGGGATACCAACTATCATTATTATTTCTCCTTAATTTTCGGCTTTCGCCCTTATTTTATAATTTCGCGCTTTCGCGCATATTTTACTTTTCTTTTTTCGCCTTTATGGGGACGCTGTATTCGTTCTTCGGACTGCTTAAAACGATGCTCGTCTGCGTCTTTGAAACGCCGGGGATACTCTTGATTTCGTTCAGCACGCTTTCAAGCGTTTTCGTATTGTCGGTGACGACTTTCAAAAAGTAATCGAATTCCCCCGCGATATACAGACATTCCGCAATGTGGCGGTTGTCCTTGACCGCGGCGACGAAACCGTCGTTGAACTTCGGATGGTCGATTGCGACGCTTATAAGCGCGGTGACGTCTTTGCCGAGTTTTTCGGGGACGATAATCGCGGCGTAGCCTTTGATAACGCCCGAGTTTTCAAGTTTTTTGATGCGTTCGATAACGGTGGACGTGGACAGCTTAACCTTCTCGGCGATTTCGGACGAATTCGCACGAGCGTTTTTCATAAGACACTGCAAAATTTTTACGTCGGTGTTATCCACGGTTATCTCCTTTTTTCCTTACTATTCGATTTTAACATACGTTATATGCGGTGTAAACGAAATTATTGATTTTTTTCCGAATTTTTTACGGAAAAGCGTTCTTGTAACAAAATTTTTTTCGGAAAACCCCAAAAATAACAAAAAATTTCAATATCATTCAAAATATTACGATACAACGTCGCGGACGCACGAAAAAACGGCCGTCGCCGACCGTTTCGTTTTCGTTATTTGCCGCGCAAGGTTACCGTTTTGTCCGCCTCGTACAATATTGCGTAATAGGTATCCGTCCACTTCCCTTTCGTCGGATATTCCATTATTCTTTCCTTGGCGTGCGGGGTGTAATCGGTGCTTAAAATATTCGCGCCGGACTTAATTCCGTTGTTGTACCAGTGGTCTTTCACGACGGCGTATCTGTCCAGCCTCGTTCTGACCATAAAATTATCGCGGTTTATCGCCTCAGAGATACGGTCTTTGTGTTTCGTCGGATTGTTCAGAATCACGGTGAACGAGAAACGGGAATAATCCTTGCCTTTTTTCTGGACGGTGGCGTAGTCAAGGGCGATATTCATCGCGCTTTTTTGCATATCGGGATCGCGCTGCATGTACGTTTCCAGGCTGTCCTTTTCGTGCAACAGGAAAATGATTTTCCCTTTCAGACTTTCAACGGTCGGATAAGCGTTTTTCGCGCGGAATTCGTCAAAGTCGGAAACGCCCGCCGCGTCAAGCAGTTTTTTGGGAGTAACGAGTTTTTCGCCGAAGTTTTCAAACAGCATTTCGTCGAATTTATCAAAGGCTTCGAGGTCGAATTTTTTGCCGCTTTTCGGCTCCACAAGGACGATAATCGGCAAAGCGTTTTCGTTTCTGTCCATCCACATTCTGATTTCTTTAAGACCTTTGTCGAAGTCTATCATCGTGCTGTTCGTTTCCAGCATATCGCTGTGCAGACACTCGATTCTGAACCCGTCGGCGGTTTTCACCTTATTCGCGTCAAGTTCGATACTTCGGATGCCAGCGTTGAGCTGTTCGGTAATCGTGTCGAAGATATAATCGTATTGCTTCCCCATTATCGCCGCAAGCGGGCCGTGATAAAAATACTTCGTTTCGGGAGTGAGCCCCGTTTTGTAACTGTTGTGCGACGCGATATACCTTATCTCGTTAAGCTTTGCGCCGAGAACTTCCGCCATATCGGTGCGGGTAAGAAAATCCTCGTCGTTCACCTTTGAAAAGTTTTCGTCGGCAGCGTAACGCTGTTCAAGAAGCGCGATGTATTCGTTCTGCCAGTCCGCCCAGACGCTTTTCGCGTCCTTTGCCGAAACGGTTGCCGCGATAAATCCCGACAGCGCAACGAGAAAATACGCCGAAAAGCCCCATATAAAAATGACAAGCGCCCATTTTGCGCCCTTTTTCATCGGTTTTTTCGTTCTTTCTTTTTTGTCCATAATATATCCACCCAAAACTATTCTTATATAAATAATCTACCATATAAAATGCGGGTTTGTAAACACGTTTTTTTCGGCGGGAAAAATATTTTTGGGATTTTTTTTCATTTTTCTATCAATAACTATTGACATCGTCGTTTTTTGTGCTATGATATATATCGTCAGGCGATATACATAAGGAGGCGAAATAAAATGGCAATAAGCGCCGATATGCTGCGCGGTCACACCGAAACGATAATTCTCGCGCAGCTTATCAAAAACGACAGTTACGGCTATGAAATAAGCAAGGCGATCGAAGACCTTAGCCACGGCGAACTAATTCTTAAAGACGCCACCCTTTACACCGCCTTCCGCCGTATGGAACACGACGGGTTTATCGAAAGTTACTGGGGCGAAAGCGACGCCGGCGCAAGACGCAGATATTACCGCATCACCAAAAAAGGCCGCGCCTTTTACGACTTCAACAAAACCAACTGGTTTGACACCATAAAAATAATGAAAGACTTAATCAACGGAGGAACAAAATAATATGTTAATCGACCGCTTCAAAAAGTATCTCGAACAACAATTCCGCGCCATCTCTCCCACAAAAGAGGCAATGGAATACCGCGAAGAAGTTTTGCAAAACCTTCTCGACCGCGCGCAGGAATACAAGATAAAAGGTATGACGGACGAAAACGCCATCTACGACCTGTGCATCGACAGTCTCGGAAACTTCAAAGACACGCTCGTCGATTTTGAAAACCGTCTGGACAACGTAAAGCGCGCAGTGCCCCGCATCGGCGCAAGAGTGCTCACCGGCATCGCAATCGCGCTGTTTGTCGTGATCGGATATCTTTCGGTCAGTTTCGCAACCCGTGCATGGGACAAAACCTGGCTCATTCTTGTGGGCGGCGCGTTTATGGGCGTTATCGCAGGCGCGATTTTCGGTATTATCGTCCTTGCGAAAAAGAAAAGACGCCTTGCAATCCGCGGTCTGTCGCACGTCATCATCGCGCTTACGTTCACGTTTATTTTCCTTATTCTGCAAATACTCGTGCACTTCAGGTACAGTTGGATGACCTTCCTTGTAATGGTGATCGCAATGCTTATCACCGACACCGCCGAGGCGTATTCTTACAACAGTAAATCAAGGCTTTTCGACCTGCTTGCAACCGTTGAAGTAACCGCCGTTATGGTGTACGTAATGCTTGGCGTGGCGCACGTTATCCCGTGGCATCCGTCGTGGCTTCTTCCCGTCGGCGCAGCCCTTCTCGACGTCGTTATCCTTATCGCCTCTCTTGTGAGTTATTCAAAGAAAAAGGATAAGGCGGCAGCCGAAAAGAAAGCGCGCATTGACGAAGCGTACTACACAATGTGGAACGACGAAAACAAATAACATCTTTATCTCGTAAAAACGATACGATAAAATACTGATTTTGAAACTATGAGCAAAACTATAAAAGCCGAAATGTGGGATAAGATGCAATATCTTTTCCGAAACTATTACGACCGTATGGTGCACGCAACCCTGACTTTCGACGGACTGCTGGACGCCGACGCGCTTAAAAACGTGCTGGTCATAATGTGCGAAAAAGCCCCCGTGCTTCACAGTAGTTTTCACGAGAATCCCGTCAATCCTTACTGGAAGGTGGAACCTTACACCGTCAACGATATCCTGACAATAAAAGACAGCGACGATCCCGAAAAAGAAGCGTACGATTTCCTGTGTCAGAGTATCCCCGTTTCAAGCAACGTACAGTTTAAGGTGATTGTCCTGAACAAGGACGGAAAATCGACGTTTGCGATGATCGTCAACCATATGTGCTTTGACGGCGGCGACTTCAAATACTTTTTGAAAAAGCTTGCAAAAAACTACAACGCGATTTTGAACGGCGAAAACCCCACCGACCTTAAACAAGGTACGAGAAGCGCGGAACAGGTTTATACGAAACTCGACGCAGCCGACAAAAAGGTCGCAAAAGGTCTTTTCAAAAACATCAGCGCGGTGAAAGACAAACACGTATTTCCGCTGACCGAACCCCGTCCCGACGACCACACGATGATCAACATCAGAAAAATCGACCGCGACACTTTCCTTAATATGAAAAACGCGGGAAAACGTCTGGGCGTTACCGTCAACGATATGCTACTTGCGGCGTACGTGCGCGCGCTTTACGATATTTCGGGCATGCGCGACGACGAAACCCTTTCAATCCCCTGCATGGTCGATTTGCGCCGTCATATCGAAGGCGGCGACGAAGCCGGCGGGCTTGCGAATCACACTGGATTTATGCTTTGCACGGTGCATAACAAGGGCGAAACAATCAACGATACGCTTATCAACGTCATGCGCTCCACAAAGAAAAGCAAGCGCGACAAATATATGGGGCTTTACAGCCTGCCGCTTCTGAAACTCGCCTATACCATACTGCCCTTTTCGATTTCGGAATTCGCAATCAAAATCGGGTACGACAACCCGCTTATCGGTATGAGCAACATCGGGCTTCTTCCCGTCGATAAACTGACTTTCGGCAATGCGAAACCCGTTGACGGATTTATTACGGGCGCGGTCAAGTACAAACCCTTTATGCAACTTGCGCTCACAACATTGAACGACGTCGTAACGATGACGATTGCAATCCGCGGCAACGACGACGACAAAAAAATCGTTGAAAAATTCTTTGACCTTATCGTGGAAAACGTGAAAGAATTCGACCGCTTAAACGCAAGATAATTTCCTTCCCCCCTTATATATTTAAGAAACGCCCCGATTTTTCGGGGCGCTTCTTTTTTTCTTCGTTTATTTTGCAAGGCGTTTTATCGCCTCTTTCGCGCTGTCAAGGAAGTCCGCGTCAAGCGACTCGACCTTGCCTTCGTCGCAGGCTTTTGCGATGTTTGTGTCAAACGGAATCCGCCCGAGAACTTTCAGGTCGAATTCGGTTGCGACTTCGTCAACCTTGCTGTCGCCGAAAATCGAAAACTCTTTGCCGCAGTCCGGGCATTTGACGTAACTCATATTCTCAACGACGCCCAGCACGGGGATATTCATCATATTTGCCATCTTCACGGCTTTGCCGACAATCATCGACACGAGTTCCTGCGGGCTTGTCACGACGATGATACCGTCGACGTTCAGGCTTTGGAAAACCGTAAGCGGCACGTCGCCCGTTCCGGGAGGCATATCGACGTACATAAAGTCCACGTCGCCCCAGACGCAATCCGTCCAGAACTGTTTTACCATACCCGCGATGACGGGACCGCGCCATACGACGGGATCGTTACTGTGTTCCAGCAAAAGGTTTGCCGACATAATTTCAATGCCGCCCTTCGATTTCACGGGATAAAAGAAACTGCCGTCGCTGTCGATGGGACCGTCCACGTTAAACATGCGCGGAATCGACGGACCGGTAATATCAGCGTCCAAAATCGCCGTCTTAAACCCTTGTTTTGCCGTAATCGACGCCATAAGCCCCGTTACGAGAGATTTGCCCACGCCGCCTTTTCCCGACACGATGCCGATAACGTGTTTGACCTTCGACAATGCGTTTACGGGGACGGTAAAGTCGGTTTTTTCGCTGCAACTTCCGTGGCTTTCGCAGGAGCTGCAATCGTGCGTACATTCACTCATAAATTCACTTCCTGTTTTCAATATTATTTATCAAAAATTCGATACCGATTTTCAAATCGTCATAAGTATCGTCAAAATTGCCGGTATAATACGGATCCGCGACGTCGCGGGATTGCCCTGCATATTCCAGAAACTTTTTTACCTTCTTTTTTTCGTCGGGCGCAAAAAGATTTCTGAGATACGCGACGTTTTTATCGTCCATTCCAAGGAATAAATCGTATTTGTCGTAATCGGTTTTTCTGACCTGTTTCGAATAATGCGGGAACGTCGGGACACCGTGCTCTTTCAGTTTTTTCAGCGCGTCGGGATAAACGGGGTTGCCCGCTTCGAGCCCGCACGTCGCGGCGGAGTCGATAACGTATTTTTCCGATATCCCCCGCTTTTTCAAGGCGTCTTTCATCATAAATTCCGCCATTGCGCTGCGGCAGATGTTTCCAAGGCACACGAACATTATTTTCATAAAGTATATGATACCACTTTAATATTGGAAAGTCAACGGCGAACGGTTGACATAAAAGCGCACGGTGATATAATTTATTACGTTTGTATGGAAGAATATATTAAAATTATCGTATATATTTTCGCAGGCATTGGCGCAGGCATAGGCACGGGATTTGCGGGATTGTCCGCCGCCGCGTTTATCGCACCGATGCTTGTCGCATTTCTGGACTTCCCGTCGTACGACGCCATCGGTATCGCGCTGATTTCCGACGTTCTGGCGTCCGCCGTGTCCGCAACCGCTTACGCCGTCGATAAAAACATTGACGTGAAAAAAGGCTCGAAAATGCTTGTCGTCGTTTTGTGTTTTACGGTTCTCGGGAGTTTTCTTGCGTCAAAAATCGACAATCACCTTATGGGCAACTTTTCCATTTTCGCAACGTCACTACTCGGGCTTAAATTCATCCTCGTTCCCGTCAACGGCAGAGATCCCTTAAAGGACCGCTTGTACAAAAACAAATGGTGCGACGCGGTGCAAACATTCGCGCTGTCGGCAACGATTGGTATGATTTGCGGATTCGTCGGCGCGGGCGGCGGCATGATGATGCTCCTTGTACTCACGTCGTTTATGGGATTTCCGCTTAAAAAGGCGGTCGGCACAAGCGTGTTTATCATGACGTTTACCGCGCTTGTCGGGGCGGTATCGCATTTCGGAATCGGCGGCTTGCCCGACACTACGGCAATGATAACCTGCATATTCAGCACGCTCGTTTCGGCGCAACTTGCCGCGCTTATCGCAAACAAGGTAAAGCCCAAAACGCTTAATATTACCGTCGGCGTGGTGCTTTTAATCCTTGGCATAGTGATGCTTGTTTTGCACTCGTTCTTCTGAAAAAACGCATTAAAAAACCCGCAGATTGCGGGTTTTGTTTTGTCTTTTTTACAAGGATTTTTTGGCTTTTCTTGCCGCCTTTTTCGCTTCTCTTTTTTTGCGGATTTCTTCGCGTCTTAAATCGATTTTGTCTTCGATGTCACCGACGGTCGTCTGGAAACGAACGTTATACTTTTTATCAAGCGCCCACATCGCCGCAAATACGACGACGAGTATCGACCATACCACCGCAAGCACTTTCCACATTGCGGGCGTTATTCCGCGGTACAGACCGAAGAACGACTGTATGTCGATAAACGACAGATGCACGAAGTAACACAGCACCAGAAGCGCGATTACGCCCACGAAAAGCACCGCGTGCAACAGGTTGAACGGCCAGCACGATTTGAACACGAACAGGTATCCCGCAAACACGGTCGCAAGGAAATACAGCGCGTGCTGTTCGTCCGGAGAAAGCCCCGTGAGTATCGTCTGCGTTGTGATTACGATTGCGATAATACCCGCCATTACGGTTACTATGCCGGGCACCGCGTTCATAATGACTTTTGGCAAAAACCTGCCTTCCACCCTGTTTTTATTGGGTTCGAGCGCGAGTATTCCCGACGGAATCCCGATCGTTACCCCACCAAGCAGCGTCAGATGCCTTGGCTCGAACGGCAGAATCGACGGCACGATAAGGAACAACAGCGCGATAAGCAAGTTGTATCCCGTCTTCACAAGGAACAACGACGCCGACCTTTCAAGGTTGTTTATGGAACGTCTGCCTTCCGCAACGACTTTCGGCATCGACGCGAAATTGCTGTCAAGAAGCACCAGACTGCTCACGTTCTTTGCAGCGTCCGAACCCGAAGCCATCGCGATCGAACAGTCGGATTCCTTTAATGCAAGCACGTCGTTGACGCCGTCGCCCGTCATTGCAACGGTGTGTCCGTTTGCTTTCAGGGCTTTTACAAGCAATAATTTCTGATCGGGTAGAACCCTGCCGAATATCGTATATTTTTCCGCCGCTTCGATGACTTCCTCGTCGGTTTTCAGGGTTGACATATCAATGATACTGTCGCAATCGGAAAGCCCTGCGCGTTTTGCGACGGCGCGCACGGTAACGGGGTTGTCGCCCGAAATAATTTTGACGGTTACGCCCTGATCCCTGAAATATTGCAGCGTATCGGGGGCTTCCTTTCTTATTTTATCGGCGATGAATATAAACCCTTCCGCTTTCAGTCCGTCGGGAAGGCTGTGCCCGATAATTCCGACGTCCGACGACGCAAGGACAAGCACCCTGAGCCCTTCTTCCGCCTTTTCGCGCGTGATTGCTTTTATTTCTTCCGCGGTATTGGGGAAAACGAATTCGGGCGCACCCAGAACGTAACTTCTGCCGTCGATAACCGCGCCGCTCCACTTTCTGTCCGACGAAAACGGCACGACAACGCTGACTTCGCCCGCCGCCTCGTACTGTCCGACGTAATTTTTGACCGCCGCCGCCGTTGCGTTTTCGTCCTTGACTGCGTCCGTCAGGTTTTTAAGGTGGCGACAGAACTCGTCTTCCGACAAATCGACGGTTTTTATACCGTGGATTTCCATACTGCCTTCGGTAATTGTGCCCGTTTTATCAAGACATAACACGTCAACCCTTGCAAGCGTTTCGACGCAGTACATATCCTGTGCAAGGGTGTGGTGTCCCGCAAGCCTTATTACGCTCAGGCAGAACACGACCGACGTAAGCGCGACAAGACCGCTCGGAATCATTCCTACCAACGAGCCGATTGTCGTCAGCACCGTACTGTTCATATCGTTGCCCTGAATGTAATATTTGACTGAAAAAAGAGCGATGCCCAGCGGCACAATGACCACCGACATCGTTTTTACGATTTTATTTAACGAATTTTTGATGACCGAAACGGGTTTTTTGAAATACTTCGCGCCGGCGGATATTTTCATTGCAAAGTTATCCATGCCGACGTGCACGACTTTTGCTTTTGCGCGTCCCGATACGACGTAACTTCCCGACATAAGGCTGTCGCCTGCGTTTTTCACGATTGCGTCGGGCTCACCGGTGATAAGGCTTTCGTTGACCTCGATACTGCCCTCAACAACGACCGAGTCCGCACAAATCTGGTGTCCCGCCTGCAATATCGTAACGTCGTCCATAACGACGTTTTTCACGGCGATTTCCTTTTCTTCCCCGTCGCGGATAACCCTGACTTTCGGGGCGGAAATGAGCGACAGTTTATCCATTGTGTGCTTTGCGCGAAGTTCCTGCACGATACCGATAAGCATATTGCAGACGCACAGTATCACGAAGCCGTAATTGCCCATGCCGTCCTTGTCGAATCCCGAAAACGCCGCGACGATGATTGCCATCACGAAAAACACGAAGTTGAAAAACGTGAAGGTGTTGTCGATAAGTATTCTGAGTACGCTTTTGGTTTTTATTGTTTGCAATCCGTTGACGAGCCCGCTCTTGACGCGCGCTTCGACTTCTTCGGACGTGAGTCCCGTTATGAGATTGCAGTCGGTGTTTTTGATTTCTTCCATACTTTCCACGTTGCGTTAAATTAATTTTATTATTACATTAAATATACGTTGTTGTCAAGAAATGAAAAAAATATCCGCCGCCTTTACCGATTTTTTTCAACGAAAAAGGATAGCGAAAACTCGCTATCCTTCATTATCGTGTTTGTTTTACTTATTTGTTTGAAATCTTTTTGTCAAAGTTTTCAAGCGCGCGGACAGAAATTGCATAGCAATCCGCAAGACAATCTTTGTTAAGGTTGTCGTAGCTGTCTTTAAGCGTGTGGTAATAATCTTCCAGAACGTGGTTCAGAGCGGTGATACCCGTTGCCCTGAAACCTGCCTGTGCAAACGCTGCGCTGTCGGTTGCTCCGCCGAAGGGAGGAACAAGAGTTTTGTTGCAGGGAATGCCCAGTTCTTTTGCCGCTTCCATAAAGCTGTCGGAAACTTCCTTGTCGGCTTTGACGGTTGCGTTAAGGTCGCGGTAATTTACGCCCAGGAATTTCGGATCGTGAATAGTGTCGAAAGAATAAATCCAGGTGGGAACGTCGTCGAATTCGCCTTTGTGTTGTTCGCACCACGCTTTCGCTCCGCGGAGTCCCGCTTCTTCGGAGCCCGAAAGGATAACGCCGACTTCGGTGTGTTCAAGTTCGATACCTTCGTCTTTCATCGCTTTAAGGATCGCGATGCCCATAAGGCAAGCCGTAAGGTTGTCGTTTGCGCCGTCGACCGTCGTGTTCGGATCCCACATGCGGTACATACCGAAATAGAAAGGTACGAATGCAAGGTTCGCGATGCCAAGCCAGAACAGAACGCCGTTTTCGGGTTTAAGAATCATGGGTTTGAAACCGGTGAGTATAGCCGTCGCAAGGCTGCATCCCATAAGGAACAACGCGCCAAGGACAACGATAACGATGTTCGCTTCGTAAACCTTACCGCCGAACTTATTGTTGACGGGCCAGTTCCACGCTGCGTCGGGGTGACCGTTGAAGAATACGCGACCTTTGACTTCTCCCGTGCATTTCTTGATTGCGGTAACGTTCGTGCCCGTCTTTTCGGGGAACAGGAAGTCGAAAGTCTTTTTGTAAAGACCGAATTGCATTATCATTACGTAGAAACCGAAAACGATAAGCGCAAAACCTAAAATCGGCAGGAAGAAGTATGCGATAAGCCCCGCAAGAACGCAGGTGATCGTGATATAAATCCAGCCGAAAAAGCTGCCGGGATTTTCCTTAAACGATTCAACGTCGGAGCGTTCGCATCCGCAGTCTTTTTTAAGGACGTCAGCCATATACTCGCAAGCGATTCTTTCGCCTTCTTCGCCGGGAGTACGTTTGGGCATATCCTTGCAGATATGGGTGATTTCGTCAACCATATATTGCGCGGCGTCTGCCTTTTTTTCAATCAATTTTGAAAAATTTGCCATAATTTTCTCCTCTTATTTTTTATATTTATATGATTATCATATCACAAAAACGACGCTCTTTTCAAACAAACGACGTCTTTATTTTTTTTACTATACAAACGACCAAAAATATACAGTAAAAACCGCAAAAAACCGTCAAACGTCGACGATAATGCCTTCTTTCACAAACTCGCGGGCGTCGCGCGGCGACTTTCCTTTGTATTTCTGGAAGTTGCGGTTGAAACTACGCACGCTGTCGTAACCCGCTTTTTTTGAGATTTCCGCGACGGAAAGCGTGGTCGAATACAACAGATCGGTTGCGTAATTTATGCGGTAAATATTCACGACGTCGGAAAAATTCGCGCCGAAATATTCGTTGAAAACAGCCGAAAGATAATTGTAAGAATATCCCATTTTGTCGGACAGGTCTTTCAGGCTTATGTCTTCCGTGAAGTTGTGCGAAACGTATTTCGCGATTGCGTTCAAAACGTCCACCTTCTTTTTGTCGACGGGGATAAACGCCGTGTGCGTCTCGAACTCCGCAAGAATATGATACAAAACGGCTTTTCGCTTGAACGTGTTGGTAACAAAGGGCATTTTCCTTGTCAGCGATTCCGCAAACTCTATCGAGAAAACGGGGAAAGTCGCGACGTAGCCGTCGTGTTTTTCGTAAAAGTCGGGAACCCAATCCTTTGAAAACTTACAGATGAAAACGTTGCTGTAATCGGGCGTTTCGTAAGCGTGCGCGAACTTTGGCGGAATTACCATACACTTTCCCGCGCGAAGACGATAAATTCTGTCCAGCACGGTAACGTTTGCAAGCCCGTCGTTGCAGTATAAAAACTCGTACGTTTCGTTGCAATGCATCGGGAAGCATAAGTTCTTTTCAACGTCGCAAGATAAATAATTTTCCCCTGCCTGTTTGTGTTTTTCGAAATCCAACATATCCCACCTACCGTAAATTATGTCTATATTTTACCACCGAATAAGAAAATAATCAAGCCCTCCCGAAAAATAGGAGGGCCCGAAATTATTCTGCTTGTTCTGTTTTTTGTTCGGCTTTTGGAATTTCGGCGTTATCGTCGTCCCGTCTGAACCCTTCGACGTCGGAAACGGGAAGAGAGAAAACTATCGCGCCTGCGTCGGTGCCCGCGCCCGCCGTCGTTACGATGGAGCGCATAATGTCCGCTTTCTTTTCCTTTTTCGCAACGATGATAATGATTTCTTTTTCGCTTGCAATCGACACGTTGAAGAATTTCTCGGTGCCCATGCCGCCCGTACCCTTTGCGTGGATAACGGTGCCGCCGCCCGCGCCCGCAGCCCTTGCGGCGTCCATAACGGCGTCAGTATGTCCTTCGTTTGCAATCACGAGAATGAGTTCGTATTCAAAATTTATATCGGGTGCTTTCATATCCTTGTTTCCTCCGTTCAAAAAATTGAGGGTGCTGCCGCCGCCGACGCTTTTAATCGGGACGGAAATCACAATGCCGTTGCCGGGTGCGTCGATGTAAAGACGGCGTCGTTCTTCCGTGATGAGCGACTTCGTTTTGTTTTCGTCCGCGACCGCAAAAAGGATTCTCTTATCGGTGGACTCGATCCCCCACAAATCGCGTATCTTCTGCGACGCGGTGCCGTGGCCGATAAGCGACAGAATCACGGGGATTTCCAGCCGTTGACAAATGTTATTCAGAATCGACAATCCGTTGGGATTGATTACCGAGATTACAAAGTACATATCAGTTCCCCCACAGTTCGATAATATCGTCGTCGCCGTAAACGACTTCGGGTACGCGTTCCGCGCGTTGTTTCTTCTTCTTGTAAACAAGACCGGTGATCTGAATGGAAATAAGCGGCATCATCGCAACGAGTGCGACCGCGCCGAAAGCGTCGCTTAATATATTGCCGCCGCGCGCCGAACATACGCCGATGAAAAATTGCAGCATGAACGTCGCAGTCATCGGTCCAGACGCAACCCCGCCCGAGTCGAACGCGATTGCCGTGAATATGTCGGGGACGAAAAACATCAGTATAAGCGCGACGAGATAACCCGGCACGATAAACCAGAGTATCGATATCCCCGTAAGGACGCGGATCATCGAAAGCCCCATTGCCAGCGCGATTGCAATCGACAGGCTCAGCTTAATCGCTTTCCCGGGGATTGCGCCCGAACTCACGTCTTCGATTTGCTTTTCAAGGACGAATACCGCGGGCTCGGCGGAAATAATGAACCAGCCCATAAGCATTGCCACGGGAATGAGAATATATTGCGTCCAGCCGCTGTACAGTTGCTGACCGAGATATAACCCCAGCGGCGAGAAACCGACGTTTACACCCGTCAAAAACAACACTAAACCCACGTATGTGTAAAGAATACCGATGAGCGTTTTCAAAAAACTCTTTTTGCTCATCTTGAAAGCAGCCACCTGGAAAATCAAAAACAGTACGATAATCGGCGACAGTGCAATCGCCATTTCTTTCATATATGCGGGAAACGCTTTCAGGTATTCCAGCCCCATTTCGGTCGTCGTTTCCGGGATGAACGGAAGGTTCACGTCCGCAACGCCCTGTCCCTTGTAAAAGAACCCCAAAATCAGCACCGCAAGCACCGGACCTATCGAACATAACGCGACAAGACCGAAACTGTCCGCTTCCGCCTTTTTATCGCTTCGGATATTCGCTACGCCTATGCCGAGCGCAAGGATAAACGGCACCGTCATCGGACCCGTCGTTACCCCGCCCGAGTCGAAAGCAATCGACAAAAAGTTTTTGTCGGCAAACGCCGCAAGCACGAATATGATTATGTAAAACGCAAGGATAAGCCATTTGAGCCTTATGCCCAGAATCGTCCTGAGCATGCACACCGCAAGGAACAACCCTACGCCGACGCCCACCGTAATCAGCAGGACTTTGCCGTCGATGTGCGGCACGGTTTCCGCAAGAACTTGAAGGTCGGGCTCCGCAATCGTTATCGCAACGCCCAGAATAAAGCTCACAAACAAAATAAGCGGCAGGTTTTTCGACTTTGTAAGAGTCGTGCCGATGCGGCTGCCGATCGGCGTCATGGACGTGTCCGCACCAAGCGTGAACAGCCCCATTCCCACGATTATCAACAACGCGCCGATAAGGAACGACAACAATAAGCCCGTCGGCACAGGTTGTATCGACAGACACATTATCGCAACTATGATGATTATCGGCAAGGTCGATACGAAAGATTCCCTTATTTTTTCCGTGATAAGGGCGCGCTTCTTATGCACTGCCTGCGCGTCGATTTTATTGAGTTTTTTTGATTCCTTCTTTTTCATTACGTTTCTTATTATACATAAATATAGTCTTTATTGCAAGTATATAATTATTACTTTATCTTTACCTAAATCTTTACCTAAATTTTATACACTTGTAAGAAAATTCGGTTTTTGAAAAAGAGCAACAAAAAAGCACGCGGCGAGCGCGTGCTTTCGTTGATAATCAAGGCTTAAAAGAAAGGATTTATTTCGTCTTCGACGATAATCTTATCCATCATCTCGTAGAAGTCCCATTTCAGGACGTCCCAATATCCGCCGACGGTACCGTGGTTCGTGTTATAGTAGCAAATCGTCGTGGTCTGGCGCGCTTCCGGCAAGGGATAAATCGCGCGGCCTTTCGTGTTGCTTATCGTCTTGTCGCCATTGTAGTTAAGTCCGCCGAGGCATGCGTTGGTGGGCATCGTTCCGTCGCCGTCGCCAAAGAGTATTGCTTTGTGATCGTAGGAATAATACTCGATGCTGGTAAGCGGCGTGTCGTACTTATGGTTTTTGGTGTCCCACATTTCGTAAGTAACCTTGTTGACCTTAACGGTGTCGGTGTCTTTCGTCACGATTTGAACGCTCTTTTTGGTGTTGTATCCGACGCCCAGGCAATAAGTCGTGTTCACGAGTTCGGGCGCGTAAACGTTGGCGTCTTTGTCGTTCACGCTTTCTTTGACGTAGAAGGAATCCCAGTATGCCGGCAGGTTTTTCATGCCGGGTTTAAGTTTGTCGTAAATGCCGTCGACGCCCGGTTTCCAGTCGCTGGTGTGCGCCCATGGACGCGAGCAGTACCATTCGTACATATTTTTCACGGGTACGCCGTCAACGTAAACAGGGCTTTCGTTCTCGCCGTAATAATCGGAATCCGCAAAGGTCTGGAACGGCAGAAGTTGCATTACGGAAGTAAGGTTCTGTGCAAGCGGCCCTGCAAGTTTCTTTATGCCTTCCGAAATCGCGTCGACGCCCAGAACAACGCCGCCGAGGGTGTCGCCGACCGTTCCGTTTACAACGTCGGCAATCGCTCCGATGGGATCGTCCATGTAATAAATCGCGTCAAGAGAGCCCGCCGTTGCAGGCGAGAACGCGCGATACGAGCGAATGATCTGGTTCGGTTTTTTGACGTCGGTTTGTCCGGGGTTTTTCGCTTCCGCGTCCAGCCACTTGTTTTGAAGCCTTGCGATATATCCCGCAACGACGGGGCCGCCCATACTGTGCGACGTGAGAATTACTTCTTCCCAGCCGTTGGTCTGAATGAATTGTTCAAGAAGTTCGGAATTGATCCTGTTGTCGATGCGCCAGTCGTAGTTGAAAACGACGACGTCCCAGCCCTGCTTTTCGTATCTGGCTTTCAGGTCCAGACATTGCTGACGATACGCGGCGATTGCGCCGTATTGAATTTTTTCGCCTGCCGTGTATGCGCCGTATCCGTCGACGACTTCGCCGGAATCGTTATACAGCGTTGACTTGAACGTGCCGTCCGCGGTTGTGGGGCGAACGTTTGCGGGGCGCAGATTCGGATTGTTACTTTTGCCCTGCTCGTCAAGCGTGATTTGCCATAATAAGTTTTCGACGGATTCGTCCTTGTACTTCATAATGCCGCCGATTAAGTCGTACGTCGTCTTGTCTGTAAGCACCGCCATGACAAGTCCCATCATATCCCCGCCGGGGAACACCTGCTGGAAATAAACGCCCTCGGCAACGGGATCCCAGATTGCCTCGTTCGTCTTCGTGTCGTACAGTCCGCCCGAAAGCAACGCCGTACAAATGACGACAGCCTTTTTATTCTTCGACGTTTCGCCCGGGGTTTCGCCGCATGCGGTAAGCACGCCAAGGCTCAAAACAACCACCACTATTACAAGCAGAATGCCGATAAGTTTCTTCTTCGCCTTCATATTTTCCTCCTGAAAAAGGGAACACTGACCCTTATACATTACTATAATAACATTACTTTGTGAAAATAACAACAACTTTCGTTTACATTTTTTGCCCGAAACCATTAAAAACCGACAACGAAAAACGGCAATCCCGCCGTTTCGGAATTGCCGTTTCGTCTGCTTTTTGAATTAAATTTCCGTCACCGTTTTACTTGTCAGGTCGAAAACGCAAAGTTTTCCGGTGCTTTGTGGTGTGGGAACGCTGTTCTTTATCTGACTTATTATTATTCAAATAATTCGATTTTTAACCTAGACGAAGCATTTAATTTGAAAGTCTTTTCTATCTCTTTTAGTTTTTTATCTGTAACTTTTAAATAGCTATTTTTTTGCTTCCGAGTTAGGTTTTTGATTTGAATGGTCGCATCATAATAATCAAACACTTTATTTACCATTACATTAGGTCTTTTATTATGACTTTTAACGATGTTATTCAACCCTTGCGTATATGTCCTAAAATCCATTTTTATTACCTCTTTTATAATATTTCCATCAATTCACAATTGATATAGAATCAATGGATTGAATACTTACAGTGAAATCGTGCCGTCAGTGCAAACAATCACGCAAGTACTTGGCACGCCATAAGACCAAATCTCATCTTTCGACACAACTTTCCATTGTTCAATTGTACCTTCAAAATTAATTGTTCTTAATTTCCCACAATATTCGAAAACACGTCCACCTATACTACTTATGCTGTTGGGAATTGTAATACACGACAATTCGCTGCAACCAAAGAAGGCCCATTGACCGATGCTCGTCACACTATTAGACATTGTGACGTTTGTCAATCCACTGCAATTCTGGAAAGCGTTATCGCCGATGTTGGTCACGCTATTTGGGATTGTAATGCCCGTCAATGAACTACATTTCTTAAACGCGCATTTGTCGATTGTGAGTACGCTATCCGGAATTACTATATCTTTTAAGTTCGTACACCCATTAAAAGCATATTTAGGTATAGCTGTTATACTACTCGGCAAAGTGATTTTAGACAAATATTTGTTGTTATTAAAAGTATATTCCGGTATTACTGATTTGTCATCTGTTATGACAACTTCTTTGAGCGATGTAGGAATACTATATGTGTATCTAAAATAGTAGTCCGCATAATGGTAATTTTCCATATCTTGACTAATTGTTATAGATGATCCATTCCTTACGCCTTCACGTTGATAACCAAAAATAAAACCGAAAACACTTTTATAATCAGAAGTATTTGCTCTGCTTTGTCCTATGAATGGTATTGCGATTTTTTTCAAACTGTTACACATAGAAAAAGCTGACACATCTATAGTCTGCACACTGTCCGGCACTTTTATTTCAGTTATATTTTTACAAGCGTAAAAAGCGCCTTCATCAATACTATTCAATCTGTCATTTAGAACAATGTTCGATCCATTGAACCCTGCAAAAGCATATTTTCCAATCTTACTGACATTGCTAGGCACAACCAATTCTGTCAAAATATTACCATTTATTATCGTTTTATCTGCATAATACATAGGATTAGCGAATTTGTTTTCACAAACAACGCCACACCATTTTGACAAATCATTAATATAAAATGACTGAATATTTGTACACCCAGAAAATGCGTATTCCCCTATCGACTCTATACTTTCAGGTAAGGTAATACTTGATATATCGCAGCCATAAAATGTGTATGACGGAATAGCTTTTACGCCGTTTGCAATAACTATATTGCCCGTTGGTCTTTCACCATTTACAAGTAGTTTTTTAGCATACTCTAGAGGGTTGCCCTTATATCCCATACTGATCTCGCACCATTTATTCAAATCCGAGATATTAACTTCTTTTAGTGCCGTACACTCTCTAAAAGCAGAACTACCTGTGCTACATAACGTTTTGGGAATAGATATACTTAAAAGCGAAGTACAATTTCTAAAAGCATATGAGCCGATTTTTTTTACGCCATCTTGTATATTAACACTACGAAGTATTTTGCAATCTGAAAAAGCTTCATCGGGTATATTGTTTAGACCCGACAAAATATCTATATCATAATATTTTGTACTATATAATGTAGAGTAACTTTGTTTAACAATTGCACTTGCTACCTCACCGGTTGCAGTCAGTTTATTCAAACCGTTACAGTATTCAAATGCGCCTTCGTCTATGCTAATGTCACCAAGCACAGTAATGCTATTCAAATTTTTGCACGAATTAAAAGCATATTTTCCCACAGCTACAACGGTTGATGGTATTGTAATACTTTCTAATCTTGTGCAATTGTTAAAAGCATGGTTTCTTATATAACGCAATCCATCAGGTAATGTAATGTTCGTCAAATTAGTGCAATCGCCAAAGGCATTCCACCCTATTTCGCTAATACCTTCAGAAATTGTTATTGACTTTATCGTTGTATTTTGACAAAAAGCATTTTTAGCAATTGCGACTATGTCGCCAAAAAAGAATTTTGAGGGAATGGTCAATTCAGAACTAATATTATCTTCTGTAATTCCGGTAATCTCGTATTTCCCGTCTGCTCTTTGTTCATATGTAAAACCAACCGCGCCATTTGATACACCGCAAAGTTTACATATATTGTTTTCAAAATTATGTGCATTGGGATCAATAGCAAGAACTGTCTTTCCTTCAACTTCGTTGCAAATAGTACATTTCCTGTCATATTTTAAGCCTTCGGCACTACACGTCGGCATTTTCACGATGTAATTATTTTGCCAATTGTGATCGCATTTCCATTTCGCAATAAGCGTAAAATCCGTTGCCGGCATTGAAAACTCGAATGACGCATTTGTCATTATCAAATTATTCTCGCCATCATACCAACCCAAAAACTGCTTGTCAGATTTCGTAAATGCGACTACTTTAACATTTTCACCAACCGCTTCTTTAGTTTTGTGTTCATCAATGCTTGAAGAATCATTAAGCGAAACAGATCCGAGAGAATAAATGTTTGACCTGATTACAAGGTTATACTTTCCGTCCGCATCAGACGAGACATACTCGCCCGATTCATCTTTAATTCTTTTTGTGAATGTGGCGGTTAAAGTTGTGTCTCTGTCCCACATTTTTAAATTATAATTAGCAGATTTAGACAATAAATCTTTACCATAATACCACCCCAAAAAAGCATACTCATCCGAAAATTCAACAGAAACTCTAACATCTTCGTTATAATCATAATGCCCCCCGCCTGTCAATTTTGTAATGCCATCAATGTTTGAAGTAAGTGTTAAATTGGGTCTATTGTCGATCTTATCATCACCCTTGCCATCACCACCGCAAGCAAACAAAATAATCGTGCAAAACAGTAATAATAATGTTACTACAGTAACCAATAATCTTTTTTTCATTTTTGCTCCTCCTCAAGAAATTTCCCCCGTTTCTTTATACTAAAAGTGTACCCCCCCCCCCGTATTTTGTCAAGTTTTTTATTCTGCGTATTTATGCCAACAGATAATAATACGAACTTAGGTTTTACGCCGTGTTTTTGAC